>Ga0209761_1000524_pt1 | contig 23552 bp, 23 predicted proteins | sample GraSoi013_1_40cm_4_FD_185818 | JGI IMG/M metagenome (GOLD analysis project Ga0209761, IMG submission 185818) | Grasslands soil microbial communities from the Angelo Coastal Reserve, California, USA - Sample 09_25_2013_1_40cm (SPAdes) (version 2) | ecosystem: Environmental > Terrestrial > Soil >...
CGGAAGGACTCTCCAGGGAGAGCATCAGCTGTCCCTGCGTCTGTTGCTTCGCCTCGGCGAGGGCGTCGCCGCGGAGACCCGCGCGCGCCAGCTTGGCGTACTCCTCGCGGATCGCCGCGGCCGCCTGCGCCGCCGTCTGGGGCTGCGTGCCGACGTACACGCCCGCCACGCCCATCTGGTGATAGAAGCTCGTGAACGCGTAGATGGCGTAGGCCAGGCCGAGCTCTTCGCGGATGCGCTGGAACAGCCGGCTCGACATCCCGCCGCCGAACACGTTCGCGAGCACGAGCAGCGCGTACTTGCGCCGGTCGGCGTAGGGAACCGTGTCGGTGCCGAAGACGATGTGGGTTTGGGCCGTGTCCTTGTGGTGGCGGGCCTCGGCGCCGCGGACGGCAGGTGAGACGGTCGCCGAGAGAGGCGTTGCCGATTGGGCGTGGCCGGGTGTCGCGTTGAACCAGCCCTGCTTGGCGAGCTCTTCCAGCAACACCTCGTGGCTGAGATTGCCTGCCGCCGCGATCACGCAGTTGGCGGGGAAGTAGGCGCGGCCGTGCAGCTGCTTCAGGTCGCCCGCCGACAGCGCGCTGACGGTGTCGCGCGTGCCCAGGATCGAGTAGCCGTACGGGTGCTCCGGCCAGAGCGTCTCGTACGCCAGGTCGAAGACCTGGTCGTCCGGGGTGTCGGCGACCGTGTTGATCTCCTCGAGCACCACCTTGCGCTCGAGCTCCAAGTCGCTGGTGCGCAGGACCGGATTGCGGACTAAGTCGGTGAGCACGTCGAGCGCGCGCGGCAGGTCGGCGTCCAGCACGCGCGCGTGAAAAGCGGTGGTGTCGCGGGACGTGTAGGCGTCGAGCGAGCCGCCGCGGGCCTCGAGCGCCAGTGCGATCTGCTGGGCGGTGCGGCGCTCGGTGCCCTTGAACACCATGTGCTCGAGCAGGTGGGACACGCCCATCTTGGGGCGCGGCTCGTGGGCGCTGGCGCTGCGCACCCAGATCCCGGCCGCGGCCGAGCGCACGCTCGGCACCCGTTCCGACAGCACGATGACCCCGCTCGTCGCGGTGGTCTGGTGGATCTCCCGGTCGAGCCGGACCGTCTCCATCACCGCGAGCGGGCGGGGGCCGCCTCCGGCTTTTCGATCAGCGCTTTGCGGGACAGCCGCATGCGGCCGCGCTCATCGACCTCCAGCAGCTTGACCCGCACCTGGTCGCCCTTCTTCACGACGTCCTCGGTGCGCTCGGTGCGGCCGTGCTGCAGCTCCGAGATGTGGAGCAGCCCCTCCACCCCGGGGAGGATCTCGACGAACGCGCCGAAGGCCGTAGTGCTCTTCACCACGCCCTCGTACACCTTGCCCACCTCCGGCACCTGCACCATGGAGGCGATGATGTCGCGCGCCCGCTCCCCCCCCTCGCCGACCGCGGAGATGGTCACGAGCCCGTTGTCGTCGACGTTGATCTCGGCGCCGGTCTGCTCCTGGATAGAGCGAATCGTCTTCCCCTTCGGGCCGATGATGTCGCCGATCTTCTCCGTGGGGATCTGGATCGTGATGATGCGCGGCGCGTACTTGGACAGTTGGGAGCGCGGCGCCGGGATGGCCCGGTCCATGATGTCGAGGATGTGTACGCGGGCCTGCTTGGCGCGGTCGAGCGCCTCCGCGATGATCTTGAAATCGAGCCCCTCGATCTTGATGTCCATCTGGATCGAGGTCACGCCCTCGCGCGTCCCCGCCACCTTGAAGTCCATGTCGCCCAGGTGGTCCTCGGTGCCCAGGATGTCCGTGAGGACGGCGACCCGCGCCCCTTCCTTGATCAGCCCCATGGCGACCCCCGCGCACGACGCCTTCACCGGCACGCCCGCGTCGAACAGGGCGAGCGAGCCGCCGCACACGGTGGCCATGGAGGACGAGCCGTTGGACTCGAGGACGTCGGAGACGATGCGGATCGTATAGGGGAACTGGTCGTAGGGGGGGAGCAGCGCCTGCAGCGCCCGCTCGGCCAGGGCCCCGTGCCCGACCTCGCGGCGCGACGTGCCCCGGATCGGCCGGACCTCCCCCGTGGAAAACGGCGGAAAGTTGTAGTGCAGCATGAACGACTTGGACGTCTCCTCGGCGACGTCGATCGAATCGATGCGTTGTTCGTCGCTCACGGTGCCCAGCGTGACGGACACGAGCGCCTGCGTCTGGCCGCGCGTGAACAGCGCGGAGCCGTGGGTGCGCGGCAACACGCCCACCTCGCAGGTGATCGGACGAACCGTGGCGAGGTCGCGCCCGTCGACCCGCTCCCCATTCGTCAGGACCTGCTCGCGCATCGTGCGGTACTCGATCTCCTCGATCACCGCGGCGACATCCTTCAGGTTGTCGGGGAACTCGGCCGCGAGCTGCTCCTGAATCGTCGACTTGAGGGCGGCGAGCGCCTGGGCCCGCTCGGCCTTCTCCGGCAGGTTCAGCGCTTCGGCGATGCGCGGCTCGGCCAGCGCCTTCACCCGCGCCACCAGCTCCGCCGGCGGCTCGACCTTGGTCCATTCCATCTTCGGCTGCCGCATGTCAGCGACCAGCTCGGCCGCGGCGTCGAGCAGCTCGCGGATCCCCTTGTGCGCCACCTCCAGCCCTTTTACGATCTCGGGCTCCGTCAGCTCGAGCGCGCCGCCCTCCACCATGACGATCGAGTCCCCGGCGCCGGACACGACCATGTCCACGTCGGAGAACTCGAGCTGCTGGAAGGTGGGGTTGAGAATCCACGCGCCCTCGACCCGCCCCACCCGCACCGCGGCGATCGGGCCGTTCCAGGGCACCTTGGACATTTCCAGCGCCGCCGAGGCCGCCGTGACGCCCAGCACGTCGGCGTCGTTCTCCTGGTCCGCCGACAGGACGTACACGTACACCTGGACCTCGTTCTTGAACCCTTCCGGGAAGAGCGGCCGCATCGAGCGGTCGATCAGCCGGGCCGAGAGGATCTCCTCGTCCGAGGGACGACCCTCGCGCTTCAGGAAGCCGCCGGGGATCTTGCCGGCGGCGTAGCTCTTTTCGCGATACTCGACGGTGAGGGGGAAGAACGGGAGGGTCGAAACGTTGTCCGACACGGTCACGGCCGCGAGGACCACCGTCTCTCCGAACTGCAGGAGGCAGGCCCCCGCGGCCTGCTTGGCCAGTCGCCCGGCCTCCAGCTTCAGGGGGCGACCCGCAAACGTGCGATCGACGTGCTTCACCATATTGCCTGTCTAGAGCACACAGAAATACGCCAAGCGTCCCGGTGCTCTTCCCGGGACGCCCAGCGCGACGCCATCCGCATTAGTGGCGGAGACCCAGCTCGTCGATGAGCTGCCGATAGCGCTCCAGGTCGGTGCGCTTGAGGTACTCCAGCAGGCGGCGGCGCTGGCTCACCATCTTGAGGAGGCCGCGCTGCCCGTGGAAATCCTTTGCATGGACCCGGAAGTGATCGGTGAGGCTGTTGATCCGCTCGGTGAGCAGCGCGACCTGGACCGGGGCCGACCCCGTATCCCCTTCGTGCAGCCCGTACTTCCTGACCGGCGTCGTCTTGTCGTACATCTGGTCCTGTTCCCTAATTATTGAGAGCGCATTAACTTAGACGCCCAACGCCGGCTTGTAAAGCCCCCATGCACCACGCCCCCACCGACCTGGTCGGCCGCACCGTCGGCCCCTACGAGCTCGAGCGCTTGCTCGGCCAGGGGGGGTTCGCCTGGGTGTTCGTCGGCCGGGAGCTCGACGGCACGCCGGTGGCGGTCAAGATCTTGAAGCCCCGCTACGGTGCCGACCCCGCGTTCGAGATCCGGTTTCGCAACGAGGCCGAGACCGCCGCCAAGCTCGATCACCCGAACATCATCCGCATTCGATTCGTGGCGCGCTCCGGGGGCTACGTGTATTTCGCAATGGACCTGTGCGCCGACTCGCTGGGCGCGCGCCTCGCGCGCGAAGGTCCGCTCACCGAGCGCGACGTCGTACGCATCGCCACGGACGTGGCTCGGGGACTCGAGTTCGCGCACCGGCAGGGGGTGATCCATCGCGACCTGAAGCCGGACAACATCCTGATCCACTCCGATGGCAGTGCGGTGATCTCGGACTTCGGGATCGCGCGTGCCGTCTCCGGCTACGTCGCGTCGACGGGCGTCAACATGACCCTCGGCACGCCGCAGTACCTTTCGCCGGAGCAAGCGCAGGGCCGGCCGCTCGACCAGCGGCTCGATTTCTACGCGCTGGGCGTCACGCTCTACAAGGCGGCGACGGGAGAGGTTCCCTTCACCTCGAGCGACTGGTTCGAGCTCGCCCGGATGCATGTGGAGGACCCGCCCCCCGGGTTGCGCAAAAAGCGGCCGGAGCTGTCCAAGCGCTTTGAACGGGTCGTGATGAAGTGCCTGGCCAAGCACCCGGACGACCGCTACCGCGACGCCACCCAGCTGCTCGGCGACCTGGGCGACGTGGACGGAGCGCAGGCGCGCTGGTGGCGCTGGTGGTCAAGCTGATGCACTGATCAACCGTTGGATCATGCCGACGAGGCGGGCGAAGACGCCGGGCGCGACGCCCTTTCCCCTTCCCGCTTCTCCGGCAGGTGCCAGTCCCAGGAACGCCTCCGCCGCTCCCCGCAGCTCGGCTTCGCACTGCTGGGGAAACGGTCGCTCTCCGAGTCTCACGGCGAAGCCCGGGCGGTCGGACGTCCCCGCGAGCTCGACGACCCCCGGCGAGGCGCGCTCGATGACGTCGATGAGCGGCTTGAGCTTCTCCCCTTTTCCCCGTCCCCGGTTCCCGTAGTACGCCGCCGTGACGACGGCGACCACGCGCGCGGCCGGGACGTGTCCCGCGACGTACCCTTCCAGCGTCTCTCTAACGACGGAAGACATGGCCCAGCCAGCGCAGAATGTCGTTCGAGGTGGCGAGGATCATGATGCCCACCAGCACCACGAAGCCGATTTGTGTGAGCCGCAGGCGCAGCTCGAGCGGCAACGGCCTCCGCCGCACCGCCTCGGCGAGGAGGAACACGAGCTGCCCCCCATCGAGGATGGGGATGGGCAGCAGGTTGAGAATGGCGAGATTGATCGAGAGGAAGGCCATGAATCCGACCAAAGTCGCGAGCCCGACACGGGCGGCCTGACCCGAGATCTGACCGATCAGAATCGGCCCTCCCAGCTCACGGACCGATGCGCGTCCGGTGACGAGCTTCACCAGGAAATCGACGATTAACTCGGCGCGACCGGTCGTCTCCCTCCAGCCGAGCCGGATCGCCCCCCCCACGCCGGGCCGGGGCAGCGTCGGGTAGGCCGCCCCGACACCCACGAAGCCGATGACCCTCGGCTGCTTGGTGACGGGATCCTGATCCTCGCGGCGCTCCGGCACGACCGCCAGCGCGAGGCGGTCGGTGCCGCGCTGCACTTCGACCGTGATCTGGCGGGCCGGGTTGCGCCGCGCCACGCGGGCGAAGTCCTGCCATGACACCACGGTGTCGCCATTCACCTTGAGGATGCGGTCACCCGGCCTGAGTCCCGCCTTCGCGCCCGCGCTGCCGCTCGCCACGGTGGAGATGACGGGCCCGAGGTACGGGCTGAGTGCCAGCGCCGTGGCGAAGCGCGCCGTGGTGTCCGCGTCGGCGATATGGAGCACGAGGGAATCCGGCCGTCCCGCGACGCGCAACTTCACCGGGGTGTGGGCGTTGGCAAGCTTCAGCTGCAGCTCGCCCCATGTCCGGACCGAATCGCCGTTCACGGTCGTGATCCGATCGCCGCGGCGCAACGACGCGAGCGCCCGCGCGGCCGGGGGCAAATCGGTCGCGATCACGCTGTCTACCTGCGTCGTCGCAATGTTGTTGGGCTCGAGCGTTCCGGTGTACGCCAGTCCGGTGTAGACCGCCAGGGCGAAGGCGGCGTTCATCGTCACGCCGGCGACGACTACCACGACGCGCGCCCACAGCGGCTTCCGATCGAACGCTCGTACGGGGTCGACGGGCTGCGCGCTCTTCCCGCCTTCGAGCTCGCCGGCGAGTCCTTCGTCCTCGAATCCGGCCATCTTCACGTAGCCGCCGAACGGAATCCACGAGATCCAGTATTCGGTCTCGCCGCGGCGCCACCCGAGGATCGGCCGGCCGAAGCCGAGCGAGAAGCGCAGCACCTGAATGCCCACCAGCTTCGCGGCGACGAAATGGCCCGATTCGTGGACGAAGATCAGGATGCCGAGGACGGCGACGAACGCCGCCAGGGTCAGGAGCACGCGGCTTCCCGCGCCAGGCGGCGGGCCCCGGCGTCGGCGGCGAGCACGGCTTCCAGCGTGTCGGCGGCGCCCGGCCGACCCGTCTCCAGGACCCGGGCGATCGTGGCGGCGATGCGACCGAACGGAATGGCGCCTTCGAGGAACAGCCGGACGGCGACCTCGTTCGCGGCATTGAACGCGGTCGGCGCGGTGCCGCCGCTCGTGGCCGCGGCCCGCCCGAGGCGGTAGGCCGGGTAGGTCTCGGGGGCGACGGCCTCGAAGGTGAGGCTGCCGGCGGCCACCGGGTCGAAGCGCCGGGTTCCGGCGTCCGGTACCCGCGCCGGATAGGTGAGCGCGTACAGAATGGGCAGCTCCATCGTGGGGAACCCGACCTGCGCGAGGACCGAGCCGTCCACGAACTCGACGAAGGCGTGTACCACGGATTGGGGATGCACCACGACGTCCACGGCGTCATACTCCAGACCGAAGAGGAAGTGAGCCTCGATCACCTCGAGCGCCTTGTTGACGAGGGTCGCCGAGTCGACGGTGATCTTTCTTCCCATTTTCCACGTGGGGTGCCGCAGCGCCTCCGCCACCGTGGCGGCCGCGATGCGCTCGGGCGGCCAGGTGCGGAAGGGCCCGCCCGACGCCGTGAGGATGAGGCGGGCCAGCTCGGCTCGCCCCCGACCCGCGGTGCACTGCAGCACGGCGCTGTGCTCGGAGTCGACGGGCACGATCTCGCCGCCGCCCTCGCGCGCCGCGCGGGTGACGAGCTCGCCGGCCATGACGAGCGTTTCCTTGTTCGCGAGGGCGACGCGCTTGCCGGCGGAGAGCGCCGCGAGCGTGGCCTCGAGCCCCGCCGCGCCGACGATGCCGTTCACCACGATGCGCACATCCGGATGCGTCGCCGCCTCGACGAGGCAGCTGGCCCCCGAACCCCGCGCCCCGGGCCCCGAGCCCCGCTTGCCGCCGTTCACGAGTCCGAGATACGCCGGCTTCCATTCGGCGGCTTGCCGTTCCAACAGCTCCGCGTTGGAGTGCGCCGTGAGCGCCACGACCCGAAACCGCTCCCGCTGGCGCGCCAGCACCTGAAGCGTGGAGCAGCCGATCGAGCCGGTGGACCCCAGGATCGCGACCCCGATGCTCATGCGATGCCGAACAGCCGGAGCAGCCCCGCGGTCGCCGGCAGGACGAAGTAGAGGGAGTCGAGCCGGTCGAGCACGCCGCCGTGCCCGGGAATGAGCGCCGACGAGTCCTTGACGCCCGCCTCGCGCTTGAACAGCGACTCAGCGACGTCGCCGACCTGCGCCGCCACCGCCACCACCACCCCCACCGTTGCCAGTTGCACGACGCCAAGCTGCAAGGCCACTCGATCGAGCACCAGGGGACCGTACACCAGCGCCGCAATGAGCCCGCCGACGAGTCCCCCGACGGCGCCGGCCCACGTCTTCCGGGGCGACAACACCGGCGCGAGCTTCGGCCCGCCGATCAGCGTGCCTGCCGCCATGGCGCACGTGTCGCACACCCATGTCACGACGAGCGGCAGGAGCACGAGCGCCACCGATCCGCGCGGGTGCGCGTCGCTGTGCGGGCCGTGGCGAATCGCGATGGTGAACGCGAGCAGGGCCGAGGCGTAGAGGGTGCCGAAGACGGTGACCGCGACGGCGGTCAGCGGGCGGCGCGCCGGACCGCGCGCCATCGCCATAACCAGCAGTGCGAGCAGCCACAGCGCGGCGACGTACAGCACCGGCTCCCAGTCGGCGTACCCCTTCACCCAAAAGGTCGCGAGCGGCACCGCCGCGGCGGCGGGGAGCCCGAGGTTCTCGAGGGGTTCGATGCCCTCGCGGCGGGCGAGGTCGTAGATCTCGCGTGTGCCGAGCACGCCGAGCACGGCGAGCGCCGTGGCGAGGACCCACCCGCCCAGCCACAGCACCGCCACCGCCACCGCAATGGCGGGCACCGCGAAGGCGACGCGCACCAGCAGGTTGCGGGACATCAGGCGGTGACGTTACCGAAGCGCCGCTCGCGCCGCTGGTAGTCGAGCACGGCCTGGAACAGGTCGCGCCGGGTGACGTCGGGCCAGAGCACGGGCGTCATGTACAGCTCCGTGTAGGCGAGCTGCCACAGGAGGAAGTTCGAGATGCGCAGCTCGCCCGACGTGCGAATCAGCAGATCCGGATCGCCCCACGGAGCCGTGTAGAGCTTTTCGCGCACGGCGTCTTCATCGATGTCCTCGAGCCGCTTCGTGCCCTTGAGGACTTCCTCGGCGAGCAGCCGCGCCGCGCGCGCCAGCTCGGCGCGCGACGAGTACGAGATGCACAGGTTGAGCGCCAGCTTCCGACCGCCGCGGGTGGCGCGCTCCACCTGGTCCACGGCGGCGCGGGCGCCCGGCGCGAGCCGTGCCCGCTCCCCCAGCACGTGCACGACGACCCCCTGCCCGCGCAGCTCGTCCGCCTCCTTGGCGATGTACTCCTCGAGCAGGCTCATCAGCGCGGAGATCTCCGTGGGGGGGCGCTGCCAGTTCTCGTCGGAGAACGCGAACAGCGTGAGCACCTCGACCCCCGCCTCGATCGCTCCCTCGACCACCTCGCGCACCGCCTTCATGCCGGCGCGATGCCCAAACGGGCGCGGCAGGTTGCGCTCGCGAGCCCAGCGACCGTTGCCGTCCATGATGATGGCCACGTGACGCGGGACGGCGCCGTTGAGGCGGATCTGCGCGAGCAGGTCGTCGGCCACCTTACACCTCCATGATCTCCGCTTCTTTGGCCTTGACCGCCGCATCCACCAGCTTCAAGTGGTCGTCGTGTAGCTTCTGCACGTCCTTCTCGGCGTGCTTCTTCTCGTCCTCGGAGACGTGCTCCGTCTTCTTGATCCGGTTGATCGCCTCGGTCCGCGCATGGCGGATCGCGACCCGACCCTCCTCCGCGAACTTGTGCACCACCTTCACCAGGTCCCGGCGGCGCTCCTCGGTCAGCGCCGGAATGGGGATGCGGATGACCGCGCCGTCGTTGGCGGGCGTGAGCCCCAAGTCCGACGTGAGGATCGCCTTCTCGATGGCCTTGAGGAGGGATTTGTCCCAGGGCTGGATCGTGAGCAGCTTCGGCTCCGGCGCCGCCACGCTCGCCACCTGGTTGAGCGGCATCTCGCTGCCATAGGCGTCCACGCGCACGAGATCCAGCAGCGACGTGGTCGCCTTCCCGGTGCGGACCGTCGCGCACTCCCGCTTCACCGCCTCCACCGCCTTGTCCATCGCCTGCCGGGCGTGCCTGATGTGATCGGTTAGACTGGTGACGATGGTCATCGCACGATCGTGCCGACGCGCTCCCCGGCCAGGACCTTGGCCGTCGCGCCGGGCTGGTTGATGTTGAACACTACGATGGGAAGCTTGTTCTCCTTGCACAAGCCGAAAGCATTCGCGTCCATCACGGCGTACCCATTCACCAGGGCGTCCCGGAACGAGAGCTCGGCGAGGAACTTCGCCTGCGGGTCCTGCTTCGGGTCGGCGGTATAGACGCCATCCACGTTCGTGGCCTTGAGCAGCACTTTCGCCTCGAGCTCCAGCGCCCGCAGCACCGCGGCGGTATCGGTCGAAAAGTACGGATTTCCCGTGCCGCCCGCGAAGATCACCATGCGGCCCTTTTCGAGGTGCCGCACCGCCCGGCGCCGAATGTAGGGCTCGGCCAGCTCCTCCATGCGGATCGCCGTCATGACCCGCGTGTCGACGCCCTTCTTCTCCAGGATGTCCTGCAGGGCGAGGGCGTTGATCACGGTGGCGAGCATCCCCATGTAGTCGGCGGACACGCGGTCCATCCCCTGCTCGCTCGCGGCCGTGCCGCGCAGGATGTTCCCGCCGCCGACCACGAGTCCCAACTGCACCCCCAGCGCCGCCACCGTCTTCAACTCGTCGGCGAGCCGGTCGACCACGCTGAAATCGAGCCCCCCGCCGGCCCCCCGGTCGCCCGCAAACGCCTCGCCGGAGAGCTTCAGCAGGGCGCGCGGGTATGCCAGTCGCGCACGGGGGGCGGGGGCGGTTGCCAATCAGTCTTCTCCGAGCTTGAAGCGCGCGAAGCGACGGATCTGGACGTTCTCGCCGGTCTTGGCGGAAAGCTCTTTGACCATGTCGCCGATGCTCTTGCTCCCGTCCCGCACGAACTTTTGTTCCAGAAGGGCGCGCTCCTCATAGAAGCTGTTGAGCCGCCCTTCGACGATCTTCTCCTTGACATGGTCCGGCTTCTTTTCCTGAGCCACCTGCTCGCGGTAGATCTCCTTTTCGCGGGCGATGACGTCGGCCGGGATGTCCTCGCGTCGCACGGCAATCGGCGCCGTGGAGGCGATCTGGTGCGTCAGGTCCTTGGCGAGCTGCTTGAACTCCTCCGTGTTGGCCACGAAGTCGGTCTCGCAGTTCAACTCGACCAGGACGCCGACTCGGCTGTTGTGATGCACATATGCCGCAATCACGCCTTGCGATGCTTCGCGCCCGGCCCGCTTGTCGGCCTTGGCCGCCCCCGTCTTGCGGAGCAGGTCAATCGCCTTCTCTAGGTCCCCGCCTGTCTGCTCGAGCGCCTTCTTGCAGTCCATCATCCCCGCACCCGTGCGGGCGCGCAGCTCGGCCACGAGCTTCGCCGGAATGTCTTTCACAGTCGCCATCGCCTCATTCCTCACAAAAAAAGCCGCCCTCGCGCCGTGGGGCTAGGAGAGGGCGGCGATGGTTATCCACCGGTCGGCGATCCGGGCGTGCTACCCTTCGCCCCCGCCGCTCGATTCGGCCGGCGCCGGCGCTTCCTCCGTCTTGAGCCGGGCCGCGATCGCCTCCGGCTTGGGCCGCCGCTTGCGGCGTGCCGGCTTCTTCTTCTTGTCGCCCTCCGCCTCCGCCTCGACGCCGGTCTCGGTGGAGTACGTCACGCCCTCGCCTTCTTCGGCAGCATCGCGCAGCGGCATCTGACGGCGTGCCTCGCCGATTACGTCCGAGATCGCGGCGGTGATGAGCGAAACGGCGCGGATCGCGTCGTCGTTGCCGGGGATCGGCACGGTGATGAGATCCGGGTCCGCGTTCGTGTCGACGATTGCGACCACCGGAATGCCCAGCTTGTTCGCTTCGGCCACCGCGATGCGCTCCTTCTTCGAGTCCACGATGAACAGGGCGCCCGGCAGGCGGCCCATGTTCTTGATGCCGGACAGGTATTTCTCGAGCTTCAGCCGCTCGCGGTCGAACAGCAGCTGTTCCTTCTTGGTGTGATGCTCGAACTCGCCCTCGCTGATCCCCTGCTCTAGGTCCTTCAGCCGCTTGATCTGCTTCTTGATGGTCTGGAAGTTCGTGAGCGTGCCGCCCAGCCAGCGCTCGGTCACGTAGTAGGCACCGCAGCGCTCGGCCTCGGCCTGCAGAATATTCTTCAACTGCTTCTTGGTGCACACGAACAGGACGCCCTCGCCCTTCAACACCACGCCGCGCAACAGCTCCTGCGCGGTCTCGATTTGACGGAGCGTCTTCTGGAGGTCGATGATGTAGATGCCGGAGCGTTCGGCGAAGATGAACCGGCGCATCTTCGGATTCCACCGGCGTGTCTGGTGGCCGAAGTGAACGCCCGCTTCCAGCAGGTCCTGCAACTGAGGCTGCGCCATGCACTCCCTCTCGTGGGTTTTGATCCGCCGCCACTCTCGTCTCGCGCGACACCCCCGCAGGGGACCCGGTCACGCGATCAAGCAGCGTGTGTGATGGACTGCGAGTCTTGTCTCTATCTCTTCGAGAACTGGAACCGCTTGCGCGCGCCCGCCCGGCCCGGCTTCTTGCGCTCGACCGCGCGCGGATCCCGCGTCAGCAGGCCCTGCTCCCGCAGCTTCGTGCGGTGCCGCTCGTCCGCGAGGCACAGCGCCCGCGCGATCGCGAGACGCAGCGCGCCCGCTTGGCCCGTCTGGCCGCCCCCCGACGCGATCGCCCGCACATCGAAGGCGCCCAGCGTGTCGGTCGCCGTGAACGGCTGCTGGATGTGGGACACGAGCGAGGCGCGCGGGAAGTAGTCCCCCAGCGTCCGGCCGTTGATGTTCCACTTCCCCGAGCCCGGCGTGAGATACACCCGCGCGACCCCCACCTTGCGGCGGCCGACCGCGTGCCAGCGCAGCTCCGGCGTGATCGCGGCGCTCATGACGCCTCGGCCAGGCTGAGCGGCTCGGGCTGCTGCGCCGCGTGAGGATGCGTGGGACCGGCGTACACCTTCAGCATCTGCTTCACGTGCTGCCGCGACAGGGTCGTCTTCGGAAGCATGCCCCACACGGCCCGCTCGATCACGCGCTCCGGATGCGTCGCGAGCAGCGTCTTGAGCGGGGTGAACCGCTCGTGCCCCATGTAGCCCGTGTGACGGAAGTAGCGCTTCTGCTCCAACTTCCGTCCGGTGAGCTTCACCTTCTCGGCGTTCACGACGACCACGCAGTCACCACCGTTCACGTGCGGCGTGAAGGTCGGCTTGTGCTTGCCCCGCAGCACCTGCGCGACGCGGCTCGCCAGCCGGCCGAGCGGCTGCCCGGCGGCGTCCACGACGTACCAGCGACGCGTGATATCCTCGTTCCTCAGCGAAAATGTCTTCATGCCCTGGACGAGAAGGAATTGGACTTGCCGTTGTAATAGCCGCGAAGAATACCCGAGGCGTAAGGCCCTGTCAACCCGAAGCTTCCGGGCTCGCGAGGGTCACGAGCGGCGCTCCCTTCTCGACCGCCTGGCCCACCTCCACATGCACGGTCGCGACCACGCCGGGCTGGGGTGCGCGCAGCTCGTTTTCCATTTTCATCGCCTCCACCACGACCAGGCCCGTGCCAGCGGCGACAGGCTGGCCCGCCGCCACCTCGATCCGGACGACGAGGCCCGGCATCGGCGCCTTGACGGTGCGGCCGCCGGCCGGCGCCGGCCGCTTCCCGGCGAGCGCCTGGATCTCCCGCGCGCGCTCGTCCAGCGCCTCGACCTCCACCCGCTCGCCCACTACACCCAACGCCCAACGCCCCGGGCCTTCCGCCGGGTCGGCGGCCAGCGTCCACGACTCCCCGCCCACCAGGAGGTGACGGAGCGGCGTGCCGGGGACGGCCGCGAGACTCGCCTCGAGTGCCTTCCCGCCCACGAGCACGCGGCTCCCAACCACCTCCACCTCGACGTGTTGAGAGCCGATGGTCACGACGTACTTCACGGCGCGGCCCTCCCCAACGCGGAAGTCGGAACGCGGAACGCGGAACAGCCGTGAAAGGTCGCTCGCCGAGCGTAGCGTCCCCGTATGTTCCGCGTTCCCACTTCCGCGTTCCGCGTTGATCTCTTCACGCCGCCTCCAGCACTGCCACCGTCTCCACATGCGCCGTCTGCGGGAACAGATCGAACGCCCGTACCGCGGCGAGCCCGTAGTTCACGCTCAGGCGATGGAGGTCGCGCGCCAGGGTGGCGGGGTCGCACGAGATGTAGACGACGCGCGCCACCGGCTGGCTCGTGAGCCGCAGCGTCACGTTCCAGTGCAGTCCGCCGCGCGGCGGGTTCACGATGACGGCATGCGGGTCGGGGAGGGTGGGGAGCACGTCCTCCGCCTTCGCCGCGATGAAGCGAATCGGGCGCTCCGAGTCGCGTCCGCGCGCCCACTCGATCGCCGCTTCGTCCGCATCCACGCTCACGACCTGCGCGCCGCGCGCGGCCAGCTGGACAGCCGTGTCGCCGATCCCGCCGTACAGATCCCAGACGACGCCACCGCGCAGGTCGCCCAGCTGCTCGACCGCCCAGCGGCGGGCGACCAGCCCCATCTCGGGGTGGACCTGCTCGAACGCGGTGGCGGGGAAGCCGGTCGCGGGCCCGGCGACGACACGGGCAGCGCCGTCCACCGGCTGCCACCAACAGATCACGGAGTCGCCGTGCGGCAGCGCGGCCCGCAGCCGCTCGGCGTCCAGCCACGGCTCGCCCGCCGACTCGGCGATGACGTGGCGCCGCCCGTCGCGGTCGAGCCGCAGCGTGAGCCGGGTGAGCCGCGAGGGCAGCAGGTCGAACCGCGGCCTCAGCTCACGCCACAGCGCCATGAGCCGGAAGTCCGTGATGTGGCAGTCCACGAGCGGGAAGACTCGGAGGGACTGGTCGTAGGGATGGAACCCGACCGCCTTCGGCCGCCCGCCGCGGTTCTCGACCGCCAACGAGATCTTCGCTCGATACCGCCACTCCTCGACGGCCTCCACGATCTCCGGATCGGGGACGTCCAGCTTCCCGATGCGTCGCAGCGCGTCGCCCACGATGGCCCGCTTGGCCGCGAGCTGCGCATCGTACGCCAGGTGCTGGAGCTGGCAGCCGCCGCACCGGTCGCTCACGTAGTGCGGGCACGACGCCGCGACCCGTGCCCCCCCCGCCCCCCCCGCTCCGCCCGCCCCCCCTGGTCCCGCGGCCACGATCTCCGCCAGCTCCGCCCTCGCGAACTTCTTGTGCAGCCGTACGCCGTCTCGCAGGCGGATGCGTTCTCCCGGCACGGCCCGGGGCACGAACACCGCCCGGCCGTCCGCCAGGCGCCCCACGCCATCGCCGCCCGTCGCGATGGCCGTGATCGTGACGATCTCGCTCATCCGCCGACGCTCTCCCGGCGCGCGGCGAGCGTCCAGACGGACGGGCGGGCAGGGGGCGGCGCGGTCGGTGGCGCCGCCGCCGCCGCCGACGCGCGCTGCTCCTCCGCGAGCAACGCCGCCGCGATCGCGAGCGGCTGGATCAGCTCGGGGGCCAGCTCGGCGGCGAGCAGCCGTTCGCCCACGCGCTCGAGATAGGTGACGTCAACGTCGCCGCGCTGGAAATCAGGGTCCGCCAGCACGCGCAGGTGGAAGGCCTGCGACGATGGGATACCCACGATCACGAGCTCACGCAGCGCGCGCCGCATGCGCTGCAGCGCCGCCGCCCGCGTGTCGCCCCACACGATGAGCTTCGCGAGGAGCGGGTCGTAGAACAGCGTCACTTCATTGCCCGCTTCGACGCCGCCGTCCCAGCGCACGCCCGGGCCGGACGGCGCCTGGAGGTAGCGGATCATGCCGGTCGCGGGGAGGAAATCGTTGAACGGATCTTCGGCGGTGATGCGGCACTCGATGGCGTGACCGCGGGGCTGCAGCGCCCCGGAGTGGACCCGCAACGGCTGGCCCTGCGCCACGCGCAGCTGCTCGCGCACGATGTCCACGCCGAACACCAGCTCGGTCACGGGATGCTCGACCTGAAGTCGCGTGTTCATCTCGAGGAAGTAGAACTCCCCGGTCGGCGCGAGCAGGAATTCGATCGTGCCCGCGCCGAGGTAGCCGACCGAGCCCGCCGCCGCCGTGGCGGCCTCGCTCAGGCGCCGCCGCAGCGCGGGGGTGACCGCCACCGAGGGGGCCTCCTCGATCAGCTTCTGATGGCGGCGTTGGATGCTGCATTCGCGCTCCCCCAGCGCCACGACCCGGCCGTAGGTGTCCGCGAGAATCTGGATCTCGATATGGCGGGGGCGGTCGAGATATTTCTCGAGGTAGAGCTCCCCCGCCCCGAATGCCTTCATGGCCTCGCTCTCGGCACCCTGGAACGCGGACTCGAGCTCTGCCTCGTCCCGCACGAGCCGCATCCCCTTGCCGCCGCCGCCCGCGACCGCCTTGAGCAGCACCGGGTAGCCGAGGCGCGCCGCCTCGGCGCCCGCCTGCACGTGGTCCGGAACCGGCCGGGTCGTGCCCGGCACGACCGGCACGCCCGCGGCCTGCATGCGGCGCCGCGCCTCGGTCTTGTCGCCCATCGCCTGGATGGCGGTGGCGGGAGGACCGACGAAGGTCAGTCCCGCCTGCGTGACGGCCTCCGCGAACGGGGCGCGCTCCGAGAGGAAGCCGTACCCGGGATGGATGGCCTGGCACTCCGTCGTCCGCGCCGCCTCGATCAGCTTGGCGATGTCGAGGTACGACTCGGCGGCCGGGGCGGCGCCGATCGGGACCGCGACGTGAGCGGCGCGGACGTGGGGCGAGAGGCGGTCCGCGTCGGAATACACGGCTACCGCTTCCAGCCCTTCTTCGTGGCACGCCCGGATCACCCGCAGGGCGACTTCCCCGCGGTTCGCGACGAGGACGCGCTTGAATGGAGCCATCAGACGTCACACATCTGTCTGACGTCTGATGTCCGACGTCTCAACGTCGGCAGCTCGGTATCTCATTCGTCAACCTGAACGTCTTGAGCGCTTCGCACAGCGGGGGCGTGGCACGGGCGGCGCGGGCGTACAGCGCCAGCGCGGGTGGGGCCCACGCGTCGTGATTGTCGAGCGCCAGGCGCAGCGCCGCGAACACGAAGTCGCGCGGCGGGACGCGGTCCTCCTGCAAGTGCGGCCCGGCCACCCACACCAGGGGTCGCGTCGCCCAGCCGATGCGCGGTCGCGGCTCGGGCGGCCGCTCGAAGGCCATGCTCACACACACAGGACGCCGTTTCACGAGCTCGCCGATGGCCGCGTCGGGGTCGCGGCGGTGGGCGAATTTCAAGTCAGCGGCGACCCGGGCCCGCAGCAGGGAGTCCGAGCGCCAGGCGGCGAGCGGCACGATGAGCACGTCCGTGCGCAGCCCGCGGGAGAACCGCATGTACCACGCGGCGTACGAGTCGGCCTCGGAGGCGGTGAACAGCACGCCCCACATCGGGCAGGCGCGCAGCAGATTTTCCCCCAGCTCCTCGAGCACCGGGGGGACCTTCAGGTCGAGGGGGACGGGCCCCCACTCCTGCGGGCCGACGTTGATGCCCTTCTCGTCCCACGCGAGCCGCGACCGGGCGCTCCACGCGCCGACGCGCAGCACCCGGGCGCTGTCGCCGTCCGGGGTGGAGCCGGAGGGCGCGAGCAGCTGGCCGGCTCGGGCGAGCGCGTCGTCGCTGGAGTCGAGCAGGGCGCGCACGGCGGCGCTGTCCTCCAGGGCGCGGTGCGGCGGTCCGTGCGCGTCCTCGGCCAGCTGCAGGTACAGCCGGCCCAACCGCAGCCAGGCACGGCCGTCGGTCGAGTCGCGGGCGAGGCGCGCGCGCAGCGCCAGGAGCGAGTCTCCCGACGGCGTGGGCGGGGGGGGCGCCTGGAGCAGCGCCGCGAGCACGAGGGCGCTACAGAGGGAGGTTGCCATGCTTCTTGGGCGGGTTCTTGTCCCGCTTCGTCTCGAGCGTCGCCAGCGCATCGATCAGACGCGGGCGAGTGTCGCGCGGGTCGATGATGTCGTCGAGGTAGCCGCGCGCCGCCGCCAAGTAGGGGTGCGCGAACTTCTCGCGGTATTCGGCCTCGCGCTCCTCGGTCGCCTCTTCTCCCTTGTAGAGGATCTCGACCGCGCCCTTCGGTCCCATCACCGCGATCTCCGCGCTCGGCCAGGCGACGTTGTAGTCGCCGCGGATGTGCTTCGAGTTCATCACGTCGTACGCGCCGCCGTACGCCTTGCGCGTGATCACCGTCAGCTTGGGCACCGTCGCCTCGCAGTAGGCGTACAGCAGCTTGGCGCCGTGTTTGATGATCCCGCCGTGCTCCTGGGCCACGCCCGGCAGGAACCCGGGGACGTCTTCGAACGTCACGAGCGGGAGGTTGAACGCGTCGCAGAACCGGATGAAGCGCGCCCCCTTGAGTGACGCGGCGATGTCGAGCACGCCGGCCAGCACCGCCGGTTGGTTCGCGATCACGCCGACCGGGCGGCCGCCCAGGCGGGCGAACCCGACGAGCAGATTGCCGCCGTAGTCGCGGTGCACCTCGAAGAACTCGCCCTCATCCACGATGGGGCGGATCACGTCGTGCATGTCGTACGGTTTGGTGGGGTTGTCGGGGACCACGTCGAGCAGGGCCTCGTCGCGGCGATCGGGCGGATCGGCGGACGCGCGGTGGGGCGCCCCGTCGAGATTGTTGGACGGGAGGAACGAGAGCAGCGTGCGGATCGCCGCGAGGCTGTCGCGCTCGGAGTCGTGCACGAAGTGCGCGACGCCCGAGGTCGCCCCGTGCACGTCGGCGCCTCCCAGGCCTTCGAAGTCGACTTCCTCGTGCGTGACGGTCTTCACCACATTGGGGCCGGTGACGAACATGTACGAGACGCCGCGCACCATGAACACGAAGTCGGTGATCGCGGGGCTGTACACCGCCCCGCCGGCGCACGGGCCCAGGATCGCGCTGATCTGCGGCACGACTCCCGACGCGAGCGTGTTGCGCAGAAAGATGTCGGCGTAGCCGCCGAGGGAGACGACCCCCTCCTGGATGCGCGCGCCGCCCGAGTCGTTGAGTCCGATGATGGGCGCGCCGTTCTGCATCGCGAAGTCCATCACCTTGCAGATCTTCTCGGCGTGCGCCTCGGACAGCGAGCCGCCGAACACGGTGAAGTCCTGCGCAAACACGTACACCAGGCGTCCCTCGATCCGCCCGTACCCCGTCACCACGCCGTCGCCGAGATACTTCTCGTCGGCGAGCCCGAAGTCGGACGAGCGGTGCGTCACGAAGCGGTCGAGCTCGACGAACGTGCCGGGATCGAGCAGCGCGTCGAGGCGCTCGCGCGCCGTCATCTTCCCCTTCTCGTGCTGGACCTTGATGCGCTCGGCGCCGCCGCCGAGCTGCGACTCGGCGCGCTTCTGCTGTAACAGGTCCAGCTTCTCGCGCATGCTCATGGCGCAAAATCTAGACGGGTAGACGGGTAGACGGATAGCGGTGGGCGGGAAAAAAGGGGCCAGACGCCCTGACCCCTTTTGATCTCCCATCCGCTCGCCGTCTACCCGTCTACCCGTCTAGCCTGGTTGCTCTTCTTTGGCTGGTTCCTGCGCCCCGTTCTCCTTGGGCCAGCCGGTGGCTGCCAGGACGATCCGATGGTGGATCGGATCCACCTCCAGCACCTTCAGCTCGGCCGCCTGCCCTTCCTTCACCGCGTCCGCGGGGTTTTGCAAATCCGGGATGCCGAGCTGCGACATCGGGACGAAGCCTTCGATATCGTGACCGAGATCCACCACGACGCCCTTGTCCATGAGGCGCAGCACGCGACCCCGCAGCTCGGTGCCGACCGGATACGTCTCGCCGATCCGGAGCCAGGGATCCTCCTGCGCCTGTTTCAAGCCCAGCGAGATGCGCTTGTTCTCGGCGTCCACGTTCAGGATCAGCACGTCCACTTCGTCACCCTTTTTCACGACCTCGGAGGGGTGCTGCACGCGCTTCGTCCACGACATGTCTGAGATGTGGATCAAGCCGTCGATCCCCGGTTCGATCTCGACGAACGCGCCGAACGAGGTGAGGTTGCGCACCTTGCCTTTGATGCGCGTGCCGACGGGGTACTTCTGTGGCAGGGCCATCCAGGGATCTTCTTCGGTCTGTTTCATGCCGAGGGAGATCTTCTCCTCCGCCTCATCCACCTTGAGGACCACCGCCTCGATCGTCTCCCCGATGGACACGATCTTCGAGGGATGCCGGACGTTGCGCGTCCAGCTCATCTCGGAGATGTGCACGAGGCCCTCGATCCCGGGCTCGAGCTCCACGAACGCGCCGTAGTTGGTGATCGAGACCACCTTGCCCTGGACCCGCGTGCCGACGGGGTATTTCGCCGCCACGTCCTTCCACGGATACGCCTGCAGCTGCTTCAGGCCGAGGCTGATGCGCTCGCGCTCCCAGTCGATGTCGAGCACCTTGACCTCGAGCTCTCGGCCGATGTGCACGAGCTCGGACGGGTGCGAGACGCGGCCGTAGCTCATGTCGGTGATGTGGAGCAGGCCGTCGACGCCACCCAGGTCGATGAAGGCGCCGAAGTCGGTGATGTTTTTCACGATGCCCTTGCGCACCTGGCCGACCTCGAGCTCCTTCATCAGGACGTCGCGCTTAGTCTTGCGCTCCGCCTCGAGCAGCACGCGGCGCGACACGACGATGTTGCGGCGCCGCTTGTTGAGCTTGATGATCTTGAACTCGAAGCTCTGGCCCAGCAGCTCGTCGATGTTGGGGACGCGGCGCAGCGCGATCTGGCTGCCGGGGAGAAACGCGTCCACCCCCATGAGGTCCACCACCACGCCCCCCTTGATCTTTTTCACGAGCGTGCCGCTCACGGCCTCGTCCCGCTCGTGGGCCTCGCGGATCCGCTCCCACACCCGCATGAAGTCGGCCTTCTTCTTCGAGAGGACGACCGCGCCTTCCTGGTCCTCGAGGTGCTCGAGGAACACCTCGACCTCGTCCCCTTCCTTGAGCGAGTGCGCGTCTTTGAACTCGTCGATCGGCACCGCGCCTTCGGACTTGAAGCCGACGTCGAGGATGACGGCGGTGTCCGTCACGCGCAGCACCTTCGACTTGACGATCTCGCCTTCTTCGATGTTCGAGAGCGTCCCCTCGTACATCTCCGTCATCTTGGCGATTTCGTCCGACGAGTACTCTTCGTGCAGATCGGCGCGGACGCGCAGGTGGGAATGAGCGGGCGGCGCGGAGGGACCTTCGGCCTTGGATTCCGGAAGGTCCTGGGTATCTACCAGCATTCAGTACACCGGTTCGGTTGTGAGTTTGGCAGTGACCCCGGCACATACCCGGGGAACGGAAACCGCGAAAGCTAGCCGGGGATGCGCTCGCGCGCCAGCGCCACGACCCGCGCGACCTGCTCCTCCACGGACAACCGGGTGGTATCGAGCAGCGTCGCGTCCGCGGCGGACCGGAGCGGTGCGACCCGCCGCGTGGAATCGGCGTGGTCCCGGGCCCCCAGCGCCGCGCTCTCGCGCTGGAGCTCGGCGGGATCGATGCGGTCCCCGCGCTGCGCCAGCCGGCGGCGGGCCCGCTCGTCGGCAGTCGCGGTGAGAAACACCTTCAGGGGGGCGTCCGGGAACACCACCGTCCCGATGTCGCGCCCGTCCACGACGACGCCCTGCGGGTGCGTGCCGACGGCCTCGCGCTGCTGCACGTTCACCCAGTGGCGCACCTCAGGAATCGCGGCGATCTCGGAGACGCGCGCGGTCACCCGCGGCGAGCGGATGACGTCTTCCACGTCCACCCCCGCCACCTCGGGCCGGAACACATCGCCCACCAGGACCAGTCGCACCGGGAGGTCCTCTGCGAGCGCCACGAGGCGCTGGGGGGACCACGCATCCCGCATCTCGCTGCCCGGATCCCGGAGGTTGTCCAGCGCCGCCAGCGTCACCGCCCGATACAACGCGCCCGAGTCGAGGTGCGCCCACCCCAGCCGCCGCGCCACCGCTGCCGCGGTCGAGGACTTTCCCGACGCAGCCGGGCCGTCGATGGCGATGACGCGGATGCTCATGCTTCCCGTTTCCCCGTTCGCGTATCCCGGAGGCTCCGCAAGTCTGCGAAGAACCGGGGATAGCTGATCGCCACCGAAGCCCGTTCCGAGAGCCGCACGTCGGCGCCCGGGAGCGTGCCCAGCACCGCGAATGCCATCGCGAGCCGGTGGTCGCGCGCCGTCTCGATGCGCCCGCGCGGCGGCTGCGTCGTCCCCCGCACGAACAGGTCGTTGCCGCGCGCTTCGGACTCCACGCCTACGGCGCGCAAGTTCGCGGCGATCAGCTCGAGCCGGTTGCTTTCCTTCACCCGCAGCTCGCCGACTTCACGGAAGCTGGTCTCGCCCGCGGCTCGACTCGCCAGCACCGCGAGGATCGGCACCTCGTCGACCAGGGTCGGCACTTCGGCCGCCGCGATTTCGGTCCCGCGGAGTGTGGCTGCGGCGGGGCGCGCGATCAGATCGGCCACCGGCTCACCGCCTTCGTCCCGCAGGTTTACGCGCTCCACGTGCGCCCCCATCCGCTCGAGCACGACCAGGAACCCCGTACGGGTCGGGTTCACGCCGACGTGCTCGACGAGCAGCTCGCCGCCCTCGGCCAGCACCGCGGCGGCGAGGAGAAACGCCGCCGAGGACGCGTCGCCGGGGATGGAAAGTCGGAACGCTGGAAGCTTGACCGCTGATGGCTGATAGCTGATGGCGCCGTTGTCGTCGCGCAGGTTCTGCCCCAGGTGCAACAACAGCCGCTCGGTGTGGTCGCGCGAGCGATACGGCTCGCGGATCGTCACCGCAACGCTCCCCGTCAGCCCGGCGAACAGCAGCGCGCTCTTCACCTGAGCGCTCGCAACGGGCGTCGTGTAGGTGAGCGCGTGCAACCGCCCGCCGCGGATCGTGAGGGGCAAGGCGTCGCCTTGCGCTTCTTCTATGTGGGCGCCCATGGCCCGCAGTGGCTCGGTGACGCGCCGCATCGGCCGGCGTCGCAGTGAGGCGTCGCCGGTGAGCGTGGCCGGAAACCGCTGACCGGCGAGGACGCCCAGCAGCAGGCGCGCCGAGGTGCCGGAGTTGCCGCAGTGCAGCCGCGAGGCAGGAGTCGAGAGGCGGGAGCCGCGGACGGTGACCGTCCCGGCGCCGACGGACGAGACGTCGGCGCCGAGCTGGCGCAGCACGCGCGCCGTGCTCTTCACGTCCTCACCCGTCAGCAGTCCCGAGAGCTCACTCGTGCCGCGCGCCAGTGCCGCGAGCATCAGCGCGCGGTGGGAGATGCTCTTGTCGCCGGGCGGCCGGACTGTGCCCCGCACCTTCACGTGTCCAGTCTCCGGCGCCACTCGGCGCTACGACGGAGCCATGCCGTCAGGCCGACGGCGTCACCTGCTTCCAGCGCCCGCTCCAGCTCGCCCAGCGGCTCCTCGAGCGAGCGGAGCGCGGGGAGCAGCTCGTCGCGGTTCATGAGAAAGACCTCGGTCCAGAGCGCGGGCTGGCTCGCCGCCAGGCGCGTCGTATCGCGCGCCCCCGGGCCGAACGTCGCGCCCGCCGGGGCCGCCCGGGCGAGGTACTGGGCCAGCAGCGACGCGACCGCCTGCGGCAGATGGCTCGTGAGCGCCAGCTGGCGGTCGTGCTGCGCGGCGTCGATCACCACCGGGTGGGCCTCGAGCACGCTCTCCCAGAAGTGCGCGACTTCGCGGGCCGCGCCGTCTCCTCCCCGCGTCGGCGTGACATACACGACCGCGCCCTTGAACAGGTCGAGCCGCGCCGCCGCGAAACCGTGGCCGTGCGTTCCCGCGATGGGGTGGCCGCCCGCGAAGCGCGCCCCGAGGCCCAGCCGCTCCGCCTGCGCCACGATCGCGCGCTTCACGGAGCCCACGTCGGTGATCACCGCCCCGGCGCCGACGTGCGGCTGGAGCGTTACGAGCAGTCCGAGGTTCGCCGCGGGCGGTGCCGCCAGCACGAGCAGCTCGACCGCGCGTGCCACGTCCGCCGCGCGGGCGGGCGCATCGTCGATCGCGCCTTGCTGCGCCGCCGACACGCGCTCCGCCGGCTCCGGCGACCAGCCGAGCACCGTGGGCACGCCGGCGCGCTTCGCCTGGCGGGCGAGCGAGCCGCCGATCGCGCCGAGGCCGAGGATGCCGAGCTTGGTGGGGCGCACGGCCTAGAAGGTAGCGGCGACGCTGGGGGCCGTAAACGCGAAGGGCGGCGC
>Ga0209761_1000527_pt1 | contig 23471 bp, 18 predicted proteins | sample GraSoi013_1_40cm_4_FD_185818 | JGI IMG/M metagenome (GOLD analysis project Ga0209761, IMG submission 185818) | Grasslands soil microbial communities from the Angelo Coastal Reserve, California, USA - Sample 09_25_2013_1_40cm (SPAdes) (version 2) | ecosystem: Environmental > Terrestrial > Soil >...
TGTGTGTGGTCATATAGAAGAATACCTGCGATTACAATCGGAACGGCTATGGCAACATAGTAAATACCATGTTTCACACAATCATTACTTTCGTATTGATCTTAAAGATTCTCCAACAAATCATAACGACATCATAACGCTAGTTATTGCGAAATTTTTACGCACGGGAGGGGGGGAACGCCTTTTTACTCTTTGTCAATGAACTCGTTTGCAGTCAAATTAGGCAGAAAGTATGATACTGCAAGTTCCCAGATGAAATTGTTTCATCCTACGCATATCAATCAATCCTGGCCTACACCAAATCTTCTACAAGAGCCGAAACAAAATTCTCAAACTCGGAATCAGAAAACCTAACTGTCTCAACTTTACCTTGTTCTTTTGCTAATTTGACCGCCTTAAGATGGTAACACTCTCCACCAGTACTTAATGCATTATAGTAATAGTCTTCACACGAACAAAAACCTAAATCAGGGTCAAGCCAGTGTTCGTTTTCTTTTCCTACTACAGTCCAAATCTTTCTCTTGCTTGGCTCAAAATAGTGCAGTTTTACACCCATAGATGATATGATACCGGCAACGTTTCCAGATTCTTTCAACAACAATTTAATTCAAATTGATATCGTATAACTTTGATGGTTAAAACTAGATTAATACCTTCACATCCTGCCTTGATACTAGAAGAAAAGCAGCGCCATCTTGTTATTACAGACTTGCATATTGGGTTTGAGGCAGGTTTAATCTCAAATGATATTTTCATCGAGCCAAAAGAGCTAATCCGCGAGATGCACGATAATATTCAAAATCTGGTACAAGCCCAAAAAGTAGACTCACTTGTTCTACTAGGGGATATAAAATCAGGAATTGATTCAATCTCAAAAATAGAATGGAGTGCTGTTCCCCTGTTTTTTGAAATTGGAAAAAATATCAAGATTATAGTGATACCAGGAAACCATGACGGCAATTTGCAGAAATTACTGCCAGACAATGTCACCTTGACTAGCTCAGCTGGTCTAGTAATAGGAGATGTCTTACTGACTCATGGCCATGTAATGCCGTCTGAGAACCTGTCTTTTGTATCCAAGATAATAATGGGCCATGTTCACCCCGTTTACTTTCAAGAAGGCTCTGTAGTTGATGGGCAACGAGTCTGGGTATCAATCAAGACAGAAAAAAGTCAGCTTTTTCCATCTGTAAAAGGCGATCTTGAGGTAACCGTGATGCCATCATTTAACAAGTATCTTTATGCTACACACAAGCGATACTACAAAAGATCGATCTCGCCTATTTTGGAATCAATAAAGGACTACCTAACAGCAAAGATTGTGACGCTAGATGGTTCCATAATAGGCGACGAAACCATGATTTCAAACGTTTTATGAGTAAAACTAGCCGCAAAAACGAAAATTTCTATGAAAGCTTTTCAGACCCGATACTTTCAATGTCTTCTTCAAGCTCTTTTACCAAACCTTTCCACCACTGCCCAAATTCCTTCATCGCGTCTCTAGCAAAGATTCTCCCTTATAGATCTGTCGATCCATTTCTATGACTGGCGTAGTATTTTATCATAATTAGATCCAGATAAACTCATTTTGCAAAACAATTACAGCGTTTAGCCAGGTGCTTGGTACAGCCAATTAGCTTATGGTCTTTGCAACCACAGAGAATGCATTTTCTTTCCATACTATACCATATAAGTTACTAGAAGATAACATCTCTTGAGAGCATTGGTTCTTGTCTTGGTCCCAATGGAATATGGTTTTCATCGTTTATCCTTGATTTTCAGTAAAGGGTCGCGGAGTCAGCTTTATACTCTCTGTTCCGTTTGCAAATAAAATAACAAAGGTTCTATCTGTAGGTGTCAGGTGTTCACGATAATCAATTTTATTTCCATTGGCTGTTACATTAAATGAAGCATAATCTCCGATTTCTGGATTGTCAACAAAACCTCTTGGAACAAATAGTGTAATTTTTCCGTCAGTTTTAGTCTCCAAAGATAGTGTCAGCCCATGAGTCGCTAAATCAGGTACGATCTGGTCAAGTTTGCTGCCTTCAATGTAATAGATGACTGTAAAGTTTGTATTTTGTATTGGCATTTTCTGCTCTGGTACGTCCCAGCCTCTCTCTATAAGTTTAGAGGCAGAAGATGGTGTCACGCAAGCAGGAAAATCTTGCAGATACCAATTTCGAGGATCGGATTTTTTTATTACAACCACAAAGCCTTCTTCACATTTTAGATCTTTTGCGTTAATTCGTGACTGGACTTGGTTTGATGGTCGCAATAGTATTGTTTTGACAGGAAATTCATGTTTGATGTTTGCTTCATTGAAGACCCATCTTCCATCAACTAGTTGCCAAGTTCTAGTATCTCCATAGTCATCACTTAATTTGGGTGTTGAATATTTGTAAAGAAATTTTCCTGCAAAAGGCTGAATTGAATATGATAAAGTTGTTGTCGAGTTGTCATGTGTTGGCTGACCATTACCTAGGCTGCCGCCAACTCCTATGCGAGTAGTAAGTGTGTCTTGAGTTGCAAGATAGCAATACTCATGTGGACCAACCGTAATTGGCATTTGGCCTTCTTGCCAACCGTATCCGTTAAGATCAACATCATCTATTCTTAGAGTTTCATTTTTTGTATTGTACAGTTCTATCCAGCCTAATGTCCATGGTCCTAGAGATGTGCCTTCAGAATTACATAATCTTATCCCGTCGGTATAAAACCAAGTTGGCCCCCACAATTCTACTTGGGTTACTATAATTGGAGGTACTCCTGTGTCCAAGACAATTGTAGATTCAGACGAGACAAGTTCAATTTGATAACCCGCGAGCACCGATACCATGACTCCCGCGATAACGATTATTGCAAGCTGTTGAGTTTTCATATTTGATTTAACATGAAAGATTATAATTTAAAACATATGCGTTGAGTTGAGCTAGAATGAAACCACATGAACAATTTTAGTGAAAAATATTACTTACTTGTATAGTGAGCATCACTTATTTGTCATTATATTATGAGATGATATAATGAATCAGACAATACCAAATAAGCATAAAATACATGTTGGTGTATATCCAGACAGAATCTCCTCTAACCGGAGTCGTGAACGGTGATATCATGCCAACTGCATTTGTTTTGATAAAATGTGAAGAAGGAGAAGAGCCCAGAATAATGAGGAAACTAGCAGGAACAGATTGGGTAAGGGAAGTAAAACCGACGGTTGGCCATTATGACTTGCTAACCAAGGTAGCATCTCCCAGCGTAGAGCAGTTGAACGAAGTAATAGAGGAGATTCATGGACATGACAAAGTTCGTTCAACTCAAGTTTTACTAAAAATGAACGAAATAACTGAAGCTGCATAAATGCAGAGATCTGACACATACAGTGCCTCTCATTTTATTTGAGAATGCTTGTGATTTATTCTTTAAATTTATAGTTTAAAAAATTGGCGTAGCTTTCTTGTAATTTTGGTACGCCTATTGCCTACTGGTAATGACAACAAGAACAGCTCTTCCTCACTTCAAGATTTTTGGAATCTATTTCATTACAGGTGATAATACTCAGATCTTCCTAATACTGTTAATAGACAGTAATGAATCTAGTTCGTTTGATGCCTCCAAGAATTTGAAACCACTTTCTGTCAGCCTATATAGAGCTGTCCCCTTTTCGCATCTTATCAAATCACATTTTTCTAAAAATGACAAATAATCAATCAGTTGCCCACTTGACAGATATGCCTTTGACATTATCCGTGACTTGGTAACCCCCTCCCTTGCGGTCTCTAATATGGCCATACTAATACCCATTCTACCGCGGTACTTTACCTTCTGTTTTCTAGTATTTGATACAAAAACTTTCTCGCCACTTTTCCTTATTTTTCTTACTTCCAAATCCCCATAACCAACCCCAGTGTTATCCGATCAGATAAGAGCCATAAAAAGTTGATCTTTTCAAACTTGAAAATGAATTACGGATTGCGTTTTTTATTTCAAGTTCAAAAGTATAATTTAAAAAAATAGCGAGGTTCTGTCCCTTTTATTTTTCAAATCTATCTGCCCAATGCTTGCACTCTTCGTATTTTACTGGGCCTGTTGGACCCAAGTCAGGCTTTTTGTTCATGTCTTGTCGCACCTTTCTATTACTTTAATAGAGTATGGCTATTGCCACAACACCTCCAAACCCACTTATCTTTATTTCAGAACAGAATCTAATAAATTTTAGTGCCAGAAAACTGTTGACTGTTAAGCAAAAAATTCATTTTTAGAATCACAAATGAGTTTTAATTTTAGCATAGGATTATTGAATGGTTAAAAAAAGCGTTATTTTATTTTCATTTACCAAAAAGTAATTTGCATCTTCTTCATCCCACAATATATTGAATATAATTGGATTTTCTCAAGAAAAGAAGACCAAGGTTGAAAATTTGATCTAGGTCGTTGCCAAAAATTGTGCTAATCACGTATATAATGTATCACTAAACAAGTGGTGATAAGATAATCCAAGATGAGATTGACGCTAATGCGGTTGATAATATAGTAAAAAATTTCTTTCAGCAGAGTTGTTCTCGTATTAACGTCACAGATAAATCCCTTCAAGAGGGAGTCTGGTTTGTAACAGTTCTTGTCAGCTCATTTGGCAAAAATCAAATAAAACATTGGCCATCGAGTCCAAAACTGGCAGGGTCATCAGTGCAGAATAATATCGCAGATTTTTGAACCAATAAATATTTGCCCCCGCGTATTAACTAAATTATTGATTTCTCAATAATGCCTGTAGTCTTGACATACATTGCTAGTATGATATTTTTCTAAAATTTCGCGCTGTTATTTGAGATTTACAGTATTTCGTATGGTTCTAGCGGCTTTTTCGTAGTTTCATTGTGTAGTAGCCACTCTAACGTCTTTGCAAACGAATCGGCAAGTTCCGTTGTTGTCAATACAGGAACTCCAAGCTCGACTGCCTTTCTCCTGATTTGGTATTCATCTAGTAGCATTCCTACGTATTTTTCAAGTGTTGATGTGCTTGGCACATTGATTATAAAGTTTATTTTGCGCTCATACAAAAGGTCAGCGATATTTGGCTTTCGTTGTGGCTCACTAATTTTGTAAACCACGTCAACATTTCCTATTCTTTTATCTGAAAGAAATTCTGCAGTGTGCTCTGTTGCAAGTAGTTTGTATCCCAGGCTTTTAAGCAACAGAGCAGTCTGGAGAAGCTTTTCCTTGTTTTCCGCACCTCCTGCAGTAATTAGTCCAGTGCCTTCTTTTGGAAGAGAATACCCCACAGATACTAGTCCCTTTGCCAAGGCATCGTAAAAGCTATCTCCAAAGCAGGCTGCCTCACCTGTAGATTGCATCTCAACTCCAAGTATGATATCAGCACCTTCTAGCTGCATAAAGGAAAACTGTGGTACCTTTATTCCATACGAGTGGATCTTTCGCCACCTGTCCTTTGAAATCTTTGGTAGTTCTTTTCCTAAAACTGCGCCTGCTGCTAGATTGATTAGATTCATCTTGACAAATTTTGATACAAAGGGCATAGAGCGCGATGCCCGTATGTTAAGTTCAATTACATAGACCCTATCAGAGTTTATCAGAAACTGCAGATTAAACGGCCCTTTTATCCTAAAGGCAGTAGCAATCTTGTTGGTATAATCAAGTATGGTTTCTGTAACTTTGTTGCTAAGACTCCATGGTGGTATACACATTATGGAATCCCCAGAGTGAATTCCGGCTCCTTCGATATGCTCTACGATTGCCCCAATTATGACATGTTTTCCATCACATACACCATCTACTTCAGCTTCAAGCGAGTTTAGCATGAATTTTGTAATAACAACTGGAAAGTCAGGCGAGACTCGCGCTGCTTGCTCAAGGTATTTTTTGAGTTGCTCTGCTGACCAGACTACTTTCATTGCAGCACCGCTTAGGACATAAGATGGCCTTACTAGTACTGGATATCCTACTTTGGCTGCAAATTTTTTGGCATCAGATAGACTGGAAAATGCCTGCCACGGAGGCTGCAAGATGTGCAGCTCGTCCAAGACCTTGCTAAATGTGGAGCGATTCTCTGCTCTATCAATGTCTTCGTATGAAGTTCCAATTATCTTGATTCCATTTTTTGCAAGTTTTGGAGTAAGATTGTTTGCAGTCTGGCCGCCAACTGCTGTTACTATACCAGTCAATTTTTCAAATTCTGCAATATCAAGTATTCTCTCAAGGGTTAGCTCTTCAAAGTACAGCCTGTCACAGATGTCATAGTCTGTGGATACAGTCTCAGGATTGCAGTTTATTACAGAGACTTCCTTTACGCCGTTTGATTTTAAACCCCAGACCATGTTTACAGTGCCCCAGTCAAACTCTACACTGCTTCCTATACGGTAGGGTCCTGCACCAAGTACTGCTATCTTTTCATTTTGTGAGGATACTTCAAAGTCATTTACACTTCCGCCGTAAGTTAGGTAGAGATAGTTAGTCTTTGCGGGCCATTCTGCTGCAAGGGTATCTACTTGTTTTACAACTGGTACAATGCCTGCCTCCTTTCTTATCTTGCGAATCTCAAGATCATCTTTTGATACCAGTCTTCCTATTTGCTTGTCGGAGAATCCGAGTTTTTTTGCCTCAAGTAACGTCTTTGTATCAAGTTGCGATTCCTTGAGTTTTTTTTCTGCTTCTACTATGTTTCGGATTTTTTCTATAAACCATGGATTGATTGACGATAGCTTGTAGATTTGCTCAGCTGAAATACCCTGCCTTAACGCTGCGGCCACATGATACAGTATCAAGTCATCTGGATTTTGCAGTTTATTTTCCAATTCTTCAACATCATATGTTTTGTCAGGAATCCTGTTTGCCACAAGACCGTCATTTCCAATCTCAAGCATCCGAATTGACTTTTGCAATGCTTCTTCAAAGCATCGCCCTATTCCCATTACCTCTCCTACAGATTTCATAGTAGGACCCAAGCTACGATTTGCAAGCTCAAACTTACTAAAGTCCCACCTTGGATGCTTGCATACAATATAATCAAGTGACGGCTCAAAGCACGCAGTTGTAGTCTTTGTTATTCGGTTTACCAGCTCATGCAAGTTGTAGCCCATTGCAATTTTTGCTGCCATGTACGCTATAGGATAACCAGTGGCTTTGCTTGCCAGTGCTGAAGAACGTGAGAGTCTTGGATTTATCTCAATTGCCACATACCTGTCAGAATTAGGATCAAGTGCAAACTGTATGTTGCATTCGCCAACAATTCCCACGTGTTTTGCCGCATGCAATGCTGCAGACCTTAACATTTGATATTCATAGTTATCAAGTGTCTGAGAGGGAGCTACCACAATGTTGTCTCCAGTATGCACCCTCATTGACAGCACATTTTCCATATTACATATGATCACGTTATTTCCATGGTAGTCTGCCATCACCTCGTACTCGATTTGCTTCCAGTGACCAACGTATTCTTCAATTAAGACCTGCCCAACAAGACTTGCAGTCAGACCTCTTGCAACAATCTCGTGTAGTTCGATTTCGTTGTGTGCCACTCCACCACCCTTGCCACCCAACGTGTATGCTACACGTATGATTACAGGATAGCCTAGTTCGTTTGCGATTTTTTTGGCTTGCTCAAAGTTGTAAACTGTCTTGCTTTTAAGAACTGGCACTTTGCATTCTATCATCGCATCCTTGAAGAGCTGCCTGTCTTCTGTTGATTGAATTCCTTTAACTTGGGTTCCTAGCACTCGGATATCATATTTTTTGAGAATTCCAAGCTCATCGAGCTTTACACCGCAATTTAGCGCAGTCTGCCCGCCAAATCCTAGCATCAGTCCGTCTGGCCTTTCTGTATCAATTATAGACTCTACGTATTCTGGGTTTACTGGAATCGAGTATACTTTATCTGCAAACCTTGTGTCGGTTTGAATTGTTGCAATGTTTGGGTTTACAAGGACGCTTTTGATTCCCTCTTCCTTTATGGCCTTTAGGCATTGAGAACCGGAGTAGTCAAATTGGCGGTCACTTGGTGACTTTCGCCTGCTTCTCCGATTTTAATTGCCCCACTGCCAAGAACTAGAATCTTCTTTAATGACTCATCTTTTGGCATTTTCCTCCCCTATGAGTTTTTTGAGCTCTTCAAAAACAAACTTACAATCAAAAGGACCAGGAGATGCTTCTGGATGAAATTGAACCGCAATTATTTTCTTTTTCTTGTGCTTTATTCCTTCAACTGTTTTATCATCGGTATTTGTAAACCACAGCTTAAAATCAGTTTTCTCAATCGAGTCTGGGTCGATACAGTATCCATGATTCTGACTGGTAACGTAGACCTGGTTATTGTCTAAATCAATACAAGATTTGTTCTGTCCTCTGTGGCCATACTTTAGCTTGTATGTACTAGCCCCCCCAGCTAGTCCCAAGATTTGTGCACCCAGACAAATTCCAAGAGTTGGAACATTTTTCTCAATGAGTGTTTTGGCAGTATTCATTGTATCAGCACATTTGATAGGATCTCCTGGGCCGTTTGACAATACCACTCCTTTTGGATTATAAGAAAGAATCTTCTCAGCTGAATAATTCCAAGGTACGCGAATCACCTTATAGCCTAGCTTTCTTACATTTCGCAATATTGCGTTTTTTACACCAGTGTCCACAACTACAATAGATTCAGCATCATTTCCGTAAACCTGAGGCTCTTTTATTGAAACTGTGTCCATGAATTCTTCGTCGTTATACTTTTTGGCTGCTTCAAGTCTCTTTTTCAAATCTTGTTCGTCGATTTCCTTTTCTGAGACTTGAAGTGCTGCCATCATCACCCCCTTTGTTCGAAGTTTCACTGTCAGTTCACGTGTGTCAATTCCTGAAATTCCTGGAATTTTTTCATTGTAGAGCCATTCATCAAGAGTCATAGCCAAATTCCAGTGACTTGACATCAGAGAAAGTTCGTGCACAACTAAGCCGCGTGCCTGGATTCTGTCTGATTCGAAGTATTTTCTGATACCATCTGTATCCCTTGCTGACGGGTCAGGAACACCATAATTTCCTACCAAAGGATAGGTAAGTGCAAGAATTTGTCCACTATACGAAGGATCCGTTAGTGCTTCAGTATAGCCTACCATTCCTGTATTAAAAACTGCCTCGCCGTATACTGTAGTTGAGTAGCCAAAACCCATTCCGTCAAAAACAGTGCCATCTTCCAAGACGATTTTACCAAACTTGTTTACATGTTTGGCCTTTTTTGTTGGAATTTCTGTGACCCTCACCAAGTGCATTCTAATGAGAATTTAAGTTTTTTCTTTAATTCTCAGGTTGCTGCTCAGAGTCGTCCATAACGTTGTAATGTAGTAGTTTTGATGAAAATAAAAAGGAGTCAAAAATTACAGAGCTCTGAACTGCTCGCTCCACTTGTAGTAGGCGCGAATCATTTCCATACTTACACTTGGCTTGCGCCTGGTAATGATTTCCTTAAAGTCAGCCAACGTAATAGAACGTGGCTGTGATTTTTCCTCACCTATTACTGATTCGGCAAAGTTTGGCGAGTGGAACAAGTCGTTTACAACCATCAATTGTGCTGACTGACAGATGTCTTTGATATCACTTGCGCTGTATCCATCTGCAAGTCTTGCTAGTTCAGTTGATTTTACCTTATCATCTTTTTTGAGAGGAGCTGTATAAAGGTCAAACAAGTTAACTCTAGCATCTAAAGTGGGAAGCGAGACATAGATTCTCTTTGTGAATCTTCTAAGAAATGGCCAGTCTAGAGTCCATGGTTTGTTTGTAGCACCAATAACATAGAGTTTGAGGTCTTTTCCCTTTCCATTTATTCCATCCATTTCAGTTAAAAATTGGTTCTTGACACGAATCTCTCCCCCTACTTCGCTGTTGCGGTTTCCAAGAAGAGAGTCTACTTCGTCAATAAACAAGATTACGGGAAGGCCTTCTTTTTCAGCCATCCCTCTTGCTAGTGAAAATAACTTTGACACGTTTTTCTCAGCTTCACCAAGCCATTTGCTCATCATTGAAGCCGCATCTACGTTGATAAAATAACCATCAATTTCACTTGCAGTAGCTGCTGCAAGTATTGTCTTTCCACAGCCAGGAGGACCATATAGTAACATACCCCTTGGCCATCCAAGTGGAAAAAGGTCTGGTCTTTTGGCTGGATATACAATTGATTCCCGGAGTGCACTTTTTGCATCATCAAGTCCTATGACTTCGTCCCAGCGCACATTTGGTTTTTCCTTCATTAGTAATGAATCAAACTCGCTTCTAGAAAGTGACTGTTTTTGCTCTTCAGGGGTTGCTTTGGCATCTACTACTGGCTCTATTTCGACATTATTCATCTGAAGTGCTTTGATACGATTTTGGTAAGCAGCCATGCGTTCTTGGTATACTCTGTTTAGTTTGTTATCAGGGTATAGCTGGATTAGCTTGTGAAGTGATTCAATTGCTCTTTGATAGTTGACAATTGCCATGCCACGTGCTCCCTGGGAGTCAAGCTTTATTGCTTCTGCGGCAAATTTGCTTGCGCTATTTTCCAATTCTTGCGGGGCTAGGCTCATAATCTCACCAACTATATCTCAACTGCGGTTTTTGCAAGGTAATCATTGGTGTGAATTCGTCTAGCAGGATTTGTTAAATTAATTGGACTTGGCTCTGTTGGCTCTGGTTTCATGGAATTAGCCTTTGCAGGCTCTGCTCTCACAAGTGAAATTTTGAAATCATCAATCTTTGTTTGATTTCCTTTTCCAAGAGTGAGGTTGTGGGTTACCTCATCATGGAGGTTCTGAATTTGTTGCAAGGCCACCTCTGCTGATATGACAAGATCTTCAAGCTCGTCTTTTAGTGTATTTACAGAGTTTGCGGCATGCATTATTATTCCAATAAATTCCTCAAGGAAAACCTTCAGATCACGCTTGTCTTGATATTTTGTCAGAAGATACTCGGCAGCAAGCATGACTTGTCTCAAGTCTTTTAATTCTTCGACTGAAAGTGTCTCTACAAAATTATCTTCTTTGTCTTTTCCTTTTTGGGTGATCTTTTGCTCTACTTTTGCAGATAGGTTACGAATTTTTACAAGATGACCAGATAGTTCTTCCTTGGACTCGTCCTTGGAAAAATTTAACATGTGATGGCCTTACGAGAAATCTAGATTAGGGAACTGCTTGTATATTTTAGAGTCTGCAATCAATTTAGCTTCATCTAATAGTCTTCTTGAGACTGCATTTGCCACACAAAAATCCAGATTCGAGCTTGCCAGATGAGCCGCATCTATTATGATTCCCCCAATAAGAAGAGACAGCTCTCCCAATTGAAAATCAAGGGCAGGCATGAGGGCAAGGAGCCTGGACCTAATTGTTCTCACTATTGATACCGTAGGTGACAGGACGGTAGGAGCATTACCCAAGCCTGCAACCGAATCCATGCTGCGCCTCACTTGTCGAAGAAATTCAATCGAGTATGCAATTTCAAGTTCATTTCTTATTTTATTTCCAAGCGTCTTTATGGACTCTTTATTTCGATCCATCTTTCTATAAAATTCCAAGTTAGTCTTGGTAAGCTCCTGCTTTTTTTGGACTAGAATATCTAAAAGAGAATCTACAATCTCAGTAGCATAGTCTATTCTAGGCTTAATTGTACTTGCACGAACTATCTGATTCTTTCTGTTGTCATCGATTATCCATCTTGATTGGCTTGTCATTTCAACTAAAAGACTAGATTTTCATTTATCAAGTGCTTGTTACAACAAATTGTGTCACCACAGTAACACTGGTCAGGGATACAGCTTAGTATTTTTTCAAGCCTTTGTTCAATGAATTTAGCTATTCAGCTTACCTTGCAAGTAGATAATCTCTGCCATGGTAAAAGGTCAGGACCTTGCGGTAAGCCTAGAAGAGTTTGGTTTGAGCAAATACGAAGCACAGGCCTATGTCACCTTGATAACAAAGGGTACAGTTTCTGCGGGTGAGCTTGCATATTATTCTAATTTGCCCCGAACAAAAGTTTATCCTACGTTGCTTAAGCTTGAGAAAAAGAAAATTGCAATCATATCAAAAAGCAAGCCCATAATGTGTACTGCAATAGCTCCAGAAGATGCCTTTGATGAAATAATACAGGATCAGATAAATCACGTAAATGCAATGAATAGTTTAATTACAAAATTAAAAAAACTAAGTGAGGACAGCAAGAAAGCAAGAGGATCAGAAGAAAAAAGATATTTCCACCTGGCCCCAAATTATGTTTTCAAGCAACTTCAATCCATGATAGAAGGCTCAAAGACCTCGATTCACGCCATAGTGGACTCGTGGGGGCTCAATCTTCTTTCTCAGTGCAAAGAAATACTAATTCATGAGCTTAGAAAAAACATTGACATAAAAGTAGTGGTTCCTTCCAGCCTAGTAGGAACAGAGACGTTCCATGATCTTCCTGCAGGAGCTAAACTCAAGACTTCGGACATTTCTCAAAATGTTATCATATTTGACGATTCAGAAATTCTTATGATAAACAGCAATAACGGCAAGGGGGCAATATTTCTGTCTACAGATGTTTTAGGAACAAACCAAGTAAAGGCCTTTGACCAGATATGGAAGGGGGCAATCAAGATAAACAATCTAGCAGACATGACTAAGAGCGATGCACAAGAGACTCTCAAGGCAATTCAGGTAATCAATGAGAATGGCCTTGGTTTTGTTCTCAATTCTATCTTGAGTTCAAAGAACAAGGGAATTGATTTACTAGCATTCCTAGAAAAAAATGGCCTTGACTTGCAAGCAAAAACCCTAGATGAGATAATATCGCTAGTTGATTCTACTCTTGATATTACTTGTTCAGGTCAGCTGCGTTATGAACCTCATGGAAATCACTTTGTGATAGAATCAAAAGTAAATAGCGGGCATTCAATTCCTTGGGCTTTACTTCTTGAAGGATATCTAAACAAGAAGGGAATCAAAACCAAAATGATATACAATGACCGCCAACACACAGGTGAGAAAATACACATCAAAGTAGATTCTAAAGTTAGGGCAAGTTCCTAGTATTTGCTCAACCATCGCGATTGTACCTTTATAATATCATAGAATTTACTTCATCTGTGAATGCAGATTTCTAGCGAGTTTAAACCAAAAGATATTGAACAGGAAGTTAAAAATCAGTTATCGTCAGTTGATTTAGAGAAATTAATTTTCAACTCTCCAAATAAGACAAGAAAGATTGCTTTCATAGAAGGTCCACCTACCATGAACGGTACTCCTCATGCGGGACATCTTCGAGGCAGGATAATAAAAGACCTGTGGTACAGATACATGACTCTACGAGGATACAAGATAATATTCAACGCAGGCTGGGATACACAGGGACTGCCCGTAGAATTACAGGCAGAAAAAGAACTTGGAGTATCAGGAAGCAAGTCACAAGTTATGGAATCAACTGGTGTTGAAAAGTTAGTATCAGAATGCAAGAAAATAGTTCACAGGTTTAATGAAAAATGGGTAGAAGCAGACAAGCTTCTTGGAATGTCGTTTAACCAAAAAAATGCATACTGGACTTACAAAGATGAATACATTGAACGTGAATGGAAGTATCTAAAAAAAGCTCACGAAAATGGCATACTTTCAGAAGATTACAAGGTAGTTGCATATTGCCCTAGCTGCCAGACCTCGCTGAGCCACGCTGAGGTAAACCAAGGCTACGAGACAGTCCAAGACCCATCTCTTTACTACAAGGTGAAATTACAAGATGAAGACTTGTATCTGATTGTCTGGACTACAATGCCATTTACGCTTGTCACTGACGCCATGGTAGGCGTAAACCCAGATGAGAACTATGTCCACGTAAAAGTAGGAAGTGAGACTTGGCTTGTTGGCGAGAAGCGCCTTGGGGAATTTATGAAAGAAGTAAGAATCGATGATTTTACTGTAGTGAAAACTGTTAAAGGTGATTCTTTGGAAAAGAAAAAGTACAAGCATCCACTCCTAGATGAGATTCCCGGATTGAAAGAGCGGGCAGCACTTCCACAGTTTCATTTTGTTGTGGCTGAAAGTTTTGTTGACATTCAGACTGGAAGTGGACTTGTGCACTTGTCACCTCCAAATGGAGAAGAAGACTTTGAGATTGGAAACAAAAGACTAGTCCCCATGTTTAACCCAATAGATGACGAAGCAAAATTTACAATAGAGGCAGGAGTCTACTCGGGACTTTTTGTAAGAGATGCCGATGAAAAAATAGTGAATTCACTAAAAGAAAAAGGTGCTCTGGTTAGAATCGGAAAAATAAAGCACCAGTATCCACTATGTTGGAGATCACAGCACAAGCTTCTCTGGCTTGCAAGAAGAGGATTCTTTTATTTTCTTGACAGACTTGGCGACAAGGCAGTAAAGGCAGCAGAAAATGTAGAATATTTCTTTGATCCTCCGCGAAATAGATTCCTTGAGATAATCAAGGACAAGCATCCCTGGTGCATTTCAAGGGAACGCATATGGGGTTGCCCTCTCCCTCTGTGGAAGTGCAAGAATTGTGGCAACCAAAAGTGGTTTTTCTCAAGAAATGAGATAGTCAAAGCATCATCTGGTCTACCAGACGGACCAAACTTTGAATTGCACAAGCCGTGGATTGACAGCGTAATCATAATATGCGACAAGTGTAATTCAAAGACTGAAAGGGAACAATTTGTCCTTGATACATGGCATAATAGTGGTGCTGCGCCTTACGCTTCGCTGACTGATTCAGAATACAAAGAGTATACCCCATCTGTCTTTCTCACAGAAGGAATTGATCAAACCAGAGGTTGGGCATACACCCTTTTGATAGAAAATGTAATCTTCAATAACGCCCCAGTCTCACCTTTCAAGTCTTTCTTGTTTCAAGGTCATGTGCTTGACAAAAACGGCAACAAGATGAGCAAGAGTCTAGGAAATGTCATTGATGCAATTGAATTACTGGGCAAGTATTCTGTCGATTTGGTCAGACTCTATTTTATTTGGAAATCAAGCCCAATTGAACCACTCAATTTTAGTACCGACGAGCTTGTTTCAAGGCCCTACCAAATTCTAAGTACGCTTTATCATTTGCATCTTTACTTTAAACAAAATAGTGAATACGACAAGTATGATAAAACGTATACCATACAATGGGCCAAAAAGAAAAATCTACTAACAGAGTCCGAGATCTGGATTTTATCAAAGCTTCAAAAGTTAATCTCTACAGTTATTGAATCACAAGAAAAGTGCAGATTTCACGAATCTGCAAAAGCAATTGATGACTTTGTTATAAATTCTCTAAGTCAGGTTTATGTTCCAATCACGCGCGAAGAACTTTGGACAGAAGATGAATCACAAAGGGAAAGAAGACTTGCCATATATGCCGTACTCTCTGAGATCCTAAGAACTCTAGATATCATAATTCATCCAGTCTGCCCCTTTACTACGCAGTATTTGTACAATGCCATGTTCACACAAGGTAACATACTCTTGGAAGATTTTCCCACTCCGCAAAAATCCCTCATAGATGAAACAATCGAAGAATCTTTTGATTTGATGCAGCAAGCAGTATCAGTAGCATCTGCTGCAAGGATGAAGGGCAAGTTGAAAAGAAGATGGCCGTTAAATGAAGCAATTATTTGCGTAGGGCCATCTCAGAAAAAAAAGATAGAATCCCTTTCAAATAGACTAGTTTCCCAAATTAATGTAGAAAAATACCAGATAGTGGAATTGCAAAAATCGTCAGGCCTTGAACTTGTCTCTAGTCTTATCACAGCTGGCCTGCCAATAGTCCCAAAGGTAGAGCTTGAACGCAAAAAGATAGGCCCCAAAGCAAAGCAGGATATGGGAAAACTTGTAGCCAAATTTTCTCAGACAGATCCCAAGACCATTGTAGACGAGTTGCTAAAGAAAGGAATATTTATTTTCGATCTTGGCGATAACAAAATCGAACTCTCAAAGGACGATTTCGTAATAGATTTTGCAGAACAAGAAGGCTATGCCATGGCAAGTCGGGATTCGATGATAGTGTTCATCAGTACGTCAAGAAACCGTGAAATGATGGCCCGTGGTTTGATACGTGACATAGCTAGACGATTACAGGTATTAAGAAAAGAGCGTGGTTACAATCCCACTGATGTTTTAGAGTCTGCCTATCTGTTTGGACTGGATGATGAGTCACTTGAAATGGTTAAAGAAAAACAGTCAGAGCTTGCTTTTTTGGTTCGAGTAAAGAGAATCGAGTTTTCAGATAAAGCAAAAAGTTACAAGGATGAAGACATTGATGGTCAAAAGATCCGAATCTCGGTAGAATAGATGTCTATCAATTCAATTAAATAATTAAATGCAGATTCACTGTTATGGCAAAACAGATAACGCTTGATGGCTGGCTTTTATCTCATTTTGAGGTGCTATTAAAGAAAGGTTCTGCACACATCACAAGAACCAAGACTCCTATTGTGCTGTATAGAAACATGCTGGAAGAAGAGGAAGGCTCGTATCAGGAGACAGTTTGTACACTGACTGATGGTTATGTGATTGTTCAAGTCATTACTTCTGGAGGGGGAATAGTTCCAAGTTTTCAGCAACAGCTGGTATTTACACTAGATGAATTTCCAGGTTGGTTGATGCGAAAAAGCAGGGACCTTTTATTGCATTGCGTCGATCTTCTAGAAGGGCAATTTTAAGGGAAAAACTGGATTTGCAGAAAAATTGCGTTGGTCCGCCTTGATACAGGTGAGTGTCATATTTCCGACGTTACTAATAGTTAAAATGCATCGAGCTAAACAAGTGCTATGGAATCAGTACAGTACATACCTATTGTAGATTCAGAAGAAAAGAAAATCGTAAGCACAAAAAGTTCTGTTGCCATAATAAAGTTTGTAATACCTTTGGTGGCAGTGACGCTGATAATGATAGGTTCAATCTTTCTAATTGACCATTATTCTAAAGTAACACAAAAAGGTGCACCCGAAGATTTAACACCATTTTACATCTTCTTTGCTACCTTGATGGCACTATTAGCAATAATTTTTGTAGTCAACGCAAATTTGATGAAACTTGTGAACATAAGGACTAGGGAGCTGCAGGCAGAGCGTGACATGCTACAAAGACAAAACGAGGAAAAGACACAACTAATTGGAAAGAGTCAGACGCTTGAAAGACAATTGCAAAAATCCCTTTATGATTTGAAGAAAGCTGAAAGATCAAAAGACGAATTTGTCGCAATGATAACTCATGAGCTAAAGGCACCCCTATCTCCGATAAAAGGATATGTAGATCTCTTGTTATCCAAAAATCTAGGCTCCCTAACGGATGACCAAAAGCACATGATTGAACTTATTCAATCAAGCTCTAAATCGCTTATCAGACTGATACAAGATCTTTTAGATGTACAAAAAACAGAACTTGGGCAATTAAAGTTAGATAAACAAAAAACTTATCTGTCTGGGATAATCAGCTCTACAGTTAGCAAGATACAGCCTGATCTTGAGGGAAAAAGAATTTCCGTTAAGGTTATTTTGCAAAATAATCCTTCGTGTTTATGCGATGAAATAAGAATTGATCAGGTATTAACTAACTTGATTTTAAACAGCATGGATTTTGTACCTAAAGAGAACGGTGAGATATCTATTACACTAATTTCAAAAAATGATATGGCTGAAATCATAGTAAAAGACAATGGGACAGGAATAAGAAATGAGGATCTCGAAAAACTCTTTGTGAAATTCTACCAAGTTGACACATCTAGAACGCGGGAACGTGGTGGTAGTGGACTTGGTCTGTCAATTTGTAAAGGAATAGTTGAAAATCATGGAGGAAAAATTTGGGCAGAATCCAAAGGAACAGGAATGGGTGCTGAATTTCATTTTACCCTACCAATGTTACAATCTGACTAAAGTCAGGAATTATTCCAACAAATTTACGAAAAAAATGAAAAGATAGTTTGTAGCACATGAAAGTATTGAAGAAACTGGAAACTCTCAGGAAATTCTTTGAAAATACAGGTTGGACTAGCATATATTTAAAAAGAAACTGTAGGCAGATCTTGGGGTTGTATGTCCGTGTGAGCACGGGCGTGCCGCCCACAGTTTCAATATTGATATCATGAAGGCAGATAAATAACGACTTGTCAGTATTTTTTTAGGACGGACTTGTCAAAACCATATCTTCTTTTATATGATGAGCGAAAATTATCGTCCAATGGATTGCCCTAATTGTGGATCTCCAATGGAGGTAATTTTACAGGTAAATCCAAAGGAGAAAGCAAAACCAGAGCACCTAATTCCTTCAGTCCATCACTGCTTGTGCTGCAACAAGTACGTTGACGCCACAAACTAAATGCACATTAAATTTCACTCTATACTGCCTCAATAAAGCCTAAATTTTGGACATCTATTGACTCACCTTATCATAAAACTAGAGTGTTATGATAAATTATACTGTAATTGTGTCATTTTTTTCTTGACTCCAACCTCATATTGAATTCCAAAAGTTTGCAAAAATCACCTTAACAGCTAACAGATTATAAAACCATGAAAATGAAAAGTTTGTATGAGGTTACTTGAATATCAAGCAAAGGCGCTGTTTGCAGACTATGGAATCCCTATCCCCAAAGGATTTACGTCTACCGCCATAGAACAGGGACGTAAAGACGCTGCTGTGCTTAGTTATCCGTTTGTTATCAAGGCACAGATGGCAGTTGGCGGTAGAGGAAAGGCAGGGGCGATTCAAAAATGTCATAATATAGATGAGTTTGAGCTCAAGTATCCTGAGATCATGCAAAAGGTAGTCAAAGGTGAGAAGACAAAAGCGATTTTACTTGAAAAGATGGCAGATATCAAAAAAGAACTTTACTTATCGTTATTTCTCAACAGAAGTAAGCGATGTTATACGATAATTGCCTCTGCCCAAGGAGGTGTAGAAATTGAATCAGTAAAGAGTCAAATCATACGCGAAGTTGGCCTTGGGGAGGTAGACGCAAAAACAGCTGATGAAGTGGGAACAGAAATTGGACTAAAAGACAAGGCTTGTTCCCAGTTTGTCGACATACTCCAGAAATTGTCCAAGATTACAATAGAAAAAGAAGCGGAACTTGCAGAAATCAATCCGCTTACAGTCCTAAAAGATGAATCACTTCTTGCCTTAGATGGTAAGATGATAATTGATGACAATGCAATGTTCAGACATCCTGAACTACGCAAATTCCAAGAGGTCTCAGAACTTGAAGAACGTGCAGAGAAGAGCGGATTTTCGCTAGTTGAACTGGATGGAAACATTGCAGTAGTTGGAAATGGAGCTGGTCTTGTCATGTCGACTCTGGATATGTTATCAGATAACGGAGGCAAGCCGGCATGCTTTTTGGATGTTGGCGGAGGCGCTACTACGGACACGGTATATGAAGCGCTCACCTTGATAAGCAAAATGAAGAAGGTAAAGGGAATACTTGTAAACTTGTATGGTGGAATAGTCAAAACTACTACTGTTGCTACTGCATTTATCAAGGGTTATGAGAATAAAGTAATTGACGTTCCGGTTTTTGCAAGAATGTCTGGCGCTGAAGCTGATAAATCAAAAGAGATGCTAAGAGGTTCAAGGACAAAAATGTTTGATACAATTGAAGAAGCAATAAATGCGGCTGTAATTGAGGTGAATAAAAATGGTTGATCTTTTTGAATTATTAATTGGAAAAGAAGGCGAAAAAGATTACAAAAAGAAGCCTGTGATTGTACAAGGAATTACAGGAAAGTTTGGATCATTTCATACTCAACAAATGCTGGCGTATGGAACTAACATTGTGGCAGGTGTCACTCCAGGCAAAGGTGGTCAAAAATTAGAAGGAGTTCCAATTTATGAGACAATGAGGGATGCAGTAAATGCAGGCGGTGCCAAGATTTCAATAGTATTTGTCCCTGCAAAATTCTTCTTGAGTGCTGCAGTCGAAGCTCTAGAGGCTGGAATCAAATTACTAATTGCCATCCCAGAACACGTTCCAGTAAAAGATGCATTGACAATAGTAGATTTGGCAAAAAAGAAAGACGCGATAGTCATAGGACCTAATACGCCTGGAATTATAATTCCAGGAGTAATGAAGATAGGAATAATGCCTGCGTCACCATTCAAGCCTGGCAGGATTGCTGTGATTTCACGTAGTGGTACTTTGATGTACGAAGTTTCACACAATCTTTCACTTGCAAATTTTGGTCAAAGCATATGCTTAGGAATTGGAGGCGACCCGATTAATGGAACACCGCTTATTGAAGCGTTTGACCGAATTAGAGATGGTGCCAACATAGACGGGGTGGTAGTAGTAGGAGAGATAGGCGGCGATGCTGAGGAGATGCTAGCTCAGCACATTATTGACACAAAATTTGACAAGCCGGTAGTTGCATATATTGCAGGAAGAGCAGCTCCCAAGGAAAAGAGAATGGGACACGCCGGAGCCATCATCTATGGAAACTATGGTTCTGCCGAATCCAAAGTGTCCATGTATGCCAAGGCCAATGTGCCGGTAGCAAAAAGACCTGCCGAGGTTCCTATGCTGCTTGCAGGAAAGCTAGGAAAGAGTAGAATCAAATAGCACATAATTTGAGAAATAGAAAATGCCAATCACAGATCCACTCAAGAAACAGATCGCTCAGAAGGCCAGACTCTACTTTAAAGTCTGCTTTTCCTGCGGCGCAAAGAACCCAATGAGTGCGACTAGATGCCGCAAGTGTCACAACTCTTACCTAAGACTGAAGAACAGAACACTTGGAATAAAGAAGTAATTTGCTAGTGCCAAATTCCTGTAAAAAATTTTCTTTGGATTAGTTCAAGGATCTCTTGATATACAGGGCGGTACAACGTCTGCTGAAAATAGCTTGTTCATAATCAACTTCAAAAATTATGATAACATTTCAGGCTCAAGATCACTGGAGCTTGCAAAAATAGCCTCCAAAATTTCTAGAAAATACAAAATCAAGATTGTTGTTTGCCCGCCTCAACAGGTAATCTCAGAGATAACCAAAGTTTCCATTCCTGTATTTGCTCAACACGTTGATAACAAGGAGATGGGAAGTACCACAGGTTACATAGTTCCTGAGCTAGTAAAAAAATCAAGAGTCAGTGGCTCTCTAGTAAACCACAGCGAGCACAGACTTGCAAGCAAGGACATCAAAGAATTGGTATCAAGACTAAAGGCATTAAAAATGACATCAGTGGTATGTGTTAAGAACGTAAGCGAAGCAAGAAAATATGCGAAACTCAATCCTGATTACATTGCGATAGAACCTCCTGAGCTGATAGGAACAGGAAAGGCAGTTTCAACGGAAAAGCCTGAGGTCATAATAAAATCAGTCAGAGCGGTCAAAGACGCCAAGAATTCGACTAGACTTCTCTGCGGTGCAGGGATTATCTCTGGTAATGACGTAGCACGTGCCCTAGAGCTTGGTGCAAATGGGGTTTTAGTGGCAAGTGGCATAGTCAAAGCCAAAAATTGGGAAAGAGTAATCGAAGAATTTTCCATCCCTTTTGTCAAGAAGAGAAAAGTTTGATAGTCGTGATTTAACACAATGCGTGTATGAAGCCAATCTATTTTTTTGACGAAGGCAGCGGCAGGAACAAAAAACTGCTTGGTGGAAAGGGAGCTGGCCTCATAGAAATGACAAGACTGGGGCTTCCCGTACCTCCTGGGTTTACAATTACGACTGAGGTCTGTACCGTGTATTATGATAACAACAAGAAATTACCACGGAACCTTATGCCACAGGTCAAGAAAAATATTCAGAAAATCGAGAGAAAAACTGGCAAGGAATTTGGTTCATTGCAAAACCCACTGCTAGTTTCAGTCAGATCGGGTGCCGCAATATCGATGCCTGGCATGATGGACACCATTCTTAACTTGGGGCTAAATGATCAAACCGTAATTGGACTTGCAGATGCCAGCAAAAATCCCAGATTTGCGTGGGATTCGTATCGCAGATTTGTTCAATTGTTTGGAAAAGTAGTATTTGGTATTGATGATAAACAATTTGACGAAGTCTTACAAAATGCCAAAAGACAACAGAATGTTCAACAAGACCATGAACTCAGTGAGCAATCGTTAAGGGAAATAGTATCAGAATACAAATCAATCTGTCAGCAATACACAGGCAAACTCTTTCCAGAAGATCCTTACAACCAGCTTGCCCTTGCAATTGAAGCAGTTTTTAAGAGTTGGATGGGTGAGAGGGCAGTAGTTTACAGAGAAAAATACAAGATTACAAAAGAGATAGCAAACGGAACTGCGGTAAGTGTTGTCACAATGGTCTTTGGAAACATGGGTAATGATAGTGTCACTGGAGTAATCTTTACTCGAAATCCCTCTGATGGTACAAAACAAATCTTTGGAGATTATCTTGTTAATGCTCAAGGAGAAGATGTAGTAGCAGGTATAAGAACCCCACAGCCAATTGATGCAATGATAAAAGAGTTGCCTGCCACTTATCAACAATTAATGAAAACATGTGAAAAACTTGAGAAGCATTTCAAAGAGCCCCAAGACATAGAATTTACAGTAGAAAAGGGGAGATTTTATCTTCTTCAAACGCGAGCTGCCAAGATGAACGCAGCTGGAATGATAAAAACATCTGTAGATATGCTCAAGGAGAGACTCATATCAAAGGAGAGGGCAATCCTGCGTCTGAATCCTGAAGATCTGGATCAGTTACTCCACAATACCATTGACAATGAAGCTGCAAAAAACTTCAATTCATTGACAAAGGGCATACCGGCCTCGCCAGGAGCTGCTAGTGGCAAAGCAATCTTTGACGTCAAAAAAGCAATCCAAATGGGCGAGGAAGGCGTAAAAGTGATTCTCGTAAGAGAAGAAACAAAACCAGAGGATGTTCCTGCATTTTTTGCATCAGTTGGAATTTTAACAAGTAGGGGAGGCAAGACATCACATGCGGCAGTAGTTGCAAGAGGAATGGGAAAACCTTGCATTGTTGGATGCAATGACATGAGAATAGATTATCCTGGAAAAAAACTTCTTGTGGACAGTAAAGTCGTTTCTGAAGGAGAGGTAATAACAATAGATGGAAGTACTGGCAAAGTCTATGTGGGAGAGATACCTACTGTTGAGCCTAAATTAACAGATGATTTTAAGACTATACTTGGTTGGGCTCAAAAACTAAAAAAGCTGGGAATAAGAGCTAACGCTGATACATCCCAAGCAGCGAAATTGGCACGCATTTATGGCGCAGAGGGAATTGGTTTATGCAGAACCGAGCGAATGTTCAATGCTCACGATAGATTGCCAGTTTTTGTTGAAATGATAATGGCAAAAACTGTAACAGAAAGAAAGGAAGTATTGGAAAAATTGCGATTATTGCAAAAGGAGGATTTCAAAGAAATTCTAACGATAATGGAAGGATATCACGTAACAATCAGATTATTGGACCCGCCACTACACGAGTTCCTTCCAAACATAGAAGAACTCATAAACAAAATTCATTTACTTGAGAGTAAAGGCTCATCGGATGAGCT
>Ga0209761_1000530_pt1 | contig 23450 bp, 25 predicted proteins | sample GraSoi013_1_40cm_4_FD_185818 | JGI IMG/M metagenome (GOLD analysis project Ga0209761, IMG submission 185818) | Grasslands soil microbial communities from the Angelo Coastal Reserve, California, USA - Sample 09_25_2013_1_40cm (SPAdes) (version 2) | ecosystem: Environmental > Terrestrial > Soil >...
AAAAAACGGGGAAGTTCAAACCAGGCATCAAGACACGCCAGCATTGTGCACTCAGCTCTTCGTTACCGTGAAAGTGAATGGATTGTTCTTTACAGTGACGACTTTGACCGTGTACGAGTAGCCGCTCTGGAAGCTAGCGAAAGCACTTGCAGTACCTGTATATTGACACGAGGGGCATAAGGTGTTGCCAATGGCTATGTTCGTGGCCACGGCCTTGTTGGGGGCTATGGTTGGTCCAGCAGCCCAATTCAGTAGCTGCCATGTGTTGCTCGATGAATCGGTTACATAGTATGCCGCTAAAGTAACGTTGGAACTGCCCGAGTTCCTAATGTAGATTGTAACATTCGTCGAGCTCGAGAACACAGAACTGTCCGGAGATAGAGGGCCTTCCCCGGTATTGGGCTTCACCAGCAAAGTTCCGAGAAGTCCTGTTGACCAAGCGTAGACCATGACTGCTGCAACGACGACGATGACGACCATGAGTAGAGATGCGAGTATGGTGTTGATGCCTTTCTTGTCCTTAACATATCTTTGAGTATTCATTGATTGTCGCCTAGCTCTTCGTGACCGTGAACGTGAAGGGATTGTTCTTCGCTGTCACAACCTTGACCGTGTAGGAATAGCCGCTCGAGAAGCCAGCGAAACCGCTTGCAACGCCTTGGTACGCGCAGGAAGAGCAGGATGCGCCGATTCCGAAAATCGTGTTCGTTGCTTTGTTAGGTGCTATCGTAGGTCCTGTCCATGAAAGTTTCGACCACTGATTGCCGTTGCTGTCGGTGACGTAGTAGGCAACAAGCGTGACATTACTTGTTCCGGCGTTTCTTATGGTGATAGTGGTACTTGTCGAGTTCGAGAATGCGAAATTATCCGGAGAAAGAGGGCCTTCCCCGGTATTGGGCTTCACCAGCAAAGTTCCGAGAAGTCCTGTTGACCAAGCGTAGACCATGACTGCTGCAACGACGACGATGACGACCATGAGCAATGCTGCGAGTATAGTATCAATGCCTTTCTTGTTCCCTGTTATTTTTTTCAATTTTTTCACTCCTTGTAGGTTCCCTGTGGGCTCGTCCCAACCCGTTTCCCAGATTGGACCGAAGCCGAGGCTACGCGAGAAGAGGCGCTTGATTGGCTCGCTGGTACCGTGGTTCCGCAGTGGAGGTTTCTAGGGGCGTTGTTCATGCGTGATCTCTTCCTGCTATGCTCAGCCTGGTATCTGTGTGGTCTACCCAGAAGACCCAGGACTTTGTCGTCTTCTGGCCACTGATGACGCCCTCCACCACAAGCTCGAGGAGCAGTGCCTTGGTGCTTTCCCAGTTCTTGAGCCCCGACTTGATCCGTACGTTCTCCACATCCATCGGTATTGGAGCGCCTGAGAGCACGTGCAGTATTCGGTCGCGTAAGGTATCCTTCGATCTGTTCAATCGACTCATTTGCTCTCTTAGCTCTGGGGGGTCGTGGTGTGGATATTGCCCACAAGCCACTGACTACACCCAAGCCTGCATCGAACATAGGCATCATGTAACTTCGAAAATTGTCGAATAGTTACATGGAGACTCGCGTGTAACAATCTGGAGAGATAACCGGATATCTCTCGACAGTCATCCGATGCCGAACAGTGAACTTGGTCCTGTATTATGTCGTCTGGTTATCGGACCCTGTTAGATTCTGGCCTATAATCAGCGTGCTTTTGCTTTCACAACTTCTTTCTGTTGCGGTTGCGTTGGCCAGAGTTGTTCGAACATTTTCTCGTGCGCTTTCACGAGCAACGGATCGTTTGTCCAAGTGGCTACGTCCTGTCCTGTCGCTACGTTTGTATCGTCTGGGATGTCTTCTGTAAATATAATCTCTGCAGAGTCGGCGGTGAGGAACTTTACCATCGGGCCCGAGGAGTTTCTGACTTCTATGACCTCACCCAGCTCTCTCGCTACGCTTTGATTGATCTGGTTTATCGGTGCAGCGACTCTGACCTTAGCTCCTCTCTCGGCCGCTTTCTCTAGAACCTCTGAGTGGGCCTTGTAAATACGAACTAGTCCGTTCGCGGTGGTGGTGAAGAAAACGTTGACCTTGGCTTCGCCGATCATGTCCTGGACGCGCTTGTACACCTTGTCCCTGCCCCTGACGCTCCAGAGATCGTACCTCTCATACGGTTTCTCCGTGTAGACGTATCTTGAGGATTCGAAGGCCATGGCCAGGTTCTCGACAACCTGGACGCATTCCGTTGTTTCCTTGTTTAATTTCTCAACTAGGGGTATGAGTACGTCGTTTGGCGATACGGCCATGTATCGTTCTGGTTTGCCGGGGACGATCCTCAACAGTCCCTTGCTCTCTAGTCCACGAATCGCACCGTATGTTTTTGGCCTAGGAACCTTGCCGAGGAAGCTGATCTCGCTGGCGTTTCTAGGTCCCATTTTCGTCAGTACGACGTAGATCCGGGCCTCGTATTCCGTCAGTCCCAGTTTCATCAGCGACTGTACGCTGAATTCGTCTGCGGCCAACACTTTCACTCCTAGACTTCTGTCGTTGTCGTTTACGGCGGGATTTAAAATCGACGATGTCATCATGAAACCCCCACGGCTCTGAAGAAGAGCCACATCAACAAATCACCAATCACAACAGTTATGACTAGACTCGCCGTCATGAATACTAGATGGGGAAGGCCCGGGGTAACCCAGACGCCATCCGAGAATAACCCCTGATCCTTGTAGCCTTGCAGGCCGGCCACGAGCTTGTCCCGTTCCTCATCCACCGAAGAAACAAGGTGCAGTTGTCGCACAGGCCGAGAGTCAACAACCGCCACCTGCTCGGCAGGATACAGATATGTGCTGGACTGCAACACATTGAAACTGGTCTTGTAAGAGGTTAGAAGAACCAAAGCTTTTCTCAAAATTGATTCTTTCTCGAACCCTTGAAAGAGACCCTTACTGGCAGGAGATCTTGAGAGCAGGTTCTTTCCCAGTAGAACGAACATCATGCTAATGGAGAGCAGGAACGAATTGACGAGAATCGCAATTGGAAACGGATAGAATACCAGCGGAGCTTGCCAGAGCGGAGATAGAAAAGTCGGAGCAACTGGAATCGCGAGAGCGATACACATCAGGGCTTTGCTGTCTGCTCCACCCATCGCTCCGAACTGGAAGAGAAGGAAGGCGACCACGATGGCGGCTCCTGCGGAGACGAGGAGAATCGCAGCCGCATCCGGGGCAAAGACGATTCGCGCCAAGAATAAGACAGCTGCTATAGGAGCATAGATTGTCCAGAATCTATTGGACACCTCTCGAGTCTTCAGATCGCTAAGTGACGCCACTATTAGCACTCCCAAGCTTACAATGAGAGCTGCCAGATCGATGCTTGACGGCGTCGCGTTACTCATCGACTTTCAGTCTTCTCGCTGCACACCGAAACCGGGCATATCAATTCTGAAACCAACACTAGTGACGCCCGGTACTACTCAGCATTAGTGCCACACGATTCGGCCGAAAGCTTAAAACTGAACAACTCAGACCACCGACTCGGCTGTTTCGAAAAATGCCAATGGCTTTCGTTCTCATAAACGCCGAGATCGGGTCCGAAGACCAAGTCGTCAAGGAACTGAAATCGGTTCCACAGGTCAAAGAGGCCTACATGGTCTACGGAGTCTACGACATCGTGGCAAAGGTCGCCGCCGACAGCATGGACAAACTGAAAGAGATCATCACCTGGAAAGTACGCCATCTCAACAAGGTAAAATCCACCCTCACCATGATAGTTATCGAGAACTAGCCACTCTCGAAAACCCCTCTCTTAATCCCCTATTGAAGAGATTGCCACCAGTGCGAACTGAGTTTCACATCGGAATCGACGACACCGACTCCAGACTCGGAGGATGCACTACCTATGCTGCGGCGCTTCTCTTCCAAGAGTTAGTATCGAAGGGATTCAAACCACTCGACTTTCCCTGGCTGGTCAGGCTAAACCCTAACATCCCGTGGAAAACACGGGGAAACGGAGCCCTCTCACTACACTTCACTCTCGAAGAAGAAAAACTGCAAGAGGTGAAGAAAATTGCTATTGCAACCATCGAACGAACTACGGATCTTAACCAGCGATCGACAGACCCAGCCATAGTATTCCTCAAAGGCCCAGTACCAACTCCATTGAGCGAGTTTTCTACGAGAGCTCTCCACAGTATTCTCTCGATTCGAGAAGCTCGACACATCGCAGAGGCTCTCGACGCGGAAACACACTTGCTCAAAGGGCCACGGGGACTCGTCGGAGCATTAGCAAGTATCGGAGCCAACTTCTGCCAAGATCATACCTTCGAGATTATCGCCTATCGGACGCGCGAAAACATCGGGACAACGACGAGAAGCGTGAACCCTGATTCAGTTCGACTAATGGATGCAATGTTTCGCGGATCCACTTTCAACAATGTTGACCATGAAACGGGCCGAGTACTCATTTGTCCCCACGGTCCCGACCCAGTTCTGCTTGGAATCCGAGGCGAAGACCCTACCAGCGTCACTAAAGCGTTCAATCAAATCAAGATTGACGAACCAATCGAAAGAGCCATGATCTTCAAGACGAACCAAGGAACAGATGCTCATCTCAGTTGTCATAGAAAAATCAAAACACTCCTACCCTACCAGTCCACAGTGATCGCTGGCACAGTCACCGGTGCCCCTCGGGTCCTTCGCGGAGGTCACGTAATTTTTAGAACAAGCGACGAGACGGGCTCGGTCGATTGCGCGGCCTATCGTGCAACGGGACTTGTTCGTGAAACGGCTCTTCAGCTAGTCCCTGGAGACTCGGTTACTGCTTCGGGTGGAATCCATCCTCGACCCCTTGGGGTATTGACCTTGAATGTCGAGAAGCTGGAGGTGACCGGACTGGTGGATACGATTCGGGTGGAGAACCCTTCCTGTTCTAACTGCGGAACTCGGTGCGAATCTATGGGCAAGGGTCAAGGATTCAGATGCAGAAAATGCAAAGTCCGCCTGCCGAAAACATCCAGGGTCCAAAAGCTAGAGCTTCGAAAAATTACGCTGGGAACATACCATCCGCCACCAAGAGCACACCGACACTTGACCAAGCCGACCTCTAGAAATGGAATCCATCGCGACACTCCCTTCGAAACCAAAAACGACAACATCGATCAGACACTAGAGTCGCTAGTTTCAATTTCGATTGCGTCTTGATGAATCACAGGACCGATATCGAGTAGAATTTCTTCCGGTCAAACCTTTTAAAACTCGCGAGAACCGGCTTCGCTCTTGTAGCGGGGTGGGGTAGATTCTCCGTTGAGGAGAAGCCTTCCCAGGTTTAACCCGCAGGGCTCATAACCCTGAGATTGATCGATGCGAATTCGATCCTCAAGCGGTGGTTCGAAGGGCCCGCGTGGGACCCGAAAATCCACCCCCCGCTACCAATCCGGGAGATAAGAGAATCTAGGGTTTTGGTCCGGCCTGTAGGACCGGGGTCAGGGTTATGTTGCCGTTTCCTTGGAATACAATGTGGGCGGTACCTGAAATCACGATGCTTGAGTTCATCTGAGCCTTGATGTGAACCACAGGGCTCACAGGAATCTTTAGTTCGTCGCTTGGAACTTTTACGGGTTGGAGTGCTTGACCTTGAATTGCCGCTGTCGCGCTGGACACGCGCAAATCTACCATTGTTACGTTCTCAACAGGGACTTCGGCAGTGGCAATCAGTTTTGACACGTTGAAGGGTTTCAGGACGTCGAAAGTGAACTTAGTGTTCAAAGTCTTGCCAATGTCATTTGAGTCCCCGTTCTTGTGTATGGTCACTGAGTCGATTGTGACATTCAGGCTAAGGAGGGTGAAGGACACTCTTTGGAGAGTTTGTGAGATTGGAGATAGTAGAGGACTAAAAGGGATCACTTGATTTCCTTGGATATCTGGTTGTATATCTGACAAGTATACGGAGAGTATTCCGTCCTTGGGAAAGATTTGGATAGGGGACACTTGGAAGGCAGCTATCGTCAACCCGGCTATGAGCAGACCTACCAGGCCGTAGTAGACCATCTTTCTGGTCGCCAGATCCATCAGTCTATTCCTCCTACGTTAGGGTCACTCTGCCAATTAACTCAACGATTTTGAACACCTGTTCTAGATTTTGACATGTTCTAAGGTCTCTGCCTCCAAGTCTTGACAGCTTCAAACCAGAATATCGCGGAGCCAAGCCCTCCGAAGAGGAGGCCGAAGAACGCGAAGAAGTCTATCGTTACGAGGTTCAGAGCGTAGTATATGGTTAGGACTGTGAAGAGGACGGCATACAGGGAGAATCGGGGCACGAAGAACTGGCCGGGAAGCTTCATGAACTGCTTGAGAACGTCCACTTTTACCTCTTTGATCAGCTTGTACCCTCCAGAGTCACGGGAGACAAGGCCGAGGTCTCGAAGCTTGTCCAGATGGTAGAGAGCGAGGGTGGGGCTTGAGAAGTTCAAGGCTCTCTGAGCCTCTCGGACTCCGACTGTCTGGTTGGAGGCGTTCATCACGAACCAGTACACTCTCAGAGTATTGCCTTTGAGCTCGCTCGCTATCCTGTCAGCGCTGACCTCAGTCGAGCCCGTGGACATGGTTAGCCGATCTAGATTTTGGTTAAGGATTGAGAGAGGTAGTTAAGGGTAGACTGTCCATGCGATGGACTGTGAACCTAAAACGGGCATCTCGTCGACTTAGGCAATTGAACCAGAATCCTGTCTCCGATGCAATCTGACTGTAGAATCACGACGGCCCTGACCCTCACTCGCGACCTAAGCGTGGACGTTTAACCTACTTCATGAAGTCCAAGTTGCGCTTCTTTTTCTTCTGCCTTGGTGAGATTGATGGGGCAAGCTGTTGATCGGAAGTACTGGAGAAATCTTCTAGGGCAATTCGAAGCTGAATGTTAGTGCGTTAGGAGACATAGCTTCGAAGCGGACGGTGCTAGGAATTGTGCTCTGAATCATGGACGAGACATACTCCTTCGTGAAGATGGAGAAGTTGAGATTGACATCGTGGTGGACAGTGTAGAAATGTGTCTTCCCATCATAATGATGTTTACATGCGTCAAAGTGGCTCGCCCAGACGTCCATATACTCAACGACAGTTCTAGGGCTAATCTGTTGAAACAGAAATAGGATCTCTTCTCGCCCGGTGGTCTCGCCGAGCCTCTTGGCGATCTCAATGATCCTTTCCTTTTGCATCGGCTGAAATATTTCTCTGAGGAGGTCCTTGTTGACAGGGAGAAGTTTCAATCTGCCCGAAAATTGTCCCCAGCTCGCGTACCGGGCGAATATCTGGGTGACGAGAGTGTTTAGAGTGACCTTGCTTCTCCGGGCTTCATCTTCAAGAATTATGCGGACATCGCTGGGGACCCTAAACGATACCGTGTCGGTCTTGACCCTTGGTCTGGAAGACCGAGTATGACTCACAGGATCCGCTCCCGGCTAAAGGGGTACAAATCTCTCGGACAGCGGGCTCCATTCTGTCACTACGCGAATAAAGCTTTCTTCAGAAAAAAGGTAGAAATCATTCTTTGGACGATTATGGATACCCTTCGATATATCAAACGACTTCCACTCTTGTATATCCAATTGTAGCTTCCGGAAAGCCTCGGAGAATAAATAGAGCTAAGCACACGCCTAGAGCTTCGCCGCATAGCAAATGAACCCTTTAGTCTTAGAGCGCTTCTCCAGTGGCGTGGCTAAGGCTCTACAAGAGGAATAGAAAGGGGGAGGGGAGGCGCGTGTTGCGCGCCTGTTCTAGAGTTTCTGTACGGTGAAGGTGTATGTTGTTGGGCTTCCTGAGACTGCGCCCGTGACGCCGTTCGTGTCGGTGAACATCGCACTGATGGTTGCTGACACAGTTTGTCCAGAGGTACCACTGTACGTGCAGGTCAGGCTGAAGGTTGCGTCCATTCCTGCTGGCAGGGAAGCCGACAGTGGAAGCATGTTGCCGCCGGTGCACATGATTGTATTAGCTGTTCCTGAGACTGTGAGCGAGCCGCTAAGCATCACATCTAACGTGTCATAGCTGTGTATTGTGACGCTGTACACAACCGTCCCGCTGCCGAGCGTGGGATCACCGTTGTCCGGTGTATTGGTGAAACCGAATGCTGTTATCTTCGGAATGCTCGCGACGACCAGAAGCTCACCGCCGTCACCGCACGTGGTGAAGGCAGTGTTGCCGTTTCTCGGGGTTGCTGGATTGTAGGTCGCAGTCCAGAAGTAGAAGCCAGTAGCCGATGGAGTGAAGAGACCAGAAGTGGCCGATTGGGGAGTCACACCCGGACCAATCTTAACACCGAGGAAGGATCCAGCCAGACTATTGCAGGTCGGAATATTAGTCGCGACGGGACCATAAACTTTGAAGTCGACAGTGCCGTCGACAGTCGAAGCTGTACTCAACGTCACAGTCGCGGTGTCAGTCGCGGAACCACCTAAGGTTATGGGTGTGGGTGAGACGCTTGTCAATATCGTTGCTGTTGGGCAAGTTGCGAGAGCACCTTCGGCGTAATCCTTCAGAGTAGCAGTGACCGAAGGGGAGGTCCTCGTGTCAAAGATGAACCTGTTGATGCAAGGCGGGTTTGACCCGAACAGACCGGTGAGGTCTATTCCTACTTCAAAGAATTCTGCAGTGGCTAAGGTGTTTGGACCCGAGGTTTTGTCTTGAGTGGACCATGGGGTGGAGATGGAGACTGTGTTCGATCTTGAACAGAAATTGCCTGTCATGTCAGCCGTACGACAGTCAGCACCACCGGTAGCTGTGATGTTCATAAGCGGGCTACTGCCACCTACCCATTCGAACGCATTGAGGGTGGTAACGGTTCCGCCGGTAGAGAATTCTCCGACAAACAGTATGTCACCTACTACGTGTGCGCCAGTAAAGCTCACGGCACCTTTGGTGCTGGAACAGGCAACAGTTGGGTCCTGTAACAGCCAGAGGCCTAAATCGCCTGCACCGTTGTTCGTAAAGCGCTCGAATCCTCCATAGACCAGTAAGTGGCCCATCCTGGGGCCAGACTGGGGTATTATGGCGAGGCTGTAGGAATGCAGTATGTCGTCCTTGGGAGTAAGGTTGCCGGAAGGTGTACACTGCCACCCAGCATTAGCGATGTCCAGCGTGTCTTTACTACCCGTCGTGAACGTGGTGAGGTCGGTCACGGCATGAGGCCCGTCATTAACCCAGTGGGCGTCCAGTGCTCCGGCAGGCAGCGGCTGCGTAACTCCACTGGTATCGAAGAGTGCTCCCCAGTCTGTGGGGAAGGTCCCTGAGGAGTCTTTGACGATGTTCCCGTCCAGTTCGAAGACTCCCGCGTTACCCACATCAGTTAGTGCGAACGCCCGAGTGAAGAGTGGTACCGCGATCGCTAGTGTCATCAGCGTTATTACGATGGCAGCTTGCATGTACCGTTTCGAAACTAGCCATTTTGTTCGGTATGAAATATCTCCAATTGTAGACAATATTTTTCTGCTCTCAGTCTTTCGAGGAGGCGTTAAAGAATGCGAGCAATCGAATGCAAGAAGAATCATCTTTCCGCAATACAGAGCAAATAGCTGCAAGTATCATCTATCTATCTGAGGCAATATAGCAACAGATTCAGAAAGATGGAATCCCGAGCCTCCCAGAGATGTACGGAAAGTGCTCGGAAAAATGAGAAAAAGAGGGGATTTTGAGCGGTTGTTTCCTACTTCGCCATTGGCCCTAGCTGCTCGTGCAGGTTACGCTTGCCGCTGGTACTGGGCCATTCGAGGTGGCGGGACTGAACGCACAGGTTACGGTGAGGACGACTGTTGGCGATGGTTGCTCCACAGTTATGACGGCACTGATGAACGACATGTCAGTGATGATCTCAGTCCACGAAGAGTTGGGACAGTCCGGCGCACCCGGAATCGGAGTAGTTGGTGAGTTTGTTGTTACGCTGAACGGGGTGTTGCCATTCTTGAGTTCGCTGGCGGGTATCGATACGCTCCCAGTTACGGTGACGGGTGCTGGATTTTGTCCAGGAGCCTGGAACGTGTTGCCGCCAGGGTTTCCGCATGTACCCGTGGGGTTCGCGACCGCCGAGATGTTGACGAGTACGTCCCCGAACCCGAGCCCAGAAAGTTCACCGGACGCTGTAAGGGTTAGACCATTGTCCGTGAATGCAGGCTTGGAGTGATCACCTTTCAAGTGTACGCTAGAAGCGAATGCTGGAGTGGTGAGCACTGTGGCGAGGGCAAATAGGGTGAAGATAGCCCATATTTTACGCATTTTTTTCTCTCCTTTGTTCTTGGGTATTTTTCTCATCGCGCCCCTCCTCGGCGCTCTTGGACAAGCTTGCTTGGAAAGAAATCCTCTGCAAATTGCCAGGCAACGCTCGCTTGGAACGTATTTGAAACGCCAGCAAACGACTGCAGGAAAAACAGAGTCGTTGCATGAAAGTGCATGACAGCAGTCTAAACTCCACCCACGAGGGATTTCCTAAAGGGTAATCAATCAGAGACACGATTTACTCCATTCTTGCGCTCCACGGCACAGGCGGACTTGACTCTCTGCTCTACGCGTGGCGGGGAGCTTAAAACGCGGAATCGCTTCAACAAACGTTGAGCATAGTTGAAAGCTGTTCGTTTCCACGAATTCGGTGGACCCGAGAAGCTACGATACGAGGAAACCCCCGACCCGAAAATAGGCCCGGCAGAAGTTCTGATAAAAATCAGAGCGTGCGCATTGAACCATCTAGACATTTGGGCAAGAGGGGGAACAAGAAGCGAGAGGATTCCCCTACCACACATATCAGGGTCTGACATTTCGGGGGAAATCACTGAAGTCGGGGACCTGGTCAGCGGGCGTTCGAAGGGCGAGAAAGTTCTGGTCGCGCCCGGAATAAGCTGTGGAGTCTGTGATTATTGCAGCAACGGCTGGGACAGCCTATGCGAGTTTTACAAGATCATTGGATACGAGACTCAAGGCGGCTATGCCGAGTACGTTGCTGTCCCTGCAAGGAATCTTCTTCCAATTCCTGACAAGCTTAGTTTCGACCAAGCTTGTTCTGTTCCCCTAGTTTTCTTGACAGCCTGGCACATGCTCGTAACTAGAGCACATCTGGTTCCAGGGGAGACGGTTCTAGTCTGGGCGGCGGGAAGTGGCGTTGGGAGTGCTGCCGTCCAAGTTGCTAAACTGTTAGGCGCGAAAGTCATAGCTACTGTTGGGAATGATACGAAGAGAGAGAAGGCTCAGAGGCTCGGAGCAGATTTCGTTCTCAACCACCAAACTCAGGACATACCCAGCGAAATCAAACGAATAACAAATGGACGAAAGGTCAACGTTGTCTTCGACCATATTGGAGAGGCAACGTGGGAGAGGAGCATGAAGTCGATGGCTCCCGCTGGACGGTTAGTCAACTGCGGGGTCACAAGTGGTGGAAAAGCTGAGGTCGACATCAGATACGTCTTCGTCAAACAGTTCTCGCTAATGGGGTCATTTATGGGGGGGCGAGGAGAACTTCTCAAAGTTCTCGGCTTTTTCGAAGACGGGAAACTCAAGCCCGTGGTCGATTCAATCTTTCCACTCGCGGAAGCTGCGAAGGCTCAGGTGAAGATGGAGAAGAGCGAGCACTTTGGAAAGATAGTCCTCAAAGTCTAAGGGAATTTTTTAGAATCAGCGATTGATCTGGTACAGCCTACTCCGGTACCGAGGTTGTAGCAAGCTTTCCGTCGACGACTTTGACGAATAGATAGCGGTTGTCTCTGAGAATGATGGTCACTTCATTCTCCCCCTCTTCAATCTCCAAGATCTCTTGTCCTTTGATCCCGTCATACTTTGCCAACGTGCGATTCGCCTACTTCATCGTCTCCAATGATCTAGCCACATAAAGATGACGCTGTTGTTTCGGAAAAGTTCCCGAAAAAAAATCACGCAATCTGAATCTTCAGAGAAGGCGACTTACCTGATGCCTCTCCCCGCTCAGTAAAGACGTGCTTGCCCCACTTGGCACTCACACTAGCTGCTAGACTGTGATCGCCTTTGCCAAGCGAGTTCGCGGGCAGCTCGAAGCTCCGCGTCACATTGAACATCATCTCTCTAGCTTCCTCCTCGGTCTTCGGATAGAGGATAGTCTCGAACTCTGTCGCGACAGTCATCCACACACGGTGAGGTATCTCTGGGTTCCGGGTCCAGAAGAACACGGCCCTTCGGACAAACTTCTCTTCCTTCAAAGGCTTAGCGAGCAATCGAACTCCCGACTTCCGCAGTTCAACTCTGAAAGCCATCCGTAGTCCACCATCATGCTGGTCGTAGGCGGCCTCCCAGAACTTCTGATGGAAGTTTCGGCGGACGACACCGTCAAGGCGGAAACCCACCGTAAAAGCGAGATTGTCGTCAACCTTCGCCTTCTGCGGCGAGCACTTGACCGCGACCTGCTCGATGCGCGCCCAGCTGCCCGCGTCCTGCTTCACAATAGATTTCTGCAATTTCTCCCACCAGGCCCGAGGATCGCGGTTTCAAGCCTTCACGCTGAAAAACCTTGGCATTTGTTGCAACAGCTCAAGCCATTATAAGAACAGCCAGAGAGAACCCAGTCTCGACCATGTCATCAAACCGTCCGAGATATGGTTTCGATCGATACTCCAGCGTTCGCATAGCCTATGGACCAAGTTTCGCACCTGATGGTCAGCATGTCTCGTTCATAAGCGACATTACCGGAGTCCCGCAGGCCTGGATTCTAGACCTTGCAACTAGTCGAATCGACCAGTTGACACTTTTCAACGAGCGCGTCTCTTCAGCGGTCTTTTCACCGACCGGCGTAAACCTGGCACTCTCTATGGACCCTGGGGGCAGTGAGAGACACCAAATCTGGACTTTGGATATGGAGAGTCTCGCTGCGAAGAAATTGACTGTTGGGGACGATTGGATTCGGGTTTTCGGCTCCTTTTCTCCCAGCGGTGAGTCGTTGTGCTATGCCTCAAACGAGAGAGATGAGAAATTCTTTGACATCTATACAAGCGCTCTTGCAAGCGGAGAGAAGAATCTCGTCTACCAGAATGATGCGACCAACTATCCCTTAGACTGGGTGGACAAAGATCGAATCCTCTTCACAAAGGCAAACACCAACCTAGACAATGATCTCTACCTACTCTGGCCTGAAACTGCGGAAACGGCCCACCTCACCAAGCACTCGAATGAAGCCAGCTTCGATTATGCCGGCCACGCCAAGGACATGAGCACGCTGTATGTTATGACCAACAAAGACCGGGAGTTCCTCCAGCCCGCCACGATCGACGTGGGAACTGGACATTTGGATTATCTGATCGAAGAGGACTGGGACGCGATAGGGGGCAGTGTCTCCCCTGATACCCGCTTGCTGGCATACTTCCGGAACGTTGATGGAGCGAGCAGATTGCATATCTTTGACCTAGAGAAGAAACAGGATTCTCTGGTCGATGGTCTCCCTCTGGGCGCTTTTGAGTCGCCTGTAGTTGCGGGCCGTAACCTGATGGATTGGAGCCCTGATTCCAAGCATCTCGTATTCAGCTTCCAGGGCCCGAAGCACAACCTGAATCTCTGGCTCTACGACGCCGAGGACCAATCTGTTAGACAAGTGACGTTTGTCCCGACGGCAGCTATTCCAACTTCAAATCTCGTTGAGCCTGAGGGTTTGAGATTTCCCAGCTTCGACGACCTAGTAATTCCGGTCTGGGCCTACCGGCCACCGAATGGTCGCGGACCCCTACCAACGGTCGTCTTTGTCCATGGAGGCCCAGAGAGCCAAGAGACCGCCCGGTTCAATATCATCGTCCAATACCTCGTCAACCGAGGCTTCCTAGTCCTCGCTCCGAACGTGCGCGGCAGCATTGGCTACGGCAAGAAAGGCGTCCATATGGATGATGTGGAGAAACGTCTCGAATCTGTCCGGGACCTAGAGTATCTCGTGAAATGGGCGGTTGGAAAAGGCCTTGCCAAGCAGGACAGAGTAGGTATCGTAGGCGGAAGCTACGGCGGCTTCATGGTTCTTTCGGCATTGACAGAATACCCGGACATATGGGCGGCAGGAGTTGACCTTGTAGGGATCGCGAACTTTGAAAGTTTTCTGGAAAATACTGCGCGTTGGAGACGGCATCTGAGAGAGGCGGAATATGGCAGCCTCGAAAAGGATCGCGAACTGTTCAAGCGAATCTCCCCGATACACCAAGTGGACAAGATCAAGACGCCCCTACTAGTGATTCACGGGGCCAACGATCCTCGGGTCCCGATTGGAGAAGCGGAACAGATCGTCGAGAGATTGAAACAGCTTGGGAGGCACGTGGAATTCTTGAGATTCGAGGACGAGGGACATGGAATCGCAAAGATTCCGAACCGGGTCAAGGCCTACACTTCGATAGGCGATTTTCTAGAACGGACACTGTTGGTCCCCGAAAAACCTGCGCCTAACGCATAGAGTTTCGCGTATCTCGTGTCCTCGGGGAAATAGAAGAGAAAAGCAAGGAATAGAGACTACCGTAGCTCTCCGATTCCAAGCAAAAAGTTTGGAAGATAGTTTTCCCGTTTAGGTGCCGGTTATGGGTTCGATGTGTACCGCGCTGCAGCCGCAGCCGTCCGCGTGCTTTCCACGTCGTAGTTGTCCACGGTAGAGGCGTGATTCGAGCTTCTCGCCACTCTTCTTCTCCCACTCTTCCACGCTGACACCGTACTTCTTCTGTATCCTGTCACGGTACCATTCGGGGATGACGTTGAAGCTGCAGAATGGGATGATCCTCATGTCCGGTGTCAGGTAGTGGATGTCGCAGCGTTGTAGTCGTTCCTCGTCCTGGTTGTATTTGTCCTGGAAGTGCATCATGCCCAGGAACATGCTTCGGACATGGAACTGTCCCACCGAGCTGTAGTCGTGCTTGAGCAAGGCTCCCACGAGCAATTTACTCAGGTTGAGTCCGGAGGGCTGCTTGTCTTTCTCGATGAAACTGTTCAGTTTGGTGATGAACTTGGCCGCAACCACGTACTTGTTGGTGCCTGAGTTGAGCTCGTCCGTCTTCTCGTCCAGGTACTCGAATAGTCCTTTGAGATCGACGAACGATGTGATGGGGACCATCTTCTTGGTGTCTTTGTCCTCGAACACGTATGTTCCAGCGCCGCACGCGAAGTGTATCGACAGCTCGTACTGCGGTCTCTTCGTGAACGCTTCCACGAAGTGGGTTACTGGGGAGCAGCTGGGTACTGGGAACCATGCGTCTCTTGGAATCTCTCCGTTGGTCTGCTCTTCGATCCTCTCGATGCAGTCTGGAATGGTGATTCGGTACTTTTCTCTCTCTTGCTTCTTCATCCTCCCTGTTAGCGAGACTGGCTGGTAGCTGATAGCCCGAACAATATCGATGTTCCTCTGAGCAAAACGAAGTATTCCGCCTAGCTCGTGGTCGTTTATCGATTTGATGACCGTTGGGACGAGTACTACTCCGAGGTTTGCTTTTCGGCAACTCTCGATAGTGTACGGTGCTTCCCAGTGGTTCTTAGGGTTGGTCTTGGGGCTGACTCCGTCGAAGCTCATGTAGAGGTTACTGAGACCGTTATCGCGTAAGGTGTGAGCCAAGTTGGGGTTGAGCGCGAGATTGATCCCGTTCGTGTTGAGCTGGATGTGGTCTACTCCCTCTTCCTTGATGATCTTGACAATCTCTGGAAGCTCTGGTCGTAGGGTCGGTTCTCCCCCGGTTATCTGGAGTGAATTTCCTGGTACAGGTCTCTCGGCTTTGAGGGCTCGGACCATTTCTCTGACCTGGTCGAGGGTTGGCTCGTACACGTATGCTCCTTCCAGTCCTTTCTTCACGTAGAAGAAGCAGTACCAGCAGGTCAAGTCGCAGCGGTTGGTGACGATGATGTTCGCGAGGCCTGTGTGGCTGAGGTGGTTCGAGCATAATCCGCAGTTTGCTGGGCATGCACAACTCTCAATCGGGACGTTCGGTGCGTGGGTTCCTTTTCCGTCAGACCAGTAGGTCGCGAATTTCTGATACATGTCGTATGAGCCGAAGTAGAGCTCCTCTGTCTCGCCATGTTCCGGGCAGGTCTTGGTCATGAAGACCTTGCCTTCCCGCTCGAAGACGGTGCTTGGGAGGATGCGGTTGCATTCTGGACAGATACTCTGTGTTCGGCGAATGAATTGGCCTATTTGCTTCTGTGGTGGCTGTAGTTCCACCGGTAATTCGATTTCTAACAGTGCCATCATATACCACTCTGAGTAGTGAATATGCCTGGCGTGACCGGTATTAATGCTTTTGACACCAGTCACAAGGTGAAATAGGGTACTACTCTGAGGGGTATCTTATGCCCGTTCCGGGCTCTCTCAAGCGTCAGCCAATCGACAAGACCGAGATCGCTCAGCTTCTCGAACGCCAATTCAATCTACCCAAGCCGGAAACCCTTGCCTACCTTCAGATGCTCGAACGAAGCAACGTTGGGGTAGATGAGCTCGCTGAAACCCTAGCACTCTCAAGGACCGAAGCCCGGGACCTGCTTCAGACGATGATTTCCAGAGGTCTCATTATCCGAGCGCCCGGGTCCGAGGAAGCGTTCAGCCCGCTTCATCCGAGGATGACAATGACTAACATCTTCAAGATCTACGAGAAAATGGTTGTTCAGAACCTGAGAGACCGGCGTGCTACAGTCGATCGAATGGTGAACCTCTTAACACCGATTTTTGACGAGAGAAAGAATTAGGGAGCAACGAGACCGTGGCCGCCGAGACCGAGCAGGCAGAGGAGCCAGGATTCCGAAACGTCTGGTACTTGGGCATTGTGAGTCTCTTCACCGACATCTCGTCTGAGATGATTCTCGGGGTCCTACCTCTCTTCGTAACTATCGACCTAGGGGCGACCAAAGAACTTCTTGGGCTAATGGAGGGCGCCGCGGACTCACTAAACTATGCATTCCGAAGCTTTGCTGGGGTGATCTCGGATCGAATCGCGCGGCGGAAACCGTTGGTAATAGTTGGCTATGCGCTTTCCACCATTGCCAAGCCGTTCTTTTCTGTCACTAGTAACTTTGCAGAAGCACTCGCCGTCAGGCTGACCGATCGGGCTGGAAAGGGAATTCGAACCTCTCCGCGTGACGCTCTGATAAGCGACTCAGTTAGGGAGAACGTGAGCGGGCGTGCCTTCGGCCTTCATCGATCGCTCGACCAAGTCGGCGCTATCATAGGACCTATCCTGGCTTTCTTACTCATACCCGTTATCGGGATCAGAAATCTGTTCCTCATATCACTCGTCCCAGGATCGATCGCAGTAGTCGTGCTAGTATACTTCGTGGTCGACAAGGGCGGCCTCAAGAAGACAACAAGTATATTCAAGAACGCGGGAGGGGTCCTGAACAGAAAGTACACCGCCTTTCTGATTGTAATTGGAATCTTCGCTATTGGGGCTTACAACTTTTCGTTCGTCCTCGTGAAGGCGAACGCTCTCGGGGTCGACCAGGCCACCGTTCCACTAGTCTATGCGGTTTTGAACGTAGCAACTGTCGTAGCTGGGCTGCCGTCAGGGTTGCTCGCTGACAGGATCGGAAAGGACAAGGTCCTCATAGGCGCATTTGGACTGTTCGCCCTCTCCGCTGTAGCCAGCATCCTTACGACTAGTGGAGTTGTACTGGCTTTTGGAATCGCTTTCATCTACGGGCTATACCTCGGCACCTCCGACACTGTCCAGCGCGCTGTGATTCCGTCTCTGACGGCGGGAGAATTGAAGGGAACCGCCTATGCCCTCTACTATCTTCTCCTGGGTGTCTGCTCGCTAGTCGCCAACTTTTTGTTCGGCGCTTTATGGGACCAAGTTTCTTCGACGGCAGCTTTTTCCTACAGCCTCGTGACATCCCTTGCTGCTGCCGTTGGTCTGACTGTTCTCACCGTTTCGTGGAGTAAGACCCGCAGTCCTATGCCTGTCGCGAATTAGTTCTCTAGGTTACTAGTCGGCTTCAGAAGATTGCTGGGGAATCGGATTAGGACTGTACCGTTTCTTGTCCTTGTTCTCCTGCAGAATATCGGCGAACGGCTCGCTCTCTTCTTCTGCTTCAGCCTTCTCTTCAGTATCTTGAGGTTGCATGCTCTCCTCAGCCGGAGCGTTCTCTTCAGGTAGACTCGTTTCCTCCATGGATTTGTCCGGAGACGGGCTTGCTCCTACCGGCGCATCAGGAGAAATGTCCGGAACGGGATTCGTCGGGGTCTCGGCCAAGGGAGTCTCAGGAACCACCTCGATCGCCGTAGACTCCTCGCTTGAGGTCTCAAGGGAAGGCTCCTCCGGCTCCTCAACTGGAGCCACCATTTGCTCTCTTTCCCGAGGAATTATCGCTCTTGGATCCTTGACACCGTAGAACCGGTCTGTAAAGTAGGAATAGACGTCTATCATCTGGGCGGCGGGATGGGCTGGAAACTCGTCCTTGAGCTGGCAGAGAGCGCAGAGAACCGTGGCATGTCCAGTCTGCTTGTCAATCGTCACCCTGACAGCTTCTTCACCGCATCGCGGGCAGGTGAAGACTGTGGGGAGTTTCTTCTTGACGATTCTAACTACTCGGCGTCTTCTTCTCCCCAACTCAAACGACTCTCACTCCCCGAAGGGGCAGGAGTCAATATTTACCTTTGGTTCGAGGATCATCGATAACATTTTGAAGTCCCGTTAGGACTGTGGGACTCTCGGGCAATAAACCCCCATCCTTGAGAATGGCGTGATATTCTACAATGAGGTTAGGTACTCCGAATCGCGTTCTGGAATCTTTCAGCATCTAAAAGATGAAGGGGATCAGACGTTTGGTTCTCTTCATGTACTTCGCGTAATCTCCTATCTCAACAACAAGGAATGCTTCTTTGTTTCGTATTCTGTAAGCGAAGTAACCGCCCCCGACGACAAGCAAGATGAGCAGGGAGACCCATGACTGTAGGGCTAATCCAAGCCCGACGACTCCAATTATCTGACCGAGATAATTGGGATGTCTGATGAGCCGATAGGGACCGCTCTCAATCACCTTATGGTCGGGTAGAACCTCCACGTAGGTCGAGTAGTATCGTCCCAGAACGGAAATCGAATAGATAGTGAAAGCATATCCCATGATGAACAGTATTTCTCCCGGGTAGAATAGCCAGTTAGGAAGCACCCCAATTCGAGCATAGCCGATTACTATGGCTGCCCCTAACGCTGCAAATAAGATGAAAGGCGACAGTTCGTTTCTCCTCTTCCCTTTTGCTTTTCTCACGTCTCCCTTCAGTTTTCCTACAACGACGCCGACAGCAACGTAGACGCCGAGAAGGATAACCCAGAACATCACCCCTTCAAACAAAGAGAAGAGCGGTGTCAACCAGTCAATGGCCCCAAATTGACAATAGGGTCACGTTTCTAGAAGATGAAAGGAATGAGCCGCTTGACTCTCTTAGAGTATGATATGTACTGTTCGCCAAACTCTGAGATGAGCGCCTTCTCCTCGACGGGAATCCGGTAGGAACCGAATATCGCGGTCGCAAGAATGACGAGGACCACGGCGGCCCATGACTGAGCCGCCCATCCTATCCCTAGATACACGAGAATAAGACCAGTGTACATGGGATGCCGGACGAACCTGAAGGGCCCCCGCTCCACCAATTGATGACCTTGGTAAATCACTAACTCTTGGGAGTAAAACCGACCTAAGGTCTGGTATCCCCAGAACCATATGCCATTGCCGAGAATTGAAAGTGCCAGTCCCAGATAGTATGTCCATTCAGGGAGCGCCCCGACTCCAGAATAACTGAGCCAGGCGGAGACTAATACCAACGACCAAAAAAACAAGGAACCCGCTACTAAAATTGACCTGGCTCCAGGCCCGAACTTGGCCTTTGATGGCGGTGCATGCCTAACGCGGATAAGGACAAGAACAGAATGCGAACAAAGGAAGATCAGGATGTATACAGTATAGAAGAGTATCTGGCCGGGCACCGACAGAAATATTGACACGGCTATCGTCTGCAAGAGACAGGTCTAAGAGATTTAAGCCCCTGCGCGCTTCTCTATCGTCAGTTCAGCTTCGTCGCGACTTCGGTTACCGCGCCCCCGACTGGGTGCGCAGTAATGGCCGTCTTGCGCACGTGTGCGTTTGTTGTTGGCGCCTCGTGGCGAAGGTACGATTGGCAGCAGCTAGTCCGGCGGAGATGAACGGCTGGACAGCCCCTCCAAACGCTCCTCACGACCCGAAAACTCCTCCGTCCATTTATTCCCTTGAAACCCTACCCAGCCACTCAAAGATCCGATGGTGGGAACTCAACTCAATTTACCTTTGTCCGGGTTCTTGCCTTCGGAAAACTAGCTGTTGTCATGTAGTCAACTGGGACTTCGGTCCTGAACGGTAAGCCGCACTGATGCCGCTTGAAACGGCCGGGTTCACCTTCTTCTCGGATGGAAGGATACGGAACGGTTAACGCGTCAAGAACCGTTTGGACCTTTCATGGGCAACGGAAACGTTGCAAGTATCGGAGAAGTATTAGCACTTGCCGGATTTTTCTCCCTAATGCTTGGATTCTGGCTACTCACCCCTAATACAGGAAGCTTGTGCTCTCAACCACCAGGCTCCAACGTACCGAGTTGCCCAACTGACTACAGTCCTCTAGTTCTACCCACCGTCATTGGAGGAGCGTTGATAGTGGCGGGTGCTTGGCTATTCTGGGTATTCAAGCCACATAGCTGGACATCTCCGGTCCGAGATGACGATCCGACCGATGAACTCTGAAGAGACTGCTCTCAGCCTAGCTTGTGACAGCACGAGAAGGTTGAGAATCACTCTGTTGAATGGGTTCTGAAATCGGGCTTTTGAACCAATTGGATGGATCGGCTATCGGAATGGAATTCTGAAACGCCTTTTGAAACCAGTTCTTGAAACCGCTTTTCAAATATGCTTCCTGAAACAGCAGTCGAAACGGTCAACTGAATCACATTCTGAAACCAGTAACCGTGAATTTTTCCGGCCCCCCGGGGGCCTACTCAAGTCGCGAGGCCGCCCCAGGACCCGCAGAGCAACGTATTCCCAGACTAAATGGAATCACACGCACAAAGGGAAGGAAAGTATAGCGAGCCCTTATTACGTGCGAATTTCCGCCAATCAAACTGGTACGTATGCCCGGTAAAGTAGTACATTTCGAGCTACCGGCCGACAACGTCGAACGCGCGAAGACCTTCTACATGAAAGCCTTCGGATGGGAGATCAACCAGTACCCAGGAATGCAGTACCACATGGTAGGCACCACACCATCAAACCAGCAAGGAATGCCAACGGAGCCAGGTGCCATCAACGGCGGATTGACCAAACGCCAAGACCCAAACAAGAACATCGTCATAACCATCGACGTCCCTGACATCGAAGCCTCACTCAAGAACATCGAGAAGCTAGGCGGCAAGACAGTCAAGAAGAAAGAAGCAGTCGCGGACATGGGGTTCACAGCCTACTTCAAAGACCCCGAAGGAAACATCGTCGGACTCTGGCAAAGCGCTCGCCGCATGTAAATACGAATCATCGTTTGTCGGCCCTCTCTTTTTTTGTGCGGGCTCAGCGTGCGAGGTTTCAACAGCCGTCGCTACTCAGTTGTCGTCATTGATCAAATCGCCAGCGCGTAGGATTTGCCCTGCCGGTCTCCACAATCCCGAAAACTACCCGTGGCCGCACCTCGTAAATCGGGTCCTTGCTGTCGCTCATGTCCCAATCGTACTTCTTCCTGTAGGCCGCTAAATATCGGCTGAGCGCCGAGCCTTCCTGAATCTCTTTTGCTGTGCCCTCCAAGATGATAGCCTCCGAAGCGTCCTCGGAACAAACCACGCAGTTGGGATTCCGTGACAGGTTCTGGGCTTTCCGTGATCGCCTGCCCGTGCTGAAGTAGAATGTGTGATTCAACCAAACTCCCCAGACCGGCATGACGTGCGGTCTTCCATCAACCCGAGTCGTTGACAGGTAGTAATTGCGCGTCCTTGAAAATCGATTGCTAGCCCAAAGCCAAGACAGTGACTTCCTGGCTTTCCGGAACATCATGTCATAGCCAGGCATGTAGGGTCGCTCGGCAGAGGGGGTGTTCCTCGATCGATCCTTGTTCACTAAGGCAACTCAGCTCGGCAGAATTGTCCTGCGCATAAGATGATAGCTTGATCCGAGCGCGGCAACCGGCTTGAACCGTTCTCTCCGAAACATGTTTGGCGATCCGAACCACATCCACTCTGGGACCTTCGACAGGTTCTTAGAGACGACCGGGTAGGCTTCTACGATTCCGCCTCCCTGCTTACCAATCGACTCTAGCGCGCCTCTCAAAGCGGTTCGCGCTACCCCTTTGCCGCGATAGTCCTTGTCGACGAAGAAACATGTTATCCGCCAGAGCTTCTTGCTCTCTGAAACAGGATCTAGCTTCTGGTAGTTGCGGCCCGCATCGATTCTAGGAAGCTCTTCTTTTGGTCCATACTGGCACCAGCCGACTGGTATCTCCCCATCGTATACCAGTGCAGCATGGGAACGACCCTGCCGGACGAGTGCTTCCTTCTCCTTTTTGTTCATCTTCCCTCTTTCCGTTGTCGACAGTTTTCCGCGGATCGGTCGCGGCCTTTGATAGTACATGCACCAGCAATGACCTTGCTTCATCGCGAGCTTCTCAAAATCTGGCCAAGTAGATGATGACAGTTCTTTCACGGTGAAATCCCGCTTCAAACTTACCAACTCCTCCTTCCAGTCGTTGAGTGTGCGAGGAAATTAACCTGTCCGATGGGCGTGAAGGGCGAGGGCTGAAATAACCCGCCAAATCAACTCCACCAACTTCTAGAAGGTCCGATTGATACCGGTTTGAAAACGCAGCCAGCCGAGAGACACAAGCACATCCGTGCTAGGGGCTATATCGGCAGCTCGGCACTCGGAATATCGGACGGGCTTATCACAAACCTCGCATTTCTAAGCGGGTTTGCGGGATACGTTCCTGACATTCAACTGATCCGCTTCGCTGGAATCGCCTCGATGCTTGCCGGTGCCATATCCATGTCTTTTGGAGGATTCCTGGCTCAGCGGTCAGAATACGACCTCTACCACGCTGACGCGAAAAGAGAAGCTGGAGAGATCGAACAAGAGCCCGAGGAAGAAAAAAGCGAGCTGAAAAACTTCTACTTAGCCAAAGGTCTCAGCCAAGACGAAGCTGAAAAAATAGTCGAAAAAATATCCGCGAACAAGGAAAAATTCCTTGAAGATATTCTGATGCATGAACTGCATGTGCACGAGACCAGACTGGAAAACCCGATCAAGATGGGCGGGGTCATCGGTCTGTCCTTTCTGTTGGGAGCACTGATACCTCTAGCCCCGTTCATTCTTCTTCCAACCAGGAACAGCTCGATCATCGCCGCCGCCCTGGTCTCACCCTTGTTCTTGTTTGGAGTTGGAGTTTGGAAGGGAAGAATCGTCGGAAGAAGATCTTGGAGGAGTGGGTTGGAAACTCTCATCATTGGGGTCGCGGCATCAGGCGTCCTGTACATCATTGGAACC
>Ga0209761_1000531_pt1 | contig 23437 bp, 23 predicted proteins | sample GraSoi013_1_40cm_4_FD_185818 | JGI IMG/M metagenome (GOLD analysis project Ga0209761, IMG submission 185818) | Grasslands soil microbial communities from the Angelo Coastal Reserve, California, USA - Sample 09_25_2013_1_40cm (SPAdes) (version 2) | ecosystem: Environmental > Terrestrial > Soil >...
ACGGGTGAGCACGGCCAGGTCCGGCCCGCCGATGACGTATTCAATCGGCTGGAACTGTCCGCTGCCGCCGAACTCCGACGCCGGTCCCACTTGTGTGTGCAGGCCCAGGGGAGCGTAGCGGGGCAGCACCTCGTTGCGGACGCGAATGATCATGCTGTCTTGACTCACAGATCGCTGCTCCACGTCAGCCATGCGCGCGTAGATGGTGAACCGGTTTGCGGAGTGCTGCGGGTCGTCGCCTGTCGTGACGATGGTGTAGGTGATACCCGGCAGCCTCCTGATGTCCGCGGCCATCTGTGTTCCCAGGCGCTCGGTGGCGTTGAGGTTCCAGCCCTCGGGGGCCCGCACCACGACCTCGAACTGCGATGTGTCGTCCTCGGGCAGGAAGTTCTTGTTCACCGCCATGCCGAGCGGGGCGACGCTGAACAGAGTGAGCAGGGTCAGGACCACCACGACCCACCGCCGGCGGAGCGAAGCTTCCAGCAGCCGGCGGTACCACGCTTCCATCACGCTGAAGATCCGCCCCCTGCCCGAGCCTTCGCGGCCCGAGCCGGCTCGGCGCGGGCGCAGCCAGCGGGCAGACATCATCGGGGTGAGGGTAAAGCTCACCAGGAGTGACACCGCAATGGCGAAGGCCATCGTGTAGCCGAAGCTGCGCATGAACCGGCCGACGATGCCGCTCATGAACGCCAGCGGCAGGAAGACGGCGATCAAGCTCATGGTGGTGGCCGTGACCGCGCCGCCCACCTCGCGTGTTCCTTCGATCGCCGCCTGCAGCGGCGGCATACCTTTCTCCTGCATGAATCGATAGATGTTCTCCAGCACGACGATCGCGTCGTCGATGACGATGCCGACGACCAGAGCGAGGGCCAGGAGCGTGATCGTGTTGAGCGTCAACCCCATCGCCGCCAGCAGGGCGAACGTGCTGATGATTGACGTCGGGATGGCGATCGCGGCGATGAATGTGGAACGGACATTCCACAAGAACACCAGCACGACCGCTGCGGCGAGCAGCGAACCCACCAGGAGGTGTTCTTGGACCGCGTGCGTGGAGGCCTCGACGAACACAGACTGATCGCGTACCAGCGCCACGTGGTAGCCCGGCGCCAGCGTGGACTCGATAGCGCCCAGCCGAGCCTTGATCTCTCTGGCCACCTGGATCGTGTTGGTGCCCGACTGCTTACGCACCTGGAGCAGGACCGCCGGCGTGCCGTCGATGTTGGCGGTAGTCTCGGGTTCGGCCGCGCCGTCCTCGATCCGGGCCAGATCCGCCAGCGTGACCGGGACGCCTCCTCGGTTCACGACCACGAGGTTCTGCAGTTCGTCTAGGGAGCTCACGCGTCCGAGCGTTCGCAACGTGAGCCGCTGCATCCCACGATCGATGCTGCCGGCGGGGATCTGGACGTTCTGCGCCTGCAGGCTGCGGCTGACGTCCGTTGTGCTGAGCGAATAGGCCATCAGCCGGGCGGGATCGATCAGGACGTTGATCTGGCGCGCTTGGCCGCCGATGATCTCGACTTGCCCCACGCCGCGCGTGCCTTCGAGGCGCGGCCGGACGACCTTGTCGGCGTACTCTGTGATGTCCCGGATAGGACGATCCGCGGAGAGCGCCAGCGTAATGACAGGGATGGCCCCGGGATCGAATTTGGAGATCACCGGCGGGTCGATCCCGGCGGGGAGATCGCGCAGGATGCCGTTGATCTTATCCCGCACCTCCTGCGCTGCAACGTCGATGTCCTTTTCCAGATGAAACTGAAGCGAGATGATCGCAAACCCTTCAGCCGAAGTCGACGACAGCCGGTCGATCCCGCTGATGGTGTTCACAGCCGACTCGATCTTGTTGGTGACATCGCTCTCGACCTCTTCGGGGGAGGCGCCGGGGACGCGCGCGCTCACTGCGACGAACGGGATGTCGATGTTCGGCCAGCGCTCGACGGTGAGCCGAGAATATGACACCAGACCCAAGAAGACCAGCCCCAAAATTAGCACGGAGGCCAGCACGGGCCTGCGGACGGAAAGTTCTGCCAGACGATGCATCGTTAGTCCTCCTATTACTGCTTACTACGGCGCGCGAGGCGCCACGAGCTGGTTATCGGTCAATCCCAACTGTCCGTCTACAATGACCACGTCCCCGGCCGTAAGGCCGGAGGTGATCTCGACGAGCCCTCCCTGCCGTTCGCCCAGCGCCACTTCGCGGCGGACCGCTCGACCGTTCTGCACCACGAAGAGGACAGGGTTCCCGGCCGTGACCAGCACGGCCTGCTCGGGGATCTGCAGCACGCCGGACCGGACCGCGACCGTGATGGTCCCGCGGGCGAACGCCCCCGGGCGCAGCACGCGTTGTGCATTCGGTACGCGCACCTTGACCGTAAACGACCGGCTGGAGACCGTTGCGGCCGGCTGGATCTTTTCGATCTTTCCTGCGAACTGAGTTCCGGGTTCAGCGTCCACGGTCACCGCGACGGTCTGACCCACCCGGAGGCCCGATCGCAGCCGTTCCGGCACCGCCAGTTCAACGTACACGGCGTCCAACTGCGCAAGGACAAATGACGGTACAACTGGCGAGGCGCCCTCACCCGGCTCTACCGACCGCTGCGTGATCGTCCCGGCGAAGGGTGCGGTGACGGTGGCATCGCGCAGTTGGATCTGCGCCGCAGCCAGCGTCGCCTCCGCCAGTTCGAGTTGTGCCTGGGCAGCTGCGAACTGCGCCTCCGCGGCATCGAGCTCCTGTCTGGAGACCGCGCCGCTCTGGGACAGTTCCCGCATACGCCGCACGCTGATTTCCGCCAGGCTCAACGCCGCTTTGGCCTGCGCCCTGCCGGCGCGGGCCTGGGCCTCGGTCGCAGCCATCTGATCCGTACGGAGGCGCATCAATGGCTCGCCGCGCTGCACGCGCTGTCCTTCGGTCACGAAGACTTCGGCCACGATGCCTGGGAGCGTCGACGCAATCTTCGCTTCCCGCAAACTGGCCACCGTCCCGGTGGCGGTGACGGTTGTCACGAAGTCGCCTCGTTGCGCCGTGGCGACCCCGACTGGAACAGGCGCCACCTGCGCCGGCTGGTTGACCGCCGGAGTCGGGGCGCCGCCCCTTGCTCGGAGAGCCATGAGGCCCCCGGCTATGACGAGGATGATTGCACCAACGGTGAGCACTCGAATCCGCATAATGTGATCCCTCACAGTGATCCCGTCGCCAGGATCAGTTGAATACGTGCCGCGTTCTGGTCGTAACGTGCAGAGGCCAGGGCCTGCTCCGCCTGAGCCAGGCCCGACTGAGCAGACAGAAGCTCTAATGAGGTTCCGACGCCTGCCTGGTACCGGGCGCTGGCGAGCCGGGCGGACTCACGTCCTTGTTCAACAGCCTTTGTGGCCGCCGTCAACTCACCGGTCGCTCGCTGTGCGGCGAGCCACGCCTGGCGGACCTCCAGCTCCACCTGCTGCCTGGTCTGCGCGTCGCGGACCTTCAGTTGCTCGAGCTGGAACTGCGCCTGGCGGATCTTTTCCTGTGTGACGCCGCCATCGAAGACGGACAGCACGACATTGAGACTCACCGACCAGTTGCCGAACGCATAGGGCGACAGCCCGCCGGCGTTGCTGAGGGCGTATCCCGTACCGAGGCTCACGATCGGCTGGCCCCCGCTGCGTGCCAGATCGAGGCCCGCCTGGGCTGCCGCGATCCGGCTTTGGAGTGCTGCCAGATCCGGCCGGTCCCGCAGGGCCCGCGCGATGGCGTCGGCCAGCGTAGCTTCTCCCGGCTGAGGCATCTGTGCGCCGGTGAGTTCCAAGGGGGTATCCAGCGAGAGGTTGAGCGCCGCGTTCAGAGTAGCCTGTGCATTCGCCACCCCAGTCTGCGCCTGAACCTTGATCTGCTCAGCATTCGCGGCCGCCACCTCGGCCTGCAGCACATCGAACCGTGCGGACGCACCGGCGCTGAACTTGGCCTGCGCGACGCGGAGGCTTTCGGTCGCCGCATCAATCGCCCGCTGGGCCGCCGCCATGCTCTCAAAGGCCAGGAGACCCTGCAGGTAGGTCTGCTCTGCGGCGTAGACGACCTGCTGCCTTGCGCGCTGATAGGTGGCTTGTGCTCCTCGCAGATTGGCCTGGGCCAGCGCGATCTGTGCCTCCAGGCTGCCACCCGTGGACAAGGGGTAAGTGATCGCCACTCCCATAGCATACACATTGGGATCGAGGCCAAACGGCTGTTGCTGATTGAGGGTGTATCCGCCGGCCAGGCCGGCCTGGGGGCCCCTGGCGCCCCGCGCCTGGGCCAGTTGCGCCTGGGCCACCGCGACGTCAAACGCAGCTGCACGCAGTTGAAGGTTACTCTGTAGCACGGCGGCCGCCACGTCGGCCACTGAGACCTGACGGGAGGAGCCCGACTGTGCGCGCGCCGGCAGCGTGAGCCCTCCCACGAGCGCGACGCTAAGAACGGCAATTACGATTTTTCGGACCATGACTGTCTCCAGATGGCACCATACTGTGAAGAGACGAACCAAGCGTGAACCGTTCGTGAATTCTTTGTGAAAGGACTTGCGCATTTCACGCCTCCACGGGCTGCGCGCCGTCGAGCTGTAACTCTCGCGGGTCCTGTCGGCGCTCCACCTCGCGGTGGGTTTCCGATGACGCTTCCCACGATCGCAGCGCCGGTCGCAGCGTCAACAGCGCAACCGCCCCGGCCGCCATGAGCAGCCCATTCGCGCGCACGGCCGACAGCGCGCCGAGGACCTGGGCACTATACCCCACCATCAGCGCTGCGAGGGGCTGGGCGCCGAAACTGACCATCAGGAGCGCGCTCATCAGCCGCGCCCTCATATCCGGCGGGGCCATGATTTGGAGGATGCTCATCGTCGTGGTGAGCACCACGGGAAACGCCATGCTCCCCACGAAGATCGCCAGCGCCGAAAACGGCAGCCGGGTCGATGCGGAGAAGACCGTCAGCCACAATCCTGTCCAGATGGCGGCGGCACCGACGACAAGGCCGGTCCTCCGCACCTGCTGCACGGCGGGTACCACCAGCAGCACGCCTGTGAGCGCGCCGGCGCCGGAAGCCCCCATCAGCAGCCCAAGGACATCCGCGCTGCCATGGAGGGCCTGCGCTGCGACCGCCGGCAGAATGTTCATCACGGAGATGCCGAAGAACGTGACGATCACCGTAAAGACGATGAGGTCCTGCGCGCGCGGGTTCTGGCGGATGAATCGGACCGCTTCAGAGAATCCGCTCAGACCTGCTGCGCCTGTCCTGCGGACCTGATATGCGCGGACGACGACCAAGCTGGCGATGACGGCGAGAAAACTCGCGCCGTTCAGCCAGAATGCCAGCGCCGCGCCTAGACGCGCGACCACCAGACCTGCCAGCGCCGGGCCAATCATCCGGCTGACCTGGAAGAGCATGTTGTTGATGACGACGGCCTGGCGCAGCTGTTCCATGCCGGAGAGGTCGCCGATGAATGCCTGCTGGGTAGGCATGTCGAGCGCCGTGACAATTCCCAGCAGCGTGGCCAGCACATAGACATGCCACACCTGGATCACGCCGGTCTGCACGAGCACCGCGAGTGTGATGGCCAGCACCATGGCACTCGTCTGTGACACGATGAGCAGCCGGCGCCGGTCCAGCGTGTCCGCCCACACCCCCGTCCATGGTCCCAACAATAGAATGGGCAGGGTCCCCAGCATCGCCACGACACCAAGCGCGGCCGTAGAATGACTCAGGCTCCAGACCACCCAGGCCTGCGCCGTCACCTGCATCCAGGTGCCGATGAGAGAGATCGCCTGTCCGCTCAGGTAGACGCGCAGATTCCAGTTTCGCAGGGGCAGAAAGCTATCAAGAAATCGAAATGCGATCTTTGGCATTGCAACCTCCGGTCTCCCGTTCATCGAGGTGTCCCATCGTCATGGGCAGGCTTGAGCCTGCCCGCGGGCAAGGCCCTCGCCGGCGGGACCGCCCTGGTGGCCGCGGCCTCGCGGATGGCGTGGAGCAGCCGGTCTCCACACTCGTGCTTCGAAACGAATGCGGCCGCGCCGGCGGCCAGCAGGCGGCGGCGGGTGGCCGCATCATCCCGGAGGCTCAAGATCACCGTCGCGCTCTCGGGTGACGCGCTGCGGAGCGCGGCGATCAATCTGACGCCGTCCATGTCCGTCGACTCCGTGTCCACCAGGATCACGTCGGGGCGGAGCATTGATGCCTGCCACAGAGCGGCAAGACCGTCGCGGGCCTCCCCGATGACGGTGACGTCCGGCTCCAGTGTGAGCCGCATCCGGAGTCCGCGGCGGATTGCGGGCTGGCTCTCGATGAGCAGAAGGCGTATCATCGTGTTGTCCACACCTCTAGTAAGCGGCAAGACGCAATTTTGAGCATCGAGCGAATGCCGGGTCGTGGCCTCCCGCCTGTGGGGGACGGAGAATTCCGACTAAAGGCGGAGGACAGAAGCCGGAAGATCCGGGAGTCTTAAGTCGGAGATGGGCGCCATGGTTACTCGGATTCTGATCGCTGACGACCACAGCGTGGTCCGCCAGGGACTGCGGATGTTCCTGGCCCTGGATCCCGACCTCGAAGTCGTGGCGGAGGCTACCGACGGCGCGGAGGCCCTACGCCTGGCGCGTGAGCTTCAGCCGGACGTCGTGCTGATGGACCTCCTGATGCCCGCGATGGACGGCATTGCCGCGACGCAGGAGATCCGGCGGGAGCTCCCGGACACTGAAGTCCTCGCCCTGACGAGCGTCCTGGAGGATGCGTCGGTGGTCAGCGCGGTCCGGGCCGGCGCGATTGGCTATCTCCTAAAGAACACCGAGGCCGACGAACTACGCCGGGCGATCAAAGCCGCCGCGGCCGGGCAGGTGCAGCTCTCTCCGGAAGCCGCCGCGCGCCTGATGCGCGAGGTCCGCGCTCCCGAAAGCCCGGAGACACTGACCGAGCGCGAGACCGACGTCCTCAGGCTGTTGGCCCAAGGCAAAGCCAACAAAGAGATCGCTCAACTCCTGAGCATCGGCGAGAAAACAGTGAAGACGCACGTCAGCAACATTCTGGCCAAGCTCGGCGTGCAGAGCCGGACCCAGGCCGCGCTGTATGCGGCCCGGATCGGCATGGTCACGATCCATCAGGTGAGCGGGGGACGCTGATGCGAGCCTACCCGACGCTGGCCAAGCTGTCCCGTCCCTTCGAGGCCTCTCTGGACGCCGTGATCCTCGTAGATGAGGACGAGCGCATCGTGTACGCAAATCCCGCCGCCAGCCGGATCACCGGCTACGGGCCCCACGAGCTCCTGGGCCGCGATGCGTATGGGGCCATGCCTCCCCACGCCCGCGACGCCCTGCGCACGGCCATCAAGAACCATAAAGCCACAAAGAAGGAGCCGGGCGTTCCCCTGCGTGGCACCTCTGCCCTGGTCAGACCAGACGGCGAAGAGTTTGAGATCGAGTTTACGGCCGTGCCGCTCGCGCTCGATGGCCGCAGCTCGCTCGTGGTGATGTTCCGGGACGTCACGGAGATGAAGCGGCTGGCGCGCGAGGTCAAGGCGCTCACCCAGATCGCCTCGCAGGTGGCGTTTGCGGGCTCGCTTCAGGCGACCCTCGACAAGCTGGCGGAGAACGTGGTGCGGGCCACGGGCACGGTGGCGGCGGGGGTGTGTCTGGTCGACGAGGAGAGTCAGGAGCTCCGATTCTTCGGCCGGTACGGGTTGCCCGAAGGGCCCGACGCAGAAGCCCGGTGGAAAGAAGCTGTGAAACGGGGCGCCCGCATGCCGAATACGGATTCCGTGCGCGAGAAGAAGACCCTGATTCACGCCGATGCGCGCAAAAAGATCCTCGACGATCCACTGTACGAGCCGATCCACCCCCTGATGCGCGAGGCCGGGTGGGATACCGTGGTGTCGGTGCCGTTGATCTACCGGAATCAGGCCATTGGCGCGCTGAACGTTTTCTATCCCCGCGGGAAGAGTCCCAGCGAGGCCGAAATCGCGTTTCTGACGGTCATCGCAGACCAGGCCGCCGTCGCCGCAGAAAACGCTCGGCTGTTTGAGGAAGCCAGACAGAAGGCCGTCCTGGAAGAGCGCCAGCGTCTGGCGCGCGAGCTGCATGATTCCGTCTCGCAGGCGTTGTACGGTATCGCGCTGGGAGCCCGCACTGCGCGCACCCTGGTGGACCGGGATCCCGCCCAGGCCGGTGAGCCGCTGGACTATGTTCTCTCGCTGGCGGAAGCGGCGCTCGCCGAGATGCGGGCGCTCATCTTCGAGCTTCGCCCTGAGGCCCTCGAAACGGAGGGGCTCGTGGCGGCGCTGACCAAGCAGATGGAGTCGGCACGTGCGCGGCACGGCCTCGAGGTCACGGCGGAGTGGTGCGACGAACCCGATCTTCCTTACGAAGTCAAGGAGGCCGTCTACCGCATTGCCCAGGAATCCCTCAACAACATCGTCAAGCATGCCCAAGCCCGCCGCGTCGATTTGCGGCTCTCCTGCGGCGCCGATGAGATCGTGCTGGAGATCGTCGACGACGGAGTCGGCTTTGCTTCGGAAGAGGCCTTTCCAGGTCACCTCGGGCTGCGCTCGATGCGGGAACGGGCGATGCGCCTCGGCGGCACGGTGCAGGTGGAGAGCGCACAGAGCCAGGGGACCCGCATCCGCGCATACATTCCACGGTCCAACGGGGGCGCGAGATAGCGGACGTCATTCCACGTCCGGTCGTCCCGAGATCCCGACGGCGAAGAGAAGTGCTCGTGACTGAGACCCGTCGTCTTTCGCTCGAGCGGATCGCGCACGCCGCCACCGTCATCGATCCGGTATTCCTCAACTCTCCCCAGTTTCTGGTCACGTCCTCCAGCCAGCAACTCGGCTGTCGCCTGGTGGTCAAAGTTGAGACGCTGAATCCGATCCGCTCCTTCAAGGGGCGCGGCGCGGATTATCTGGTGGCGTCGTTACACGGACACCCGCACCTCGTATGCGCGACGGCCGGTAACTTCGGCCAGGGGATGGCTTTCGCCGCGCGGAAGCGGGGACTCTCACTCACCGTTTTTACCGCCATAAACGCGAATCCGTTGAAGGTGGAGCGCATGCGTGCCCTCGGCGCTGACGTTCGGTTTGGCGAGGATGTCGACGCCGCCCACCTGGCGGCCAGAGCCTTTGCAGCGGAGCACCGCGCGCAGCTGGTCGAGGACGGCCGGGATCCCGCCATTGCCGAGGGTGCTGGCACCATCGGGCTCGAACTGCTGCGCTGGCCCGACCCGTTTGACGCGATTGTGGTCCCGCTGGGTGATGGCGCGATGCTGGCCGGCGTGGCTCGGTGGGTAAAGGCGCACCATCCCGCCACCCAAATGATCGGGGTGTGCGTCACAGGAGCGCCTGCGATGGAGCGCTCCTGGAGGTCAGGCAGGGTCCAGGAGGTGCAGGGAACCGGCACCATCGCGGACGGCATCGCGGCGCGGAAGCCGTTTCCTGAGGCACTCGCCGATATCACGGGCCTCGTGGACGACATCCTGCTCGTCGAAGACAATACGCTGCTGGAAGCCATGCGGTATGCCCACCAGGACTTTGGTGTTGTGCTCGAGCCCGCGGGCGCGGCGAGCCTGGCGGCGGCGCTGACCTACCGCAAGCGGTTTTCGGGCCTGCTGGTCGGCGCGATTCTCAGTGGAGGCAATATCACGGTGGAGCAGATTCAGCAGTGGCTGACTCCATCATGATGTAGCGTTACACCATGACCGCTCCGCCGGCAACGTCTAAGACGATGCCGGTGATCCATGGCGCTTCCTCCGAAGCGAGGAAGAGGGCCGCCCGCGCAACGTCTTCGGGTGTGCCAAGGCGCCGTATGGGGTGTGCCTCGATTAGCGCCTGTTGCTGCGCTTCGGGTATGCGCTGCTTGTTGCGTTCGGTGAGGATTGTTTCGGGAGCGATGCAGTTCGCCCTGATACCATAGGGACCAGCCTGCGCGGCGAGGTCTTTGGTGAGGATTTCTATACCGGCTTTGGCTGCGGCATACGGTATCGGGGATCTAGGGTGGGGTCTGTGGCCGGCGACGGAGGAAATGGTGACGATGTTGCCGGCTTTCCGTTCCTTCATGCCGGGGAGGATACTCTTGATTGTCAGAAATGTCGCGGTGAGGTTGCCGTCCACGGACGCGTGCCAGCCTTCCTCGCTTGTCTGTTCGAGTGGACCGGGTGGGGTGAAGCTGCCGCCGGCGTTGGCGACGAGGATATCGATTGGCCCGAGGTCTCGTTCGATCTGGCGGCGCATGGCCTCGATCTCGGTGAACTTGGTTGTGTCGGCGGCGACGCGAATCGCCCTCCCGCCCGCGTGCTCGATCTCCGCCTGCACTGCGGACAGTGCCGTCAGGTCCCTACCGTGAACCGCGACCGCTGCGCCCCGCTGCGCAAACAGGAAGGCGATCGCGGCGCCAATACCACGCGAGCTTCCGGTCACCAGCGCGACCTTACCGTCTAAACGGCTCATATGGACCAATCATGGCACATATACTTGATATGTGTATCCGAATCTCCCCCACGCAGACCGCCGCGCAGGCAGGTTACCCCTCCCTCAACGAGAGGGTAGGATAAGGGCTTCACAACTTCTTCAAAACGCTCCCGCACCATGGCCGTGTAGCCCGGCCGGGCACGACGAGCTGATGGAGGGCCAAGAATCGTGAGTGTGCGGAACACGTGGTTGACGCCAGTGCTGTGCGTCCTCGTCATCGGCGCGCTCGGGACCGGGGTGCAATTTCCACGCCACCTTCCCGTCGTTCTGGCGGCGGCTTCGCCCGCGGGCGTCCAGCGGTTCAGCATTGTTCCCGGCGAGTCCCAGGTGGTCTATCGGGTCGGGGAGACCTTGATCCGCGAGAGCAACCGTTTCAACGTCGCTGTGGGGATCACCCGGGCGGTGCGGGGCGAGGTCGTCATTGACCGCGCCAACCCGCGCGCCAGCCAGGTCGGGCCCATCACCGTCGATATCAGTCAGTTTCAGTCGGACAGTCAGCGGAGAGACGGTGCCATTCGGGAGCGCTGGCTGGAGTCGGCCCGGTTCCCAATCGCCGAATTTACCCCCATGCGAATCGAGGGGCTGCCCGCGCAGTACACGGAGGGGCGCGAGATCGCCGTACAGGTCACCGGGAACCTCAAGGTCCGAGACGTGGTGAAACCCGTGACCTTCACCACGGTGCTGAAACTGCTGGGCCCACAACTCACCGGGACGGCCACGGCCAAGATCTTGATGACCGACTTCGGGTTCGATCCCCCCGCGATCTTTGGGATCCTGCGCGCGCAGAACGAGGCCGAGATCGAGTTTCGCTTCATGGCGGCGCCCGCACCATAAATTTCGGAGGAGGACGGATGAGCAGGCTGTGGTGGTTCGTCGCGGCGGTCGTCCTGGCCGGGGCCAGCGCGCTGACCTGGAGCACCTGGACGGCTGTGGCCCAAACGCCGGTCCAGGTGGAGACGGTGGTCGGAGATCTCCAGATCCCGTGGGCGGCAGAGTTTGCCCCCGACGGCCGGATCTTTTTCACAGAGCGACGAGGAGCCATCCGCGTCATTCGCGACGGCAAAGTGGATGTCCAACCGTGGGCCACGATCCAGGTGGCGCCCGTGGGGGAGGGCGGACTACTGGGTCTGGCGCTGGCGCCCGACTTCGCCCGCAGCGGGGTCGTCTACGTGTACCACACGTACCAGGACGGAGGCCGGCTCTGGAACCGCGTGGTGCGCATGGTTACCGGCGGCGGGCTGGGCCGGGTAGACAATGTCATCATCGACCGTATCCCCGGCGCGGTCGTCCACGATGGAGGCCGGATCAAGTTCGGGCCGGACGGCAAACTGTACGTCACGACGGGTGACGCCCGTGAGCCCTCGCAGGCTCAGGATCGCTCGTCACTTGGAGGAAAGATCCTTCGCCTCAACCCAGACGGGTCCATCCCCGACGATAATCCGTTTGCGGGCTCGCCGGTGTATTCACTCGGCCACCGCAACCCTCAGGGGCTGGCCTGGCATCCACAGACGCGCACGATGTATGAAGCGGAGCACGGGCCCTCTGGCGATTTGGGCCTCTGCTGCCGCGATGAGGTGAATGTGATTGAGGCCGGCAAGAACTATGGATGGCCGGAAGCCTCGGGGAAAGGTGGAGCGCCGCGGTTTGTCGACCCCATTGCCGACAGCGGCACGGACGAGACCTGGGCGCCGTCGGGCATCCTGGTGCCCTCCCGCGGGCCGTGGCGAGACAGCCTGCTGGTGGCCGCGCTGCGTGGATCGCAGCTGCGGAGGTTGATCCTGACAGGGCAGGGGTTCACGCGAGTCGGCGGTCAGGAAGTCTACTTCCAGGGAGATCTCGGCCGGCTGCGGGACATTTTTCAGGGTCCCGATGGGACGCTGTATCTACTGACGAACAACACGGACGGTCGTGGATCGCCCCGTCCGCACGATGATCGTTTGCTCCGGATCGTGTTCAAGTAAAGGCACAAAAGGAGATGAGCTAACGATGAACGTTTTCGCTAGGTTGGTGCGCCGGTGGCCGGTTCTCTTCGCGGCGCCGCTGGTATTGCTGCTCGCCGCGGGGACGGCGGTCCTCACTCCCCAGGCCGCCGCCGGCCCGGCGCCCGACCCTCAGACCATCCTGACCCAGGCCTCGCCGGCCGTGGGTGTGGTGCGTGGCGCCGTGGGAACGCGCAAGATTTCCGGCACGGCGTTTGTGATTGATCGGGAGGGATGGCTGCTCACCGCGGCGCACGTCGCCCGCGGCGCGGAGAACCTGCAGGTGGAACTGCCGGGCTTGGCTGCGCTGGACGCGCGCGTGATCGGCTACGATGCCACGCGGGATCTTGCCATCCTGCGCGTGAGCCCGCCGTCTCCGCTGGCGGCGCTGCAGCTGGCAGGCGACACATTGAATGTAGGGGACCCTGTGCTGGTGATCGGCGCCCCACGAGGGCTGCCCGATCAGATCACGACGGGTGAAGTGCTGGCGACCCGCGTCAGCATCCCCGGTCTGGCACCCGATAGCTTCGTGCGTGTCAGCGCCGCGGTGCGGAGGGGCAACTCAGGGAGCCCGCTGTTGAACGGCCAGGCGCAGGTCGTGGGTGTGGTTGTGGCATCCTTCTTTGACCGCTCCCGCGCTCAAGCCAGTCTGGCGGTGTCGGAAGAAACCATCCGGGCCGCGCTCCCGCAACTGCGGCAGGGGGCGCGGGCAGAACGAGCATGGCTCGGCATCGTGGGAGGGCGTCCACGTGAAGCCGCTCCTGGCGCCGCACCCGGGCAGGGCGCCGTCGTCCGGCAGATGATGCCGCAGAGCCCCGCGGCCGCAGCAGGCCTGCGCCCCGGCGATGTGGTGGTCGAGTTCGAAGGAGCGGCGATCCACAACTGGAGGGATCTGCTTGCCGCGGTCGGGCAGCGGCAGCCCGGGCAGAATGTCCACCTGGTGGTGCTGCGCGATGGACAGCGCGTGGAGGTCACGGTCGCCCTTGGAGTAAGGCCATAGCCGGCCCTGGCGGCGCGCGCGGCGCGGTGGTATCGTGTGGCCGGAAAGGGAGCACGCGTGCCGACGATACTTGTCGTGGAGGACGAGCCGGAGATCGTGGAATTGCTGCGCTCGTATCTTGAGCGGGACGGCCATCGTGTGCTCACCGCCGCTGACGGTGAGGCCGCGATCCGCGAGGTCGAGGCCGCGACCCCGGACCTGGTGGTGCTGGACCTGATGCTCCCGCGGCTGGATGGATGGGAAGTGTCCCGCCGGATCCGGGCGCTGATGCCTGTGCCGATCATCATGCTCACCGCTCGGGACCGGGAGGAAGACAAGATCCGTGGACTTGAGCTGGGGGCCGACGACTATGTAACGAAGCCATTCAGTCCCCGCGAGGTGGTGGCCCGCGTCCGCGCCGTCCTGCGCCGCAACCGTCACGAGGGGCGCGACGCGTTGGTCCGCGGCGACCTCATCGTCGACTTTCGAGGACAGGAGGCGAGACGGGATGACGCCCCCTGCCGCCTCACGCATACAGAGTGGCGGCTGCTGGAAGTCCTGGCCAGCCATCCTGGTCAGGTCTTCACGCGCCTGCAGTTGATCGATCAGATCTACGGATACTCCTTCGAAGGATTCGAGCGCACCGTGGATGCGCACATCAAGAACCTGCGGCAGAAGATTGAGCCCAATCCACGGGAGCCGCGCTATGTCTTGACCGTCTATGGAGCCGGGTACAAGTTCGCCCCCACGACCAATGGCTGACCGGCCCCGTACCAGCTCGATTGGCCAGGGTGCAGGTTACAGCGAACCTGCCGCTATCGAGTTGGTACGGGGCCGGCCGCGCCGCTCGCTCTCGCTGCGGGTCCAGCTCTCGCTGGCGTTCGTCGTGGTGGCGCTGCTTTCCGTCGTGGTGGTGGCCTTTTGGGCGCGGCAGATCACCGCGCTGGAAATTACCGAATATCATGAGCGGATCCGCAGGGGCGAGGTTCCCTGGATCAGCGACCAGCCCATCCTGGTGCGCGAGGGGTTCGTCCGCGCCATCAAGCCCCCGCTCTTTGTGGCGTCGCAGCGCCTGTTCCTCGCCAACTTCAACCGGTCTCTGTGGTTCGCCGGCGGGACCGCCGGGCTGCTGGCGGTGATTGCGGGCCTGGTCCTGGCGCGCCGGATTTCCCATCCGCTCCAGGAGTTACACGACGCGGTGACCGGGGTGGCGGCCGGCAACCTGCAACAGGAGGTCGGCCTGGGCGGCGGCGGCGAGCTGGAGGACGTCGCCAGCGCGTTCAACACCATGGCGCACCGGCTCCGGGAAAGTGAACGGCAGCGCCAGGAGTTGCTCGCAGCCGTCGCGCACGAACTGCGCACGCCGCTCTCCATCATCGAGGGTAATCTAGAGGCGATGCTCGACGGGGTGCGGGAGCCCACGCCGGATCTCATTGCCACGCTGCACACGCAGAGCGCGCTGCTCAGCCAGCTGATCACCGACCTGCGTGATCTCAGCCTGGCCGATGCCCGGCAGTTGAGCCTCCGGCGCCGTCCCGTCGACCTGACCGCGTTGTGCCGCGAATCGGTCGAGGCCATGGGCTTGTGGATCGAGGAGCGGAAGGTGACCGTGCAGGTTTCCGGCGAGGGAGATACGACTGCGGAAGTGGATCCGGACCGGCTCCGGCAGGTGGTGCAGAACCTTCTGCACAACGCCGTCCGCTTCACGCCTGCCGGGGGGCGAGTGCGGATCACGGTGAGGGAGACGGCGCGGGAGCAGAACCAGTGGGTTGCGCTGGAGGTAGAAGACGAAGGACCCGGAATCCCGGCTGAAAACCTGACCCGAGTGTTCGAGCCGTTCTACCGGGAGGACCCCTCGCGGTCCAGAGCCAGCGGGGGGACTGGGATGGGCCTGGCGGTGGTCAGACTGCTGGTCCATGTGCACGGCGGCGACGTGCGGGCGGAGAACCGGCCGGCGGGAGGCAGCCGCTTCGTCGTGGAGCTGCCCGCGCAGCAAGAGAGGGCGCGGTAGAAGATGGGAAAACAACGAGCGCGGTGGAAATGCCTTCTGATCAGTCTTGCGTTGCTCGCCATTTTTCTCGTGTCAGTCTATCAGGGGCCCGCCGCCATACTGCCGCAGGCGACTGCACAAGTGCAGACCCCATCCGCGACATGCATTCCCGGCCGCGTGACGCCATCTGTGACGGAGGGCCCTTTCTACAAGAGCGGTTCACCGCAGCGCGCGTCCCTGGTCGAACCCGGCATGCCGGGCACAAAACTCGTCATCACCGGTTATGTCTTCAGCAAGAGTTGCCGGCCGGTGGTGGGCGCGTGGCTGGATTTCTGGCAGGCGGACGCCCAGGGTACATACGATAACGCGGGATACCGGCTGCGCGGCCACCAGTTCACGGACGGCGCCGCCCGGTACACGTTGGAGACCGTGATGCCGGGGGAGTACCCGGGCCGGACGCCACACATTCACGTCAAAGTGATGGCGCCGAACCGGCCGGTCTTGACGACACAGCTCTATTTCGCTGGAGCGGCCCAGAACCAGAGTGATGCGCTCTTCCGGCCAGAGTTGCTGCTGCAGCTCCACAATGCTGCATCCGGCAAGTCGGCCACGTTCAACTTCGTGCTGGAATTGGAGTGATGCCGACGTGAAAATCTCCGCGTGGATGGCTCGGTTATCGGCTCTGCTCCTTCTCAGCGTGCTCAACGGGGCCTGGGTGCCGCCGGGGCTCGCTCAAGCGGACCCCGTCATCGCTGCGGCCGGCGACATCGCCTGCGATCCGGCGGATGAAAGTTTCAACGGCGGGGCGGGAGCCACGAACGCCTGCCGCATGAAAGCCACGTCCGATCTTATGGTAGAGATGAACCTCGCCGCCGTGCTGGCGCTCGGTGACACTCAGTACGGCGATGGCGCGCTTCCCAAGTTCTTACGGTCCTATGCGGTCACGTGGGGACGGCTGAAGTCCATCACCCATCCGGCCGCTGGCAACCATGATTACGGGCAGCCGAAGGCGTCAGGCTACTACACCTACTTTGGACCCGCCGCGGGAGATCCGACGAAAGGCTACTACAGTTACAATCTGGGCGCGTGGCATTTCATTGCCCTGAACTCAAACTGCGACGAGGTGGGCGGCTGCCAGGGCGGCTCTCCGCAGGAGCTCTGGCTGAAGGCTGACCTGGCTGCGCATCCGGCTGCGTGTACCCTCGCCTACTGGCACCATCCGCGCTTCTCTTCAGGGCCGCATGGCAGCGATCGCGCCTATGATGCCTTCTGGCGAGACCTCTACCAGGCCGGAGCCGACGTCGTGCTCGTGGGCCACGACCATGATTACGAGCGGTTTGCGCCGCAGGACCCGGCGGGAGCCGCCGATCCCGCCCGCGGGATCCGTCAGTTCGTCGTTGGCACCGGAGGAGAGAATCATTACGCGCTTGAGGCCAGGAAGCCCAATAGTGAAGTCTTTAACGGCAGTACGTTCGGCGTGCTGGTGATGACCTTTCATCCGAAAGCATACGATTGGAAATTCCTTCCGGTGTCTGGCGGCTCATTTACGGATTCCGGCAGCGCCCCCTGCCATTAACCTAGCTACCCGCGTGGTACACTGCTGGCGTGGCTGAGTCCCCGCTGGGCATCCAGACATCTGCGTTGCGTCCGGGCCATCCGGACTTCCTCGACCTCCCCTGGCACCTCTCGATCATAGGGTGGGAGGGCGTCTCCCCACGTCTGGAGCGGATGCCGGTCGGGCTATCCCGTCATCCGGTGGTGTTTGTCAACTATGGAGGACGGCTCTACGCCTGCAAAGAACTTCCGGCGGAGATCGCGATCAAAGAGTATGAGCTGCTGCGGGGCATGGAGGATCTGCGCCTGCCGGTGGTGACGCCCGTCGGCTACGTTCAGGTCCGTCATCGCGACGGCGAGGCCGGGGTGCTCATCACGCGGTATCTCGACTACTCCCTCCCGTATCACTACCTCTTTAAGCAGCCAGACCTGGCCCGCTATCGCGACCACCTGATTGACGCGCTGGCCGGCCTGCTGGTCCAGCTGCACCTGGCCGGCGTCTATTGGGGAGACTGCTCGCTGTCGAACACCCTCTACAGACGCGATGCCGGCGCCCTGCAGGCCTATCTGGTGGACGCCGAGACCGCCGAAGTCCATCCCGAGCTGTCCGGCCAGCTTCGCGCGCACGACCTAGAGATCATGGAGGAGAATGTCTACGGAGCGCTGGTCGACCTGGCGGCCATCGCCGCGCTTCCGCCCGACTTTCCCGTGATCGACGTGGGCGTTGAAATCCGGCGGCGCTACGACAGCCTCTGGAACGAGGTGACTCGTACAGAGACCGTGACTCCCGAGGAACGATTCCGCATCCGGGATCGGATCCAGGCGCTCAACGCGCTGGGGTTCTCGGTGGAGGAAGTTGAGCTGACCGCCGTCCAGGGCGGGGAGCGCCTTCGCCTGCGGGCGTTCGTCGCCGACCGCAACTTTCACCGGGATCTGTTGCAGAATCTGACCGGACTTGATGCCGAGGAGGCGCAGGCCCGCCAGATGATCAACGAGATCCAGGAGCTGCGCGCCACACTCTCCCAGAAAGAGAACCGGAGCATGCCTCTCAGCGCCGCGGCGTACCGGTGGCTGAACGAGCTCTATCTCCCGATCGTGGCGCGGCTGCAACCGCTGGCCGACAAAAGCTCGCAGCCCGCGGAGCTGTACTGCCAGCTGCTTGAGCACAAGTGGTACCTATCTGAACGCGCCGGACGTGATGTTGGGCACCGGGCTGCGCTGGAGGACTTTGTGCGTCTGCTCAGCCGCCGGGCGGGCCGGCAGGCTGGAGGGTAGGACGCTGAAGACGCAGCAACTCGCTGTCGTCGGCATGCTCGCGGCCATCGCCTACCTGCTGATGCTGGCGGTCAAATTTCCCATCATCCCCGGCGCGCAGTTTCTGAAATACGACCCCAGCGATGCCGCGGGGCTCGTCGCGGGAATCTTGTATGGGCCCGCCGCCGGCGTCGCCGTCGTCGCGATCAAGGATCTCCTGTTCTTGGCTCGCAACCCGTTCGGGATCGTGGCCGACTTCATCGCCGCCGCGACGTTCGTGGGCGTCACCGCGTGGGTCTACCTGCGCGGCTCCGGCGCGACGGCGCCGCGCCTGCTGTGGGCCGCCGCCTTCGGGATCGCGGCGCGCGTCCTGGTGTTGATCCCAGTCAACTTCGTGATTCTCAGGCTGCAGTTCGGGATGCCCCCGGAGCGTGTCGCTGGCCTGCTGCTGCCCGCCATTGTCCCATTCAATGGCCTGAAGGGGCTCATGAACGCGGCGCTCGCCTTCATTATTGTCATGCCGCTGGTGCGGCGAGGGATTCCCAGGGCCGCATAGTGACGGGACCTGTCCCGGTCCAGCTTCGACATCTCACCCTAGAGTGGGGGCGCCGCACCTACATCATGGGCGTGCTCAATGTGACGCCCGACTCTTTTTCCGGCGACGGGATCATGGACGTCTCTGCCGCCGTGACGCGGGCGCGTCAGATGCTCGCAGAGGGCGCCGACATCATTGACGTAGGCGGCGAATCGACGAGGCCGGGCGCACAACCGGTGCCGCTCGACGAGGAACTGAGACGCGTCATCCCCGCGGTCGAGGCGCTCGCCGGCGGACTGGACGCGGTGGTGTCGGTGGATACGATGAAATCCGAAGTAGCGCGCCGGGCGCTGCGAGCGGGAGCGACGATGATCAACGATGTGAGCGCGCTGCGAGCGGATCCTGAGATGGCGGGGGTGGCCGCTGCATCTCGGGTCCCAGTGGTATTGATGCACGGATATGGCACCGCGAAGGGAGCTTCGTCGCCGCCGGCGCGCAGCGTCGTGTCCGAGGTGGTGGAGTTTCTTGAGGCGCGCATCGAATCCGCGGTGGCGTCCGGCGTTGCGCGCGATCGGATCCTCGTCGATCCGGGGTTCGGATTCGGCAAGACAGTCCAGCAGAACCTGGAGGTGCTCCGGCGGCTCGGCGACCTGCGCGTCCTGGGGCTGCCGGTTGCGGTCGGACCTTCCCGAAAGGGCACGATCGGCCACATCCTGGGAGGGCTCCCGGTGCAGGAACGTGTTGAGGGGACAGCCGCCGCCGTGGCAGTGTGTATCATGAACGGGGCCGACGTGATTCGCGTGCATGACGTGGGCGCCATGGTCCGTGTGGCACGGGCGATGGATGCCATCGTCCGCGTAGCGGAATAAAATTGCCCCAGCCCTGGTTAGCTCAGGTGGGAAAAATGAACCAGGAGACGTTGGGTCTGCGGAGGGAAGCCATGGTGCAAAGTCTACTGTCTTACCTTTCTCCGACGGCGCTCATGGACGAGGAGGCGCCGGAGGGATGGATCTTTCTCGACTATCAAGATGATGGCCGTATCCTCACACTGGCTCCGCGGCAATTCGAGGCGACCTATCGACCCGGTCCGGAGGATCAGGGTTAAACCGTTGTTCCCGCGTTAGGCCGGCTCTCAAGTTCGACACCTCGTTAGCGGGAGCAGGCCTGTGATTCCTGCTTCCGCCCAGCTCTTGCCCCAGCCCCGAGACCGAGTATCTCTATGCTCGGGAAGGAGATCCTCGATGGAAGTCTTCGATGCTGTTCGCACTGTGATGGCCGTGCGGGGTTACAAGGAGAAGCCTGTGCCGCGAGATATCGTTAGGCGGATCGTCGAGGCCGGCCGCCTGACGGGGAGCAGCATGAACGGCCAACCCTGGCACTTTGTCGTGGTCGAGGACCGCGATGCCCTGCGTCAGTTGGGCAGACTGGCGCGATCCGGGCCGTACATCGCGCAGGCGCCCCTGGCGGTCGTCGCGGCCATCGAGAAGACGAGGTACGCGGTGTCGGATGCCAGCCGCGCGATCCAATCGATGATCCTGACGGCGTGGGGCGAGGGGGTCGGCTCGAACTGGGTAGGGTTCCTCGGGTTGACCGAGGTGAAGCCGCTCCTCGGCATCCCAGATGACCTGGACGTGTTGGCGATTCTCCCGTTTGGTTACCCGGCGCAGGCACTCGGCCGGGGAAAGAAGCGGCGCAAGCCCCTCTCTAAGGTAGCCCACCGAGAACGGTTTGGGCACCCGTTTGAATGATGCCACCCCTCGGGGCGATGGGAGTTCTCAAAGGGGTCAGACCCCGATGAAGTATTGTCTCCCAAGTTCAGAGGGGTCAGACTCCGATGAACGACTGACCCACCCGGGTCATTTAGAGATAGCCGGTATGGACTCTTCAAAGGGGTCAGACCCCGATGACCTGCGGTTGGCGTCGGGCGTGGCCCGCGAGCGGATCCTGGTCGATCCTGGGTTTGGCTTTGCAAAGACGGTCCAGCAGAACCTGGAGATCATCAGGCGGCTGCGAGAGCTGCGCGTGCTGCAACTCCCGGTGGTGATCGGCCCGTCGCGCAAGGGGACGATCGGTCGCGTGCTTGGAGGACTGCCGGTGCAGGAGCGGGTGGAGGGGACGGCCGCCGCCGTCGTGGTGGCGATCATCAACGGAGCCGATGTCATCCGGGTGCATGATGTCCGCGTCATGACGCGCGTCGCCCGGATGACCGATGCCATCGTTCGATCGGAACAGGGGGAATAATTCTTACCAGATGATGCCCAGACTGCGCATGCTGGTCCTCACCGTACTGCTTGCGATACCGCTGGGTTCGTCCGCGGCGGACTCCGCTTCCGCGCCTGCGGTCCCCCCCTTCTCTCACATCTTCGTGATCATCATGGAGAATCGGGAGTTCGATGAAGTGGTGAACCCATCGCAGGCTCCGTTCATTGCCAAGCTGGCGCGGGACTACGCGGTGGCGAATCCTTACTATGCCGTCACACATCCCAGCCTGCCCAACTACATCGCGCTGACCGGGGGAGATACCTTCGGCATCACGGATGACTGCACGGACTGTCCCGTCACCGGCGAGAATCTCGCCGATCAGGTCGAGGCGCATCAGCGGACCTGGAAGGCTTATATGGAAGGGCTGCCCACGGCGTGCTTTTTGGGAAGCTCTTCCGGCGAGTACGCCAAGAAGCACAGTCCGTTCGTATACTACACCAACATCGCGACGAATCCGGCCCGCTGCCGGCAGGTGGTTCCGCTTTCCGAACTCGATACGGACCTGTCCCGCGGAACGTTGCCTGACCTCGTCTGGATCACGCCCGACATGTGTCACAGCATGCATGACTGTGAAACCCGAGATGGGGACCGGTGGCTGGCAACCATCGTTCCCAAGGTACTCGCCTCTCGCGCCTGGCGGGACGGCGGAGTACTCTTTGTGACATGGGACGAAGGCACAAGCGAGGCGGGCTGCTGTGGAAAGCCCGGGGGCGGCAAAGTCGCCATGCTGGCCATCAGTCCCTTGAGCCGGCGCGGGTACCGCTCCAGTACGGAAGCCAACCATTACGCACTGCTGCGTACGATTGAAGATGCCTGGTCCCTCGGCCATCTCCGGCACGCCGGTGATGCCCAGACCCCGGTGCTGGCGGACCTCTTCCAAAGATAGGAGAAATCGATGGAAGTCTTTGAAGCGGTGCGCACCGTTCTGGCGGTGCGCAGCTACAAAGAGACACCCGTGCCGCCTGACGTCATCCGGCGGATTGTCGAATCAGGGCGCCTGACGGGGAGCAGCATGAACGGGCAGCCCTGGCATTTCATCGTTGTCCAGAACCGCGAGACGCTGCGTCAGCTGGGCAGGCTGGCGAGGAGCGGGCCGTATATTGCGCAGGCCCCCCTGGCCGTGGTCGTGGCCATTGAGCGCACGAAGTACGCGGTCTCAGATGCCAGCCGGGCGATCCAGTCGATGATCCTGACGGCGTGGGGCGAGGGGGTCGGCTCGAACTGGGTAGGGTTCCTCGGGTTGACCGAGGTGAAGCCGCTCCTCGGCATCCCAGATGACCTGGACGTGTTGGCGATTCTCCCGTTTGGTTACCCGGCGCAGGCACTCGGCCGGGGAAAGAAGCGGCGCAAGCCCCTCTCTAAGGTAGCCCACCGAGAACGGTTTGGGCACCCGTTTGAATGATGCCACCCCTCGGGGCGATGGGAGTTCTCAAAGGGGTCAGACCCCGATGAAGTATTGTCTCCCAAGTTCAGAGGGGTCAGACTCCGATGAACGACTGACCCACCCGGGTCATTCAGAGATAGCCGGTATGGACTCTTCAAAAGGGTCAGACCCCGATGAACGGCCCCCCTGGGTCGCGGGTTCAAATCTCCCCTCACCCTGACGCTCTCCCCAAAGCAATCACGTAAGGATCAGGATGGGTGGGTAACTCTGCCCCCCTCACCCTATCCCTCTCCCTCACCGGGGAGAGGGGAGTCATGTTGGGCCCTACCGGGCCCTCAACTTACTGGAGAGGGGGGAAAGGATCGAGGCGCCTTGCGGCGCCTCTCGACCAACCTGGAGCGGGCGATGGGAGTTGAATCCCCGACCAGCGCTCGCACTCGCCCTATCGGGCGGCGCGCGCTTCAGGGGGGACTAATTCCCCCTGATCGCTCGCGACAAAGGGAACAGTGTCATTCAGCGAGTTCGGTCGCGCTCGCTGCCCCCCTTTACTACGCAGGGGGACTACCGTCCCCCCACATCCCCCTGGGTCGTGGGTTCAACTCGTCCAGGCCCAGAGAAACCGAGGTGAGGAGCAAACAGCGCTCCCCACCTCGATTTCTCTGGAGCGGGCGATGGGAGTTGAACCCACGACCCTCTGCTTGGGAAGCAGATGCTCTACCACTGAGCTACGCCCGCTCGCCTGAGCAGGATTATACTACGCCCACGGCGCCTTCGCCCACGCGATCTTCGGCGGGGCGACGGCCGTTTCGTTCACGACCGCGCTGATGTTGACCCACCACATCTCAGTTGTTTCATCGATCTCCCCCTCGCCGACGCAGATGTGGTAGTTTAGCGAGCGGTACCGCTCGTCCTGAGCGCGAAACCAGATCGCCGCGACGATCGCCCGCCGCACCGCCGGCGTCGCCTCGTCGATGCTATATCCCTGGAGCGTAAGAGGACTTGACTCCCTCGTCCGTGGTGATGAATCCGTGGCAATCCGGACACCAAAC
>Ga0209761_1000532_pt1 | contig 23390 bp, 22 predicted proteins | sample GraSoi013_1_40cm_4_FD_185818 | JGI IMG/M metagenome (GOLD analysis project Ga0209761, IMG submission 185818) | Grasslands soil microbial communities from the Angelo Coastal Reserve, California, USA - Sample 09_25_2013_1_40cm (SPAdes) (version 2) | ecosystem: Environmental > Terrestrial > Soil >...
TGGCCGACAGGGGGGCGGGGGGCGGGCTGTCTGTCAGCATTCCCGAGGGGATGCGCGCTGTGAGCGTCAAGGTGGATGAGGTGATTGGCGTCGCCGGCTTCGTCCTGCCGGGGACGCGCGTAGACGTGGTGGTGACGCTCCCGCCCCGGGCCGGCGCCAACGAGGCCACGACGCAGGTGTTTCTCCAGAACATCCCGACGCTCGCCGCGGGGGAATCCACGCAGCCGGACGCCCGAGGCAAGCCACAGGGGGTCACGGTGATCACGCTGCTGGTCACTCCGGAGCAAGCCGAGGTGCTCATTCTCGCGGCCAACGAGGGGCGCATCCAGCTCGCGCTCCGGAACACTCTCGACCTTGCGCTGGTGGAGACTCCCGGCGCGAAGGCTGCCTCGCTGCTACGCATGTCGCGGGGCGACTCGTCGGGTGGCCGCAGGGCTGCGGCGCTGCGTCGCAGCGCCCCGCCCGACCCGGCCATCGTAATCGAGGCGTACAAGGGCGGCGTGCGCACTCTGATCAAGTTTTGACAAAGGGGACATTCCTTGAGCTCGCAACTCTCCCGCAGCAAAGTCCTTTGCCTGGTGGCCTGCCGCTGGGCGCGGTGCCTGGGGTTCGTCGCCTTACTTGTGTCCGTAGTCGGCCGACCGGTCCCGGCGCAGCAGGTCGTCAGCGGGGCGCAGCAGGTCGTCACCGTGGCCACGGGCGAGTCAGCGCTGCTCAGGTACGAGGGCGCGCTGCAACGCTTCTCGATCGGTGACCCCGTAGTCAGTGACGCGGTAGCAGTGTCGCCGAACGAGCTTCTGATCACCGGCAAGAAGCTTGGCACGACGAGCCTGCTGGTGTGGGATCCCAGCGGGAGGGTTCGGCTGTATTCCGTTCAGGTGACCGCAGACGCCCCGGGGCTCGAGCGGTACCTCAAAAGTCTGTTCCCGAACGCCGATATCGCCGTGTCCGCCAGCGGGAACACGGTGACACTGTCCGGGCGGGTGGCGCGGGCCAGTATTAGCCGGCAGGCGGTCGAAATTGCCAAGGGAACGGGGGCGACGGTGGTCGATCGACTCCAGGCGCCTCCCGCGCAGCAGGTGCTGCTGCAGGTGCGGTTCGCAGAAGTGAGCCGCAGTGCGGCGAAGCAGATGTCCAGCCGACTGGCGACTGTCAACCCGCAGTGGCTGTCTTCCGTGGATTCAAGCGTCGTCGAATCGGTCTCGGATGGACTGATGCGGCTCTTCCTGATGCACGCTGACGCTGATTTCGAAGCGATCATTCACGTGCTCCAGTCTCGGGGAGAGTTCAAGAGTCTGGCAGAGCCGAACCTGCTCACCCTCCCCGGCCAGGAGGCGTCCTTCTTGGCTGGAGGGGAGTTCCCCTTCCCCGTCGTACAAGGCGGGCAGCTCGGTGCCGTCACGGTCGTCTGGAAAGAGTTTGGAGTGCGTCTCAAGTTCACGCCGACAATTACGGAGGGCGGCAGCATCCACCTTCACGTGGCGCCGGAGGTGTCGTCGCTCGACTTCGCGAATGCCTTGACCCTTGGCGGCTTCCAAATTCCGAGCATTCTCACGCGACGCGCGGAGACGGACGTGGAGCTGCGGGAGGGGCAGCATCTTGCTATTGCGGGCTTGTTGGACAACACCTGGCTCAACAACGTCACGAAGATCCCGATCCTCGGCGACCTCCCCATCCTGGGAGTCTTTTTCCGATCCCGGGACGCGAAACAGAACCGCTCAGAACTGCTCGTGGTCGTGACACCGCTGCTCGTCGAAGCCAGCGACAAGTCGCCGGCCCTCCCTACCGGCGAGCCGGACCTATGGAAGTGGCAGGGGCCACTCCGCTACAAGCAGGCCACCCGGCCACCCCCTCAGTGAGGCGCGGGACGATAATGCGAGCGACGCGAGGGATCGCGAATGAGACCGGGTCGGTCATTGTGATCGTCGCCTTGACGCTCGTGGTGCTCCTGGGCTTCCTCGCGCTCGGCATCGATCTCGGGATGCTGTACACGGCGCGAACCGACGCCCAGCGGGCCGCGGACGCGGCCGCCCTGGCCGGCGCCAGCGCGTTCGTCGACAACCCGCGCGCGGCTGCTGTAGCACCTGCCACCGCCCGGGCGACCGAATACGCCCTGCGCAACACCTTCCGGAACGGGCCGATCGACTCAAGCGACGTCACCATCACGGTCATCCCCGACAGCACCAAAGTCGGGGTGTTGGTGCATCGCGATAGTGTCCGCACGTGGTTCGGCTGGCTGTTCGGCATCCGGACGGTGCGCGTCAGCGCGTATGCGGCCGCCGTGGCCATGTCGGCAGGCGCGGCACGATGCCTACGACCGCTTGCGGTGCCTGACGCCTGGGAGGATCCCCAAGGCGATGCGAACACCAACCACCTATGGGACCCGAACGAAGTTTGGAACTTCGGCGATGCAGGCAACTTCTACAACAAGTACACCGGGCCGGGCGGGGCGTCCAATGAAACGGGCTACGGGAGCGCGTGGCGGAATCCCCCGCTCACGCCGCTGGTAGGTGACTACGGGCGTCAGATCCAGATCAAGGTCACGGACCCGAACAATTTCCAGCAGCTCCAGCCCGGGATGTTCTTCCCCTGGGACGTGCCGGCGGACAACAACACCTGCAAGTCGGGGGGGGGCGGCGCGTACCAGAACAACATTTGCAGCTGCAACTCTTCGGCGATCTCGCTGAATACCGACTACCCGCTTCTGCCCGGTGACCGGAAGGGACCGACCTTCAACGGCTTCAAGGCCCTGATCAACCAGGATCCCGGAGCGTCCTGGGATCCCACCACCCACACCGTCAAGGGCTCCCAGTGGGGATCCAACTGGATGCAGAGCCCGCGGGTCGTGAATATCGCGCTCTTCGATCCGAGGCAGCTGACGAAGCCCGGGAAGCAGACCATCCGGTTCAACAACTTCGGGGTGATGTTCATTGAGGCTCAGAACAGGAACAGCGATCCCGTGACCGGTCGGTTCCTCTACTACGTCTCGGGTAGCGGCACCCCTGGGACCCAGGGCGGGTCGCTGGTGAAGGGCGTCCAACTTGTCCGCTAGCGACCGACCTGGGGCGTTCGCATGAACACACACATGGTTCACGGCGCGCTGATCTCCACCGACTCGAGCTTCCGAGAATCCGTCAAGCAAGTGCTGGGCGGCGCGGAGCACGGGGTCGAGCTCAGCGTCGAGATCACGGTTGCGTGTACCGAGATCAACGAGGCGCAGGTGGAGGAGCTGCGTCGTGTCGCCCTGGATCTGGTGCTGCTGGACTTCGAGCGAGACCCCACCACGGGGATCAAGTTCGCGCACTTCCTCGCCGATTTGGATCCACACCGGCAGCTGGTCGCGACCGGTCCGCCGCTATCGCCCGAACTGCTGCTCGAGGCCATGCGGGCGGGGATATCCGAGTACCTGCCGAAACCGGTTACCCCGGAGGCGCTGCGCACCGGGATCCACCGTGTGATGCGCAAGCTCGGCTGGGTGCCCTCAGGGGGGCTGCAGCAAGCCGGCCGACTGTACGCGCTGTTCAGCCCGAAAGGCGGGTGCGGCTGCACGACGGCGGCGACGAACTTGGCCATCGTGCTGCACCGGCTTACCGGCAAGAAGACGTTGCTGGTGGACCTCGATCTTGAGCTGGGCGACACCGTGCTCCTCCTGGGGGTGGAGCCGCGGTTCAGTCTTATCGACGTGGTTCGAAACTTTCATCGGATGGATGCGGGGCTGCTCGGGTCCTTTGTCGAACGGCACGAATCGGGAGTCCATCTGCTGTCGGCTCCCGACCACGTGGATCGCGCCGAAGTGCCGGCGGAAGACCAGATTCGGACGATTCTGCACTTTGTCAAGCAGCATTACGCCTACGTGGTCGTCGATACGTCCAACTCGCTTACGCCCAGCGCCCTCGCTGCATTTGCCGAGGCAGACCGGATCCTCGTAGTCACGAATCTCAATCTCCCGTCGTTGCGAAACCTGCAGCGGCGTATTCCCCTGCTGGAGCGAACCGCCGGCAAGGCCGTCCGGGACCGCATCCGGATCGTCGTCAACCGCTACGTAGGCGACGATGTGATCTCGTTGGGCGACGTGCACCGCACCCTCGGCATGAAGGTGTCCTGGACGCTGAGCAACGACTACGCGGCGGTCAGCCGCTCGATCAATGCGGGCAAGCCCGTCGTCTTGAATGGCAAATCCCGCTACACCCGTGACCTGCAGGCGCTGGGCGCGGACCTCGTTGGGCTGCGACGTGGCTCGCATGCTGGCGAGGGGGCGCATCTTGGCTGGCGCGGCCTGAGCTTGTTGTGGCGGCGCCTCCGCGGGCACCGGGAAGAAGCGGAGGCCTGGTGACCAGCGACGCCCGCGATGCGGTGGGCGCGCCGCCGCTGGCCACGAGCGGCGACGCCCAGCGCCGCTCGCTTCCTTGGGAGGCGCCAGTCGGCCGTGACACCCAGGGACCGCAGCTCGCCACGCTCCAGCAGATCAAGGGACGGATCCACCGCCAGCTGATCGAGCGGTTGAACCTGGCCAATCTCGACCGCCTCGAGCGGGAAGAGGTCGTCGCCGGCATCCGCAAGGTCGTGCAGGAGCTCCTCACCAAGGAGAACGCACCGCTCAACCTCGAGGAGCGGGAGCAGCTGGTGGCGCAGGTGGTCAACGAGATCTTCGGGCTCGGGCCGCTCGAGCCCTTGAGGCAGGATCCGGAGGTCTCGGACATACTCGTCAACACCTACGAGCAGGTGTACGTGGAGCGCCACGGCAAGCTCGAGCCGACCGATGTGCGCTTCCAGAACGACAAACACCTGCTGCAAGTGATCGATCGGATCGTCTCGGCCGTGGGGCGGCGCATCGACGATTCTTCGCCCATGGTCGACGCCCGCTTGCCCGACGGGTCCCGCATCAACGCCATCATCCCGCCCCTCGCCATCGACGGGCCGCACCTGTCCATCCGGAAGTTCAAACGCGACGCGTTGTCCGGGGAGGACCTGCTGCGCACGAAGAGCGTGACTCCAGCGATGTTGGAGCTGGTGCACGGCATCGTGCGGGCGCGCTTGAACGTCCTGATCTCCGGGGGCACGGGCGCCGGGAAGACAACGCTGCTCAACATCCTGTCCTCGTTCATACCGGCGGATGAACGCATCGTCACAATTGAGGACTCGGCCGAGCTACAGCTGCGGCAGCCTCATGTGGTCCGCCTCGAGACCCGCAGCGCCAACATCGAGGGTCAGGGGGAGGTGTCGCAACGGCAACTCCTGATCAACTCGCTGCGCATGCGGCCGGATCGCATCATCATCGGCGAGGTGCGGGGTCCAGAGGCGATCGACATGCTACAGGCCATGAACACCGGCCATGACGGTTCATTGACGACCCTGCATGCCAACGGTCCGCGCGATGCCCTCGGTCGTCTGGAGACGATGGTCGCTATGGCGAATCTCCACCTGCCCGAGAAGGCGGTGCGGCAGCAGATTGCCAGCGCGATCGACGTCGTGATTCAGGTGAGCCGCCTCTCGGACGGGACGCGCAAGGTGATCACTATCGCGGAGCTCGTGGGGATGGAGGGCGATGTCATCACGATGCAAGACATTTTTGGCTTCGAGCGCCGGGGCATCGACGCAGAAGGGCACGTGGTGGGGATGTTCCGCCCGACCGGGATTCGGCCACGCTTCGCGGAACGGCTCCAGTCTTGGGGCATCGAGCTGCCGGCGGAGCTCTTCTCGCCGCTGGCGGCGGTACCCGGGCAAGAGGGTGCGCGATGGTAGCCCAATCGCTCGGAGCCTGGGCCCCCGCGATCGTGACTTTCGCCGCGGTCATGCTGGGCACGTTGGCGCTCGCGCTGCTGGGGGAGTGGTGGGCCGAACGGGGGCGGCGGCGAGATGTGGTGGAGCAACTGCGTTCGTTCGCCGCACGGAGCAGCGGCGACCAGGCCTCGCGGACGCTGATTCGCGGTGTCAAGACCGGCGAGGCGCCGTGGCTCCAGCGAGTCGCCGCCGGAGTGCCCCAGTTGCGCGATCTCGCTGATGCACTCGCGCAGGCGGGCATGCGCTGGAGCGCGCGGAGTTACTTTCTCATGACGCTCGGAGTCGCGGGGGGGCTGGGACTCACCGCATTCCTGGTTCTCCGCCTGTGGGTAGCGGCGCTCGTCGCGGCGAGCGGCGGCGCCTGCTTGCCGTATTTTTATCTGCGCCGCAGAAAAGCGCGCTTCATCCGAACTTTCGAGGAGCAGCTCCCCGAGGCGATCGACCTGCTGGGCCGGGCGCTCCGGGCTGGACACCCACTGTCGGCGGGCCTCAAGATGGCGGCGGACGAGGCCGCCGAGCCGGTCGCCGGCGCATTCCGCCGCGTGTTCGAGGAGCAGCGATTCGGCATTCCGTTCGAGGACGTCCTGATGGGACTGGCAGACCGGATCGACTTGGTCGACGTCCGGATCCTGGTGACGGCCATCCTCATTCAGCGGGACGTCGGCGGCAACCTCGCCGAGGTGCTCGACAAGATCTCCCATACAACGCGCGCGCGCTTCACTATTCGGCGTCAGGTGCGGGTCCACACGGCCCAGGGGCGCTTCAGTGGTTACGTCCTGGCAGTGCTTCCCATCGCCGTGGGTTCGGCGATCTTCGCGATCAACCGCGAATACATGCTGATTCTCTTCCAGGATCCTCTGGGGCACTGGCTTCTCTGGAGCGGAGTGATGCTGCAGATCCTGGGCTACCTGTGGATCCGCCGCATCGTGAACATCGAGATCTAGGGGCCTCCGGTGATCTACCTCGCGACCGCCCTGCTCGCGACTTCCGTCGCGCTGATCGTCGCCCTGGCCGGACAGCTCGTGCCCGCCCGACCGCGCGCCGTGGCGCGTCGGTTATCAGAGCTCGAGCAAAGGGTGAGCGAACAAGGCGCGCGGCTCCACCGGCAGCGTCGTCAGGAGCGAGCCGAACGGCTCGGGGCTCTGCTAGAGCGGCTGGGGGGAGGCCTGGCGAAAGGTGACCGGACCGCGGCGCGCCACCTCCTGATCCACGCGGGATACCGGAACCCGAGCAGCCTCGCGATTTACTGCGGAGCTCGACTGGGCATGATGGCCTCCTTCGGTGTCGGGGGGTTCCTCGTGACGCCGATTCTTGGTGGGGGCATGGTCGGAGCCATGCTTGCGGCGCTCTGGTGTGCCGTGCTGGGTTGGATGGCGCCGAGGCTCTACGTTGGGAGGCGGGCCAGGGCGCGCCAGAAGGAGATCCAGCGCGCCCTGCCGGATGCGCTCGACCTGCTCGTGGTCTGCGTCGAGGCGGGGCTGGCACTCAACCAGGCGCTGGTGCGCGTGTCCAACGAGATCAGACACGTCAGCCGGCTGACCAGCGAGGAGCTCATCGTCGTTAACCTGGAGATTCGCGCGGGAGTGCCGCGGGACGAAGCACTGCGCGGGTTGGGCGAGCGCACCGGGGTCCCAGATGTGCGGTCGCTCGTAGCGATGCTGATTCAGACCGATCGCTTCGGCACGTCCATCGCCCAGGCACTCCGGGTCCACTCCGATACGCTGCGGACCAAGCGACGCCAGCGGGCCGAGGAAGCCGCTGCCAAGACGACCATCAAGCTCATTTTTCCGCTCGTGCTGTTCGTGCTGCCGGCGTTGTTCGTGGTGATCCTGGGGCCCGCCCTGATCAACATCTACCGGACGCTGAGCGAGTTTGTCCGATGAGCTATGCGCGGCTTACGAACGTCACACGCGGGCGCGTCCTCGGGACGGGAATCGCCGTGGCGGACCGTTGGTGGCAGCGGCTCCGAGGGCTGCTCGGCCGTCCACCACTCCTCGTTGGAGCCGGTTTGCTGCTGACACCCTGCCGGGCCGTGCACACGTTTGGTCTGTCGTACCCCGTGGACGTCGTGTTCGTGGATGGGGGGGGCGCCGTCGTCGCCCTGTATCAGCGCCTCGCCCCCGGCCACTGTTCCCGCTGGCACAAGGCGGCCGCGTATGCCCTCGAGCTTCCAGTGGGCACGCTCGCCATGACCGGAACGCGCGAAGGGGATACGCTCGCCTGGCACTTTCTCGCCGGGTGGCCGCAGGGCGCGGGCGGGCCGCAACGGGCGTTGAACGAGCTGCCGCGATGACGCGTCGACCGAATTCCTTACACCGGGCGTGCCGGTCCTCCTTTTCGAGGCGCCCACCAGGCCGGAGGAGCAATGAGCGATAGCCGAGAAGTACACGAGCATATCCCTGAGGCCCTGCTGCGACGCCTCGAGCGGGTGGAGCGAGCATACGGTCGGCTGCAGAGAACAAACCGACTTCTGCTAATCGGTCTGGCCGTCCTTCTGGGGACCGCGGCCGCGACGGTGGTCACGTTGGCGCTGCGGTTACCGCCGGCGCCGGGAGAAGTGGTGCAGGCCCGCAGCTTCGCCCTCCGCGACGCCAAGGGCCGCCTGCGCGGCGTGTTCGGCATGGCGACGAACGGGGCGTCGCAGTTGGTGCTTCAGGACGAGAGCGGCCATGCGCGGCTCCGGCTGATCGTACTGGGGGACGGGTCGCCGGGTCTTACGCTGATCGACCAGAAGGGACGCTCCCGCGCTGCGCTCGGGCTGTTGCCGGACGAGACGATCACGCTGGCATTCGCCGATCGCCAAGGCATAAGCCGGGCCGCGTTGGGCCTCACGGCTCGTCAGGCGGCGAGTCTTGCGCTCGCCGACAGCGATGGTGTCACCCGGGCTGGGATGGGCGTCGCCGCCGACGGGAAGTCAACGGTAACCAGCCTTAATGGCGAACGGGGGTCGGGGGGGTCGGGGGGATCGGGGACGGTTGTACCGCAATGAGAAAGGTTGGCTCCCTGCGCGTCTAGCCTTTGGCCTGCCGCTTCAGGTAGTTTGTTCCCGTGTCGTGCGACTATGACGTGATCGTGGTGGGTGCTGGCCACGCCGGCACCGAGGCTGCCGCGATGGCTGCTCGCCTCGGCGCCAAGACCCTCCTGCTCACTTCCAACCTCGATACCATCGGCCAGCTGAGCTGCAATCCCGCCATCGGCGGGATCGCGAAGGGTACCGTCGTCCGCGAAATCGATGCCCTCGGCGGTCTCATGGGTCGCGTCACCGATCGCGCGACCATCCAGTTCCGGATGCTCAACCGGTCGAAGGGACCAGCCGTGTGGGCGCCGCGGGCGCAGTGCGACCGCACTCTCTACCGCCGCGCGGCCCGCCAGCTGCTCGAGCGGTTTGCGACCCTCGAGCTGACGCAGGGCATGGTAAGCCGCCTCCTCATCGAAGGAACGCACGTGGGCGGCATCGCAACGTCCGACGGACGCCGATTCACGGCGCGCGCCGTGGTCATCACCGCGGGCACTTTTCTGCGCGGGCGGATCCACCTGGGTACGGACACGCAGATTCCTGCCGGTCGCGCGGGCGACGTGCCTGCGGTGGAAGTTGCCCAACACATTGAATCGCTTGGACTTACGGTATCGCGCTTCAAGACCGGTACGCCGCCCCGAGTCGACGGGCGGACCGTCGATTGGTCGAGCGTGGAGCGGCAAGACGGTGACGGGACGGAGTACCGCTTCTCGTTCTATGAGCGGGTCGAGCGGCCACGCCAGGTGCCATGTTGGATCACGTGGGCCGGTGAGGAAGTGAAGGAGATCATTCGCCGGCACCTCACGGAGTCGGCGCTGTACGGCGGCGCCATCGCCTCACTCGGTCCGCGCTATTGCCCATCGGTCGAGGACAAGGTCGTGAAGTTCCCCGACGCCAAGCGGCACCAAGTCTTCCTCGAGCCGGAAGGGCTCGACACGCATGAGCTGTATATCAACGGGCTCTCCACCTCCTTGCCGGTGGGCGTGCAGCTCGAGTTCTTGCGCGCCGTCCCTGGGCTCGAGCGGGCGACAATGACACGCCCCGGGTACGCGATCGAGTACGACTACTACCCGCCAACCCAGCTCACGCCGTGGCTCGAGACCAAGGCGATCGAGCGCCTCTTCTTCGCGGGCCAAATCAACGGCACGACCGGTTACGAGGAGGCGGCCGGCCAAGGCGTCGTGGCGGGGATCAACGCCGTGCGCCGGCTGCGGGGGGCCGAGCCCGTGCTGTTCGGTCGGGACGAGGCATACATCGGCGTGCTGGTGGACGACCTGGTCACGCGCGGCGTGGACGAGCCGTATCGGCTGTTTACGTCGCGGTCCGAGTTCCGCCTGTTGCTGCGGCAAGACAACGCGCTGCGACGCCTCGTGCCGCTGGCGGAGCGGTTGGGGCTCCTCACCGTGGCGGAGCTGCGGGCGGCCGACCTGCGCTTGAAAGAGGAAGAGCAACTGCTCGACACGGCGCGGGCGACGACGATCACGCCCAGCGCGGCCGAGCCGGTGCTCGCGCCCACCGGTACAGGGCTCGCGGAGCCCGAGCGCGTGGCGAGCGTGGCGCGACGGCCGGGTGTGCCGCTCAAGGGGCTGCTCGAGGCCGCGGGCGTGACGGTGACGTGCGACGACGGCGTCGTGGCGAGCGCGGAGATCGAACTCAAGTACGATGGCTATCTCGCCCGCGAGCGCGATGCGGCGAACCGGCTCGCCGAACTCGCCTCGTTCGCGTTGCCGGCCGAGCTTCCCTACCTCGAGCTACAGAGTCTTGCGACCGAGGCGCGGCAGAAACTGGATCGGGTGCGTCCCACATCCCTCGCGCAGGCGGCGCGCATCCCGGGCGTCTCGCCGAGCGACCTGCACAACCTGGTGGTCGAGACGGCGCGTTGGCGCCGGCGGGTGGCGTAAGTCGCCGGTTTTGTAGGTGCATTCGAGACAGGGGGGACTGTTTCACGTGAAACTTCCGCCGGAGTTTCACGTGAAACTGACTCTTTACCGACCATGTACCCCGACGTATATTTGTCCCCTCATGATCACCATACTATATAACTCTTTGTAACACAACACGTTATCTGATGTCGCGCGTCATCGCCATTGCCAACCAGAAGGGCGGCGTCGGGAAGACGACGACCGCCGTCAACGTCGCCGCGTCGCTTGCCACTGCTGAGCGCAAGACGCTGCTCGTCGACGCCGACCCGCAGGCGAATTCCACGAGCGGCGTCGGCATCGAACGCGACCGCATCCGGCACTCGCTGTACGACGCGCTACTCGACGGCCGGCCCCTCACGGAGACGCGTTTCGCGCACGTGCACTTCCCGTATCTCGACGTCGTGCCGGCCACCCAGGACCTCGTCGGCGCCGAGCTGGAGCTCGTGAACAAGCAGGGGCGCGAGACCATGATGCGGCGTGCCCTGCTCGACCTCCGCGATCAGTACCAGTACGTCATCATCGATTGCCCGCCGTCGCTCGGCCTGATCACGCTCAACATGCTCACGGCGGCGGACAGTGTGCTGATCCCGATCCAGTGCGAGTACTACGCTCTGGAGGGGCTCTCGCAGCTCCTCAACACCGTGAAGCTGGTGCAACGGAACTTCAACCCGGCGCTCGCGATCGACGGCGTGCTGCTGACGATGTTCGACGCGCGCCTGAACCTCTGCAAGCAGGTGGCCGAGGAGGCGAAGGAGTACTTCGGCTCGCAGATGTTCAGTATCACCATTCCCCGCAACGTGCGGCTCGCTGAGGCCCCGAGCTTCGGCAAGCCGATTCTGCTGTACGACGTCCAGTCGGTCGGCGCAAAGAGCTACCTGGCGGTGGCGCAGGAGCTGATCCGCCGGGTCGAGCGCGCCGCCGCCCCCCTCTCCCCTGCCCCACCCGCCGCTGAACCGCTGCCGGAGGTGCCCGCATGACGGAAACCATCGCTGGTCGCCGGCGTCTCGGTCGGGGGCTCGAGGCCCTGCTGGGGCCCACGCGCGAGGAAGCTGAGCGCGAAGGGAGCCTCGTCGAGCTGGCGATCGCCGACATTCGGCCCAATCCCTACCAGCCGCGCCGGGACGTCGACCCGACGGCGCTGGACGAGCTCAAGGCCTCGATTCTGAAAGCCGGCCTGCTGCAGCCGGTGGTGGTGCGCGCGGCGCCGGGCGACCGCGCGGCCGGCTACGAGCTGATTGCCGGCGAGCGGCGGCTGCGCGCCTGTCAGGCGCTCGGCTGGGAGCGGATCCCGGCCGTGAAGCGCGATGTAGACGACCGCACGGTGCTGACGCTGGCGCTGATCGAGAACCTGCAGCGCGACGACCTCTCGCCGGTCGACGAAGCACGCGGCTACGAACGCCTCATCGCCGAGTTCAGCCTCGCCCAGCAGGACGTGGCTGATGCCGTGGGACGCGATCGCTCCACGGTCGCCAACGCGCTCCGGCTCCTCAAGCTGCCGGCGACAGTGCTGGCGCTGCTGCACGAAGGGCGGCTCTCGGTCGGGCACGCGCGCGCGCTCCTCGCGCTCGACGACCCGCGCGCGGTGGCGGCAGTCGCCAAGGAAGCCGTCGACCTCGGGCTCTCGGTGCGCGACGTCGAGGACCGGGTGCGGGGCGGCCGGGCCCCGGTCCGCCGGCCGCGCCTCAAGCAGGGGCTCGGTCAGGCACCGGAAGTGCGCCGCCTCGAGGACGCGCTGCGCCGGCGGCTGGGCACTGATGTGCGCGTGACATTGCGGGCGAAGGGGAAGGGGCAGATCCACGTCAACTTCTATTCGAACGACGACCTCGCGCGCCTGCTCGAGCTGATCCTCGGAGCGCCGTTCGACGGATGAGGGATAAGAGCGTCACCATCGTCGTCCACACCGACGGCGAGCTCGAGTCCCGCCAATACCGCGTACCGATCTGGGCCTTCGAAATGGGGAAGTGGACGGCAGGCGGCATTGCCGTCCTGGTCGTCCTGTTCTTCTTGTTCGCCGGGCCGATCACGCGGAACGCCGTACGGGCGCAGCTGCTCGACCGGGAAGTGACGCGCCTGAAAGAGGAGAACAGCCGCGTGCAGCAGCTGGCGGCCGCATTGAACCGGGCGGAGGCCAACTACCAAGAGCTGCGCCAACTGCTGGGCGTGAAGGCGCCGCCCGAAAAGGTCGTCGTGACCGCCGACCTGCTGCGCGCGGTGGCCGTGCAGGCGCGGGCGCCGGGCGCGGCGTCACGCTTCGCCCCGGACTCCGCGACGCCCCTGCACTGGCCGCTCGACATGAGCGGTTTCGTCACGCGCGGGCAGGTGCGCCCGGGCGATCCCGCGGAGTCCCACCCCGGGATCGATATCGCAGTGCCGGTGGGAACGCCGGTGCGCGCCGCCGCTGGCGGCGTCGTCGCGCAGGCCGGCACGGACCCCGCGTACGGGCTGTTCGTGCTCTTGCGGCACAGCGACGGGTATGAGACCATGTATGGGCACGCCTCGCGCCTGGTCGTGCGCGAAGGCGACTCGGTCGAAGCGGGGCGGGTGATCGCGCTTTCCGGCAGCTCGGGCCGATCCACCGCGCCGCATCTGCATTTCGAAATCCGCCACGCGGGGAAGTCGCTCGATCCCCTCACGGTCGTGAGACAGGAGAATTGACATGGCCATCTTCACCGAGAAGGGACACGGCGCCCCGGAAACCGAAACCGGTCTCTCGATCATCGGAACCGGCATGCGGGTCGTCGGTGACATCACCGCTGAAGGGGTGGTGAAGATCGAAGGGACCGTCGTCGGCACGGTGCGCGCCGGGCGCCAGGTCCTGGTCGGCAAGGGCGGGGAAGTGGAAGGCGATGTGATCTCTCGCGAAGCCATCATCGGCGGGGAGGTGCGCGGCAGCATCCGCGCCGACGAGCGCGTCGAGATCCAAGCCTCGTGTGTGGTGCACGGGGACATCGCGGCCAAGCGACTCCTCGTGCAAGAGGGCGGTGAGATCAACGGCGTGGTGCGGATGGGCGAGACCGCGCTCGAGCCCGAAGCCGTCGAGAAGGCAGGCTCGCAACGCACCTACTGATGCACTCTAGATATCCACACGCGGGCGTTTCCCGCGTGTGGATTATTTATCTCGCTACTATATAGCGACTTACAAGGTTCTGCATGTGGGAATCTCACCTCAGTGTCTCTAGGCTGACGCGCTAATGTCGTCATACTGTCACCGTCGGATGCGCTGATGCAGCTTGCCGAGTTGGTCACCTACCTCGACGCCTACCTGCGCGTCCGCGAGGTGCCCGACGCGCCTCACGCCCTCAACGGGCTGCAGGTGGCGAAGGCGGGCGACGTCGCGCGCGTCGCCGCCGCCGTGGACCTGTGCCAAGCGACGGTGCGGATGGCGGCCGAGCATGGGGCCGACCTGCTACTCGTGCATCACGGCCTGTTCTGGGGCGGGCTCAGGCCGCTCACCGGGCCAGCGTACCACCGCGTGGCTGGACTCATGCAAAAAAACATCGCGCTTTATAGTGCGCACCTCCCGCTGGATCTACATCCGGACGTCGGAAACAACGCGGTGCTCGCCCGGCAGCTCGGCGTCACGGTGCGCGGCGGATTCGGCGAGGAGTACGGCGTGCAGATCGGCGTGTGGGGGGAGCTCGATGCCCCGCGCGGCGCCCTGCAGCAGCAGCTCGCCGCGGCGCTCGGCGCTCCGCCGCGGCTCATGCCATTCGGCCCCGAGCGGGTGCGGCGGGTGGGGATCGTCACCGGCGGAGCGGGCTCGATGATCGGCCAGGCCCGGGCGGCGGGGCTCGACACCTACATCACCGGCGAGGGAGCGCACCACACCTTCTTTGACGCCGAAGAGTTAGGGGTGAACGTCTTCTACGCCGGGCATTACGCGACGGAGACCGTCGGCGTCAAAGCGCTCGCCGAGCACCTGTGCGTCAAGTTCGGCCTGCCCTGGACGTTCCTCGACCATCCCACGGGTCTGTGAGGACGTCGACGACGCGGCGAAGAGAGCACGAATGGACGAAACCGGCAAGCCGACGCAGCACACGGCACACATCGAAGCATTCTGCGACGGCGTTTTCGCCATCGCGGCAACGCTGTTGGTGCTCGAGGTTCGAGTGCCCGGCCACGACGCGGTGACGGCGGCGGGAGGCCTGTGGCGCGCGCTCGGCCAGCACTGGTCGTCATACGCCGCCTACGCGTTGAGCTTCGTCGTCATCGGGATCATGTGGGCGAATCACCACAACATCTTTGGCTACATCGGACGCGCCAACCACACCTTCGTGATGCTCAACCTTGCGCTCCTGTTCTGCGTCGCGTTCCTGCCGTTCCCGACGGCGGTGCTGGCCCAATACCTCCCGTCACCCGAGCACCGGACCGCGGCGGCGGTGCTGTACGGCGGCACGCTTACCGTCACCGCCGTCGCATATAACGCGGTCTGGCGCTACGCGGCGGGAGGCGGACGGCTGCTGAAGCGGGATGCCGACCGGCAATTGGCGGACGCCGTCACCCGGGAGTACCGCGTCGGGCCGTTCTTGTACGGCGCGGCGACGCTCGTCGCCGTTCTCAACGTCTGGGCGAGCCTCGCCATCCACGTGTTCCTGGCCGGCCTCTACGTCGTTCCCAACCGGTCCCGTCCGTAGTTCGACCGTCGGCCCGTCCACCGGTTGACCGTCCCCGGTCACACGGCTCCATGACGCTCCCGAGCGCCGCCGCGCTCGACGCCCATCCCCACCGCTGGCCGATGCTGCTCCTGCTGGCGGCAGCCGAGTTGCTGGGGATGTCCCTGTGGTTCGCCGCCAGTGCCGTTGCGCCCGAGCTCCAGCGCCAATGGGGTCTGACAGCGAGCCAGACGGGCTGGCTGACGGCTGCGGTGCAAGCCGGATTCGTGGCCGGAACAGCTGCTGCTGCCATCTTGAACCTCGCCGACGTGATCCCGTCACGGTGGTATTTCGCGGTGTCGGCGACACTCGGCGCGGTAGTAAACGTCGCCCTACTCGCCGCCCCGACCTATCCGCTTGCCCTCGTCTCTCGCTTCTTCACCGGGTTCTGCCTCGCGGGGGTGTATCCGCCTGCCATGAAGATGATCGCGACGTGGTTCTCCTCGGGTCGGGGCCTGGCGATCGGGACCGTCGTCGGGGCGCTCACGGTCGGGAAGGCGGTGCCGTATCTGGCGCACGCGCTCGCCGGCTCGCGCGTGGCCCCGGTCGTCGTCGTCGTGTCGGGGGGCGCGCTTGTGGGCGCGGTGCTCGTGGCTGCGGGATACCGCGACGGGCCGTTCGCGTTCGCAAGACCGCCGTTCTCGTGGCGTCTCGCCGGTACCGTGATGCGGGAGCGACAGTGGCGCCTGGCGACGGGTGGTTATCTGGGGCACATGTGGGAGCTGTACAGTTTCTGGACGTGGATCACGGCCTTTGTCGTAGCGAGCGCTGCGGCGCGCGCCCGCGCGGGTGGCGTCGTGCCCTCGGAGGCGGTGCTCGGTCTGCTGGCGTTCGGAGCCATCGCCGTGGGGGGATTGGGGTGCGTGTGGGGCGGCTGGGTTGCGGATCGGATCGGGCACGAGCGGCTCGTGATTCGGGCCATGGCAGTGAGCGGCAGCTGCGCCGTCGTCATCGGCGGCTTGTTCGCGTCGAGCGTCTGGGCCATGGTCGCCGTCGCATGGCTGTGGGGGTTCTTCGTCATCGCCGATTCGGCGCAGTTCAGCACGATGGTCACGAGATCGGTGCCGTCGCACGCGGTCGGCACTGCGCTGACCCTGCAGACGTCGCTCGGATTCCTGCTGACGATGGCGAGCATTCAGCTCGTTCCGCCGCTCGTCGCCCTGGTCGGCTGGCGGTGGGCGTTCGCCGCACTAGCGATCGGCCCGGCCTTGGGTATCGCGTCGATTCGGCGGCTCCAGGCGGTGAAGGCGGAGGGGGCAGGGGAGCGGCCCTACGGCACTACGAAGATCCCAACGTCGCCGCCGTAGTCGTCGGGCGCTCGCGTCGTGCCAGCCGGTACGATCCACGCGCCCCCGTCAATACGTACGTCGATCCGATGCACGCCGCTCGGCACCGGCAGGGTGACCTCCCACGTGCTGGCGCCGGCGCTGCTCAACGAGACAGGCTGCCAATCGGTGAAGTCTCCAGCGATCTCCACGAGCGCAGCGCTGGCGACGCGCACGACGAGCCGCACCGCCCGATTGCGGTCGGCGTGCACTTCGAGCCGGGCCGCCGGCAGGACGCTTGCTCCATCCGCGCCGCGGGCGTGTGGCGCCACGGGGTAGCGGGCGAACGAGTGGCGCGGCGCGGCGCTGCGGACGCGCAGCGCGGCGGAGAGATAGCGGCCGGTGATGCTGCCGCTGATCGGATCGGTCGCGTAGCGGCCGCCTGAGATCACGACCCCCGTTCGCCCTCCGACCCAGACGGTGGCGCTTCCTTCCCCGTACACGCCGCGGCCACCGCCGCGGCTCCAGACGCGCGCGCCGAGCCTCGCTTCGAGCGCGACCGGACCACGCCCGGCAAGGGCTGAGGATTCGAGATCGGTGTAGGTCGTGTCGCCGACCTGTGAGTGATTTGCTGCGAGTCTCAGCGTGACCTCGGACAGCCTGGCCCAGACCCCGACGTCCGCCGCGATCACGGGGCGGGGCGCGGTCCCGTACGACGTCGTTCCTGCCGTCCCGCCGATCCAGAGGCCGCGCTCCGCTCCCAGGATATGCAGCCGCGCCCCGGCGACGGCGTGCCAGAAGCTCGCGAAATCGAGGTAGCGGCTTGCGCCCGCGGACGCGGCGAACTCGCCGCGCCACGCACGCGCGGTGGGAGGCGTGAAGAATGAGCCGGCCAGGAGGCCCTGCAGGCTCCGGTGGCCGCTCTCGAACCGCAGATACGTGCCGCTGGCGGCGAGCGTCCCGGCGGGCCGGTCCCAGCGCAGCACGGGCGTGAGGGCGGCGGCGCCGGAGGGGAGGAACCCGTCGTAGTGCACGGTGGAGACGCCGACGTCGACGGTCCCGGTCAGCTGAGCGGCCGGTGCGCGCAGGCCAAGCAGCCACCACGCCGCCGTGACGGACGCGGTCCAGGCACGTCTCGTGCTCGTCGCCGGACGCGCGGCGCTAGGGGCGGCCGGGGCGATTCTCGCGGGCCCCCGCATTCACCTGCGAGATCCTGGCGTCCGCGGCCGCCGCAGCGGCCGCGGTGGCGGCCGTGGGCGGTGCGCCGAGCGCGATGTCGCGCTCGACGGAGCGCCGGAACTCGACGAGGTCCGCGTCTCTGGCTCGTGCGGCGAGGGCGAGCACGGCGGCCGCAGCGCTGTCCACGGGGACGCCGCCGGCCACGAGGTCAGTGAGCACGGCGAGCGGAACCGCGATGGTCTGGCGGCGCGCCCGGCGCAGCTGCGCCAGCACCGCGGGGCCGGCGCCGGCCCGGAGTGCCGCGGCCCCTGCCTCGAGCTCCGGCGGCGTTGTCCCCGGTCCGAGGGCCTCGCGGGCCCGGCCGAGATCAGCGGCGAGGCGCTGTACCGCGCTCACGATGAGGGGGCCCGGCGCGCCCTTCGTCGCGCCTTCGAGTGCACGCTGCACCAGCGGCTCCGTGGGAAGGCCCGCGGCGCGCGCCGAGTCGATCACGACAGCGACCAGCGGGCGCGTGCCCGGGTCGAGGCGTCCGAGCCGCGGATCCTGCGCAGCCGCCGCCGTCGCGCCGAACGTCGCGGCGAGCGCGCCGGCGGCTGCAGCGCGGAGCAGCGAGCGCAGCGTCACGAGCCCCCCACGGTCACGACCGAGCTCGGCGCACCGAATTCGTCATCGCGCGCGCGTGGTGCCGCGGGATCGGCGAGCCAGCGGGAGCCGTCCACGAGGAAGGCGTAGCGGTAGCGCCCTGGAGCGAGCGGCACGACCGCCGTCCACAGCGGGCCGCCGCGTGGCGAGGGTCGCATCGGGGTGCGGGCGGCGTCCCAGTCGTTGAAGTCGCCCACGAGCGACACCGTCGCCGCGCGCGGGGCGACGACGACAAACTCAAACTCGCGCTGCGCGCCCTCTGCGGGCGGCGCCGCTCCGGGGCGCCGGCCGGACAGCGCCAGCGCGAGCGCGGCGACCCCCGCTGCGATCGCCAGCCCGCCGAGCGGCGAGAGCGCGACGTGGCGCGGCCGGGTGAGCCAGCCCCAGGCCGCTCGGGCCGCGCGGCGCCGCCCCCGCGCGGGGAGGTGCGCGATTTCGTCCATCACACGGCCGTCGACCGCCGGATCGACTTGCACCGGGCGCCGCAGATGACGGATGATGCGCTCGATCGCCTCTTCCGATTGCTCAAACACGCTCCGCCTCTCGGAAAATGACCTGCAGCTGCTCGCGGGCGCGTTTCACCCGCATCTTCAACGCCGAGACACCCGCGCCGGTGAGCTGCGCCATCTCTTCGTACTCCAAGTCCTCGACGTGCTTGAGGAGGAACGCCTCTCGGTATTCCGGCCCGAGCCGCGCGAGCGCCCGCCGGACGGTGTCGTCCCACTCGGCGCGCTCCGCCGGACTCGGGAGCGCCACACCGCTGAGCGCCGCGTCGTCGCGCACGAACAGCCGCGCGCGCCGCGCCGCGCGCCCGCCGGTCGTGCGGCACCGGTTGACCAGGATGCCGTAGAGCCACGCACCGAACCGCTCCGGATCGTCGCAGCGCGCGAGCGAGCGGTATGCCCGGACGAAGGCGTCCTGCAACGCCTCCTCCGCGTCCTGCCGGTCCCCGAGCATGTGCACGGCGTAGCGCCCCAGGCGGTCGCGGTACCGCGCGACCAGCGCCGCGTACGCCCCGGTGTCGCCAGCCAGGACCCGGCGCACCAGCTCCGCGTCGCTCGCCCCCACCTTGTCTATACCCAAGGGACGACCCCCTGCGTCACAGTACCACGCATCGAGCGGTGTTGTGACGTGGCAGCGGCGAGTCGGGGTATCTCTCGCAGAGCCGTCGCCGTCCCGCGATTCCAGGTGAAGGAGCCATCGATGTCACGACGTGTCATCCTGCCCGCGCTCGCCGCCGCCACCCTGGTGGTCGGGGGCGGGTGCTACCAAGACGACACTACGGCGGTACCGCAGAACCGCAAGCCACTCGCGCGGGTGCTGCTCACCGATGCGCCGTTCCCGTACGACTCAGTCGCCAGCGTCAACGTCTATGTGGTCAGCATCGACGCCAGCAGCGGGCTCGACACGAGCGGTGGCAGCGATTGGGTCCGGGTCGCGACGCCCGAGAGAACGTTCGACTTGCTGACGCTGCAGCACGGGACCACCGCCTTCCTCGGCGAGGCCGAGCTCGACCCGCTGCAATACCGGGCGATCCGCATGGTGATCGACGCCGATAAGTCTTCCATCGCCTACCACAACGGTGCGCCGCCTCCGGTGCACTGGCCGTGGCCGGGGAGCGGAGCCATCACGATGTACGCCCTGGTCGCAGAGCCGCTCGACTTGTCGACGCCCGCGATTGCGGCGAGCGGCGGGGCGGTGATCGTGATCGATTTCGACGTAGGGCGGAGCTTTCTGTACGATTATTTCGGCACCAAGGAATTCACCGTGCTGCCGTGGCTGCGCGCGGTGAACTCGGCCGCGACCGGGGCGCTCGAGGGCACGGTGACGGCCGACTCCGGCGGACAGAGCCGGCCCATCAAGAACGCGAACGTCACGCTGTACTCGGGCGATCCGCGCCAGCCGCCGTCCACGTGGTACGCCGCGGCCACCGGCCGGAGCGACGACGCGGGCTATTACAAGGTCGCCTTCGTGAGCGCGGCGACCTACATCGTCCGAATCGAGCAGCCCGACTACCCGGCCCTCGATGCGGTGGTGACCCCGAACGTGCAAGTCTCGGCGGGCGCCACCACGAGGCTCTCTGTGTCACTCCCCGCGGCGGGCAGTAGCACTGGTGGTGCTTACGTGCACGTCTCCGGCCCCTCGTCGGTCGGCGTCGGGGGGACGATCACGCTGTATGCCGCCGTCGGCGACGCCAACGGCAACCCTGTCCCGAATCCGTCCGTAACCTGGACGAGCAGTGCCCCCTCGATCGCCGACGTGACCGGAGTGGCTGACACGGCGTCCGTCGCTGGCCGTCAGCCGGGCCTCGCGACCATTGCGGCGACGAGCGGCGGACTGAGCGACACGCTCACGGTGCAGGTGGTCGGCTCACCGGCGCCCGTGGCGTCCGTTACCGTGGTGCCCGGAAGCGCGACCGCCGCCGTAGGCGATAGCCTCGGCTTCCGGGCGGAGCTGCGCGACGGCACCGGGACCGTGCTCACCAACCGGCCCGTCTCGTGGTTCAGCACCGACACGTCGGTCTTCGTCATCGAGGGGGCGTTCGGTCCCTACTCGATTGTCCGCTCCCGGAAGGTTGGGAGCGCGTTCCTGCGCGCGACGAGCGAGGGCAACACCGGCCAGGCGACGATCACGGTCCGCTGATCTTCGGGATCGTGCGCGAGTGTGCGGGGGGCGCGGTGGCGTTACCGCGCTCCCCGCCTTAGGTTTCGCGGCCCGTGACCGCTCCGCATCACCGCCCCGGCGGCGGTTTTCGCAACCCGTGGGCCAACGCGGCGACGCCCGCGTTCGGCAGCTTTCTCAAGTGGGTGCTCGTGCAACGCACCCTGCGGCGGCGGCCCCCAGATCCGCCGCTTTCGGCGTTCCTCCGGCTCGAGCCGAAGTTTGCCGTTCCCCGCGCGACACCCGATCGGCTGCTCGTGACGTGGGTGGGACATTCGAGCTTTCTGCTGCAGGTGGGCGGGCTCAACGTGCTCACCGATCCGATGTGGAGCAGCCGCGCGTCGCCGGTGCGCTTCGCCGGCCCCAGCCGCTGGGTGGCGCCCGGGATCGACTTCGCCACGCTGCCGCCGATCGACCTCGTGCTGCTGTCGCACAACCACTACGACCACCTGGACGACCGCACCGTGCGCCGGCTCGCCGCGCGGGAGCCGCGCGCCACATGGCTGGTGCCGCTCGGCCTCGCGCGCTTCGTCCGGGCGCGCGGCGCGCGGGACGTGCGGGAGCACGACTGGTGGCAGGAGACGCCCGTCGACGCGGCATTGGTCGCGTGCACGCCGGCCCAGCACTTCAGCTCGCGCGGACTACGCGACCGCGGCCACACGCTGTGGTCCGGCTGGTCGGTGCGGACACACGCCCACCGTGTGTTCTTCGCGGGCGACACCGGGTACCACCCCGAGTTCGGGCGCATCGCGGCGCGCTACGGGCCGTTCGACATGGCGCTGCTGCCGATCGGCGGCTACGAGCCCCGTTGGTTCATGCAGCCGGTGCACATGAACCCCGAGGAGGCCGTGCGGGCGTTCCGCGACCTGGGGGGCGGAACCCACGGGACGGTCATGATTCCCATGCACTGGGGTACCTTCAAGCTCACCGATGAGGCCATGGACGAGCCGCCCGTCCGGGCTCGCGCGGCGTGGCAGAGGGCGGGTCTCGCGCCGGAGCAGTTCTGGGTGCTGGCGCATGGGGAGACCCGCGCGCTGTAGGGGCCGGGCTGGAGCCGGGGACTCGCCGCCCGTGCCGCGCGCCCCTAGTTTCCGCGGTCCCGACCCGTCTTTTTCCGGAGGCAACGTTGCGTCGTCACGCGCTCGTGGGGCTGTCCTGTCTGTGCTTCGCGGGCTGCGCCCGGCATGCCCGGCCGCCGCTCATGGGCCCTTCCTCGCAGCCCGTGCTGCTCCCCCCGCAGCTATTCCGCGAGGGCGTCCCCAAGAGCGAGGAGGAATGGCAGGCGGCCGGGAAAGAAGCGGCGACGCTGCTGTCGCAGTACATCGCCATCAACACCACGAATCCGCCGGGGAACGAGTCCAAGGCAGCGGAATGGTTGAAGCGAGTGCTGGGACGAGAAGGGATCGAGGCACAGGTGTTCGAGCCCGGGCCCGGCAAGGCCAACTTGTACGCGCGCGTGCGCGGGGATGGGAGCGGGCGCCCGCTGATCTTCCTCAATCACATGGACGTGGTGCTCGCCAGCCCGGAGTATTGGAAGGTGGACCCGTTCGGCGGCGTGGTGAAGGACGGCTACGTCTGGGGGCGTGGCGCGCTCGACATGAAGGGTGAGGCGATCGCCCAGCTGATGACGCTGCTCATCCTCAAGCGCGCGCAGGTCCCGCTCAAACGCGACGTCATCTTTCTTGCGACGTCGGACGAGGAGATCGGCGCGGGCGTGGGGGCGGGGTGGTTCGTGGAGAACCATCCCGACCTGATCCGGGACGCGGAGTTCCTGATCAACGAAGGCGGGACGATCCGCGCCGACGCGCGGGGTCGCATCGAGTACTACGGCGTCGGCACGACGGAGAAGTCACCGTTCTGGCTCAACGTCACGGCGAGGGGAACGGCGGGGCATGGATCGCGTCCCACCCCGGACAATCCGGTGCACCGGCTGGTGCGGGCGCTGAACCGGATCGGGAGCTGGCAGACGCCGCTGGTGGTGACGCCGACCGTGGAGCGCTACCTGCACGATCTGTCGACGATCGAGACCGATGCGGCGCGCCGGGCCTGGCTCGCGGACGTGCGGGCGGCGTTGCGGGATTCCACGGCCATCCGGGCGCTCACGGCGGACCTCACCTACAACGCGCTCTTGCGAAACACGATTTCGATCACTGGCTTGAAGGGGAGCGACAAGACGAACGTGATCCCGCCCGTCGCGACGGCGGCGCTCGACGTGCGCCTCCTGCCGGCGCAGGAGCCGGCGGCCTTCCTTGCCGAGCTCGTACGGGTAGTG
>Ga0209761_1000533_pt1 | contig 23386 bp, 22 predicted proteins | sample GraSoi013_1_40cm_4_FD_185818 | JGI IMG/M metagenome (GOLD analysis project Ga0209761, IMG submission 185818) | Grasslands soil microbial communities from the Angelo Coastal Reserve, California, USA - Sample 09_25_2013_1_40cm (SPAdes) (version 2) | ecosystem: Environmental > Terrestrial > Soil >...
GGTGCGGCTGGACCGACTGATCGAGTTGATTGGGCGGACGCTGGGGCGCGAGGTGCGGATCGAGCGCCACGGGGATCAGCCCGGCGACGTGCGGCTCACCGCGGCGGACCTGCGCCGCGCCGAGCGCGAGCTGGGCTACCGGCCCGCCGTCGGGATCGAGGAAGGTATTCGGCATTTCGTCCGCTGGTACGAGGCGATGCATGGACGTCAGCGCTGAGCATCTCGTCGAGCAGGCCCGGGAGCGGTTCCAGCTGCAGGACTACTACGGGGCCATCCACCTCCTCGAAGAAGTGGTTGCGGCGGGCCGCGCGTTCGCCGATGCGCACCACCTGCTCGGCCTGTCCTACTCGCTCGTGGGCCAGCAGGATCAGGCTCTCGCACAGCTCGACCGCGCCCTGGCGCTCAACCCCCATTACGTCGAGGCACTGGTGCACCGCGCCATCGTGCTGAACGAGCTGGGGCGCGAAACCGAGGCGGACGCCGCGTTTCGGCGGGCCGCGCAGGTCGGGGGTGAGCCGCGGCAGGGATTCGCGGCCCATGTGGCCGCGAAGCTGGCCAACCAGCACGGGGCGCTGGGCGACGCGTACCTCGGGGCGGGCGGCCTCACGCAGGCGATCGCGGAGTACCAGCAGGCGCTCGCCCTGGGCCCGGCGTTTCACGACCTGCGGTACAAGCTGGGGCGGATGCTGCTCGAGGCGGGCCGCGCACTCGACGCGCGCGAACACTTCGAGATCATCGTCCGGGCACGTCCCACCTACCTCGACGCCGCCGCCATGCTGGGGCTCGCCTGCTACCTCGCCGGGGACGGGCTCGCGGCCAGGGCGGTGTGGGAGGAATGCCGGGAGCGCCGGCCGGAGGATCCGCGCGTGGAAGCCTATCTGGCTATGCTGGCTCGCAACGACGCCGCCGTCCCAGTGGCCGTGCCGGCCTCCGGTGGGGACGGCGAACCGCCGTCGACGCACGGCTCGGGTCGATCCGGGCGGAAGAAAAAGTCGTGAGACGCTGGGCCCTGCTCGGTATCGCGCTGGGGCTGGCCTGCCAGCCGAGCGCCGCCGACCATGAGGAGCTGGGCGACCGCGCGTACGCGGCCGGGGCGTTCCGCGATGCGCTCGCCGAATATCAGCTCGGGCTGAAGGCCCATCCTGGCAGCGCGGACCTGAATGCCAAGGCTGGGGCGGCGGCCTTGCATGTCGGGGATTACGCCGCCGCCGTCGACGCCTACGTCCTGCTCGGGCAGCGCGACGGATCGCGGGCCGGGGAGGCGGCGGACGGCCTCGAGCGGGTCGCCCGGGCCGCCCTCGGCGCGAACGACCGCGGCGATGCCGCGAAGGGACTGGCCGGGCTCCGGGCCGTGGCTCCCACGAGGCCGCTCGGCCGCTACACCCGGCTGGCGGCCCTCGATGCCGCCGATCGGGGGGATACCGCCGGCGCGATGGCGCTCCTGCCCGGGGCGGTCGCGGCCGCCGCGGACGCGCGGATAGCCGATTCGCTCTTGTTCGTGTACGGGATGGCCGCGGTGCGGGCGCGCGATTGCGCCACCGCCGCGCCGGCGTTCGAGGGCGTGATCCGGCGGCAACGGGAGCCGGCGGTCGCGGACCGCGCGCGCGAGGGGCTGGGGTTGTGCTCGCTGGTCCAGGGCCAGCGGCTGCTCGAGACGGGCAAGCCGACTGAGGCGGAGGACTGGTTTCGGCGTGCGACCGCGCCGGGGGCGCCCGCGGACGTGGTGCGCGGAGCGTTTCTCGGGCTGGGAGACGTGAAGCTCGCGCAGGGCAATGTGGCGGCGGCGTTGGAGAGCTACCAGCAGGCGCTGGTCGGCGGCACGCCCGGGGACACCATCACCCAGCGCGCGCACGAGAAAATCAACGCCTTGGGCAAGGCGGACGCGCCGTCGCCGGTCCCTCCGCCGAACCAACCATGAGGGCCATGCGTCGCTCGCTGCTCATCGCCGGTGCCACGCTCTTGGCGGCATGCCACCACGGCCCCCGCGTCGTGCCGGCCGCCGATCCGGTCGCCGAGCTGGCGAAGGCGCGCGCTCAGTTCCGGAGCGGGAACTTCGGCAAGGCGCTCGTGTCGTTCCGTCGGCTGACCTACGAGCTCGGCCCCAGCCAGCCCGAGATGGCGGACGTGCACTACCATCTCGCCGAGTGTTACTACCAGACGGGGGACCGCGTCCAGGCTGCCCACGAGTTCCGCCAGGTGGCGGATCAATATGCGACCAGCGCGTACGCGCCCATGGCTCTGCTGCGGGCGGGCGATGCGAACCTGCGACTGTGGGGCAGACCGGAGCTGGATCCGTCGTACGGCGAAACGGCGCTCGCCATTTACCAGGAGCTGGCGGGGCGCTATCCGGGGACCGAGGCGGCCGCCCGGGCGCAGATGCGCGTGCAACAGCTCCGGGAGTGGTTTGCCCAGAAGGACTATAAGAACGGCATGTTCTACTTCCGGCGACGGGCCTACGATTCCGCGATCATCTACTTCAAGGACGTGATTGCGACGTATCCCGGGACGTCACGCGTCCCCGACGCCCTGATGCGGCTGGTGGACAGTTACCGCGTCATCGGGTACGGCGACGAGCTGAAGGAGACCTGCACGCACCTGCGCCGCTACTTTCCGCAGACGGAAGGGCTCGACAAGTCCTGCCCGGCCGACTCGAGCACCGCCACGCCGTCCTGACCTCGCGTGGAGGCCCTGTTCGGCGGCTCGTTCGATCCCGTGCACGTCGGGCATTTGGTCGCCGCGGAAGCCGCGGGGGAAGCGCTCGACGCCAGAGTGCGGTTCCTCCCGGCGCGCGTGCAGCCGTTCAAGCGCGCCGAGCGGGGCGCCACGCCCGAGCAGCGGGCGGAAATGCTGGACCTCGCGGTCGCCGGCAACCCGCGCCTCGCGGTCGAGCGCATCGAGCTGACGTTACCCGCCCCGTCGTACACGGTCCGGACGCTGCAGGCGTTGGCCGAGCGGGAGCCGGGGAACCGCTTCACGTTATTGCTGGGGGCGGACGCCGCCGGCGAGCTCGCCGCCTGGTACCAGGTCGACGCGCTCCCGGCGCTGGCGGACGTGGTGGTGTTCGCCCGCCCCGGGGCGTCGCTGTCGCGGCATGCGGCCATCCGCCGGGTGGTCGAGGTGCCGGCGGTCGACGTGTCGGCCACGATGATCCGGGAGCGGGTGCGGCAGGCCCGCTCCATCCGCTATCTCGTGCCCGATGCGGTGCGCGACTACATCGCGGCGCGCGGGCTGTATCGCGAATAGAGGGCTGATGCACAAGGGTTGGTTCACCAAGATCTTCGGAACCCAGTTCCAGCGAGAGCTGAAACGGATCCGCCCGATCGTGGACGCGATTCATCGCCACGAGGAGCGGCTCAAGGGGCTGTCCGACGCCGAGCTGCAGGGCCAGACCCCGAAGCTGCGCGGCCTCGTGGCCGAGCGGACGGGCGCGCTGGCGGCGGAGGTCGAGCGCCTGAAGCGGGAGAAGCACGACTGTCCGGACGCCGACCAGCGCGTGGAGCTGAGCCAGAAGCTGTCCCAGGCGGAGGCGGCGTACGTGAAAGCGCTCCAGGGAGCGCTGAGCGAGGTGCTCCCGGAGGCCTTCGCCACGGTGCGCGAGGCGTGCCGCCGGCTGGTCGGCAGCGAGGTGGTCGTGACGGGCCACGCTCTCAAGTGGGATATGGTGCCGTACGACGTGCAGCTCATCGGCGGGATCGTGCTGCATCAGGGGAAGATCGCCGAAATGGCGACGGGCGAGGGGAAGACGCTCGTCGCGACCCTGCCGCTGTACCTGAACGCGCTCGCGGGCCGCGGCGCCCATCTCGTCACCGTCAACAACTACCTCGCGCGTCGCGACTCGCAGTGGATGGGCCACCTCTTCACGTGGCTCGGACTCACGGTCGGCTGCATCGACGACACGGAGCCGTCGACGCCGGAGCGCCGGGCGGCCTATCTGTGCGACATCACGTACGGCACGAACAACGAGTTCGGCTTCGACTACCTGCGCGACAACATGGTGTTCACGCTGGAGCAGCGCGTCCAGCGGGGCCACGCCTATGCGATCATCGACGAGGTCGACTCCATTCTGATCGACGAGGCCCGCACGCCGCTGATCATCTCGGGCTCCGTCGGCAGCGAGTCGGACGAGAAATACGCGCAGTTCAACGCCCAGGTCGTGCAGCTGGTGCGGAAGCAGACCGCCGTCGTGAACGATCTCATCGCCAGGGCGGAGCCGCTGCTCGCCGACGAGAAAACGACGTACGAGGGCGCGGTCCTGCTGTACCAGGCGCAGCTCGGGATGCCCAAGAACAAGAAGCTCCTGAAGCTGCTCCAGGAGCCCGGCGTGAAGTCGCAGGTTCAGCGGGTGGAGCTCGATGTGCTGGCCGACCGGAAGCTGCCCGCCCGCGAGCAGAAGATGCGCCACGTCGAGGAGGACCTCTACTTCGTACTCGACGAGCGGGGGCACTCCGTGCACCTGACGGACAAGGGCGTGGAGACGATGTCGCCCGAGGATCCGAACCTGTTCGTGGTCCCCGACATCTCGCACGCCGTGCACGAGATCGAGCGCGACGAGAGCCTCGCGCCCAAGGAGAAGATCGAGCGTCGTCGCCAGGTCGAGGCGGACTACGCCATGAAGAGCGAGACGCTGCACATCATCCACAAGCTGCTCCAGGCCCACGCGCTGTACGAGCGGGAAGTGGACTACGTCGTGCAGGAGGGGAAGGTCCTAATCGTCGACGAGTTCACCGGGCGCCTGATGCACGGGCGGCGCTGGTCGGAGGGCCTGCACCAGGCCGTGGAGGCGAAGGAGGGCGTGGCGGTCCAGGAGGAGAGCCAGACCCTGGCCACCATCACCATCCAGAACTACTTCCGGATGTACGACAAGCTCGCCGGCATGACGGGCACGGCGGAGACGGAGGAGACCGAGTTCTTCCAGATCTACGGGCTCGAGGTCGTGGTGATCCCGACCAACCGGCCGGTGCGCCGGGTGGACAAGCACGACCTCATCTACAAGACGCGACGCGAGAAGTACAACGCGATCCTCGACGAGGTCGAGCGCCAGCACGAGCGCGGCCTGCCAGTCCTCGTGGGGACCGTCAACGTGGACGTCTCGGAAACGCTGTCGCGCATGCTCAAGCGACGCGGCTTCCGGCACGAAGTGCTGAACGCGAAGTACCACCAACGCGAAGCGGAGATCGTGGCGCAGGCGGGACAGCCGGGCGCCATTACGATCGCCACCAACATGGCCGGCCGGGGGACCGACATCAAGCTCGGTCCCGGCGTGAAAAAATGTCAGGTGTGTGGAATCACGGCGCACGAAGCCCCCTTTGGCCAGCAGATCGAGCGGCCCGACCTCTCCGCCGACGAGCTCAAGCGATTGGGCTGCAACGATGATCCGCCCTGCGGACTCGTGATCGTCGGCACGGAGCGGCACGAAGCGCGGCGCATCGACCGCCAGCTGCGCGGCCGCTCCGGTCGCCAGGGCGATCCCGGCCAGAGCGTCTTCTTCCTGTCGCTCGAGGACGACCTGATGCGGCTGTTCGGGTCGGACCGTATCGCGCGCTGGATGGACCGCACCGGCGCCGAGGAAAACGAGGTCATCACCCATCCCTGGGTGACGAGCGCCATCGGGCAGGCCCAGAAGCGCGTCGAATTGCAGAACTTCCAGGCCCGGAAGAAGCTGCTCGAATACGACGACGTGATGAACCAGCAGCGGGAGGTGATCTACTCGCTGCGCCTGTTCGCGCTCGAGGGGGGCGAGGAGCTCAAGGCCGAGGCGCTACGCATGGTCGAACAGGCCGTCGCCGCGCTCGCCGACGAGCTGATCGGCGACGCGAAGGACGCCTACCGGTGGGACCGCGCCCTGATGGAGACCGAGTTCCTGCTCAAATTCCTGGTCTCCGTCCCCGGCGTCACCGACCCTGCGAGGATTCGCAGCCGCGACGAGCTGGTGCGGGCGGCGCAGCAGGCGGCCCGCGACGCTTTCCAGGCGAAGCTCGACCACTTCAGGGAGATTGAAGGGAAAATCGGCGCCGTGAACATCGGCGCGCAGGCCCTGTCGCACGTCATGCTGACGGTGATCGACGAGAAATGGAAAGATCACCTCTACGACCTGGATCAGCTGAAAGCGGCGATTCACTATCGGCAGTGGGGCCAGAAGGACCCGCTCATCGAATACAAGCGGGAAGGCTACGACATGTTCGTCGGGCTGATGCGGGACGTGCACGCGACGTTCGCCGAGCGCTGGCTCAAGCTGCAGATCGAGATCGGGCCGCCGCCCCCCCGTGCAGGCTCCTTGAGCCCGGGGTCGGGTCCCGGAGGCGGGCTCGTGAAAGGGCCGTCCCCACGCCGCCCCGCCCCCATGGTCGCGAGCAAGCCGGCCGTCGATGGTCTCGTGAGTGGCGAGCCGGCCCTGGTCCAGCCCTCTTCGGTGGGAGCGGGGGTCGCCGCCAATCCGTACGCCGGCGTCGGCCGCAACGACCCGTGTCCCTGCGGCAGCGGCAAGAAGTTCAAGAAGTGTCACGGAGCGGCATAGTCGGACGGGCGGACTGCCGGACAGGCGGACTGTAGGGGCGCAGCATGCTGCGCCCCTACGGCTTTTTTGGGTACGTGCATTCCGTTGCCTGCAGCTAGTTTGGCCCCATGGCGTTGCGCCTGTCCGAGCAGCCGGAACGGGACCGTCCGCGCGAGCGTTTGTGGAGCGTCGGCGCCGCCGCGTTGACGGCGCAGGAGCTCTTGGCCATTCTCCTAGGCACGGGGTACGCGGGTCGGGACGCCCTCGCGGTCGCGGGTGAGGTGCTCGCTCGGGTGGAGGGTTCGTTGCGCCGGCTCGCCGGGCGGCCGTCCGCGGACCTCGCCCGGGTGCCGGGGGTCGGCCGCGGCAAAGCCGCTCGCGTGGTCGCGGCGCTCGAGCTGGGGCGCCGCGTGGGCGCCGCACATGAGCCGCCCCCAGAGCGGATTCGCGGTCCGGGCGACGTGCAGCGCTTCTACGCCTCCCGGTTACGGGATCTGGCGGTGGAGGAATTTCACGTGCTGGCCCTCGGTAGCCAGAGTCAGGTGCTGGGCGATCTGCTCATCACGCGGGGCATTTTGAACAGCTCGCTCGTCCACCCGCGGGAAGTGTTCCGGGCGGCGATCGCCGAAGCCGCGGCGGGAATCATTGTGGTGCACAACCACCCGAGCGGCGACGCGACACCGTCGGCCGACGACCGGGCGGTAACGCGGCAGCTGGTGGACGCGGGCCGGCTGCTGGACGTGCCGGTGTACGACCACGTAATCGTCGGAGGCGATCGCTACGTGAGCTTCGCAGAGGCCGGCCTGTTGTGACGACCACGGCACCGCTGCTGGCGCCCGAGCTGGCGCGGGCAGTCGCGCTGCAGCGCGACCGCCTCGACCTTGACCTGCTGGGGCGGGCCTACCAGGTGAGCGCCCAGGCCCACCGCGGCCAGAAGCGCCAATCGGGCGACGACTACGTCTCGCACTCGGTGGCCGTGGCGACGATTCTCGCCGAGCAGCAGATGGACTCGGTCACGATCGCGGCCGCCCTGTTGCACGACGTCGTCGAGGACTCGGACGTCTCGGTCGAGGACATCCGGCGCACGTTCGGTCCCGAGGTGGCGGAGCTGGTCGATGGACTCACGAAGCTTTCCACCCTCACCTTCCGATCGACGGTCGAGGAGCAGGCCGAAAACTACCGCAAGCTCCTGCTGTCGGTCGCCAAGGACGCCCGCGTCATCATCATCAAGCTCGCCGACCGGCTGCACAACATGCGGACCCTCGAGCACCTCGACCAGGAGAAGCGCCGCCGCATCGCGCTCGAGACCCGCGAGATCTACGCGCCCCTGGCCCACCGCTTCGGGATGGCGGGCGTGAAGGCCGAGCTCGAGGATCTCGCCTGCAAGTTCCTCGAGCCCGAGGACTACCGCGCGCTGGCGCGCAAGGTCAAGGCGAGAAAGAGCGAGCGGGAAGAGACCATCGAGCGGCTGCGGATTCCGCTCGCCGAGGAGCTCCGGACCGCCGGGCTCACGGGCTTCGAGATCACGGGCCGCCCCAAGAACCTCTGGTCGATTTACAAGAAGATGAAGAAGCGGGACAAGCCGTTCGAGGAGATCTACGACCTCCTCGCGGTGCGCGTGCTGGTGAATGATATCCCCGAGTGCTACCACGTGTTGGGGGTGATCCACCATAAGTGGACCCCGCTGCAGGAGCGCATCAAGGACTACATCGCGAGCCCGAAGTCGAACGGCTACCAGTCGCTCCACACCACTGTGTTCGGCCCGAGCGGCCAGCTGTACGAGATCCAGATCCGTACGCACGAGATGCACCACACCGCGGAGTACGGCATCGCGGCGCACTGGCTGTTCAAGGAAGGGCGCAAGAGTCCGGACGAGCTGGACCGCCATCTGGCGTGGTTCCGCCAGCTGCTCGAGCTGCAACAGGACGCCCACACGCCCGAGGAGTTCCTGGAGTTCCTGAAGGTCGACCTCTACCAGGACGAGATTTTCGTCTTCACGCCCCGCGGGGACGTGAAGCGTCTGCCGAAGGGCGCGACGCCCATCGACTTTGCGTTCGCCGTGCACACGGAAGTCGGGCAGCACTGTCACGGCGCGCGCATCAACGGCCGCATCGCGCCGCTGCACCGTCCGCTCAAGAACGGCGACACCGTGGAGGTGATGACCAGCCCGCAGGCCAAGCCGTCCCGCGACTGGCTCGCCCACGTGCAGACCGCTCGGGCCCGCCACAAGATCCGTCAATGGATCAGCCGGGAAGAGCACGAGAAGAGCCTCGAGCTCGGGCAGGAGATCCTCGCGCGGGAAGTGCGGCGGCGGCGCCTCGAGCCGCCGGATGCCGAGCGTTTAGAGCGCGCCGCGGCCGGGCTCTCCGTCGGGACGGCGGAACAGCTGCAGGCCGCGCTGGGCCGAGGCGACATCGCGCTGGGAACCATGATGCGGGCGCTGTACCCCGACCTCCCGGCCGAGGACCTCCAGGCGCCCAAGCCGACGGCGTTCGGCCGCGTGATCGAGCGCCTGCGGCTCGGCCGCGGGATCAAGATCCAGGGCGTGGACGGGCTGATGGTGCGGTATGCCCAGTGCTGTCAGCCGGTGCCTGGGGACCGGGTGGTGGGGTACGTCACCCAGGGCCGCGGCATCTCGATCCACCGCTCGGATTGCCCCAACCTCCTCCTCCTTTCGGCCGAGACCGAGCGTCGCATCGAGATCGATTGGCAGGAATCGGAGGGAGAGACCTTCGTCGTGCGCCTGGCCGTGGGCGGGGAAGACCGGCGTGGCCTCTATGCCGACATCTGCACCGCCATCAGTGAATCGGGCACCAACATCCGCTCGGCGGAGATCTCGACGCGGGACGGCGCGGTGTTCGGCTCCGTGCTGGTGGAGGTCGAGAACCAGACCCACCTGAACAAGGTGATCCGGGCGATCCGGCGAGTGAAGGGCGTGATGGACGTGTCGCGCCGCGAGTCGGGCCCCCAGACGCCAGCCTCGGCCGGTTAACTTTCAGTGATGCCGTACGACCTCGTATCCCCGTTCGCGCCGGCGGGGGATCAGCCACGCGCCATCCGGGAGCTGGCCGCAGGCCTCGCGCGCGACGACCGCTACCAGACGTTGCTGGGCGTCACCGGCTCCGGGAAGACGATGACCATGGCGCACGTCATCGCCGGGTTGGGACGTCCGACCCTCGTGCTGTCCCACAACAAGACCCTGGCCGCGCAGCTCTACGGCGAGCTCAAGTCCTTCTTCCCGAAGAGCGCGGTCGAGTTCTTCATCTCGTATTACGACTACTACCAGCCCGAGGCCTACGTCCCCCAGACCGATACGTACATCGCGAAGGACTCTTCGATCAACGACGACATCGACCGGCTGCGGCTGCGGGCCACGTCCAGCCTGATGGAGCGCGAGGACGTGGTGATCGTGGCCAGCGTATCGGCGATCTACGGGCTGGGCGACCCGGAGCTCTATCGCCAGCGGCTGGTGACCGCGAGCGTCGGCGAAGCGCGCGGCCGCGACGCCCTGCTCGAGGCGCTCGTCGGGGTCCAGTACCAGCGCAACGACACGGCCTTCGAGCGCGGGACGTTCCGTGTGCGGGGCGATACCATCGAGGTGTTCCCCGCGTACGACGAGCAGGCGGTGCGCGTCGAGTTCTGGGGTGACACGGTGGAGCGGATCGCGAAGATCGATCCCCTGACCGGGAACGTCATCACCGAGCTCGCGCGGGCCGCGGTCTATCCCGCCACCCACTTCGTCACCGAGCGGCCCACGATCGAGCGCGCCGTGGCGGCGATCCGCGCCGAGCTCAAGGAGCGCCTGGCCGAGCTCCGGGTCCAGAACAAGCTGCTCGAGGCGCAGCGCCTCGAGTCGCGCACCAATTTCGACATCGACATGTTGCTCGAAGTGGGCCGCTGCACCGGAATCGAGAACTATTCGCGACCCCTGACCGGGCGCGCTCCGGGCGAGCGTCCCGCGTGCCTGCTCGACTACTTTCCCGACGAATACCTCTGCATCATCGACGAGTCGCACCAGACGCTCCCCCAGCTCGCCGGGATGTACGAAGGAGACCGCTCCCGCAAACAGACGCTCGTCGACTACGGGTTCCGCCTTCCGTCGGCCCTCGACAACCGGCCGCTGCGGATCGACGAGTTCATGAAGCTCGTTCCCCGGATCCTGTTCGTCTCTGCGACGCCGGGGGAGGAGGAGTTCAAGCTCTCCGGCGGGGTCGTGGTCGAGCAGATCATCCGGCCCACCGGCCTCGTCGACCCGGAGGTGGAGGTCCGCCCGGTGAAAGGGCAGGTGGACGACCTGCTGCACGAGATCCGGCTGCGCGAGAAGCAGAGCGAGCGCGTGCTCGTCACCACCCTCACCAAGCGCATGGCGGAAGACCTCACCGACTACCTGCAGCAGCACGGCGTGCGGGTCCGCTATCTGCACTCCGAGATCGACGCGATCGAGCGCGTCGAGATCATCCGGGGCCTGCGGTTGGGCGAGTTCGATGTGCTCGTGGGGATCAACCTGCTGCGCGAAGGGCTCGATCTTCCCGAAGTGTCGCTGGTGGCGATCCTCGATGCCGACCAGGAAGGCTTCCTGCGCTCGGATCGCTCCCTCATCCAGACGGTCGGCCGAGCGGCGCGAAACCTTCATGGGAAGGCGATCCTGTACGCCGACCGGGTCACGGGCTCGATGCAGCGCGCCCTCGATGAGATGAGCCGCCGGCGGCAGGCGCAGCTCGAGTACAACGAACGGAACGGCATCACGCCGCGCTCGATCGTCAAGTCGGTGGACCAGGTGCGCTTCGCGACGCGCTTCGCGGACGCGAAGACCGCCAAGCCCGCGGAGGCGGGCTTCCACCGCCCCGTCGATGCCAAGGAGCGCGAGGCGCTCATCCGGCTGCTCGAGAGCCAGATGCAGGCCGCCGCCGAAGAGCTCGACTTCGAGCTGGCCGCGGTGCTGCGGGATCAGATCCTCGAGCTCCGGGCCGACGGCGATGCCGTCCGCCCCCCACATGCGCCTCTCCGCGGACGCGCTCAACCGGTTCGGTGAGGCGCTCGGCCGCGAGCTGGCGGCGCCGGCCGTCATCGGGCTCTCCGGCGAGCTCGGCACCGGAAAGACCACGTTCGTCCAGGCGATCTGCCGCGGGCTGGGGGCGCGAGGGCTTGCCACCAGTCCGACCTACGCCCTGGTCCACCAGTACCGAACGCCCGATGACCGGCTGGTCTACCACGTCGACTGCTACCGCCTCCGGTCTCCGGCCGAAGCCCGGGATCTGGCGTTCGACGACATGGTGCGCGACGCCGCTCTCGTGCTGATCGAGTGGCCCGAGCGTGCGGGACCGTGGCTGCCGCCGCTGGATCGGCACTTCCGACTGAGCTACGGCGAGGAGCCTGACATCCGGGACCTCGAGGAGATCCGGTGAGAGCCGAATGCGGAGTGCGGAGTGCGGAATGCGGAATTGACCGCGCTTGCGTCGAGCCCGGCACGCGACCCCGTGCATCGAACCTGGCATTGCCATTCCGCATTCCGCACTCCGCATTCCGCATTTCGGAGGGGGGGGGATGAGCGGCGGCATCTGGCTCGCCATCGACACCGCGACCGAGATCGCCAGCGTCGCCGCCGGTCAGCCGCCCGCGGCACAGAGCGGGGCACACGTGCAAGGAGCCCGTCGTCACGCGGCCGAGATCATTCGCCTCGTCGACTTCGCGCTCAGCCGGCTGGGCGTTCGACCGGCGGATCTCGCAGGGATCGTGGTAGGCGATGGGCCTGGGAGCTTCACCGGATTGCGCATCGGCTGGGCGGCGGCGAAAGGGCTCGCTCAGGAAGCCGGGCTCGAGCTCCGGGCCATTCCCTCGCTCATGGCCGCGGCCGCGGGAGCCGCGCTGAAGCTCGGGGCCGAGCCCGTGGCGGCGTGCTTCGATGCGCTCCGCGGACAGGTCTATGGAGCGGTGTACGTGTTCTACCCCGATCGCGTGGAGACGCTGGTCGCGCCCGCCGTCCTCACGGTGGGGGAGCTGGCGCGTGTGGCGCCGGTCGAGCCCCGGATGGTCGTGGGCGACGGTGCCGTGCGTTATGCCGAGGAGGTCGCCCGCTGGATCGGTGCCGCTCCGGTGCCGCTCGAGAGCCTGCCCCCCGCGGCGACGCTGCTCCTCGCCCTCTTGGGACGGGAGGGCACCGGCCGCACCATCGAGGACCCGGCCACCGCGGAGCCCGCGTACGGACGTCCTGCGGAAGCGCAGGCCAGATGGGAGGCGCGCCACGGCCGGCCATTGCCCGATTCGCCCCGCCCGCCTGGCTGACGTCGGCGACGTCGCCGCGATCGAACGAGCCGTGTTCTCCGATCCCTGGTCGGCGAACGACTTCGCCGAGTGCGTCACGTCGGGCGTGCCGTTCCTCGTGGCCGAGCGGCGGGGCGTTGTAGCGGGGTACGTCGTCGCGCACTGCGCCGGCGACGAAGGAGAAATCTTGAACCTGGGTGTCGCGGCGGCACACCGACGCCAGGGGATCGCTCGCGCGCTGGTCGAGCGCGTGCTCGAGGCACTCGCCGACTGCGGCGTCCGGACGGTGTACCTCGAGGTCCGGACGTCGAACGCGCCGGCCCGGCGTCTGTATGAGTCGCTCGGCTTCACCGAGGTCGCGCGCCGGGCGCGTTATTACCGGCGGCCAGTCGAGGACGCAGTGGTGCTGCGGGCCGCCATTCCTGCAGAGAGGGGGTCTGCAAAACTTTAGCACAAGTGGCGTATCTTTGATTGACAGAATAACTTGCGGGTCATATACTGTTGTCGCCCTTGGTCCAGACCCGCCCAGCGTCTGGAGGTCTGTCGTGAGCCGGAGTCTCAATAAAGTCATGCTAATCGGGAACTTGGGGGCCGATCCCGAGGTGCGGAGCACCAACAATGGCTCCCGCGTCGCCACGCTGTCCCTGGCGACCAGTCGGCAGTGGACGGGGCAGGGTGGGGAGAAGCAGGAAAAGACCGAATGGCATCGGGTGATCTGCTGGAACAACAAAGGCGCCCAGCTGGCGGATCTGGCGGAGAAGTACATGAAGAAAGGGGACCGGATCTACGTCGAGGGGCGCGTCGAGTACCGGACCTGGGAAGATCGAGAGAAGCAGACCCGGTTCACCACCGAGATCATCGCGCGGGAGGTGATCCTCTTGTCGTCTCGGGGAGGCGGCGAAGGGTCCGGCGATTTCGCGCGGGCCAAAGCGACCGCCAAGGTTGCGCCCGAGGCGGGAGGCAAGGCGGAATCGCTCGACGCGCTCCCGGAGGCCTTGGATGAGGAGGACGACGATCTGCCGTTCTAAGCAAGCAGCCCTGCTCGCCCTTGTAGCAGGGCTGCTTGGGGGAGGGGGGCTGGCGCCCGCGCTCGCGGCGCAGGATACCACGCAGGCTCGACCGGATACCTCGACGCCGGCGCAGGATACGTCTCAAGCAGCACCGGCGCCGGCCCCGCTGGGCGCGTTGCCCGCCACCCACGTCGTCACGACGGGTGAGACCCTCTGGTCCATTGCTCAGCTGTACTACAGCGACCCGCTCCTCTGGCCCGAGATCTACCGGCTCAACACCTCGCTGATCGACGATCCCCACTGGATCTATCCGGGCGAGGAGTTGAGCCTGGCGGCGGGGGGCGTGGCGCAGGTGCCGGGCCAGCCGACCCCCGGGGACACGGTGCACGCCGTCCCCGCTTCGGACACCGTCGTGGCGGTCGCGCCGGACACGACCGCGCTGCTCGATACGGCCCAGGTGGTGGAAGCGCCCCCGCCAGCGGCCGAGCCCACTGAGGGCTATCAGACGATCTTCGATCGGCGCCGCACGGCCACGCAGGAGGTGCGGGACGTGCTGCGCGCCTACGCGAATCAGCCCTACCGGCCGTTGCGTCGGGGGGAGTTCTATGCGGCGGGCTTCCTGACCGAGCAACAGAGGCTCCCGTACGGCCGCGTACTGGGCAACACCTCCATCCCCGCTATCCCGCGTCTCACGGATCGCTCGACCGCGATGACGTTCGATCAGATTTCGATCCAGCCGCCGCGCAGCGCGTCGTATCACGTGGGTGACTCGGTGCTCGTCGTGCGGATCGACCGCGACATCGCCGGCTGGGGCGGGGTTGTGGTTCCGGTCGGTGTCGCGCGTGTGACCGAGCTGCAGCGGCGGCAGGTGCTCGCCGACGTGATCATGCAGTTCGGGCGCATCCACGACGGGCATCTGGCCCTGCCGCTCGAGCCGTTCAAGGACCCGGGCGAAGTGCACCCGACTCCGGTGGACGGCGGACTCCAAGGTGTGGTGATCGCCGAGCGGGATCTCCACGTGCTGGCCGGTCCACAGCAGATCGTTTTCATCAATCGGGGACGCGCGGAAGGTGTGACCTCCGGCGACGTGTTTGAAGTGTTCCGACCGGCGGCCGGGGTGCCGGGCACGTCGTCCGAGCAGATGCAGGTGGTGCTGCAGATCGTGCACACGCGCGATCACTCGGCCTCGGGGTTGATCCTGAATATCGGCCACCCCAAACTCGTTCCGGGCATGCCGGTGCGGCTCATCCGGAAGATGCCGTCCTGATCGGCCGCCGGCGACCGTGTCACGCGGCGCTGGCGCTTTCCGTCCCGTGGTCCTCGTTCCGCATGTGCTCGCGCTGGGCCTGTACGCACTGGCCGCCGCGCTCGCGTTGACACCATTCGCCGGGCTCCGGCCGGCGCCGCGCGTGCTGGCGTTGGGCGTTCCGCTGCTCGGCATCGGAGCGCACGTGATCGGCGTCGCCCGACTCACCTCCTTCCTCGGCGTCGCCCCGACGCTCTCCATGCTGGCTCTGTTTCTCATGGCGCTGCAGGCGGCGAGCGACGGACTGTTCCGGGCGTCAGCCGTGGCTGTGTTCACCGGGCCGCTGGCGACGGGGCTGCTCGGGCTCGCGTTGCTCATTGGGCTCGCTCCGGAAGGCCCGCCCGCGGCGGCGCGCGGCGCGTGGTCGATCCTCCATATCACGGTGAGCGTGCTCGGCCTCGCCATGCTGGCGCTTGCGTTCATCGCCGCCGCCCTCTACCTGCTCCAGTTCCGCGAGTTGAAGGCGAAGCGCTTCGGGGCGGTGTTCCGGTTGTTTCCGCCCCTGGAGCGGCTCGACCAGTTGAATCATCTATCACTCGTGTTGGGATTCCCCACCGTGACGCTGGGCGTGCTGCTCGGGTTCGGCGTGCGATACGCCGGGGGCGCGTCGGTCGATGCCGCTCAGGTCGTGTGGGGTATGCTCACCTGGGTGGTCTTGGGATGGGCGGTGGGGGTACGGGTGGTACGCCACTGGGCCGGCCGGCGGGCCGCGTTCGCGAGCATCGCGAGCTTCACCGCGGTGCTGCTCGTCTACGTCGCGCTGAAGCTCGCGGCGCCCGGAACCCAGCGGTTTCTCTGAGTGGGGCGACGATGAGCATCACCGTTCTGGGCGTGAACCACCGTACGGCCCCGCTCGAGGTGCGCGAGCGCTTTGCGCACGAGCGGCGCGACGTGCCGGCATCACTCGAGCGCGTGCTGGCGGCCGGCGCGCGCGGCGGCGTGCTGCTTTCCACGTGCAATCGGACGGAATTCTACCTCGCCGAGGCGGACGTGGCCGTGCCGGAGGCGGTGTGGGCGATTCTGTCGGAGCGCCTGGGCGGTGGTCGCAGCGCCAGCGAGTACGGGTACACGCGCCGGGACCGGGATGCCGTGCGTCATCTGTACCGCGTCTCCGCGGGGCTCGACGCCATGATCCTCGGCGAATCCCAGATCCAGGGGCAGGTGCGGGACGCGTGGGAGACGTCAAAGGCCCAGGCGGGCCCCGTATTGCACCGGCTGTTCCAATCGGCGCTGCTCGTCGGCGCCCGGGTGCGCAGTGAGACGGGTCTCGCGACCGGTGCGGCCTCCGCACCCTCCGCGGCGGTCGCCGTGGCGGCCCGGATCTTTACCCGGCTCGCCGGCCGTTCGGCGCTCATCCTGGGAGCGGGAGACATGGCGGAGCTGGCGGCGACCTGCCTCGCCTCCGAGGGCGTGCGGGTCACGCTGGTGGCCAACCGCACGTACGAGCGCGCTCGCGCGATCGCTGAGCAGATGGGCGCGCGCGCCCTTACGCTGGACGAGGCGTGGGAGCACTTCGCGGACGCCGACATCGTGCTCAGCTCGACCGCGGCGCCGCACGCCGTCGTCACCTGGGACCATGTAGCCCCCGCGATCGCTCGGCGCGGGGGGCGTCCCCTGTGCATCCTCGATCTCGGGATGCCGCGCGATGTCGAGCCCGCGGTCGCGCAGCTCGAGAACGTCTTCCTGTACGACATCGACGATCTCCAGGCGGTGGCCGCACAAGCCGCGGTGGAGCGCCGCCGCGACATCCCGGCGGCGGAGCGCATCGTGAGCGAAGAGGTCGAGCGCTTCTGGGCGTGGTACGGCGGGCTGGTCGTCGTGCCCGTCCTGAAGGAGTTCCGCGAGCGGCTGGACCAGGTGCGCGCCACGGAGCTGGAGCGCGCGCTGCGCCGCCTCGCGCATCTGAGCCCCGAGGATCGCGGAGAGATCGAGCACTTCAGCCAGACGTTGCTGAACAAGTTTCTGCACCAGCCGACCCTGGCCCTCAAGGAGGCCGCACAGGCCGGGCGGGGCTACGGCCTGCTCGAGGCGCTGAAACGACTGTTTGGCCTGGAGCGGCGCGATGACCCGTAAGGTCCTCGTGAGCGGTGGCGCCGGGTTCATCGGCTCCCACGTGGTGGACGCCTACCTGGCGGCGGGGGACGACGTCACGGTGCTCGACGACCTGTCCACGGGCAAGCGGGAGCACGTGCCGCCCGGCGCGAGGTTCGTGCAGGCCGATGTGCGATCGCCCGCCGCGCGAGAGCTCCTCGCCAAGGGCGGCTTCACGCTCCTCAACCATCACGCGGCGCAGATGGACGTGCGGCGTTCCGTTGCGGATCCGCTGTTCGATGCGGACGTGAACGTGCTGGGGTTGCTCAACCTGCTCGAGGGTGCCCGGCGCGGCGGTGTGCAACGGGTGGTCTTCGCGTCGTCGGGCGGCACAGTGTACGGCGAGACCGCGCGCCTGCCGGTCGTCGAGTCGGCCCCGAAGCTGCCCGCGTCGCCGTATGGCACCGCCAAGCTCGCCTCGGAGTATTACCTCGCGACGTTTTCCCAGTTGTACGGCCTCGAGACGGTGGCGCTGCGCTACAGCAACGTCTATGGCCCGCGCCAGAACCCTCACGGCGAGGCGGGCGTCGTCGCCATCTTTGCGCATCGCGTGCTCGCAGGTCAGCCGCTGACCGTGTTCGGCGACGGCGGTCAGACGCGGGACATGGTGTTCGTCCAGGACGTGGTGGAGGCCAATCTGGCCGCGAGTCAGGTCGCGCTCCCGTCGGCAGACGGGGTGGACGGGCGCGCCTTCAACATCGGCACCGGCATCGAGACGTCGGTCAACGACCTCGCCGCCACGCTCGTCGCCATCGGAGGGCACCGGGTGGAGATTCGCCACGCAGCGGAGCGCCCCGGCGAGCTGCGGCGCAACGCGCTGGCGGTGGACAAGGCGGCGCAGGGGCTCGGGTGGCGCGCGCGGGTCCCCGTCGGGGACGGCCTGCGACGGACCCTGCAATCGTTCCGGGAGGGCTGACAGCGTGCTCTTTCAGGTGGGCCGGGCGGTCCCCACGACGCCCTGGGAGCTGGTCCTCACGTCGAGCCGCGAGACCAAGTTCGTCCTCGCCATCCTCGTCGTGTTTTCCATCGTCTCCTGGTATCTCATCTTCCTCAAGTGGTGGCAGTTCCGCCGGATGCGGCGGCAGGCCGACCGGTTCATGGCCGAGATCGAGCGGGCGACGCGGCTCGACGACGCCTACCACGCCGCCATGCGGTTGCCTGCCTCGCCCTACAACCGTCTGCTGCGTGAGGGCATTCATTTCTTCTCCGAGCTGAAGCCGGGCGGGTTGAAGGAAAACGGGCCGGCAGTGGCGACCCAGACCGCGTTGACCACGACCCAGCTCGAGGCGCTGCGCATGGTGCTCGCGAAGGAGGTCGCGGCGGAGCGCGACGCCGCGGCGCGCTTCCTTCCGTGGCTCGCGACGTTCGGCTCGGTCAGCCCGCTCCTCGGGCTGCTCGGGACGGTGCTGGGCGTGATGGATGCATTCATCGGGATCGCCGTCGGCGGCTCCGGCAACATCGCGGCCGTGGCGCCGGGGGTGGCCGAGGCCCTGGTCACGACGGTCGCCGGGCTCGCGGTCGCGGTACCGTCCGTAATGGCCTACAACCTGTTCGTGAATCGCCTCGGCTTGTTCGCCGGCGAGCTGGAAGGGTTCGCCCAGGAGATCATCGGCACGATGGCGCGCGAAGGGAGGCTCTAATGGCTGGGCTCCTGGGTGGTGGCGGCGGGCTGCGCGGGCACGGCGAGCTGCCCTTGAACGCCGACATCAACGTCACGTCGCTCGTGGATGTGGCGTTCGTGCTGCTGATCATCTTCATGATCACCGCGCCGATCATGCAGGGCGGTGTGGACGTTCGCTTGCCGCGCGCCGAGGCGCGGCCGCTGGAGCCGAAGTCGGGCCTCGTGGTCACCCTCGACCGCGACGGCCGCATCTTCATGGATCAGGCGGCGCTCTCGTACGCCGATTTCCGGGCGACGTTTCCGGCCTTCGTGCGAACCAAACGACCCACTGGGGTGTACCTTCGGGCCGACGGTCGGGTGCCGTACGCGGACGTCGTCCAGGTGCTGGCGGTGATTCGCGCCGCAGGCGTCAACGACGTCGGCCTCGTCGCGGAGCCCGAGGCCGTGGCGCGGTGAGACCGGCGCGTCGGAATCCCGAGAGCGCGAGGGTGGCCCTCGTGGGAACAGTCGCGGTACACGCGCTCGCCGCGCTGTTTCTCGTGGCCGGCGCAGCGGCTGCCCGCAAGCCCGTGCCTCCGACCTATCGCGTGCACCTGGTGGCCGCGCCCGAGCCGGCCGAGGACGCGCGCAAGGCTCCCGAGGCGGTCGAGCGGCCGGCCGAGGAAAAGCCCGCGCCGGCACCCAAGAGCAAGTCACCAAAGAGCACGGTGGCTCCGGCACCGCCGCCGCCGGTGGCGGACAACACTAAGCGCGAGGCGGCGCCACGCACCACGCCCAAGGCGACGCCGCTCCCCGGGGAGAAGCCGTCGACCGGCTCCGACGTCGCGACGGTGAGCACGGAAGGCGTGGAGTTCCCGTTCCCCGAGTACTTGCAGAACATCGTCGCGCAGGTGCTGCGGGTCTGGCAGCGCCCGCTCCAAAGCACTCCTCTCGAGGCGGAGGTCTCGTTCCTGGTACATCGCGACGGGTCGGTGAGCGATCTCCAGCTTCTCAAACGCTCGGGGAATTATGCGTTCGACCTCGAAGCGCAGGGGGCGATCGAGCAGGTGGGGCGCATCAAGGCGTTCCGGGCGCTCCCGGACGGATGGGATGCCGACGTGCTGTTCGTGCGCTTCTATTTCAGCGGCAGGCGCCAATGACGGCGGCCTGGCGGTCGGGCGGTCTGGCGGTCGGTGTGTCCGCAGCATTGCTGACCGCCGGTCCGCCCGACCGGCTGACTGCCCAAGACACGTCCGCGATCGATCGGGGAGTCCGCGTCGGGATCATTTACCGGCCCGGGGTGCGCCCGGGCATGGTTCTGTTGCCGGTGCACGCGCCCGCGCTCGATTCGGTGCGCGCCATCATGACGCGGGATCTCGACTATAGCGACCGGTTCGAGCTGATCACGCTGCCCGGTGGCGACTCGATCCGTGTCACGGCCGCAGCCCCCGGGGCCCGCCCCCCGGTCGCGGGCGGCACGGGGCGCGGGACCGGGGGAGGGGGCGCGGCGGCCGCCACCACGCTGAACTATCCGTTGTATCAGGCGCTGGGCGCCGACTTCGCCGTTGCCGTGCTGCCCGCGTCGGGCGATAGCACGATCGCCACGGTGCACGACGTGGCGGCGGGCGGCGTGCGGCGTGAGCTCCGCGTGCACCTGCCGGCGCTCAAGGACCCCGCGTTTCGGCTTGCGGTGCATCAGTTGGCCGACCGCGTGCTCGAAGCGGCGCTCGGCGCGGGCGGCACCGCCGCCACGCGCGTCCTGTTTGTGATGGAGGGCAAGGTATACGCCATCGATCAGGACGGCGCCGACCAAAAGCTCGTGTCCTCGAGCGATCACCAGGCGATGTCGCCTGCCTGGGCCCGGGACGGGCGCCGCTTCGCCTACATGGAATTCTGGGAGGGCCACGGGCGGCTATTCGTTCAGGAGGTCGCGAGCGGGAAGCGCGCGCCCGTCGCGACCACGGGCCAGGCGCTCGACTTCACACCGGCGTTTTCGCCCGACGGCAAGACGCTCGCCTTCAGCCGCGCGACCGAGGAGGGCACCGATCTCTACACGGTGAACCTCAAGGACGGCTGCTGCTTACAGCGCTTGACCGTGGGGCGCTTTTACGACAACTTGTCACCGACCTACAGTCCCGACGGCCAGCGGATCGCGTTCGTGTCGACGCGAGCCGGCTTGCCGCAGATCTACGCGATGGCGGCGGACGGGACGGACCAGCAACTCTTCGCGCCGTTCGACTACGGTGCCACCGGTTCGTCCAACGCGCCGGAGTGGTCGCCCGACGGCCAGACGGTCGCGTTCCACCGCGACGTGGGCGGCACCTTGCAGGTGTTCGTCCTCGACGTGCGGACGCGCGCGGTGCGGCAGCTTACCTCGGTCGGGCGGAACGAAGATCCGACCTGGGCACCCGACAGCCGTCATATGGCCTTCGTGTCGGATCGTTCGGGGTATCGGCAGCTCTGGATCATCGATGTGGAAACCGGCCGCATCCGCCCGCTGCTGCAGAAAAGCGGCGCGCGCCTGCCGGCCTGGTCTCCGCGGTTGCCGGAGACCGCTTCGTCGACCCCTTGAGATCGGAGAGGATTGCGACCGATGAAACGCCTACCCTTGCTCCTGCTGAGCGGTCTCGCCGTGGCGGCCATGGCCGCCTGCGGCGGCAAGAAGCCGGAGACGACGCCCGCGCCCGTAGGCATAAACGCGGACTCGGCAGCTGAGGCCGACCGGTTGCGCGCGGACTCCGCCGCGCGGGCGGCACGCGAGGCTCAGGAGCGCGAGGAAGCCGAACGGCGCCGCCAGCAGCAGATCGCGGATTCGCTCGCGGCGCTCGGTAAGTCGACGGAGGCGGTGCGGGCCCTCCTCGGGACGATGATCCACTTCGACTACGACAAGGCGATCATCCGGGGTGGGGATGCCGCGGTCCTGGACCAGAAGGTGGCGATCCTCCAGGCGAACCCGGCGCTGCGGATTCGGATGAGCGGCCATTGCGACGAGCGCGGGTCCGACGAATACAACCTGGCGCTCGGCAACCGGCGCGCGACGGCGGCCAAGCAGTACGTCGTCAGCCACGGCATCGATGCGGGCCGCATCGAGACCGTGTCCTACGGCGAGGAGCGGCCGCTCGCCTCCGGACACGACGAGGACGCGTGGGCGCAGAATCGCCGAGACGAGTTCGAGATTCTCTCCGGCGGCGAGAACCTGAAACAGCCGTGAGCCGGCTCGACGGGTGAAACACGCCCGGCCGTTCGTGCTCGCCCTGGGGCTCACCGCCGGCTGCGCGCTGAAAGGCGACGTCCGGCGCGTCGAGCTCCAGGTCGAGGCGCTGCGGGTCGAGCGTGCTCGAGCGGACAGCCAGCACGTGCTCGCGGTCGATTCGGTGCGCACGCTGCTCGCCGCCGTCCAGGAGCGACTCGCCGCACAGCAGGCGTACCTGGTGCAGCTGCGCGGTGACGTAAAGACCGACCTGCTGGCCGTGCAGCAGCAGCTCGTGAGCGTCCAGGAGCTGACCGGACAGAGCCAACAGCGGCTGACGGAGCTGCGCGGGCGGCTCGAAGAGCAGGCCCGCCAGCCGGTGCCGGCCCTGGATACCAGCCGCGGCGGAGCGGGCGTGCCCGTCGGGCCGTCGGGGAATCCGGCGGGCCCGGGGCCGGAACAGATGTACGACCTCGCCTATCAGCAGTACCGGGCGAGCCGGTACGGGACGGCCCGACTGGGCTTTCGGGAATTCCTGCGGCTGTTCCCCACCAACGAGCGGGCGCCCGACGCGCTCTACTTCATCGGCGAGTCGTTTGCCGGGGAGAACGCGGATTCGGCCGCCGCGGTGTATCAGCAGGTCGTGAAGACCTATCCCACCTCGCCGCGGGCACCGGCGGCGCTCTACAAGCTGGGCTTCCTCGCCGAGCAGCGCGGCAACAAGGCGGGGGCGCGGACGTACTACGCCCGGGTGATCGCCGACTATCCGCGCGCTCCAGAGGCCAACCTCGCGCGCGACAAGCTCCAGCGCCTGGGGCGGTAGCCCGCTCCAGGGCCTGGGGCCGGGGTCGGGGAGTCGGGGGGCCGGCGTGTCGGAGACGCGTGACAACCGGGCCGAGATGCCGTTCCTCGACCACGTCGAGGAGCTGCGCTGGCGCATCCTCTACAGCCTGCTCGCCATCGTGGTCTGCACGCTGGCGGGCTGGGTCATCGTCGAGCATGTAGAGGTCATCGGTCTCCTCATCCGGCCGCAAGCTTCGTGTCACCGGTCCTACCGAACCGTTTTTCATCACCCTGAAGTTCGCCTTCGTGCTGGGGCTGGTACTCGCGTCGCCGGTGGTCGGATACCATGTGTGGGCCTTCCTGGTGCCGGCGCTCTACCCGCGGGAACGCCGCCTCATCGTGCCGGCGCTGACGATCGGGGCCCTCCTGTTCTTGGGGGGGGCGGCCGCCGCGTACTTCTGGGTGCTGCCGCGGGCGCTGGCCGTGCTGTTGAGCTTCCAGCAGGGGGTGTTCGACCCGCTCATCACGGCGGACAAGTACTTCGCGTTCGCGGCGCAGCTGATCATCGCCTTCGGCGTCGTGACCGAGCTGCCGCTCATGATCGTGATCCTGGCTACGCTCGGGCTCGTCACGCCGCAGTTTCTGGCGCGCA
>Ga0209761_1000535_pt1 | contig 23365 bp, 21 predicted proteins | sample GraSoi013_1_40cm_4_FD_185818 | JGI IMG/M metagenome (GOLD analysis project Ga0209761, IMG submission 185818) | Grasslands soil microbial communities from the Angelo Coastal Reserve, California, USA - Sample 09_25_2013_1_40cm (SPAdes) (version 2) | ecosystem: Environmental > Terrestrial > Soil >...
CCGAACTCGCGCGCCCGGCGCGCGTCCGCCGGGATGTCGGCGTTCGCCCGGACCCGTAGCCGGCGTCGTGCATCCGCCCACGCCATCAGCGTGTCGAATTCTTTGCCGACCTTCGGCGCGACGAGCTTGGCGGCGCCGAGGATCACGCGACCGCTCGTGCCGTCAACGGTGATCACCTGGCCGCGCTTGACGGATCGCCCGTTCACCCGGAACCGGCCGGCGGTGGGATCGACGTCCAGCTCTTTGGCGCCCACGACGCACGTCTTGCCCATGCCGCGCGCAACGACCGCCGCGTGGCTGGTCATCCCGCCCCGGGCGGTGAGTATGGCGCGCGCGGCAACGATGCCGTGGAAGTCCTCGGGTGATGTCTCGGGCCGCACAAGAATCACATCGTGGCCCTTCTTCTTCAGCGCCTCGGCTTCGTCGGCGTCGAACACCACCTCGCCCGTGGCGGCGCCGGGGGAAGCCGGCAACCCTTTGGCGAGCACGGTCACGCTCGCCCGCGGGTCCACCATCGGGTGAAACAATTGATCGAGGTCCTGCGGCGGAACGCGCTGGACCGCCTCGTCCTCGGTGATCAACCCTTCCTCGACCATCTCGACCGCGGTGCGTACGGCCGCCATCCCGGTCCGCTGCGCGCGACGCGTCTGCAGCATGTACAGCTGGCCGTGCTCGAACGTGAATTCCACGTCCTGCACGTCCTTGAAGTGCTTCTCGAGCTTCGTCGCCAGGCGCTCGAGCTCGCGGAAGACTTTGGCGAGCCCCCCCTTGCTTCGTTTCATCTTTTCGATCGGCTCCGGCGTGCGCGCGCCCGAGACGACATCTTCGCCCTGCGCGTTGGTGAGTACGTCGCCATTCAGCACGTTCTCGCCGGTGCGGCAGTCGCGCGTGAACGCCACGCCCGTGCCGCAGTCGTCGCCCATGTTGCCGTAGACCATTGCGACGATGTTGACCGCGGTCCCCAGACTGTCGGGAATGCCGTGCACCTGGCGATAGTCGTTGGCACGGCGGGTGTTCCAGCTCTTGAAGACCGCCTCGATCGCGCCCCACAGCTGCTGCTGCGGATCGTCAGGGAAGGGGTGGCCGGTCCGCTGCTTCACGATGGTCTTGAAGTCATGCACGAGGTCGTGGAGGTCGTCGGCGGGCAGGTCGATATCGCGCTTGACCTTGCGCCGCGCCTTTGCCTTGTCGAGCTCGTGCTCAAACGGCTCTTTGCCTAAATCGAACACGACGTCGCCGTACATCTGGACGAAGCGGCGATACGAGTCGTATGCAAAGCGCGGGTTCTTGGAGCCGGCGATCAGTCCTTCGACCGTTTGATCGTTGAGGCCGAGGTTCAGGATCGTTTCCATCATGCCGGGCATCGAGACCGCGGCGCCCGACCGCACGGAGACGAGGAGCGGGTTCTTCGGGTCCCCGAATCCTTTCTTCGTAACTCGCTCGAGATGCTTCAGGTGGCGATCGACTTCGGCGCGCAGCGCGGGAGGAAACGTGCCTTGCTCCAGATACGTGATGCACAGCTTCGCGGAGATCGTAAAACCGGGAGGGACGGGCAGGCCGAGATTGGCCATTTCGGCGAGCCCCGCACCCTTGCCACCCAGGATGTCGCGCATGGCGGCGGAGCCATCGGCGCGGCCGTTGCCGAAGAAGTAGACGTGGCGTTCAACGGACATACGGTAAAACTGGAGGCGTTGCCGCTATACGGCCATAGTCACCGGTAACGGCGTGGCGTTGCGGGCCTTTTTGCTGTCGTCCGGGATCTCGGTGGGATACGCGCCCGAGAAGCACGCGTGGCAGAACTGCGTGCTGTCTCCACCGGCGGCCCGCAACATCCCATCCAGCGACAAATAGCCCAAGGTGTCCACCCCCAGATGCTGCCGGATCTCTTCCAGCGTGTGGCTCGACGCGATCAGCTCTGCCTTGGTCGGCGTATCGATGCCGTAGTAGCAGGGGCCGGTGATGGGCGCCGAGGCGACGCGGAAGTGGACCTCCTTGGCCCCGGCCTGGCGGATCATTTGCACGAGTTCTCGACTGGTCGTACCGCGCACGAGCGAGTCGTCCACCACCACGACTCTCTTTCCTTGCAGGACCTCGCGCACCGGATTGAACTTGATCTTCACCTTCGCGTTGCGCGCGGCCTGGGTCGGGTTAATGAATGTCCGGCCGACATAGTGGTTGCGGATCAGCGCATGCTCGAGCTTCAGGCCCGACTGCTCCGCAAAGCCCAGCGCCATGGCATTCGACGAATCGGGGACGGAGAAGACGCAGTCGGTACCCGGCGCCGGATGCTCCCGCGCCAGTTCCCGGCCCAGTGCGCGTCGCACGCGGTCGACCGACCGTCCGAAGACCGTGCTGTCGGGCCGCGAGAAGTACACCAGCTCGAAGATGCAGCGTTGTTGCGGCTTCGCCGGCAGGGAAGGCAGTTTGTCGATCTCGGGCGGCGCGCCCTGAATTCGCAGGAACTCGCCCGGCTCGAGCTCGCGGATCGTTGTCGCGCCGACGAGATCGAGCGCGCACGTCTCGGACGCCACGACGTAGCCCCCCCCTCCCCCATGGCCGAGCTTGCCGAGCCAGAGCGGCCGGAAGCCGCGGGGGTCGACGATGGCGTAGAGCGTCCGCCCGATGGTGACGACCAGCGAGTACGCGCCCTCCACGCGCTCCAGGGCGTCCAGCAGCTGATCCTCCGGCTCGCGGGCTTCGGAGCGGGCGATCAGGTGAATCAGCACCTCGCTATCCGATGATGTCTGGAAGATGGATCCCTTGGCGACGAGGTCGGCCCGCAGCCGTTCGGCGTTCGTCAGATTGCCATTGTGTGCCAGGGCCAATGGGCCTTCGCGGTAGCCGGCGAGAATGGGCTGCGCATTGGCGAGCACTGACGAGCCCGCAGTCGAGTAGCGCGTATGACCGATCGCCACGTCTCCCGGGAGACCGGCGAGCACTGTCTCGCTAAAGACATCCGACACGAGTCCCATCCCACGGTGACCATGGGCGACACCGGCCCCGTCCACCGTGACCATACCGGCCGATTCCTGGCCACGGTGCTGCAGGCTATAGAGCCCGAGATAGGTGACGCGCGAGGCGTCGGGGACGCCCGCTGCGCCAATGATGCCGCACATCTTACGCTCAGTCTCCCATGCGTCGAGGAATGGCGTTGAAATATACGTCTCGCAGCCGGCCGACAGACTCCTCGATTTGTCCGTCTCGCAGCGTGATGCGGAAGGCGCCATTCAGGGGACCAACGGTCCCGGCGCGAAGCAGGGGAACGCCAAGCTCGCCAGCGAGCGCCAGTACCGCCCCCGCGCGCTCTGGGGAACAGGTGATTACGGCGCGCCCGTGGGACTCGCTGAACAACACCTGGTGCGCGGTGAGCGGTGCGCTGTACGCGGTTAGGTCAACCTCCAAACCAAATCCGTGTTCCTGATAGGGACCACCCATCGCGATCTCGGCGACCGCGACGCCGAGGCCACCGTGCGAACAGTCGTGCGCGGATCGAAAGAGGCCTCGCTCGGCGCCCGACACGAGTAGGTCGACCAGACGCTTCTCGTCATCGAGATTCACGCGTGGCGGCTGACCGCCGACAAAGTCGGCACATACTTCCCAATACGCCGAGCCGCCGAGCTCGGCGCGCGTCTCACCGAACACGAACACGACGTCGCCGGGTGATCGCGCGTGACTGGCCACCGCGCGATCGGCCCGTGTGAGCAATCCAATCATCCCTACCACCGGCGTCGGATCGACCGTGCCCGTCGGGCTCTCATTGTAGAACGACACATTCCCGCCCGTGACGGGAGCCCCGAGCGCGCGGCAGGCGTCGGCGATGCCACGGCACGCTTCGCGGAACTGGTAGAAGACCGCTGGACGCTCGGGATTGCCGAAGTTGAGACAGTCGGTGATGCCGAGTGGCCGCGCGCCGGTGCAGGCAACATTGCGCGCAGCTTCGGCAACCGTGGCCTTGCCGCCTTCATACGGATCGAGGCGAACGTAGCGACTGTTGCAGTCGGTCTTCACGGCGATCCCGAACTCCTCGTGCCGGACGCGCAACACGCCAGCGTCCCCGCCCGGTGGGAGCACCGTGCTCGCCTGGACCGTCGAGTCGTACTGTTCGAAGACCCACTTCTTGCTGGCCACTGACGGGGAATCCAGGAGGGCGAGTAAGGCTTCCAAAGGCGCGTGACTGCGTGCGGCGTGCGGCGTAGCCGCCCGAAGGTTTGCGACGGCGGGGTCCTCCTTCGCTTCGGGATAATAGACGGGGCAGTCCTCGATGAGGCGCTGCCCCGGAATCTCGACGACGACTTTTCCTTGCCACGTGCAGCGATACATGCCGTCGTCTGTCACCTTGCCGATCGGCGTTGCGTCGAGGTCCCATTTGGCGGCGATCGCCTGGACTTCCTTCACCCGATCGGCCTTGGCCACGACGAGCATGCGCTCCTGCGATTCCGACAGCAGAATCTCGTACGGCGTCATGTCCGGTTCGCGCGTCGGAACCTTCGACAGATCGATCTCGACGCCCACACCGCCACGCGCCGCCATCTCGGCCGACGACGATGTGAGCCCGGCGGCGCCCATGTCCTGAATCGCCACGATATGCCCGGATGCGATCAACTCGAGGCTGGCTTCCAGGAGCAGCTTCTCGGTGAACGGATCCCCCACTTGGACTTGGGGCCGCCGCTGCTCGCTCTCGTGGGTCAACTCCTCGGACGCGAACGAGGCGCCGTGGATCCCATCGCGTCCCGTCCGGGAGCCCACGGCCAGGAGCACATTCCCGACGCCATGCGCGGCCGCCGTGATCAGGTCCTTCTCCTTGAGCACGCCGACGCACATCGCATTGACCAGTGGATTGCCTGAGTAGCCGGGTGCGAAGTCTACTTCGCCGCCCAGCGTCGGCACGCCGACACAGTTGCCATAGTCGCCGATGCCGCGCACGATGCCGGCCAACAGATAGCGGTTGCGCGCGTCGTCGAGCGGCCCGAACCGCAGGCTGTTGAGCAGTGCGACGGGACGCGCGCCCATCGTGAAAACATCGCGCAGAATGCCGCCCGCGCCGGTTGCCGCGCCCTGGTACGGCTCGACCGCCGACGGGTGGTTATGCGATTCGATCTTGAACGCAACGGCCCAGCCGCCGGGCAGCCGCAGGACGCCCGCATTTTCGCCGGGTCCTTGCACGACCTGGGGGCCCGTGGTCGGAAACGTTTTGAGAATGGGCCGGGAGTGCTTGTAGGAGCAGTGCTCGCTCCACAACGCGGAAAAGATGCCAAGCTCGGGGAACGTGGGCGTCCGCCCGAGCATCGCTACGATGCGCGCGTATTCGTCGGGTGTGAGATTGTGTTCCTGCACCAGCTCGGGGGTGATCTTCGGATCGGTCACTTCCGCGTCACGCCCTTCGCAACCTCGCGGAATACACGCGCCAGGATGTTCGGCGCCGACGTCTTCATCAACGCCTCAGCCTCGGCGGCGTCGAACCAGACCCCGTGGCAATGCGTGCACTGATCGATCTGGATGCCGTCCCAATCGTGCGTGATGAGGTCGTAGCCGCATTTGGGGCACTTCATGTGATGCTTCTTCCGCTCGCTCTCGGCCGCCGCCTGCTGCGCCGCAGCCCGCTGCTGTCGCAGCAGCTCGGCGTCGCGGCGTGCGAAGTATTCGTCTTCGTTCTTGCTGTGCGTCATCGACTCACCGGTGCCGGTGGCGGCGCAGGGGGTGGCCGCAGCTGCAACGTGTCGCCGCCCGGATTCGCGATTGGAACCCGGCCGGGCGGTGAGGACGATTCGCCGGAGTAGCGGTGGCCGTCCCAGCGCAGGATGGCATCGACCACGTGGCCCTTCTGCAGCGTCACCACGTCCATCGTACCGCAAGTGTATTCGCAACCATTGCGGAAGAACAGATATGTGTATTCGCCCACGCGCCGCACTGCCGCCGGCGCGGCCCACAGCTCATAGATCTCGCGCTCGGTCATCCCGGGATTGACGGTGCCGGTGTCGTCGGACACATACGGCACGTCGCGCGTCAGGGCCTGGCCTTGTGGCGCCGCCGGAGGGCGCGGACGCCGCGACGCCGCCTGCTGCTGCGCCGCCGCCACGCGGACGGCGGCGGTATCGGGTACCGGGCGAACCGGGGGTTGCGCCGGCGCCTGGGTCGAAGTCCGGCCGCGCAGCTTGTCCCACGCCAGCCTCAGCTTCGCCTTCGCGGTGTCGACCTGGTCACACCCTAAGGTGGCGACCGTCAACAGCGCGCAAATCGCCAGCGTGCTGCATCGCATTGCGAGCCTCCAGAGAGAGGAAGACGCGGGCGCCATCCTGACCGCCGAGGACCTGCGCGTTGCGGCGCTCCGGATGCGGCATGATCCCAACCACGTTGCGACCGGCGTTGCATACGCCGGCGATATCGTGCAGCGACCCGTTCGGATTCTCGGTCACGTACCGCAAGACCACCTGACCATTGGCTTCGAGCTCGGCGGCGGTCTGCCCATCGGCGACATACCGGCCGTCGCCGTGCGCGATGGGCAGCGTCAACTCCTCGCCGCGCTCGTAGCTCGCGGTAAACGGTGTGTCGGTCGCCTCGACGCGCACCCGCACCGGCCGCGACAGGAATTTGAGGCGGGCATTGCGCACCAACGCGCCGGGCAAGAGGCCCGCCTCGCACAGAATCTGGAAGCCGTTGCAGATTCCGAGCACCGTGCCGCCGGCGCGCGCGTGCGCCGTCACGGCGCGCAGCACTGGTGAGAAGCGGGCGATCGCACCGGACCGAAGATAATCCCCGTAGCTGAAGCCCCCGGGCAGGATCACCGCGTCGGCCTGCTTCAAATCGGTGTCCTTGTGCCAGACGTAGTAGGCGTCCGATCCCGCCGCGCGGGCCGCGTCGAGCGTGTCCGCATCGCAGTTCGAGCCGGGGAAGACGACTACGGCGACACGCTGCATTCGTAGTCCTCGGTCACGGGGTTTGCGAGGAGCCGGTCGCACATGGTGCGGGCCTTCGCGGCCGCTTCCTCACGCGTCGCCGCCTGCACCTGCAGCACCAGATGTTTGCCGGCGCGGACGCTGGCGACTTCGCCGAAGCCGAGCGCCTGGAGCGCGTGCTGGACGGCCTGACCCTGCGGATCGAGGAGCGAGGCGCGAGGCATCACCCGGATCTCCACTGTGTAGGCTCCTGCGCTCATGCCACCCCTCCGGCGCCGGTGCCGGTTCCCGGACGCCTGGGTCCGCGGAAGCTCTGCTCGCTCTCGTCGATGACGATCGGACCCGCGATTTCTGCCTCCTCGTCTTCGGTGGCGGCCTTGAAGAAGCCGAGCAGAATAGCCCGGCTCACGCCGTAGATCATGTACGCGAGTCCCAGAGGGAACAGGAACACATCGTGCTTCCAGATTCCGAATACCAGGATAACAACAATGAGCGTGAGCCCCAATAGTCCGCTGGCGCTGCGGAAGCCGGCCCGCGGCAGCGTCGGATAGTGGACGTTGCTCACCATCAGGATCGTCAACGCGATCATCAGGAAGGTGAGTACCAGATGCCACGGGAGGCCGTGCAAGGACGCGTACAGCGTGGTTTGCGTAAACGGGAAATACGTTGCCAGCGTCATCCCGGCTGCCGGCGAGGGCAGGCCGATGAAGTACGTCTTGGTGCGACCCGCCTGCGTCACGTTGAACCGGGCCAGCCGGATCGCCGCGGCCATCACATAGAAGTAGCAGAAGATCCAGGACGCGCCGCCGGTCCCCCCGCCCGCGCTGCCGGCGGCAAACTCCACCTGATACATGAGGAAAGCGGGGGCGACGCCAAAGCTCACGATGTCGACGAGGCTGTCGAGCTCGGCGCCGAACCGCGTCCCCGTGCCCGAGATGCGCGCGACGCGGCCGTCCAGCGTATCGAGAATGCCGGCGAAGACGATAAACCACGCGGCGCGGTAGAACTCGCCGCGCGTGGCGAGCACCATCGCCCACATGCCGAAGAACAGATTGAACAGCGTGAAGAGACTCGGCACCACGATCACGACGCGGCGGAGCGGCAGTGGCGGTGGTCTCATGTGTACTCCGCGAGGATGGTGCCGCCCACCCGCACGCGGTCGCCGGGTCTGACTTTGACGACCGGTCGCGCCGAGAGAGGGAGGAAGACGTCGGTGCGGGAGCCGAACCGGATCAATCCCAACCGGTCGCCCTGGGCCACACGATCGCCGGGCTTTGCGTCGGTCACGATGCGCCGCGCGATCAGCCCGGCGATCTGCCGCACGAGCACGCGACCCCGCGGTCCGCGCAGGCCGATCGACGACTGCTCGTTTTCGAGGCTCGCCTTCTCGGCTGCGGCATGCAGGAACTTGCCCTTGTTGTAGTGGACCAACTCGACCGTGCCGTCCACAGGATAGCGATTCACGTGCACGTCGAAGACAGAGAGGAAGATTGAAATCCGCACGGCACGCTCCTTCACGTACATGGGCTCGTGGGCTTCGATCACGTAGACCACGTGTCCCTCGGCGGCGGCGAGCACATAACGATCACCGCGCGGCCCCGGGCGAATTGGATCACGAAAAAACGCCACGACCCAAATCGCGAGGATGGCGAGGATGATGGCGAGCGGCCACCACCACAACGCGGCGGCCGCCGTAATCGCCCACGCGACCGCAATGAACGGCCATCCTTCACGTGCTATCCTCACTCCAGCTCGGTTCCGGTAATGCGTCGATAGGCGTCTCGATAGCGTGCGCTCGTCGCGTTCACCACTTCCGGTGGTAGCGCTGGCGGCGGCGCTTCACCGTTCCACTTGCCCTGCTTCTTCAGGTCGGCGAGATAATCGCGCAACGGCTGCTTGTCGAAGCTCGGCTGGCTGCGCCCCGGCTGATACCGGTCGGCCGGCCAAAAGCGCGACGAGTCGGGCGTCAGGATCTCGTCGATGACGATCAGCTCGCCCCCCCCGTCCCCCTCCCCCCCGGGCGTCGTGCCGAACTCGAACTTCGTGTCGGCGATGATGATGCCCCGCTCGGCGGCGTACGCACGGCCCGCTTCGTACAGCGCGAGACTCGCGCCCCGCAGCCGCTCCGCGGTGAGCCGGCCGAGCGTGCGCACCACCTGATCGAAGGTGATGTTCTCGTCGTGGCCCTGCTCGGCCTTCGTTGCCGGAGAGAAGATCGGCGGGTGCAGACGCGCACTCTCCACCAGCCCCTGTGGCATTGGCTCGCCGGCCATTGTGCCTGATTGCTTGTACTCGGTCCACGCCGAGCCGGAGATGTAGCCGCGGACGACGCATTCGAACGGTATCGGTGTGGCGCGGCGGCACAGCATCGCGCGGCCGTGCAATGCATCGCGGTGCTGCCCCAGCGCGGGGACGCGCGCCACGATCTCGTCGCCCTCGGCGGTCAGGCAGTGGTGGGGCATCACCGATTTGAGGCGCCCGAACCAGTAGGCGCTCATCTGTGTCAACACGGCGCCTTTGTGCGGCACCGCCTCCCGCATGACCACGTCGAAGGCGCTCACCCGATCGCTCGCGACGAGCAGCAGCGTGGCGTCGTCCACCTCGTAGACTTCGCGCACCTTCCCGCGACGCAGGAGCGGGAGCGGCAGCTCGCTCTGGACCAGCACTCCGGTCATACCTGAACCTCCGCCGCGGCAGCCGCGGGGGCAGCGGTTTGAATGGAACGCATCAAATCGGGCAGGACCCGATCGAGAAAGTCATCGGCTTGCTGTGGCGCACGGCCGACGTATGCCGCGGGATCCAGCTCCTCCGCCGTGGCGCGAACATCCAGCCGCTTGAACTCGGGTGTCCGGGCAAGCCGGTCGAGCAGTCCCTGCGACCCCTGGAGGCTCTGGGCGCGGATGACTTCATGCAGCTGCTGGCGGTCCCCACCCGCCTTCACGCCGCGCATCAGGAGCCGCTCAGTCGCCAGGTACGGCATCGCCGCGGTGACGTGCTGGGTGATCGTCTCTTCGCGCACCTCGAGGCCGGCCGCGACGTTGATGGCCAGTACGAGAATCGCGTCGGTCGCGAGGAAGGCTTCCGGAATCACCAGCCGGCGATTCGCGCTGTCATCGAGGGTTCGCTCGAGCCACTGTGCCGCCGCGGTGTGCCACGCGTTGCCCTCGAGCTCGATCACGAACCTCGCCAGGCTCGTGATCCGCTCGGCGCGCATCGGGTTGCGCTTATACGGCATCGCGGACGAGCCGACCTGCTCGCTCTCGAACGGCTCGAGCAGCTCGCCCTCATGCTGCAACAGCCGCAGGTCGGTCGCGAACTTCGCGGCCGATTGCGCGATGCCCGACAGGACGGCCAGCACCTGCCCGTCCAGCTTGCGCGTGTAGGTCTGCCCGGTGATGGGAAGTACGTGATCGAATCCCATCGCGCGCGACACGCGGGTATCGAGCTCGGCGACCTTCGCGTGATCGCCGTCGAAGAGCTCCAGGAAACTGGCCTGCGTACCCGTCGTCCCCTTCACGCCGCGGAAGCGCAGCGTCGCGATCCGGTTCAGCAATTCCTCCGTGTCCAGTGCGAAATCCTGCATCCACATGGTCATGCGCTTGCCGACTGTGGTGAGCTGCGCAGCCTGGAAATGCGTGTAGGCAAGGCAGGGGAGTGCGCGACAGCGGCGAGCCACTTTCCCCATCGCCACCAGCAACGCGCCGATCCGGCCCAACAAGAGCTGCATGGCCTCGCGCATCAGCACGAGATCGGCATTGTCGGTCACGAACGCGCTGGTCGCGCCGAGGTGGATGAAGGGACGGGCGGCGGGAGCCTGGTCGCCGAGATGATGGATGTGCGCCATCACATCGTGGCGCAACCGACGCTCGTATTCACCGGCCTTCTCGAGATCCACGTCGTCGAGGTGCGCGCGCAGCTGTGTCACCGCGGCCTCGGGGATCGCGAGGCCCAGGTCCTTCTCGCCTTCCATCAGCGCGAGCCAGAGCCGGCGCCACAGACTGATGCGGCGGCGCTCGCCCCAGAGCGCCTGCATCGCCGGAGAGGCGTAGCGCGCGGAAAGTGGAGAGACCCAGCTCAAACCGTTGCCTTCGCCCGCGCGACCAGTGTGTTCCAGTCGGCGAGGAACTGATCGAGGCCGCGGTCGGTGAGCGGATGCAGCAGCAGCTTCTTCAGGACTTCGGGCGGCAACGTCGCGACGTCGGCGCCGATCATCGCCGCTTCCACAACGTGGCGGGGATGGCGGATCGACGCGGCGAGAATCTCGGTCTCGATATTGTAGTTGTCGAAGATCGTGCGGGCTTCGCGGATGACATCCATGCCTTCCTGCCCCACATCATCGAGCCGGCCGATGAACGGGCTCACGTACGACGCACCCGCCTTTGCCGCGATCAGGCACTGCACGCTCGAGAAGCACAGCGTGACGTTCGTGCGAATCCCGGCGGCCGCGAGCCGGCGCACCGCAATCATGCCCGCCTCGATCATCGGAATCTTCACCACGATGTTCTCGGCGATCTTCGCGAGCTGCGTGCCTTCCTTGACCATCTCGTCGGTGTCCACGGCCACGACTTCGGCCGACACCGGACCGTCCACGAGCGAGCAGATCTCTTTCAGCACATCGCGGGGATCGAGATCGCCGGCCTGCTTGGAGAGCAACGACGGGTTGGTGGTAATGCCATCGATCAGGCCGGCCTGCGCGGCCCAGCTGATGTCTTTGAGACTCGCCGTGTCGAGGAAAAACTTCATGACGTAGACTCCTCGGCGTAGAGGTCCGGGGGATACTGCACCGCCTCCAGATACAAGCCCTGGGGCGGGGCAGGCGGGCTGGCCGCCAGATTATCGGTCGCAGCGAGCAGACGGGGGAAGTCCGCCGGCGGGCGCCGGCCAAGGGCGATGTCGACCATGGTGCCCACGAGGAATCGCACCATGTGGTGCAGGAATCGATCGGCCTCGACCGTGAACGCCATCCCTACTCCGTCCGCTCGCGGCGCCCATTGCGCAAGCGCCACGCGGCATCGGTAGTGGGTGGTGTTCGCAGCGGCCGCGGCCAGGCCGCGAAAACTGTGCTCCCCGACGAGTTCCGCCGCCGCACCCTGTAACGCGCTGACGTCCAGCGCCTGGCCCAGCGCCCATTCGTAGGGCCGGCGGAACGGCGACACCGCGGCATCGTCGGTGCCGATCAGGTACCGATAGCGCCTCGCCATAGCGCTGCGGCGTGCATCAAAGCCCGGCTTCATCAGATGCACCTGCTGAACCCAAATCTCCCGCGGCAACAGCCCATTGAGCGCGCGAAGCAGATCCATTGGTCGCCAGCGCTCGCCGGCCGCGAAGCTGACTCCCTGGCCGAGCGCGTGGACGCCGGTATCGGTCCGCCCAGCGGCCGTTGCGGGCGTCTTGCGACCCATCAGGCGCTCGAGCACGGCTTCAAACTCAGCCTGAACCGTGCGGTCGACCGGCTGCCGCTGCCACCCTGCGAAGCCACCCCCGTCGTATTGGATCACCGCAAGAAAGGGGCGGCTTGTCACGCGGGGAAAGATGCAACTCGTTGTCACTATTTGACAAGGGTGATAGCCTTAATCCTTCATGGACTCTCCGCTGCGCCGTGCCCTGAGCGCGCTCGCGAACCGGCAATCGCTCTCCGAGGATCAGACCGCGGAGGTGTTCGGCGTGGTGATGAGCGGCGAAGCGACGCCCTCGCAAATCGGCGGGCTGCTGATGGGCTTACGGGCAAAAGGCGAGACCGCCGATGAACTGGCCGGGGCTGCGCGGGCGCTACGGAACGCGATGGTGCGAGTCAATGCCGCGCACGAACACCTGGTGGATACGTGCGGCACCGGCGGTGGCAACGTATCGACCTTCAACATCTCCACGGTGGCCGCATTCGTAGCCAGCGGGGCCGGCGCGGTGGTTCCCAAGCACGGCAATCGCTCGTACACATCGCGGTGCGGCTCGGCTGATGTGCTCGAGGCACTCGGCATTCGCATCGTGCTGGATGCCGCCAACGCGAGTCGCGTGCTGAACGAAGCGCGCGTCGTCTTTCTTTTTGCGCCGAATTTTCATCCCGCGATGAAGCATGTGGGGCCTGTCCGGCGCGAGCTCGGAACGCCCACGCTGATGAACCTGGTGGGCCCCCTGGCGAACCCCGCCGGCGTCAAGCGACAGGTCATCGGTGTCGCCGAGCCCGAGCGGGCGCCCCTCGTCGCCGAGGCCCTGGTGAGACTCGGCGCCGAGCACGCGCTCGTCGTGCACGGTCGTGTCGGCATGGACGAGATCTCGCCGCACGGCGTGAGCGATGTCTGGGAAGTGAGGGACGGAGCCGTGCGCACCTGGGAGATCGATCCCGAGCGCTTCCGTCTGGGCATCAAGGACGTGAGCCACCTGCAAGGTGGGGAACCGGCGGCGAACGCCGAGCGACTCGAACGGATTCTTGGAAACGGTGCCGTAGGTGTGGAGCCTGATCATGCGGGGCTCGCGGCGGTGCTGCTCAACGCCGGGGCGGCGATTTACGTTGCGGGAATTGCCGCCTCCCTGGCCGAGGGGATCGGACGCGCGCGTGAAGTTGTGGCGTCCGGCGCCGCCCGCGCGGCCCTCGATCGGCTGCGCAAAGCGACCGCTAGTATTTCCTGATGACGCCGACGACCACTCCCTGCACGATGACATCCCGCTCGTTGAGACGCAGCGGCTGGAGCGTGTCGTTGGCCGGCTGCAACCTGATCCACCCACCGGGCTCGCGGTAGAAGCGCTTCACGGTGGCGCCCTCTCCATGGACCAGCGCGATCACGGTCTGGCCGGCGTCGGCCTGGTTGCGTTCCTGAACGACGACGTAATCGCCGTCCTTGATGTGCTCGTCGATCATGGAGTCGCCGCGCACCCTCAGGACGTAGCTGCGTCCGCGCCGCGGCAGCAGCTCGTCCGGGACGGCGATCGTCTCGTCGCCCGTCACGGCCTCGATCGGAGCCCCCGCCGCGACCAGCCCCAGCAACGGCAGCTCGGTGGCGCCGGTCTGACCCTTGGGGGGCACGACCTCGATCGCCCGGCTCTCGTTGTGAGTTCGCCGGATGTACCCTTTGCGCTCGAGATTGGTGAGGTGCTCGTGGACCGTCGCCAGCGACTGGAACCCGAACTGGCGGGCAATTTCCTCGAAACTCGGGGCGTACCCCTTTTCCTCGATGTGTTTCGTGATGTAGTCGAGGATCTCGCGCTGGCGCCGCGTGACCGGCATGCTGGCTCCCGAAGATTTACCGAACCATAATCTACCCGAATAACGCCCGAACGCAAGGATGCCAGATAACCCGCGCGCCGCCTCGCTGGATGCTATCCTCGCCGTAACGCGGGGACGCGTCGCGGCTCTTAAAGAGAAGGCCGTCGAGCTGGAGCGTGCCGCGGCGGCGGCTCCGGCACCCCGCCCATTTCCGACCCCTGGAGCGAGCGTCGGTGTGATCGCCGAGGTAAAGCGCCGTTCCCCGTCCCAGGGCGCGATTCGGGAGGACCTCGACCCCGTCGCTCACGCCGCTGCCTACGAGCGCGGTGGCGCCGTCGCGGTATCGGTCCTTACGGACGAAGCGCACTTTGGAGGATCGATTGAGGACCTCAGGCGCGTCGCAGCCAGCATCACCGTCCCGGTGCTCCGGAAGGACTTTGTGATCGACGAGCTGCAGATTCCGGAGGCCCGCGCCGCCGGAGCGAGCGCGGTGTTGCTTATCGCTCGCGTCCTGACGCCCGCACAACTCCACGGACTCGCGCGCGCGGTACGGCAGCGGGGGATGATGCCGCTGATCGAAGTCCACGCGCCTCGTGAGCTCGACGCCGCGCTCGCGGCCGGCCCCGGCGTCGTCGGCGTAAACGCGCGCGATCTCGACACCTTTGTCGTGGACGTGCGCGCAGCGGAGGAGACCATTCGGCGAATACCGGCGGCGGTGACCGTCGTGGCGGAGAGCGGTATCGAGACGCGCGAGGATGTCGAGCGGCTCGCAAGGGCAGGAGCCGATTTCGTCCTCGTCGGGACGAGCGTGGCCCGACAGCGCGATCCTGAGAAGGCCGTCAAGGCACTCGCTGGCGTGGAGCGACGACCCAGACGATGACCGCGACGGAGATCGGTCGCTTCGGCCCTTACGGTGGCCGGTATGTCCCCGAGACGCTGATGCACGCGCTCGAGGAGCTGGCCAATGTCTATGACGCGGCGCGCAACGATCCGCGATTCTGGGCCGAGCTCGAGGGGCTCCTCAAGAACTACGTCGGACGCCCGACCCCGATCAGCGCCGTTCCGCGCCTTTCCGCGCAGGTAGGCGCCCCAGTGTTGCTGAAACGTGAGGACCTCAATCATACGGGCGCTCATAAGATCAACAACACCCTCGGGCAGGTGCTGCTCGCTCAACGGATGAACAAGCGGCGCATCATCGCGGAAACGGGTGCCGGCCAACATGGCGTCGCGACCGCCACGGTATGTGCGCGGTTTGGGCTCGAGTGTGTGGTCTACATGGGCGAGGAGGACATGCGGCGGCAGCGGCTCAACGTCTACCGCATGGAGCTCATGGGGGCGAAGGTGGTGCCGGTCACCTCCGGCACCCGCACCTTGAAGGACGCCACGAACGAGGCGCTGCGCGACTGGGTCACGAACGTCACATCGACCCACTATATCATCGGCTCCGTGGTGGGACCCGACCCGTTCCCGCGTCTGGTCCGCGACTTCCAGTCCGTGATCGGGCGGGAGGCGCGCGCGCAGATGCTGGAACAAGTCGGCCGGCTGCCGAGCACGGTGGTCGCCTGTGTGGGCGGCGGGTCGAACGCGATGGGCATCTTTACCGCGTTTCTCGACGACAGATCGGTGAAGCTCGTCGGTGTCGAAGCGGCGGGGGAAGGGATGAAGACGCAGAAGCATGCCGCGACGCTCGGCGCGGGTCGTCCCGGCGTCTTTCACGGCAGCCTGAGCTACCTGCTGCAGGATGCCGACGGACAGGTGCAGCCGGCACACAGCGTCTCGGCCGGGCTCGATTATCCCGGCGTGGGCCCCGAGCATGCTTACCTGAAAGACAGCGGTCGCGTATTGTATGCAGCCGTGACGGACCGGGAGGCCCTGGACGCCTTCGCCGCCCTCTCGCGCTTGGAAGGCATCCTCCCGGCTCTCGAGAGCGCCCACGCGATCGCCTGGGTCATGCAGGCGAAGCGAGCCTCTGACGAACTCATCCTGATCAACCTGAGCGGCCGCGGCGACAAGGACGTCGCCATGGTCGCCGAGCTTACGGGAGCAACGCTCTGACGAATCCCGCGTCGCAAATCCCCGAGCTGGCCCTCCCGCCGTCACAGGTCGAGGAGCTGATGCAAGTCATCAGCAAGGGGATGCGGGCGACGCAGTTGTACATGCCGAACAATCCCGTCTACCAGCGCGCCGTCGACAACATCCGTTCCGCCTTCCGACAGGTCTGGCAGGCGACGGACGAGCTGATCTTCGACATCGGCGAAACCGACCTTCGCTGGGAGGATCACGCCGTCTACAGCCAGGAGCAGCGCAACGAGAGCATCGCCTGGACGCTGTACAAGGACGGCGTTCGCTCGCTCACGTTCAAGCACGGCGTCGAAGACGCGGAGATCGTGCGCTTTCTGTCGGTGCTGCAGCAGGCGAAGAACCTGCAAGCGGACGCGCCCGATGACCTGCTGACGTTGCTCTGGGCGGAAGACTTCCAGTTCGTCACCTATACCTTCCGGGAGCTCGCGAGCGAGAACGCCGTGCCGATCGAGCGCACCGAGAAAGGCGCGCCCGCGATCGGCGGTGGCGGGACGCCGGGCGGCGATGGCGGCGGCTCCCCTGACGCGACGACGGTCCGCCGGCAGGTCGAGGAAGAGGCGCCTCCCAAGCGCGAAGGATTGGTGTCGATCGACGACTTCGATACGACGCTCTATTTCCTCGACGACAAAGAGATCGATTATCTCCACAAGGAAGTCGAGCGCGAATACGCGCAGGACCTGCGCGGCAACGTGCTCGCGATGCTGTTCGATCTGCTCGAGCTGCAGACCTACGGCACGGTACGCGCCGAGCTGATCTCCATCGTCGAGAATTTCATTCCGTATCTGCTGGGCGCGGGGGACTTTCGGTCGGTCGCCTTCATCCTGCGGGAATGCAAAGTCATCCTGCAACGGGCCCGCGAGCTGATTCCGGAACATCGTCAAACCCTAGAAGGGCTGCCGGCGCGATTGTCCCAGCCGGACGCGCTGTCCCAGCTGCTGCAGTCCCTCGATGAGGCGACCACTCACCCCACCGAGGAAGAGCTGAGCGAGCTGTTCGGCGAGCTGGGGGCCGACGCGCTCGGGACGTTGATGGGATGGTTGCCGAAGCTGACGAACGAGCGCGTCAGGAGCCTCGTCCAAAATTCCGCCGAACGCTTGGCGCAGACGCACGCCGCGGAAGTGCTCAAGGCACTGGCAAGCGCCGATCCCGCCGTGCAGCTGGAGATGGTGCGGCTCGCGGGCCGGCTCAAGCTGCCCGGCGCACCGGACGGCATGGGCCCGCTGCTGGAGCGCGGTGAACGGGAGCTGAAGCTGGCTGTCGTGGAGGCGCTCACGATGATCGGAAGCCCCAGCGCGACGCGGCTGCTGGAGAAGGCGATTGAAGATCAGGAACGCGACGTCCGCATCACCGCGGTCAAGTTCCTCGGCCAACGCGGCCATCGCAACGCGTTTCCACGCATCGAGGCGGCGGTGACGGGCAACAAGCTCAAGAACGCCGATCTGACGGAGAAGATGGCGTTCTTCGAAGCGTACGGCGCCCTGGCGGGCGAGGCGGGCATTCCCACCCTCGAGAAGCTGCTCGTCGCGAAGGGCGGTCTCCTCGCCCGCAAAGAGGATCCCGAGACGCGCGCCTGCGCCGCGATGGCCCTCGGCAAGATTCGCACAGCTGCGGCGCGCGACGTCTTGCAGAAGGTGACGCAGGATAAGGAAGCGCTCGTGCGCAACGCTGTAAGCCGCGCGCTGCGCGATGTGGGAACGGGGGGGGGATCGTGACCGCGCCCGGCGGCAAACGGCCGTCGATGATGGAGACCGTCCAGACCACGGACGGCTTCCTCCGCCACGCCGGCCGCGACTTTCTCGTCGTCCTTTACACGTCGTTCCGGTCGCTCAAGCTCTATCCAATCGAGAACGCGCAGGTGCAGAAGGCGCTGGACGACCTCGCCGCGACGACGAAGCAGCTCCTGGACGTCGAACGCGAGCTCGAAGTCCGGCTCCAGGGCGAATTCATTTTCGTCAACTCGACGCGGCTGCGGCTCGACCTCGACAACTACGCCTCGTTCTCACACATCCTGAACGTGCTGCAGCAGTGCGGCATCGGCGCGCTGCGGCTCGACGAAGGGGTGGATCGGAAGCAGCTGCAGGTGTTCGTCTCGTTGCTGCTCGCGTACGCCGCCAAGGAAGCAAACCCCAACAAACTGTTCGAGCTGTCGCAGAAGCTGAGCGACGGTGGCGTGTCGCACATCAGCGTCGAGCCGCCGCTCGAAGTCGAAGAGGATGTCGAGGAAGAAGAACGGCAGAAGGAAGCGGCGAAGCGGACGTACGCGCGCTCCGTGGCGGTGACCAAGGAGGTCATCAACAGTATCCGCATGGGGCGCACCGCCAACGTGAAGAAGGTGAAGCGCGCCGTACAGGCGATCGTGGATCAGGTGCTCAACAACGAGTCGTCGCTCGTCGGGCTGACCACGCTGCGCGACTACGACGAATACACGTTCACGCATTCCGTAAACGTGTGCATCTTCTCCGTGGCGCTGGGACGCAAGCTGGGGCTGACCAAGCTGCAGCTCTACGACCTCGGCATGGCGGCGCTGTTTCACGACGTCGGGAAGTCACGGGTGCCGCTGGAGGTCCTGAATAAGGAAGGGGGCCTGACCGAGGAAGAATGGCGGATCATGCAGGCCCATCCCTGGCTGGGGGTGCTGACGCTGTTTGGGCTTCGCGGCTATGGGGAAATCCCGTACCGCGGGATGGTCGTCGCCTACGAGCACCACATGAAAATCGACCTGACCGGGTATCCGAAGTCGATCCGCGGACGCGCGTTGTCCATCTACTCAAAGGTCATCGCGGTTGCCGACGGGTTCGATGCGGCGACGAGCCGCCGCGTCTACCAGACCGTCCCGATCCAGCCGGATCAAGTGCTGAAAGAGATGTGGGAGAACCCGCGACGCGGGTATGACCCGGTCGTGGTAAAGGCGTTTATCAACCTGATCGGGATTTACCCTGTTGGCACGTGCGTCATTCTCGACACCTACGAAGTGGCGCTCGTGCACAACGCGAACCCCGATGTTGCGCACGTCCACCGGCCCGTGGTTCGCCTGGTCACCACGCCGGACGGCGCGCTGCTGACCCCCGGCACCATCGTCGACCTATCGCAGAAAGACCCGAACGGCAGTTATCCTCGCACCATCGTCAAGGTCACCGACCCTGTCAAATACGGTATCAACGTCAGCGACTACTTTGTCTGAGAATGCCATCGCGGCGCGGTGGCGAGCGCTGGGCAAATCGCGGGCGCTGATTCCGTATTTGACCGCCGGTTTTCCGAACTTCGAGGAGTCGCTCGACGCGATCCGGTCCGTCGCGAACGCGGGAGCGGACTTCATCGAAGTGGGCGTACCGTTCTCGGATCCCCTGGCCGACGGTCCGACCATTCAACGCACGACGCAGACGGCGCTGGCGCAAGGCATGACTGTAGCGCGCGTGCTGGAATTGGTCCGCCAGGCTAATGCTCCTGTGCCCGTCATCATCATGACATATCTGAATCCGGTGCTCTCCTACGGCGTGCAGCGATTTGCGAAGGACGCGTGCGCGGCCGGGGTAGCGGGAGTGTTGCTCACCGATCTGCCCGCGGGCACCGATCCGGCCGTCGAACAAGCGGTCACGGGGAGTTCGCTCGCACTCATTCGCCTGGTCGCCCCGACAACCGACGATGCCCGGCTCAGGGGCGCCCTCGCCGGAGCCAGCGGCTTCGTGTACCTGATCTCGCGGCTCGGCGTCACGGGCGCACGCGACACCGTGCCGGCCGATCTTGACGTGCAGGTGCACCGTATTCGCGCCGCAACGCGACTTCCGGTGGCCGTCGGATTCGGGATCGGCACGCCCGCGCAGGCGGCCGCGGCTGCGCGTTCGGCAGACGGGGTGGTGGTGGGCAGCGCGCTGATGGACGTGCTGGCGAAGGACGGCCTCTCGGGCCTGCAGCGGTTGACCCGCGAGCTGGCTGCGGCGGTGCACGCATGAGGGTCGCACGGTTCGTCGGGATCTACAGCCAGGCCCTCACGTGGACCGGCACCGCACTCCTCCTCGCCGTCCTCGGCGCGGATCACCGCTGGCTGGGGCAGATCCCCGAGATGATCGTGCTGTTTGGCGCCGCCGTGGCGCTGCGCGGCTTGTCGGTCCCCCTGAGCAAGTACTCCTATCTCAACCAGACCGCCCTCGTGGGACTCGCCGGCAGCCTGCTCGTCGGCGTGCCCGCAACCGCGCTGGCCATCGCCGGGGCCACGATCGTCACCGATTCGGCGTGGCAACGCAAGCCGCTGCGCGTTGCGTGGATCAATCTGGGCCGTGAAGTCATCACGCTGGTCGCGGCCTACGGTGTGTACACGGCGGCACTGGACTGGCTCGACATGCCGAACGGCGCGCCGGTCCTGAACATCGAGCTCCTGCCCGCGCTCGCGGGGTACGCGCTCGCGTATTTCGTGTTCAGCCGCGTGCTCTTCTACTTCAGTCTCATCATCCGCGCGAAGCTCGAGCCGGCGGAGCGGCTGATGATCGTGCGCTACGAGGTGATCGCGTACGCGGCGACGCTCCTCGCCGCGACCATCTTCGTCGGCGCGGTGGTCGCGTGGTCCTTCGGCGCCTGGCTCCTCGTGGGCCTCGTGCTCACGTTCCTCGGGCTGCTGCTCAAGCAGATGATCGAAGAGGCGATCTCCGCCGAGGAGCTGAACAAGATCCACGCCATGGAAGCGGTGATTACAGCGAATATCAGTCTCGAGGACTCCTTTCAGCGGATCGAGCGGCTGGCCAACCGCCTGGTGGACTGGGGCGACTTCCGCATCTACCGGCTGCACGACGGCGTGATGTCGCTGGTGCATCGCTCCGAACGCGGGCGCCAAGGCCGCGGTGAGCCGTCGGAGGACACGCAGGCGCTGCGCCGGAGCGTTGCGGCGAGCGGCGAAACGATCGTCATCGACGACCTCACGCGCGACAAGCGCGTCGCGGATGCGCCGCTCGATGTGCAGAGCCTGGTGATTGTGCCGCTCAAGTTTGGCGACCACGTGATCGGGACGCTGGAGCTCGAGCATCACAAGAAGCACTGCTACCGGCGCCAGGACATCCTCACGATCACGACCTTCGCGAGCCAGCTCGCCACCGCCGTGCACATCACCGACCTGCGCCGGCCGCTCGTCGAAACGGTCGAGCGTATGACCCGCCAGCTCGCCGCCATCGCGCAGACGGCCGAGGCGTTGAAAGGCGTGGCGTCGGCGGTGGCGCAATCGACCGGGCTCATTCGGGAAGGGGTGCGTCGTGAGGAAGGCGAGGTCTCCGGCGGCCTTGAGGCGACGGAAAGCCTCTCGCAGGTCTCGCGCCGCGTGTCCGATGACGGCGCCGGCGCGGCCCGTGCCTCGAGCGCGGCGAGCGACGTCGCCAGCCGCAACCGCACGCAGATTCGCGAAGCCATCGAACGTCTGGTCGCGCTCAAGGCGTTCGTCGGTGAAAGCTCGAGCAAGGTGCAGCAGCTCGGTCAGATGAGCCGGCGCATTACGGGCTTCATTGCGTCGATCCGCGAGCTCGCCGACATGACGAACCTGCTGTCGCTGAACGCGGCGATCGAAGCCGCGCGCGCCGGCAAGCACGGCAAGGGGTTCGGCGTCGTCGCCGACGAGGTGCGCCGGCTGGCCGAGCAGAGCGCGACTGCCGCGGCGGAAGCGGGCGATCTGGTGCAGGACATTCATACGCAGGTCGGCGAAGTGGTCGAGCAGATGCGTCGCGGACAGGTCAACGTCGGCGACGTGGAGGAGCTGTCCGCCGCGGCGCTCGAAGCCCTGGATGCGATCGTTGCCGCGACGGCGGAAGCGACCGCCCATGCCGGGCGCATCACCGCCGCCGCGGGAGAGCAAACTCAGGCGTTCGCGCGTCTGCGCGAGCGCATCAACGCGGTGGCCAGCATCGCCGGGCAGAACCGCGCCCAGGCTGACGATGTGGCCACCCGCGCCGTGCAGGCCGCCGAAGGGCTCACCGATCTCGAGCGCGCCACGCGTGACCTGGAGCAGGTGGCCACGATGCTGCGCGACTTGACGCGAGGTTTTGCCAACGTCAATTGAAAGAGCCTACGTGGCGCTCGGGTCCAACGTAGGCGATCGCGCAGCGCATCTGGCTCACGCGCGGTCCCGGCTGGGCGCGCTCCCCGGCACGCGACTCGTGGCCGCATCGCGCGTCGAGGAGACGGCCCCGATCGGGCCCATTGCGCAGCCGCCGTATTTGAACCAGATGGTGCTGCTCGAGACGTCGTTGGCCCCGGCAGAGCTGTTGGCGTATTGCCTCACGATCGAGGCCGAGCGGGGCAGGGAACGCGGCGAGCGGTGGGGACCGCGGACCCTCGATCTCGACATCGTTCGCTACGGCAGTCGATCCGTGCGGGAACCCAGGCTGACGATTCCACATCCCGAGCTGCCCAACCGCGATTTCTGGCAGCGGGAAATCGCCGAGCTGGAAGGGAACCATGCCTAGCATCACGACGCGCGCGTTGCTCGAGATGAAAGAAAAGGGCGAGCGCATCGTCTCGCTCACCTGCTACGATGCGCTGTTCGCACGCCTGCTCGATGCCTGTGGCATCGACATCCTGCTCGTAGGGGATTCCGTGAATCAGGTCCTGGCGGGCGCGCCCTCCACGTTGTCGGCGACACTCGAGCAGATGATCTATCACACCACCATGGTGGGGCGCGGCACCGAAGGGGGGCGCGCCATGGTCGTGTGCGACATGCCATTCCTCAGTTATCAGGTGTCGCCGGAAGACGCGCTCCGCAATTGCGGCCGGGCGATGAAGGAGACGGGTTGCCACGCCGTGAAGATCGAGGGCGGCCAGACGATGGCCCCGACGGTGCGCCGGCTCGTCGACGTCGGCATCCCCGTCATGGGCCACATCGGTCTCACGCCGCAGTCGGTGCATGCGCTCGGCGGGTACCGGGTGCAGGGCCGCGACGATGCCGCCGCCGGCCGCCTGAAAGCCGATGCGACCGCGTTGCAGGACGCCGGCGCGTTCGCGATCGTGCTCGAGCTGGTCCCCGCACCACTCGCCTCGCAGATCACGAAGTCGCTGGCGATCCCCACGATCGGCATCGGCGCCGGTCCGGCGTGCGACGGCCAGGTCCTCGTGCTGCACGACATGCTCGGCCTGAACGATCAGTTCTCAGCCAAGTTCGTCAAGAAGTACGCGGCGTTGGCCGAGGACGTACGGGAGGCGGCGCGGGTGTTCGCGGCGG
>Ga0209761_1000539_pt1 | contig 23325 bp, 30 predicted proteins | sample GraSoi013_1_40cm_4_FD_185818 | JGI IMG/M metagenome (GOLD analysis project Ga0209761, IMG submission 185818) | Grasslands soil microbial communities from the Angelo Coastal Reserve, California, USA - Sample 09_25_2013_1_40cm (SPAdes) (version 2) | ecosystem: Environmental > Terrestrial > Soil >...
GGATAGTATGGCAAGTCCGAGTTTCACGGTCTTCTTGAGAACGACTCCGACCAGGAAACCTATCGCTAGGACGGTCAGTGAGGAAATGACCAATGTCGAACCAACATCGAATACGTATGCCAGGGATGTTCAGCCCCCTAGGATCTCGTCTTGGACTCTTAAGATGTTCTAATTGTACGCGCTGAGAATGCTGACCTTGCCTTGAGACTTGGGACACTGTTATGATGAGAACTCTTTTCTAACTATTATCGCAGAAGTCACTCGTTCTCCTAGTGTGCCGTCTGGATTGAGAAAGCGGTAGTGTTCTCCACAATCTACCACAGATCTCCAATGAATGTAGGGGACTTTCGTCGGGCCCTTCTCGGTCTCCATCGTCATGAAGAACACTTCTCCAGGCTCGAAGATGTCCTTGCCCTCGTGCTTCTTTCGCGCTTGCTGTGGCACTAGGTGAGCCCTTTCGAGCAACTCCAAGTGTTCTGTGCGAATGGTCTCTTCTGCGTGGAAGACCGATTCGGCGATTTTCCAAGGCTTGAGGCGCTTTCCATTAGCTTTCGTTATGATTTTCATACACGCCTCTTCCGTACTACACCTAAGTTGCGAGGCTCTTAGCCGAAGTGCAACTCGCAGCCCAGCAGGCACGGATACGTCTCGCGGCCTTTCTCGCAAAGAAAGCTGTGATACGCAGACAGCAACGGCCAAATTATTAGTAGGGTCACGACGTTCTTATGACATAAGGGGTCGGGATGGTTTTTGACTCCAAGAGAACGAGAACTCATGACCGGAATGGGCAACTGCTACGCTTCATGTCACGAGGACTTTGAGCATACTGTGGAAATGGTCGGTGATGCCCGGGGTTTGACGGTTGATCAGGTGAAGAGTATGCTGGAGGATATTCGAGGGAAGTATGGGGCTGACCAGGATTACCAGAAGCTTCGTGGTCGATTGCCGAAGGATTTTCCATTTTAGAGGTCGATATTGATTGACGAAGTGTCCTAGTTGTGGTGTGGGTTTTCAGAAGCACAATGACTTCGATGACCTAGCCGGCCATTTTGTTGCCGAGGCGGGGCGGAGTGATGCGGGGCATGTTATGTGGTTGAACCGGAATATTACCAAGAATAAGTCTGATAGAAAGACTCTCTCGAAACTATTGACTGAATTCTTCAGTCTGGGCAGTGGTAGCCTGGAAGCGTGGGTTAAGAGGCGTTTTATCGAGAAATTTTACGGTCCTAATCCTCATCCGTTTGTTGTGGCGTTGCAGCATCCTTCCTGTGCCGTATTGCTCGGCTATGTTGTTGAGCATCAGCATTTCCTCCGTCAGTGGGTCCGGTCCTGCAGCTACATTATGGCAAGATCTGATGAAATGGACGTGGTTCTCTACGAACTGGATAATATCAACACGGAGTACGGTGGCGTGGGGACCGGTCAGCCTAGTCATTATGAATTGTTGTTGAGAATGGGCGAGAGCCTTGGGCTAGATCGGAAAGAAGTGTTTCGGATGGCGCCGTTGGCGGATACGAGGGAAGCGATCCGGGTCTGGGATATGATCTGTCGGGATGATCACTGGGTTGAGGGGATGGCGGCGATGCACGGACTCGAACTGATCGCGAATCGTAAGCTGAAAGGCGAGGGGGCGATTATTGGATATTTTGATCCTGTCATTCTGAAAAATAATGAGATATCGGAGGCGGCGAAGGCGTTCTTGCGGGAGGGGTACGAGGCGGATGTCGGGCATTCTGAAGAGGCCTTGGGTCTTGTGGAGAAGTACTCCGGGATCTTAGGGAATATGGATGATGTGCAGGCAACGTTCCTTAGATCGATTGACTACTTCGATCGGTACTTGATGGCCCGGTTGGAGAGGAGTAGGCGGTTTGAAAGTAGCTGAGAAAGGCTGCGCGATTTGCCAGGCAACATGGGGCGACTACTGGGAAACGATCGAAGGACAACGCATGTTCTTTTGTTGTGATATCTGCGCGATCGAATTCAAGAACATGATCAACGAGGTAAGGAAAAGAACAGGATGGAAGATAATAGACGAGATCAAAATGACTGGCAACTACAGAGGAAGAGAATGCACAGCACTGTACGAAGGCAAGAAGTACGGGTTCAACATCCGGTTCGACTCAAAGGGCGGAATAGACCTGTTCAGCGAACGGGCATAGGTCCATAGGCTGGGGTCCAGGTACCTTCAGCAGGCCACGAAGGAAGAAGGGCTAGGCAAGGTCCCCTGAACGTGGGATTCTAGGTATTTCACGAAGGGCGCTGCGCGGGAAAAATTGACAAACTCCATGGACCGGCGTTGCAATGTCCAGTTACAAGACGATTGAATACGTCAAGCTCTTGAGCCAGACAAGTATCAAAAGTGAATACCAAGGTAATTGCAATACTCGTAAGCGCAATCGCGATAGGGGCGATTGTCTGGGCTACTGGAGCGCTCAGCACTCCGCCAACCTCCCCGTCCACGCCTGCTAAAGCAGCGACTTACACAGAAAACATAAACTCGACCTCCACTGCATTCCAAAATTCCACGCAAGTAGCTGTCGATCTTCTGAACGATGGCAACGGAACTGCAACCCTAACAAGTTACCAGGTCACAGACTCAAGCGGCAACGAATACGCGCTCACAAACTGGAGCGGTCCGTCGCTTGCACCGAATACCGTTACGACAACAACATTCAGTATCGGTTCGAGTTGTTCACAGTGCACTCTCCAAGGTGTAGCATTCACCTTCACGAGCGGATACCAATACACAATAAAAGTCGTAACGGGACGCGGCAACATCTTCACGTTTACGCTAACCCAGCGTTCTGGTCACCACTACTCGATCCTCCTTCAAGTTGGATTTGGGAGCGTTGCTCAATAGGTCAGACTAGCTACGCGCGAAATGGGCACAGAATAGGCTCCCACTTCATATTAGAATGAGCATATGGACGGTTAGCTGGAAATTATAGGGGTAGAGGCCTCGCCTAATGAGAACCGACTTTCCGCAGCTTCTTTAGCTCGTCTCGTTTCGGATAATCGTCCTCGCAGACCCAGAACGTCTTGAACCTCGATTCAATGTCCTGAACGATACGAGTACCTGGTTTTCCACACCAAACACAGTCTTGCTCGCCTATCACTTTTTCTTCCACACTAGGTTATCCCGGATACGGGGACAAAGGCGCTCTGTCACCGTTGATCCCGACTTCGTTTTCCCGCATCCAGACAGCGATGAGGGGCTGTAGGGGTGCAGCCGGAGGTTTCGGTTCTTCTATCTTCAAACCGTCACAGTCCCACCCTATTTTATCAATGACAACCAAAGGAGAATAGGATCGTCAACACAATGGCCAGATGCATGCAGACTCGGAAAACTGCCTGGAAGGGTGGTGTGACGCCGTTCGAGCTTACGGTCAAAGTTGCCCCTCAAAACGTTTTCTACGCCTTGCGCACCCGCGACGGGACCTGCGAATCGGGTTGCGGCGTTTCCCAAACCCACGTCGCCGAGATAGTTTTCGGGATCGAAATTGTCGAATGGGACCTTTGCTCCGCCTGTCTTTCTCGGACCGGTTTCCTCGAATACTTCAACTCCCTGCCTTCGACGACCCCCCGAGAAGCGGAGGAAATCAAAATACTCCTGGGAATTTCGAATGAGACGTTAGAAAGGCAGAACCGAGCTGCGCGCCCATAACCTAATTTCGAGAATTCAGATTGTTGAGATAGCATAGTCCCTTAGGCTAGCTCTTTGTCAGAACGAATCTCTCAAACATGACGGAACCGCCCTCATACTTCCTTAGGAGTACCGATATTGTTCAAAACGGAGCAAGCCCACAGATACTAGAGTTAGCTGCTGAGCGGCGTGAGCTCTCGATGGGCTCGGTAGGCGAATAGCACAACTTGGAGTTGCAGGAGAAGCAAGAGGTCGCCGACTGGGCTGTAGATGATTCCGAAGGCGAGGCCAGCGACAACTATGGCCGAAAGGGTTGAGGCTAGGAAGCCCCATTTTTTCATGGTCCAACACGCATAGGCAAGCACTAGCTCTACGACCGCAAGTATTACTGTGAAGGAGAAGTAGAGGATGCCCGCGGCTAGGGCAACGGCGACCGTGAGGTATCCGAGCAGGATGGCGCTGACTATCAACCAGTAAACAGTTCCCTCCTCGACAAAGCTGTTGGCGTGTCTCGGTTTGATTTGATTCAACACTTCTATCAGACCGCGATTATTCGATTCCAGTTCCTATTGAGATCTCGACTTGAGTCCAGGCACCAGCTTCTACGATGACAGTCTTGGGCAGATCGGCGCAGCCAAAACCTATGGGTTGAGAGATACTTGCCACTATCCCGGCGCAACTCGTGACGGTCAGAGAGTATGCTCCCGGGTTCAAGCCGATCTTGAAGGTTCCGGAGGCCCAGCAACCTCCTACAGTGACCCAGTTCACAGGGACGGTCAAAGAGAGACCTGATGACGGCGTTACTAGGACTTGGACTTGGTTGTAGTAGGATGGCGCAGGAACCATGCTCTCTAGTACCCGACAGACGGGGAAGAGAGGGCCGATGGAGATGCTTCCGTCCATTCCCCCCGTCGCACCGAGCAGAGACGGGCTCGCGAGCGGCGACAGGTATCCGTTCGGCGAAACCATGAAACCCGTGACTGTTGACGCGGCGGTCAGGAAGAGGACCCAGAAGATCAGAGCCGAACTCCTCGTTACCAACATGATTCTTTCCTGGCAGTCTAGAGGGGCTGCGACGGTTAAGTCTACAGGTTAGAACGAGGTGTTCGGTTCCTGGAACAATCGCGCCTTACTGCTCTTTTCAGATTCTCCCATCTCTTCCTCTCTTCTCCTGCCATCGATCGGGAGTAGATTCATGGCAATTAGTCAGAGGATCGGCAGAAGGGTCCAGTTCACAGCGAAACGGTATTGTGGCAAGTGTGGTTCTACTACTGACCAGGTCTATTCTAGGGGTAGGATTGAGCCTGGTTCGAGGCCTGATGAGACGTTCGTCAAGGTTGAGTCTTGGTGTTGTGAACGTTGTGAGACTGTGGTGGAGAATCGTCGGGAGGAGTCTTGGCCGACTGACAAGTCGAAGGCTGTGAGACGGTTGTTGAGGCTGAGCACCGACTACGACCAAGTCAGAGAGTCATCTTTGCAGGTCGAGGGCGACATGGTGACCTTGAGGCTCAGATTCTATCCCTGGGCAGTTGTGAAGGCGTCGAAACGCGTCGAGGAAGCGGAAAACCACGGATTCTACCATCTAAGCGACCTCCTTCTACTGGATCAGCACGGGCTCTTGAAAGAACAACTGAGAGAGAACGTTAGAATGCCAAGGAAAGAGTAGATGAGTTCTACTTCCCAATGTGACTCATGATCTCCCTGCATAGTTCATCTCTCCTCTTATCAGAATAGCCAGTGTAGTTCAGCTCCAGGACCCGATATCCTCTCTTTCGAAGTAATGTCCGTAATTCTTCGTCTTTCATCATCTGGGCTGTCTCGAGGTGGACCCGGCCGTCAACGAACACGATCAAGGGTCGAGATTCCAACGGGAAGTAAAAGTCGGCCGTGGTAACAGGTATCTCGACTTGCGTTAGATAGTTTACTCCTTCCTCCTGCAGCCTCAAGGCTAGTTCATGCTCCATCCGTGAAGGGTTAGCGTTAAGGCGCTCACGCCAGTCGCTCCCCTGACTCGACATCTCTAGCGTTGAGCTGTCAACTAGGCTATTGCTCGGACACGAGAGCGAAACTGCTAGCCGAGGAATTTGCGTTTCAGTCTCGCTGCTTCGTTCCTAAACACTTCATCGCGTACTTCAAACTCCTGCCACACTTTCTTTGCGCCAACAGGGTAATGAGTGAGTCCAGAGCGGTTTTCCGTGTCAATTGCTCGAAATTTTGCTAGCCTGCGCGCTATTGACGAAGCAGTTCCACCGGTAACTTGGCCCAGCTCTATTACCTTTGGATCTTTCTTATCAGGTCTGACCCCGGGAGTCTTGTAAAGTGCTAGGGCCATTATCAATTCGTCATCGGACCAAAGAGAACCGAATTTCGAGATAGTCACATGGGCGTCATTACTTCTCGACAACTTTCTGGTCTCCAAAATCCGAAACTATTTGTCCCTGATTCTTGAGTTTTTCTCGTTCCTTTTTCAGTTCTGATGCCCTTAGGGTGTGTATTTCAGCCAAGGCAGCTGCGTCCGAATCTAAAGGGTTGAGCAGAGCCTTTTTGTTTTGTTTCATCCTGGCTTTCTTTTGTCTATCCAGCTTTCTGTTAATCTTCCTATTCTCAGGGTCCTTCACCATAGTGTTGACCATCTCTTGATTATCACCAAGTAGCTGCGAGGTGCAAATGCTAACTCTGCGGGAAGATGGGGGGCCTCTCTTTTATTCTTAGAGGCAATCTGGTGCAAAGGAGTAAAATGGAAAAGACAGTTCCCGAGTCCCCGTTTGAGGACTTGCCTGAGGCCCTGGTCGAGGAAATGCTCTCCCATTACAAGAAACTAGGCGAGCAGCTCTCGGCTTCTTTGAAAGAGATACAATCTCATAAAGAGAAGATCAGAGAATCGCTGGGTTCTCAGAATCTTCTAAGAACGGATTCGGCGATCATCCGCTCCCACGCGTATCCTACTACTTGTGGCGTTGATGGGTCCTACGCGATAGAGAGATTGCTGTCCACTGACATAGCCGCCATGGCAGGGGTTGCGGTAGAGGGATTGACTCCTCCCAGTGAGAAACGGCATTGGCCCCATCCACACCATCTGTGCGATGTCTCTACTGTGGCTCATAGGGACGCCACTGCTCTGATCATACGAGCTGTTATGGTTACGATGGAATTAGAGTTGGCAGCCCTCGCCCCACACGACGTTGTATTTCTTGACGGGTCCCTCACAACTCCGCTGATTCATCTCAACCAAGCGCTTGCAAGACTCAGTGAGGTTCCTGAAGAGCTGTCGCGGGTCTTACTCCGTCGGATTGGGTCCGCCTTGGACCATTATGCGGAGATTCTCGCCTCTAAGAGAACAGACAAGATCTTTGCAGGCGTCCCAAAATACACAAGCAGAAACGAGATTTCATCGGCGCTCGGATTATCCAAGCACGAAGACCGTTCTTTACTTTCATACATTTTGAGAGGCGGCGAGCTGACAGGTCCCAGTGACATGATCAAACCGGATGAGGACTGGCATTTTAGTAGCTTGCCCGTTACGATGAAGGATAAGGCTAAGGAGATAATATCCTCACTCTACGAGTTGACCGTCCTTTACTACAGGCCGTACGACTATTTTCCAGCGCTTCGAATAGAGGTCTCTCCCTCCGTTGCCAAGAATCAGAGTCGGCTATCGATACTTCTTGAATCGTTCCAGTTGCAATGTGGAGCTCCAGGCATTGTCGAACCATATCCGTTATACTTGGCTGACAGGATGGTAAAGCATCTGAGCACCGCTCTACCGGCGATAAGAAAGGCAACAACGATGGAAATGGCTTCGGGGCCCACACAGGATGTCGGCGGCATATTCCTAGCGATGCAGGGTTATCGAACCGAATACTGAGAGGCGAGGGACTACGCCGACCGATCCACTGAAAAATTCGTTTGACCACGCTGAAAGAATAGGTGTAATCGGGTCTCCATCTTCAACTAACAGCCTCGTTCTTGACGTACTTGGTACAGCAGCGGACAAGAAACTGGTGGGAAGTCTGAGCATGTTCAACTTCACACAGGAAGCCACCGATCACTATGCACTTGGTCAGATTACTGAGATCAGATTGAGGAATGTTTGGAGCGAGGATCCAACTATGAGAGGACTGATTCGCCAGAAAGGAAGGGTGGACCCGATCACCGAAAGGCAGGATACACACAACGCAACTTTGTTGGTAAGCTCGGTCTTTGGAAAAACTGCTAATGGCTTCGAACCCAGTATGCTAGGCACGGTGCCCGCTACCGGCACTTCCATCAAGCTGGTCAACGAACAGATAATGCATGACCTGCTTGCAGACTACGCTAACGAGCTCTTCTACCTCGGAAAAGCCTACGGTTCTAGCGTTCATCTGCCCATGTGGTTCAAGCATTTCGGGTTTGAAGAGGGAGGAGCAGGAGAGGCCTACCATATCGGGGTCTTTGGCAAGACGGGATCAGGAAAATCCGTTCTGTCAAAAATGCTGATGCTGGGCTATTCAAGGCACAAAGAGATGACGATGTTCGTTCTGGACCCACAAGGCGAATTTGCGAAGCTGAAAACAGAGGCTCAGATCGGTGAAATTCTCGCAAAGAAACTATTGAAGGAGATCAAAGTCTACGACCTTCATAACCTCGTTCTGACAGGGAACGCCCTCTTTAGAAAAGTTCTAACTCTATCGGGATTCTTCAACAGACTTGGGATATTCCTAGACGAGAATCAAGCAAGAGCAGCCGATCAAATAGAGATAATCCTCGCAGGAAAAAGACCGGGTCTCTCCGGGATAGCCGGTGCAACCAAGCCATGGGACTACCACAAGCGCGAGACCTTCGACGCCGTTCACAGAGCGTTACAAAGTGACGATGTTCTTCAGCACATTTACACCAGCAAGGAACTACGTGAGCGCGTGAAGTCTGCTCTAGGCGTAGCTAACACCGACGACCTTTACGATCACTGGGCGAGGGTTGCGAATCTGTTTGCCTACGAGGGTAGGAAGGAGTACGTCAAGATCAAGGATCTGACTGAAAGTGTAACTGCAGGAGCCAAGGGCCAAATAATCATAATCAACTTGTCCGAAACCGACGTACCATCGAACATACTCTGGAACGATGACATCAGAATGATAGTAATCAATGAGTTCATAAGATCACTGACCTCTGAGGCACAAAGCACCTTCAAGCAAGGAAAGGCCCTAAACACATTGGTTGTTCTGGACGAAGCTCACCGGCTAGCTCCGCGAGAGAAACAGGAAAACCCCGAATTCGAGCTTGTCAAGAACACTCTGAAAGATGCCGTGAGAACGACCAGAAAATATGGGCTAGGATGGATGTTTGTAAGTCAGACACTATCCAGCCTTGACAGGGAAATAATCAACCAGATCCGAGTCTACATCTTCGGCTTTGGATTGGCTTATGGAATTGAACTCCAGGCACTAAGAGACATTATCGGAGGAAACGAGGAAGCCATAAGGCTATACCAACTCTTCAAAGACCCGCAGAGCACTCCCAGGCAGAAAGAATACTCATTCATGACCGTCGGGCCAATTTCACCCCTCTCATTTTCCGGAATACCGCTCTTCTTTCAAGCACTTCACTACCCAGACCAGTTCGCGCAAGCAAACGTGTTCAAGCCTAAACAGTAGGACTGTCCAGGCGCCAGCACAATTACCAACGACATGTCGGCCCAAAGCATCTTCGAAAGAACTCACTCGAGCGCCTGGCCGGATGAAGGCTCTGGTCAATAGTACATTCTTACGTACTCATAGGCTCGGTCAAATAGCTCCTGGTTCTGGTGAAGTTTGTATTTGAAGAGAGTCTTACGAAGGGCCATCTTGACCTCTCGCTCGCCCGCGTGAGTACTTTGCCAACCGTCGAAACGGACGTATCGCACAATCTCGTCAACATCCTTCACAACCCGCTCGACAATAATCGGCGTGTCCTTGTTTCGCACTTCTTCGAAAAGCTCGGTCAAGGCAGCTCTTCCCCTCTCATCAGCAGGGAGCGGAGCCACTGCTTGATCCACGGCGACAACATCCTTCGCCAAACTCAACAGTTCCTTTAGGAACTCTACGCTTGTAAGGAGGCCTTTCTCATGCCTCTCTCTGATAGCTTCCAGCCTCTCGCCTAGCTCCCTGAAACGTGGATCACGAAGATGTTTGCGGAGACGGCGAGAGACTTTGATCTCAATCTCCCTCGCCTTCTTCTTGGGGTCTGGCGTGCCAAGCACAGCCTCAAGCAAGTCCTCGTCAAGGACCAAAATATCCAGGTCATCCCGAATGGTATCGACGTGCACATTCTCATGGATGAGCTCGATTGTCTTGGCGCCAAGGGAGTGCCAGAGAAGCCTGCCCGTGCCCGAGGAGGGTTTCACTGACTCGTAAACATCGGTCAGCCAGCGGTAGTCAGTTACGAATGGGCTCAACACAGGGTCGGGGGAGATCGCTTCCCATATGCGGCTCAGGTAGTTGTAGTCGGCAGCAAAGCGGTCGCGGCTTTCGTTGTTTGGGAGACGCTCCTGGGCAGCGATTAGTCCTTCGTAACCGGTAATGGTGCGGTTGACGCCCTGAAAGTGTTCTAGACAGTTTTGCATTGACTGAGGGAGCTTATTGACGAGCTCGCTGATGTTTGTGACAACTCTAATGATGCCCTCTTCGTCGAACTGGATTGCTCGTGCGACGTGATCAAACACGCCGAGGTAGTCTACGATTAGACCGTGGGTCTTTGAGTCTCCATACGGGCGGTTGGTCCGACAAATCGCTTGAAGCAACGTATGGTCGCGCAGAGGTTTGTCGAGATACAAGGCCTGAAGAATTGGAGCGTCGAAGCCGGTGAGCAGCTTCGGTGTAACGATGAGGACTTTCAGCGGATCATTTGGATCACGAAAGCGGTCGAGGAGTCTTTCCTCGGAATTGCGGTCTCGGTCGTACGCCTCATATTCAGCCTCACGGCTGCTCACAGTCATCACGATATCAGATCGCTCTGGCGGCAGATGCTTATCGAGCCCCTTCTTGTAAAGGACACAGCTTTCGCGGTCGTATGTGACAATCATCGCCCCAAATCCATTCGGTGCAACCTTCTGTTCGAAATGCCGGGCTATGTCTGCGCAAATCGTCTTCACTCGCTCAGGAGCCTTGACGAGGACTCCCAGCTTAGCAGCAGCCTTGGCTAGCTGATCTCTTTCTAAGTCGCTAAGGCCACCTGTCAGGTCCCGATAAGCCTCATCGATCGTCTTGCTATCTATGTGCATCTCAATAAGGCGTGGTTCGAAGTGGAGCTCCTTTGCTCAATCGGAAGCGGCTTAGGAGTGAGATCGCCAGATACCTAGACACCGCGGACGCTTTGCTTCCCACCAATCTTGTATGTGTGTTCGAGGATGGAGTTGCATATGATTCCAAGCGCAGAATTCTGAAGATCCCGAGCGAGTATGGTTCAGTTTGGATAATTGATGGACAACATAGACTATACGGATTCTGTCACACCAAAGAGGAGATCCTGTCCAGTTTTGAGCTCATTTGTACTGGCTTCGATGGAAAGAATCCTCCAATGGATGAAAAGTCAAAACAAGGGGAAGTGTTTGTCGATATCAATCAGACCGCGAAGAGAATCCCCGCGTCCCTTATGCTTGATCTCTACGACATGATTGGAAGACGAGACATACGTGTGGAGATTGTCAAGACGCTTTCTTCAAACAGACTCTTCGAGAGCAACGTCAGATTCACTACCGGGGAGAAGGGCGAAATAGATTTCGCGAGCTTTGTCCAAACTCCTCCAATGCATGATTTGGTTGACTTCAAAGCTGGCATCTTGAAGCGGTATTATGCAAATCTGGAATACGATCCCTTCAAACGAAGGTGCATCAAGGGGATCCTTCTTTTCTTTGACGCCGTTCGCAACTCTTTCCGAAAACAATGGACTAACCCCAGAAGATACGACCTCGCAACCAACAAGGGCATTCGAACTCTCCTGAGGTTGCTCGTTGACATAGTTACATACGAAAACAAGGCTCCCGAAAAGATTGATTTCTCCAAGTATCTGAAAGCACTCAGGGGGGTCGAGCTAAGGACGAGCGAGCTCAAAGGAACGTATGCTGGGGAAGGTGGTGCCGATCAGCTCTCAGACGAATGGGAGAAACACATACGACAAAAAGTACCGGGGTTCATTGTTAAAGGCCGAGGAGTTGTCGAGCAACAGCTCTTCTACCCTGGTCAGCGAAAGGAAGCTGAGCAATTCATCGGCAAATGGCTCAAGGAACTCCAAGGTGAAGTGTATGGAGAATTGGCCTACGTTGACCCAACGACCTTTCAGTACTTGAAGTCTCTTGTCGGTGGCTGTACTCTAGTCAGGATTCGTGTGGGCGAGATCAAGGAGGAAGACAAGTGCGTGGAGTTGGCTGACTCTCTAGAGAAAAAAGGCCTGAAGATCGAGGTGAAACTAGTTCAGCAACAGGCGCCAGGCCAACAAGTTCCGTCGTCTGCCATACACGAGAGGTGGCTGGCCGGGAATAACTATGAAATAGATTTCGGTGCAGATTTGAAAAGCTCGGCCCTCGGCGGGAAAAAACACAGTGTTCAGATCTTCGAGAATCAAGCATTTGCAAGATCCGAAAGGTATGCCGAGCTATCCAGATCCTGGAGACAATACGGAGCCAAGGGCAAAGCAACCACGATAAGAACGATCTATCCCTCAGATCTGGGAACGTAGCAGAATAGAACGCCAGACGCTCCGCGGTAAGATGATTGGTCGAGTTCTTACTCCAAGAGGTTCCTCCATCGTCAACCATTTCTTTCCGGTTATAGTGTCCTCGGGGACCAAGGGACATGGGTTTCGAGGCTATTCCACCAGAAGCCTGAGAAGAGAGGAGCATTGAGACCCTGATGCCCACCACGGGTCCCTCCATGCCCCTATACCACCCATGTCAACCCGTCGGACATGGATCGAACGGGCAAGGACAACCACCCCGGAAGGACACGCTACTGGAAGTGGCGGCAGAGTAGGCCTGGAGTTTTGGCTGTCTCCAGGTGAAATGCCCTCCAGGGATTAATATTCGGGCCATCACCTAGCTACAGGACTTGTCCGAGCCTAACGGGGACACGCTGGACGACGAGGCCGAGGAAAGACGTGCTCGGTGGATCTTCAACCTAGTAGTCTTCTTCCTCCTGTTCCCGTTTGCAATCGACTTGAGCTACATGATTGGTTCGCTGATTCCCACAGGAGTAGGGGTATCCCTTATGGTGTGGCGTGTCTGGAGGACACCAAGTATCACGAACCGGATATATTCCCACTTGGGAAATTTCTTGCGCCGATTCGTCCGGAATTTAGCGATTGCACTCGGAGTAGCGCCCATTCTTCTAGGGGTAAGTGTCCAAGTTGACTCGAATGCTTATTCAGCCTCACGTGGATTTCCCTTTTCGGTGACCTATGTAATTCCAGGTTGCTTTGGCCCAGGAAGTCCGCTGGGCTGCCTTGCCTACGACCCACTGGAGATCGTAGTGGATTATCTGTTCTGGGTTGGGCTCTCTTTTGCCGTTCTGACCCTGGCCAGTTGGGTTCACACTCGCGGCTCCGCATAGCTCCATTCCAGGCAACAGCTTCCCAAAAAATCATCATCAAAAAGGAAATGACCGATCGACTAAGGGTTTCCAAAACACTAATTTGCCTGGTCGCAGTGTGGAGTCTGAGCGAGCATGCTTGACTGAACAACTTGAAGCTCAGGAGATCCTACTCGACCTGACCATCGCTCCGTTCGAGCCGTTAACCCTGGCAACGGCCAGAATATCGGGGAGAAGAAGGAGAAGCTTGCCAACGCCATCTTTCCGAGCCGTTGAAGCCCAGCAATGTCCCTCCTGCCCCTATACCACCCTGTCAACCCGTCAGACAGCCTACAGATAACAGATAGCAAACTGCAATCTACGCCTCGATTCAGGTGTGGCTCGCTCTCACTTCCTTGCTTAAATTGCGGGAGCTTCTCAGGTTGTTCGCAGAGTTAAGACCGTGAGTGAGGATAAAGGCGTCGGACTCAAAGCTTGGCTGTCGGGTCCGAGATCCAAGAGCGCGAAGACCGACGATCACGGAGAGAAGCTCGTCGGCATGGATAAGAATCGCCTTGCGGTGCTACCCCTAGCTAACATATCCCCGGACCCTAGAGACGAATATTTCGCAGACGGACTAACCGAGGAGCTGATCACAAGGCTCTCCGAAGTGTCAGGCCTGAAAGTTATCGCCAGAACCTCAATAATGAACTACAAGCGCAAGGAAAAGAGTGCACGCGAAATCGGAAAGGAGCTCGGCGTCTCCTCAATCGTCGAGGGGAGTGTGAGGAAGGCCGACAATAAAATGCGAATAACGGTCCAACTCATTGATCCTGAGACGGAGGAGCATCTATGGTCCTCACACTATGATAGGGATCTTGGCGACATATTTGCTATCCAGACTGAGATTGCCGACAAGGTTGCAGGAGCTCTCACCCATAGAGAGTTCACACGACGACCACAAGAACACACTCCCGATCTCTTGGCTTACACCATGTTCTTGAGGGCAAACCATCTCCTGCATGAATCGTGGTCGATGTCTAATTACAAGGAGGCTCTCGATTTGTTCACTCAAGCCATCGAGAGGGACCCTCGGTTCGCCAGAGCCTATGCCGGTATTGCCCGGGCATGGTTCCTCTTAGGAAGCAGTGGGTATGAGAATTTCAGCAAGATCATTGAAAAGGGCAAGCCAGCTGCTGAGAGATCCATCGAACTCGCACCGTACGAGGCAGAGGGACACCTTGCAATGGCAATGATTTACATGGCGCAAGACAAATTCGAGTCAGTCAAGGTCGAGGTTCAGAAGGCTCTTCAGTTCAACCCTAATCTTGCCGAAGCTTATCAAATGCTGGGAGAGGTACAGATGAATCTCGGTGAGCCTGACGCGGGAATCAAGTCGTTTGAAACGTCCCTTGAGTTGGATCCGTTTTCTCTCGGGACGATATCAGACCTGGTCGTTGCATGCCAGGCATTGGGCAGAACGGATCACGCCTTGGAACTTCTTCAAAAAACCGAGAGACTCTACCCAACGAGTCCCGAGCCCCAACTTCAACTCGCCAGGTACCATATTTGGAACCGAGATTATCTCAAAGCCCAAGAACATCTCGACAGGTACAAGGAACTAGGGGCCAATCGACCCGAAACCAAGATGTCGAGTGCAAGTACGCAAGGGGTGTTGCATGCGTTGGGAGGAAAGCGGAGACAGGCCGAGGAGCTGATCGATTATCTCAAAGGACTGGATAACGAAAGCGCTAGGCTGCAGGGGATGTTTCCCATATTAGCAGTCCTCGGAAAATTCGATGAGGCATTCGAGTGTCTTATGCGAATGGCAGATCTAGGAGCATGGGGGAATAGTGTCAAGTACCTTCCACACTACGCCCCGCTTAGAAAGGACCCGCGTTACAAAGAGTTCTGCAAGAAAGTGGGACTTAAGCCGTAATAAAGAACACGAGAGGAAAGACGAGGGATACAGGATAGTCATCGAAGAACACGACGACCCCGAAATGCTACAGCCCCTCAAACAATACTACTCAGGAAAGAAGGATTAGCAGAACACGTATGGTGTTAACAAGGTGACCGAAGTTCTTGTTGGTGACCTTGATGTTGGTCAGGTTTCTTCTCGATGGAAGCCTAGCCTGGCTACGCTGACCCCTCACCTATGAAGACAAAGGCATCCTCCTCGCCACTCCCGAAAGACCGGAAGGCTCTGAGCCCGGTATTCGCAGAGAAAGCGCGTGTTAGAGAGTGAGTGTGTAGTACTATCGCAAGTTCTTGTTCAGGTCTTATGCCAGTCTTTCACTGGCCCCTAGCGCGAAGAAGGCGACTCGCCTAGATCTCGGTGCCAGAGCGAGGGTAGGCTTGTAAGTTTTTCCCATCCCTGATCCCGGTCTCCGATATCTTCGACAGTGAGGTTGTCAAAGTAATGGTCGAGGACAACAGCCCTCTCCTGCGCGAGAGGTGGAACACAATAGTCCTCCTCTTCCCATAGAGCAGACCCATCCTCCCTGAGCCGGGCGTTTACAAGTCCGTTTTCAAGCGATCGACCGAACGGACGCATCCTCGAAATCTCCCGAGAGTCAAGCCTCCTCCTCAGCTCGCCGAGCCTTTCGACCCGAGGCTTAGCTGTCACCAACCAGAAGACCATACGCTCGCAGACCCTAAATGTCAATACTGGAGATGGGGAATAAAGGGATGTTCGTTTACAAATTGCACAAAGTCGCGAAGTGGAGAGTTAGACACTTTGGGTCTCAGACCCTGCGTCTGGCGGCAGTCTTACAAATCCTCCAAGATATGCGCGTTGCGTAAACATCATCGCAACAAACGAAACCCCGTCAATAAGGAGAATCCATCCTATGCTAGTGGTGATGGTGAACCAGAAACTTCCCCTGAAAGCGTTGCCTAGGGAGACAAGCACGTACCCGACCGCTACTGCTGGCACTCCTGCATAGACCCATTTCTTGGGGTAGTCATATCCGATTCTGACGAGTCTAGAAGTCTTCTTGTTCACCAGGCTCTCGGAGCCATAGGCAACTATCTCTCCATTGTCCCGTGGTGATCTCGCGACCCCGCTTTTCTGGTACTGGCGCAGCCAATATCCTACACTCAGAAACTGCCAGGCACCCCACGAGAAGAAGAGTCCTCCCACCGCAAGGCCGAGAACTCCTGCAACGTAGAAGTGGACACCTCGCGAAGCGTCTTGTCTGTAGCGAGCCCAGAGAAATGTTCCGAGGGCGTATATGGCAATCGCGGTCGCGATACCTTCAGTAATCAATTCATACCCGCTGAGCCTGAAGAAGAAAAAGAAAGGCGTCCCGACCAGAAAAATCGCGAGACCAAATAATATGACGATAACTGTGTTGACTATGTAGAGGATTGCACCCCCCCGCGCCGCTTTGGCTACATCTCGACGGATGATCCGACCAAGAACATCCTCGCCCGAGCTCGACACCGCCATAGTCTTCCTTCTCACCACATTGAATAGTCACTTAGCCTTCTTTTATTATACAACATCTAGCCCTGACGCAATGCCGTGTTCTCCAGGCGAAACGTTCCTGTTCATCCCGAAGATGAGAAGATACTATCCATATTCAGAGAAGTCTGTGCACAGTTGAACTACTACAAGTTCAATATTCAGGCCATCAGTTGGAAGGGCAGAATTGGAGCCCGCCATTTTCCTCCAGACGCTCTAATCATAATCCCACGCTTCCACATCCTCCAACTATCTGACCGAGCAATGGGACGACTCTCGCCCGAAGAGTGGAGACCAATCCTCGCCTCAGGACTCCTATACTACAAGAATCTAAACCGTGGAATGCTGAAGGCGATCCTCCCAGTCATGGCAATAGCCCTCCTGTCGCCCTTCATCATACTCGCAGACGTTAAGCTGCTAGGCAGTTCACAGTTCGGAGCGCTATACGACCTTGTGATCATCGCACTCATCATCATTCTAATGCTCTCTATCATTCCATTTATGATCCTCCACAAGAAGCTCTATCTCGAAATGGATGACAAAGCCATACAGATAGTCGGAAAAGAATCGCTCATCGCGTCCTTGACAAAACTAGCCTCGATCGATCAGAGCATGACAACGGGGAAGACTGGATTTTTCCGCCCCAGCATCCATGAGAGAATCCAGCATCTAGCAAACCTACCTCAATAACCGCATCCGATTCAAGAAACACTAGCGGCTTACCCCGAGACTGCTGCTTCTTTTGAGCCGTTGACTCCTGGTAGTGGTGGGGGAGTGTTGTTGGGGAGAAGGAGAAGCTTGCCAATGCTATTAGAGAGAGAATCTCAAGGGGAGGATCTGGAAAGTCTCAGGCGGGCACCTGGCCGGGCGAGGCTCGTCAGCATAACGGTCGTCTTCCTGTAATGGAAGGGACAGTAATACTCGAAGATACCAGCACAGTCCTCAGGCTCAAATGAGAATGGAGAACTCTATTCCCGCATAAGCATCCACGTCTATCCTCTCCGTATGTGGCCCGCTGTCAACCAGAGAATCGTGGGCCTTCGAAGATGAATAGAATCAGTCAGGTAATGCTCATATATTGAGGGTGTTGAGAAGTATAACTGGTAATGTAACATGGCACTGGCCAAAGTGAGGAAGGTAGGGGGAAGCCTCGTGGTCACTATACCTCGAAGGATCGCGGACGAGGAGGGCATCAAACCGGGGGAGACGGTGAACGTGGAAGTTCGGAAGGTAAGGAAGAGCTACTTCGGAGCCGCCAGAGGAATCGGCCCCTTCACAGCCGATGATGAGATGAAGGGCCACGACTAGATATGTCATCGACGCGTTCGCCTGGCTAGAATACCTCGATGGAACAGTCCGTGGAGCCAGAGTTCGAGACCTACTCGAGGACTCTCGAAGTACGGCTACAACATCGGCAGTGACCCTAGCCGAAGTGTTAAGCAAGTTCATTCGGAATCACAAGGACCCCACCTTGGCGTTGAAGGCCATCGAGGACAACAGTGCCCTCGAAACGGTCGACACCGAACTTGCCAAACTTGCTGGAGAACTGCATGCCGAACAAAGAAAGAAGATACGCGACTTCGGATTGGCAGACGCCTTTGTTCTTGCAACGGCTAGGAAGAAGTCCGCAAAGATTCTTACTGGAGACCCGCACTTCGAAACTATCCCTGAAGCAATCCCGGTATGATTGCCTGCCAAGATAAGTGAGGAAGAATGGCCAACCCTGCGATTCTTCACAAGCCACGGCTTGATACTGTTCTGATGGTGGAGGATCAAATACAAGCGGCGAAATCATATCCTACGAAGAAGGAATTGTGGCTGAGGCTCCCGCGGAAGGTTCAGAACCAGACCTTCAACAGAATCCTAGACTATCTGGAAAGCTCCAGCAAGATTCTCATCGACAAGGGAGAAATAGTCTGGACGTTCCCCAGCAACCAGAAACTACGGCGACTACTGCACGCCAGCAAGAGACTACGCTAGAACGCTCAGCAGTATCCAAATCTCCTCTCATACTCCCTCTACAACGCCTGGCAGGGCGCGGTATTTTACGAGCCGGATGTTGGTCGCCCGGTAATTCTCGCCCCTGATATCACGGAGACTGTGTTCGAGAAATCGTTGGCCACGTATACCATGCCAGTGCCAGGGTTTACGGCGACGCCGATGGGCGAGTTTCCAACAGTGATTGTGGCCGCGACCGTGTTCGTGCGGCCGGAGATTACTGATACGTTCCCTGAATCTTCATTGGCTACGTATACCTCATTTGTCTTCGGGTCGACGCCCACGCCGAACGGCGAGCTTCCAACCGGTATGGTTGCAACTACACTGTTCGTCTGTCCCGATATGACGGATACTGTGTTGGATTGGAAGTTTGCCACGTATATCGTGTCGGTCTTTGAGTTGACGCCGATGAAGGCTGGCGCGATACCGACAGGTATCGTTGCCGTGACAGTATCGGTCGCGCCCGATATTACAGAGACAGCGTTTAGGGCATTGGCGACATATACCATATCAGTTACGCTGTCCACCCCAACGAAGTTTGCTCCAGCTCCAAGAAGTATCGTGTCAACGATCTTGTTTGTGAAACCGGAAATGACCTGTACAGCACCAGCAGCCACGTAGACCATATTCGTCAGGGGGTTGACTCCGACCCCGATGGGTCCCCTTCCAACCGGTATCGTGGCCATAACAGTGCTGTTGCTGCCTGATATGACTGATAGAGTGCCAGAGCCGGTGTTGGTCACGTATATCATGTCGGTAACCGGGTTAACGTCAACGCCATAGGGAAAGGAACCGACCGGTATCGTGGCGACAACCGTGTTGTTGCTTCCGGATATCACTGAGGTGGTGTTGGAAAAGTAGTTGGCAACGTACACCATGTTCGTCGCGACGTCCACAGCAACGCCGTGGGGTTCATTTCCAACGGGACTTGTGGCTGTTACGCAGTTGCACCCGCGGGTATGAGACGCACTGGCCAGGGGAGCATTAGCGAGAGGCGTAGTCGTTAGTGCCAAGAGCGCGATTAGGGAGAGCATAGTGATCGCTGGAGACCTCTTCAATGGTGTGTTCATGATAGACCTGACTCCGAATTAAACAGTACGAGACAGGGAGTAGCCGAGGGGAACGGGAGCCTGGGCCCCTACACCATTCGCGTCAATCCTTTCCGCGAAAATATCGAAAATGGCCAAACACTGCCACCCCCGAATTTTATCCGATCTGAGAGAGAGCGATCTTGCAGCGGCCGACTAGCTCCAGTATCGAAGCCTTCCTCCCGTTTATTGTCGGCGCCCTCTATCCCTCAACAAGGGGAAGCACGGTCACACATCAACGGACGCGAAACCAGCAGCCACTAGCCTTAGCTAATGTGATCGAGAAGCGACCGAGAGTCTACGGCTAGCCTTTTCAGCCCAATTCGAACGCGTCTAGGGTCCATGTTTCCAGACAAAGCCAAGATGGTCAGAAACGCGAATGCGCTCTTGCTCGTACTAGCTGTCGCACCCGTCGTGTATATGGTGATAGCAGCCCTAGTGACGTTTGGAAAGGGGGGCTTGGCGAGAGATCCAAGCATCGTCCCTTGGCTGTTCTATGGTCTAGTGATCGTCTCTCTGGTGAACATCGGCACGATGGTCTTCATCCAGACGAGCAAGAGCATCATGTCAGAAAGAGGCCGTTATGACCCGGTCGGCCGGACTTTTTTGATAATGTCGACAGGCGCAATTCTAGCGGAAGCACACGCCATATACGGGCTCGTCCTAACCCTCCTGTCAGGCTCGATATTCTACGCGATCGGATTCTCTCTCGTCGCGTGGGCATGTCTCTGGTGGGTCAGAGACAGATTCAAGACGAACCTCGGAAAACTACCGAACGCATAGTCCTCCTAGACGTTAGAGCTCACCCAGTGAAACACTTTCGGTTGTCTGATCCTTAGCGCGTCCGCGCGATCATGACCAGAACCCCGGTCCTTTGTCAGCGGTGGAACACCCATGTTCGAGCTATTCCAGCGGGTTATGCAAGGTGATCGCGGACTTTTTCCATTTGACCCTTCCCAGATCCAACAGGTCGTGATCGTTGGTTTGGAGCACCGAGACCTGGTTGGCCAGAAAATTCGCTATGATCAGGGCATCTCTGCCTCCCAGCTTGTTCCTGGCCGCGAGGTCCAATGCGATCTGCGAGATTCTCCTAGTCTGGCTGTAGAATTCCAGGTAAGGATTTTGAAGAAGGGTGAGGAGGCGTTGTCTCGCCTCGGACGGTACCCATTTCTGGTAGAAGACAAGCGTGTGGTAGGTCTCGTGCAGAACTGTAGGGTTGATCCCAAGCCGGTTCTCCGCCGAAGCCTCCAGCAAAATCTTTCGACACTTCGGGTTTTCGGGGAAGGCAGGGTCGAGGGCATAGCTGAGGATGTTGGAGTCCAGACCCTGGGTCAATGGGCTAGGCTGTCTTCCAGATCCTTTTCATCTTTGAAGGAGAAGGGTTCAAGGGCTTTCCAAGCCTTTGGGGTGGCGTCTCTAGCATTTGCTTGAGCCTGGACTGGTAGTCCGCTTTTCCGCCCCGAGTCACGACGACTCCATCCTTTGTCTTCTTGAGCGAGACAGTGTCCCCAGGTTCGAGGTCCAGCTCGCTCCTCAATGCGGGTGGAAGCAGTATTCTGCCCTTTGAATCGATCTTAGCACTTGAAGCATCTACGGTCGTCATTGTCCCACCATGCCTTAGTGGGACGAACCTATAAGGATTCCCCAACAACCGGCCCTGAAGCTCACCACGGGTCCCTCCATACCCCTATACCATCCCCGTCAATCCTTTCCTACAAAAATATCGAAAACAAGCAGCCAAGCCTGAAAGGCAGGCACCTACGAGTCCGAGTGAAAACGACATTCGCCCAGCACCTGCAACAAATGAAAGACGGAACAAATCATCTCTTGAAACCTATCTATTTTGGATCCCGAAAAGATCTCGGATTCCCTCTTGGGCGAGACAAAGTGTCCCGCAAGACGAATCGTTTAAGACCGAAAAAACCCTTATTCAGACCGTGAACATGATCGGGGCATCTCGTTCACCGACACCCTACAAGGTCAAGACGCCAAAGGAACAGTACGTACTCTGTGGCGCGGACATTTTGCTTAACGCTGTCGGACACGATCTTGAGGGAGAGGCCACGTGCGTTATCTGCGGACGGTCAACCCGGGTCACGGTGGCCGAGGGAGAAATCAGTAAGCTTGAGCCTGTCAGCGCAGTTCTCCACGTAGTCGAGATCCGGTCACCGGGACAGAATGCCCAGATCGTATGCGAGGGCAGTCCTCTCTTCGACAAGGAGGAGTGTCTTCAGTCTTGGTTGAAGACATACAAGGGACTACCCGGGCGAGTCTATAGTCTTCAAGAATACATGGATCGAGCATCAGAACTGATATCTGAGCGTGTAGGACCCGCTCGGTCGGAACCAAAGAAACACTCCATCTCCAAGATTCTTCGGGTCATGCGTTGTGCTGATTGTGATTGTTCGCCAGCAGAGTGCTCTGATTCGAAGTCTGCAATGGACTGCCCGAGCTGCCGGTTGGAATCCTGCTGCTGTTGGGTCGCTCCCGCTGCGGCCTCCTAAGGCTCAGGAAGAATCGCGCTCCCTATGACGATGCCCGAGGACATTCGATCGATACGAGATCCCTCAACAGTCGCAGTTCCCTGTTCATTTCGTATTCTGAATCTCGTAGTTGTCGAGCCCTCGAGAGCGATCAAGACAGGAGTTCGGAAGCATATACTGGGGATCCTCGATGGATGCGCAGGCCGGACGAGTTCAGGATGTTTTCAGTTTCTCAATCCTTTCGGCATAGCTTGGGTTCCAATAGTCCGATATTCGATCAGTCATTGATTTTGGCAATTCAGGCTGCATGCCTTGCACCTTCTCTAGAACGCGGCGAACTTGCTCCGTGCCGAATTTGACGGCGACTTGTCGGTCGAACTGGAACTCCAACGGTCTCATTTTTCTTCTCGCCCAGAACAAAGCCGACAGTCCCGCTAGACCCAGCGTGGAGAATTCGAGTATTTGACCGATTGACCGTCCGAGAAAAACATGGGAGAGAACGAGAATGGGTATCCAAGAACCGAAGATTATCAAGAATATCTCTCCCATTATTCTATTCACAGCCCCTGACTCGTGACCCCTCAGCTTCAGCAGGTGCATCCCGATGAGAATCCTCCATTCCTCAAAGGACAACTTTCCCTTCAGGTATTCTGGAAGCATTAGGTCGGCCGTCAGAATCGCGACCGGGCCAAGCAACATCTCCCGAGACATCACAGGCATCGAGATCAGCCCGTCTACTCCCCCATGACGGAATCTTCCCCAGGCAATCTGCCTATACCAGAACCTCGAATTGGCTCCCATCGATAGTTCTCTCGTCAGAGATAGAAGCTCAGGATCGTCAGGGCTTGGATCCGTCTTGATTCGATCGTACCAGCGAACAGGGCGAAGCTTGACCAAGACCGACGCTACTATAGAGGCCGGTTGAATCTAATACAGTTAGTGAAAACGGTTGGAGCTTCGGTCCAATAGTTTTGATAGAGGAGCAAGTCCTTTGGGTCCCCGAGCCGCGCCTTTTACGAAACACCCTCGACCGCGCAAAAGCTCAATACACTCCCGCCTCAAGAAGCAACGTCGAGAAGAATATGCGGAAGCTTGTCGTTCTGACCTTTCTGACCCTCGATGGTGTTAT
>Ga0209761_1000548_pt1 | contig 23188 bp, 19 predicted proteins | sample GraSoi013_1_40cm_4_FD_185818 | JGI IMG/M metagenome (GOLD analysis project Ga0209761, IMG submission 185818) | Grasslands soil microbial communities from the Angelo Coastal Reserve, California, USA - Sample 09_25_2013_1_40cm (SPAdes) (version 2) | ecosystem: Environmental > Terrestrial > Soil >...
CTCGGGCGCATACGGCGTCGATCCGGAGCGCCGTGGCGAGGACTCTCCCTTCCTGCCGATCGCGCAGTCGGACTTCTATGCCCGAAGCAAGCGCCTGGCCGAAGCGGTGGTGCGGGACGCGGCCGGCGGCGGGCTCAGCGCGGTGGCGCTGCGCCCCAATGTCGTCTACGGCGAGCGCGACCGCCTCTTCACGCCGCGGCTCATCCGCGTCGTGCGCTGCGGCGTCGTGCCGCGCATCGGCCCCGGCACCAACCGGCTCTCGTGCGTGTACGCCGGGAATGTCGCCGCGGCGGTCGTCGCGGCGCTCGAGGCGCCGGTCTCCGACTTCCGCGCGTACCACGTGACGAGCGATGCGCCGCCGCCGCTCACGCAGCGCGAGTTCTTCGCCGCCTTCGCTGCAGCGCTTGGCTCCCGGCCCCGAGCGATCCCGATCCCCGTAGGCCTGGCGCGGGTCGTGATGGGCGTGCTGACGTCGCGCACGCTCGCGCGGGCCGCCGCCTCCTTCATCATCGGGGAGAACCCGTACGGCGACGACCGGGCGCGCAGCGAACTCGGCTGGCGGCCGCCGTTTACGGCCCAGGAGGCCGTGGGTCGGACGGTGCGCTGGTTCGTGAAGAACGAAAAGCCCGGGCGCTAGTCCCGGGCATCGTCACTGCGTGGGGCGTGCCGCTTACGGCTTCTTCTTCGGCGCGGGCTTCGCCGCGGGGGCCGCCGGCGCCATCTTCTTCGACGTATCGGCCATCATCATCTTGCCGGTGTCGGCCATCATGTGCTTCGCCGTGTCGCTCATCATCATCGCGTGCGATGTGTCCTGCGTCATCTGGGTCTGCTGAGCGGGCTGCTGGTCCGCCTTCTTACAGGCGCCCATCGCGACGACGGCGAGGGCGAGTGCGAGACGCTTCATGCTTACTCCTGAGAAGAGAGTAGCGGTTGAGGGGGGCCTTCGGCGGGGGAACCTAGCGTTGGGACCCCCGGAGTCAAGGGCGTTCACAGCGAGTGGGGGTATACTACGCGTGCTCCCGCAAGTGCCTGACACTGAGCCCAGCTACGACCGCCGCAGCTTCGTCGCCTGGCTGGGCAGCCTGCCGCTCGTCGGCAGGTACCTCTCCCCGCTCCCCGCTCCCCCGGTCACGATCGACGCGACGCCGACGCCCTTGTACCAGCAGCCCGACGGGCGTCGCAATCTCGTGCGCATCACCGTCACCGGCCTCGAGGCGCCTGCCGCGCGTGCCCGCGTGACCGACCGCCGCGGCGCGCTGGTGGGAACTGCGGGCATCCTCCCCCTCGCTGGCGGCGCCGGGACGGGGACGGCATTCGCCGGCGAGGTGTGGGTGCCGCTCTCCGAGCCGTCGGAGTTTCAAGTCGACCTCGAAGTGGGCAAGCAGCGCGTGGCCCGGCGCAAGTTGCGGCTCGTGCCGCCCCGGCGCTGGACGCTGTACTGGCTCGCGAGCAATCATACCGACGTCGGCTACACGGACCTGCAGGAGCGCTGTCTCGAGATCCACCGCAAGAACCTCGACGCGGCGCTCGCCCGGCTCCCCGCGCATCCCGACTACCGTTGGAGCGCGGAGTGCGCCCTGCAGGTGCTCTCCTATGTCGAGAACCGCTCGCCGGCGGCGGGCGAGGCGCTGGTCCAGGCGATCCGCGACGGCAAGGTAGGGTTCGGCGCGCTGTTCGCGAATGTCCTGACGGGGATCCTCGACCACGAGACGTTCGCGCGCCTCGTCTGGCCCGCCGGCCTGTTCGCCCGCGAGCGCGGGCTCGGCTACCTGAGCGCGCAAATCACCGACGTGCCCGGGCAGCCCCTCACATTCCCCACGGTGCTGGCGGCCAGCGGCGTGCGCTACCTGGCGAGCGGCCCGAACCCGGAGCGGGCGGTGCCGCTGCTCCCCGAAGCGGAAGCGACGCGCTTCGGGCTCACCGGGGAGTGGACGACCTACCCGCAGCTCTACTGGTGGGAGGGGCCCGACGGCAGCCGCGTGCTGCACTGGCGCGCCTACCACTACGGCGACGCCCTGCGCTTTGGGTTCGACGTCGGCGCCGAGGCGATGGCGCGGCGCTTGTCCGACTGGCTGCTCACGAACCCCGTGCTCGTCTCGCCGGGATACCCCTACGATGTCGCCCTGCTGTACGGCGCGCAGTGGGACAACGCTGTCATGGACGAGCGGCTGGTGGAGAACTTCGAGGAGTTCCGGCGGCGGTACGCCTTCCCGCGCATCGTCGCGGGCCGCGCGGAAGACTTCTTTCGCGACGTGGAACGGCGGTTCGGGTCGAAGCTACCGGTGCGGCGCGGCGATACGGGCCTCTATTGGGAGGACGGCGCCGCCTCGACCGCGGCGGAGCTGGCGCGCTATCGGGCGGCGCAGCTCGCGGCGCGCGCCCTCGAGCTGCTCGCGCTGTGGGACGGGCGGACCGAAGCGCCGGACGCGGAGGGCGCCGGGCGCATCCGCCGCCGCGCCGACGAGCGCCGGCAGATCTGGCGCGATCTGCTGCTGTTCGGAGAGCACACCTGGGGGGCAGCGGGGAGCGTGGCGGAGCCGGAGGGGCGGCAGACGGTCGCGCAGTGGGAGTACAAGCGCCGCTTCCTGGACGGCGCCACGGCCGCGTTGGAGGAGCAGGTAGCGGGCGCGCTGCTCCGCATCGGGCGCGCCACGCCGGCCGGCGCCGGCCGCCTGGTCTTCAACGCGTCCAGCTGGCCGCGGACCGACGTGGTGCGGCTGCCGGGCGGCGCCGGCCGGCGGCTGGCGTACGAGGGGCGCGAGTGGCCCGCCGTCGATTTGCCGGACGGCGCTGCGCTCGTCCTGGTGCGGGACGTCCCCGCACTCGGCTACCTGGCGCTCGCGGAGCGCGCCGGTGCCCCGAACCCGCCGCAGGACGGCGGCACGGCACTCGAGGCGCAGGCGGGGAGCTTCCACGTCGTGCTCGATCCCGGGACGGGCGCGATCCACTCGCTCACGGGCGGCGACGGCCGCGACCGGGTGAAACCCGGCGCCTGGTCGGGGTTGAACGAGCTGGTGTACGTCACGGGCGGCGCCAAGAGCGCGCTGTGGACCGACGCCGCGCGCGAGCCTCTGGCCGCGGCGCCCCAGCTGAGCGTCGCGACGGCCCGGCTCGACTCCGCCCGGCGCGAGCGCCTGCCGGGCATCGGGGTGCGGCTCGTCATCGGGCGCAAGCTGGACGGATTCGCCGCGATCACGTCCGTCGTGACGCTATACGACGAGCTGCCGTGGATCGATATCGAGAACCGCTGTACGAAAACCGCCACGCTCGACAAGGAAGCGCTGTACGTCGCCTTCCCGTTCGCGTTCACCAAGCCCACCGTGGAGGTCGAGGTCCCGCTCGGACGGATGACCGTCGAGCAGGACCAGCAGCCGGGCAGTTGCCGCGACTGGTACTGCCACGCGCACTGGGTGTGGCTGCACGAGGGCACGGACGGCGTGCTGTGGAGCGGCCCGGACACGCCCCTGTTCGCGCTGAATGACGTCGTCCGCGGCCAGTGGCGCCGCAAGATCGCCCCGGACGGCACGTTGCTCGCGTACGCGATGAACAACTACTGGCACACGAACTACGCGGCGCGGCAGGGCGGCGAGTATGCGTGCCGCTTCCGGATCTCCCTGCTCGCGCCGTCGCCCCCCGGGGATGCCGCCGAGCCGGTGCGGCGCGGCTGGGCGGCGTGCGACCCGCTGTACGTGAGCGCGCCCTTCGCGAATCCGAGTGCCGGGCCGCTCGTCGCCAAGGACGCCGCGCTGTCCATCGCGGACGCGGGCGTCCTCGTGCTGGGCGTGAAGCCGGCGGACGACGGTGAGGGGGCGGTCGTCAAGCTGCTCGACGTAGCGGGCTCAGCCCGGAGCGTGGCGGTCGGGCCCGCGGCGTTCGAATTCCGCGAGGCGCGTCACATCAATCTGGTCGAGATGAACGGCGCGGCGATCGCCGTCGGGCCGGACCACCGCGTGACGCTCGAGCTCCCCGCCCGCGGGGTCGCCGCCGCGCGACTCTTTACACCGCGGGCGGCGGCCGGTTAACTATGGAGCCATGAACAAGCCGACCACGCTGGGCGATCTGAAACACACCGAGTGGGCGAGCGACGCCCGCATCCATCGCACGGTGAAGGACGAGATGCGGGAGAACCTGATCTGCCTGCTCGAGAACGGCTCCCCCTTGTTTCCCGGGATCGTGGGCTACGAGGACACCGTAATCCCGCAGCTCGTGAACGCCATCCTCTCGCGCCACAACTTCATCCTGCTCGGGCTGCGCGGCCAGGCGAAGAGCCGCATCCTGCGCCAGCTGGTGACGCTGCTCGACGAAGAGGTGCCGATCCTGGCCGGCAGCGAGGTGAACGACAACCCGTTCGCGCCGATCTCGAAGTACGGCCGCGAGCTCGTGACCGAACGAGCCGAGCGGGCGCCGGTCGCGTGGCTGCCGCGCGACGCGCGCTTCGTCGAGAAGCTCGCTACCCCCGATGTCACGATCGCCGATATCATCGGCGACGTGGACCCCATCAAGGCGGCGCGGGGAGGACATCTCCTCTCCGACGAGCTGACGATGCATTTCGGGCTGCTGCCGCGCGCCAATCGGGGGATCTTCGCGATCAACGAGCTCCCCGACTTGGCCGGCAAGATCCAGGTGGGGCTCTTCAACGTCATGCAGGAGGGCGACGTTCAGGTGAAAGGCTACCCGGTGCGCCTGAACCTCGATGTCGCGCTCGTCTTCACCGCCAACCCCGAGGACTACACGGCCCGCGGCAAGATCATCACGCCGCTCAAGGACCGGATCGGCTCGGAGATCCTCACGCACTACCCCTACACCGTCGAGCTGGGCGCGGCGATCACACGCCAGGAGTCGTGGCTCGAGCGAAACGGCCGGCCGCTCCGGCTCCCCGACTTCATCGCCGAGCTGATCGAACGCATCGCGTTCGAGGCGCGCGAGGACAAGCGCGTGGACCGGCGCAGCGGCGTGTCCCAGCGCCTGCCGATCAGCGTGCTCGAGAACGTGGTGTCCAACGCCGAGCGACGCACCATCCTCACGAAGGAAAAGACCGTCGTGCCGCGGATCTCCGACATCTACGCGGCGCTGCCCGCGATCACCGGCAAGCTCGAGCTGGAGTACGAAGGCGAGCTGCAAGGCCCCGAGGTGATCGCCAAGGACCTGATCCGGCGCGCCGCCGGCAAGACGTTCGAGGCGCGGGTCGGGGGCGCCAACGTGGACGATGCCGTGCACTGGTTCGACGAGGGCGGCGCCCTCAAGATCTCCATGGACGAGCGCTCGGAGACCTGCCTCAAAGGCTTCAGCGTAGTCCCGGGACTGCTCGACCTCGTGGACCAGGTGGGGCTCGCGGCGAAGAAAGACCCCGCGACGATGGTCGCGGCGTGCGAGCTGGTGCTGGAAGGCCTGGTCGCCGAGAAGCGGATCTCCCGCTCCGAAGAGCTGGGCTACGTGCGGGCGCGCGCCGAGCCCAAGGGGCCGGGGTACGGGAAGACAGGAGGCGGGCCAAACCTGTTCTCTTGAAGACGTCCGACATCAGACGTCAGACATCAGCGCTGACGTCGCACGTCTGGCGTCTGACGCAGTATCTTCTCTCCGTCTCTCCCCCTCGGAGCCCCCATGGGCAAGCTCGTTTCCGCCGCTGTGCTCCTTGCCATCGCGTTCACCCTGGTGCTCGCCGCCGCGACGCTCCGGTCTCAGCGTCCCGGGCCCGTCGTCAACCTGCTGCGGCTCGCCGGCTACGGCCTGGCGGCGGTCGCCCTGGCCGTCGGGATCGGGTCGCTCATGGTCGTGATCGACCCCGGCGAGGTCGGCGTGCGGCACGCCTTCGGCTACACCGACCCCGGGCCCCTGCTCGCCGGGATCCGGTTCGTTCCCCCCTGGTCCTCGATCGAGCGCTACTCCACCCGCGAGGAGCAGTGGCCCACGCGCGGCGAGCAGATCGAGGCAATCGAGGCGCTCTCGAGCGAGCAGATGGGGATGCACGTCGAGGTGTCGATCCGCTGGCAGATCGATCCGATGCAGGCACCGAAGATCTTCACCGAGATCGGGAAAGAAGACCAGATCCGCGGCGCCGTGCTCAACGCCATCCGCAAGGGGGTGCGCGACGGCATGGTGCAGTATTCGATCAACGACATCTCCAAGCGCACCCAAATTGCGAACACCATGGAAGCGCTGGTGGACTCCGCGCTGGTGACGCGACCCCGCGCCGGCGGTGGGAACTTCCGCATCGCCACGGTCACGGCGTTCTTCCTCCGCGACCTGCAACCGCCGCCCCAGGTGGTGCAGGCCATCAACAACAAGATCGCGCAGGAGCAGCAGATCGAGACGGAGCGGCACCGGGTGGAAGTGGCCCGGCTCCAGACCGAGCAGCAGCGGCTCTTGAACCAGACCCTCTCCCCCGAGGCGCTCACCAAGCAGTGGATCGAGGTGCTGCACGACATGAAGAGCTCGAGCAATCTGATCATCTTCGTCCCGACCGAGGGCGGGTTGCCGCTGCTCAACATCGGCGACCTGCGCAAGAACCTGAAGCCCTGAGCCATGGCCCCGCCGGTCATCACCATCACCCGGCAGTACGCCTCGGGCGGATCCGATGTCGCGCGCCTCGTCGCCGTCGGGCTGGACTGGACGGTGATCGACAACGAGTTCGTGGACCAGGTGGCGCAGCGCGCCGGCCTGCCGGTCGAGGAGGTGGCGCAGCGCGAGGAGCGGGCGCCGGGGCTGCTCGAGCGGCTGGCCCGCACGCTCGCCGTGGCGTCGCCGGAGATGTTCATCGCGTCGGCCACCGCACCGCGCGTCGAACAGGACGAGGCGACGATCGTGAAGATGACGGAGCGGGTGATCGCCGAAGCCGCGGCGCACGGCCGGATCGTGCTGGTGGGCCGCGGCGCGCAAGCGGTGCTGGCCCAGCGGCCGGATGCCCTGCACGTCTACGTCGTCGCCCCGAAGCCGTGGCGCATGAAACTCGCCGTCGAGCGACTCGGCGTGGACCCCGCGAGCGCCGAGCAGGTCGTGGACGAGACCGACCGCCAGCGCGACCAGTACGTGAAGACGTACTACGGGCGCCACCGCCACGACTTCGTGAACTACGACCTGGTGGTGAACACCGAGCGGCTGGGGCTGGACGGCGCGGCGGCGGTGATCGTGGCGGAGGCGCGGCGGCGGCGGTGGACGTGAGCGCGCTGGGGACGGCGTGCGCGGTGCCGGCGGCCTGCGCGCTGGTTTCGGGCTGTGCGCGCGGGCCGGCACCCGCCCCGTCCCTTGCGACCGAGAGCGCTCCACCCGTCGCGGTCATGTCATTCGAGCCGTACGGGGGATTGCTGTACGTACACGGCGTGGTCAACCGCGATTCCGCGTGGCTCATTCTCGACACCGGCACCTCCCACACCGGTCTCGATCGCGAGTGGGCGTGGACCACCGGGGCCCTCCCGGTGGCGGCTCCAGGGGCTCCCGCCCCCCAAGTGGCCGAAACGGCGTCGGCCGCGGTCGTCGACACGATGCACCTCGCGGGTCTCGCGCTGCCGAACTATCAGGTGGCGCTGTACGCCTTACGCGGCGTCAGCGAAGCGAGCGGGCGGCCCGAGCGGGGGTTCGTGGGCCACGACGTGCTGCGACGCTTCACGGTGGAGATCGACTACCGCGAGCAGCGCGTGCGGCTGTACGACCCGGCGCGCTACCACTACGCGGGCTCCGGCACCGTCGTGCCCTTCGCCGCTGGCGACGACCGGCCGCTGCTCCACGGGTCCATCACGGTCCCGGGCCGCCCTCCGATCCCGGCCCGGTTGCTGCTCGACACGGGGGCGTCCGGTCTGTGCCTGATCCTCACCGTCCCGTTCGTGGAACGCCACGGTCTGGCGGGGGCCGTGTCGCCGGCCATCGAGGCGCCGATCGGTACCGGGCTGGCCGGGCAGCTGCGTGGGACCCTGGTGCGCCTGAAGGAGCTGCGGCTCGCCGGCTTGCGCGTCGCCTCCCCCACCACAGGGCTGGGCGGCGAGCGTACGGGATTCCTGGCCCGTACGGACCTGGACGGTGTCATCGGAAACCCGGTGTTCGAGGACTCGCGCCTGATCGTGGACTATGCGCGCCGCCGTGTCATCATCGAGCCGCGAGCCGCGGCGCGGTGCGACTACGACATGAGCGGGTTGCGGCTGACGGCCCAGGGACCGGAGCTCCGGCACATCGCGGTCGAGTACGTCGTCCCGCACAGCCCGGCCGAGCGCGCCGGAATCCGGGTCGGCGACGAGCTGCTGCTCATGGACGGGCATGCGGTGGCCGATGCCGGCCTGAGCGACGTGCGCCGGGCGCTGCGCGTCAAAGGCGCGCTGCGCCGCCTCGTCCTGAGGCGCGACGCCGACACGATCCGCGTGACGCTCCAGCTGCGGCGTTTGCTGTAGCAGCGCTACGCGGTCCGCCGTAGCTCCGGCACCCGCCACGCCGCCAGCGCCACCGCCAGCGCCGTCGCCGCGCCTCCCAACGCGACGGCGGCCGGCGTGCCGATCCGCTCAGCGAGCGCACCTATTTGGAAGGAGCCGAGGGGCGCGAGGCCCACGAACACGAACGCATAGAACCCCATGACCCGTCCGCGCAGCTGGTCGGGCACGATCTCCTGGATCGTCGTGTTGGCGAGCGCGTTGTTCACGATCATCGTGCCGCCGGTGAGCGCCAGCAGCCCCACGGACAGGAGATAGAGCTTCGAGAGAGCGAACGCCACGAGCAGCAGCCCGAACGCGGCGCCGGCCGCGATCAAGGTGGGGCCCTTCCGGATACGGCGGTCGAGCGACGCGACGGCGAGCGCGCCGATCAGCGCCCCGATGCCGACCGCCGTCATCATGACGCCGTAACCCGTGACGCCCCGATGCAGCACGTCGCGGGCGAACACCGGCATCATCACCAGGTAGGGGAACCCGAAGAGGCTGAACACCGCCATCAGGACGACGACCGTCCAGATGCGCCGGTCGCTGCGGATGAAGGCGACCGCCTCGGAGAGTCCCGCCCAGGCGGACCCCCTCCGGGAGTCCGCGACGTACGGCGGGAGACGCATCGCCAGGAGCCCCGCGATCACCGCCAGGTAGCTCACCCCGTTCAGGAAGAAGCACACGCTCACGCCCAGCGCACCGATGACCACGCCCGCCACCGCGGGGCCGACCACGCGCGCCGCGTTGAACGCCGAAGAGTTGAGCGCGATCGCGTTCATCAAGTCTTCCTTGCCGACCAGGTCGACGATGAACGCCTGCCGGGCCGGGATATCGAACGCGTTGACGACGCCCAGGAACGCGGCGAGAGCGGCCACCTGCCACACGGCCACCGCCCGGGTCCACACGAGCCAGGCGAGCGCGAATGCCGGGAGCATGGACAGCGACTGTGTGAGGATCACCAGCCGGTGCTTGTTGGTGCGGTCGACGATCACGCCGGCGTACAGCGTGAGCAGCAGCACGCCGAGCGAGCCGAGCGCCGAGACGAGGCCGACGTAGAAGGGCGAGTTCGTCAGCTCGAGGACCAGCCACCCCTGGGCGACGTTCTGCATCCAGGTGCCGATGAGAGAAACGCCCTGTCCGAGAAAGAACAGCCGGAAGTTGCGGTGGGAGAGCGCCCCAAAGCGAAACCCGCGCGCGGGTTCGTCCATTGCGGGAAAGCTCGCCGTCGCCCGATATTTGTGGTAGGGAGCCGATGAAATACACGACGTACAGCCGCTACCTCCCCGAGCTGGCCGACACGATCAACCTCCAGGGCCTGCTCGATCAGCTCGCCGACTTTCTGCTCCAATCGGGCTTCGCCGGAGGCGCGTACTCCCACCCGTTCTGGGGCGAGTTCGGGGAGGACGACTCCGACCGCTCGCTCGACGCCTTGCGCCAGGCGATCCTCCAGGCGCTGATGGAGTCGGGGCAGCTCACCCCCGAAATGCTCAAGCTGCTGCGCGGCGAGTCCAGCGGGGACGCCGAGCGCGACGCCGACCTGCAGCGCCAGCTGTCGGAGCTGCTCGACAAGATCGTCCAAAAACTGATGGAGGAAGGCTACCTGAACGTCAGTGAGGCACCAAAGATGCCGTCGGGGCAGCAGCCGCTGTTCGGCCCCGGCGGGATGGCCAAGGAAGCCGCTCAGCAAGTGCAGTTCAACCTCACCGAGAAGGGCATCGATTTTCTCGGCTACCGGACCTTGAAACACCTGCTGGGGAGCATCGGCAAGTCGAGCTTCGGCGCCCACGACACCGAGCACCTCGCCACCGGGATCGAGGCCGAGGCCGTCAGCAAGCCGTACGAGTACGGCGACACGCTCAACCTCGACGTCAATGCCACGCTCACGAACGCCCTGCAGCGCGAAGGCCTCGGCGTGCCCATCAACCTCGAGTATGACGACCTGATGGTGCACCAGGCGGAGTACCGGTCGTCGTCGGCGACGGTGCTGATGCTCGACTGCTCGCACTCGATGATTCTGTACGGAGAAGATCGCTTCACGCCGGCCAAGAAGGTGGCGCTCGCGCTCACGCACCTGATCCGCACGCAGTTCCCGGGCGACACCTTGCGGGTGGTGCTGTTCCACGACACGGCCGAGGAGATTCCGCTCGCGCAGCTGGCGCGGGCGCAGGTGGGACCGTATCACACCAACACCGCGGAAGGGCTCAAGCTGTCGCGCCGCATGCTCATGTCCCAGCGCAAGGACATGCGGCAGATCATCATGATCACCGACGGCAAGCCATCGGCGCTCACACTCCCCGACGGCAAGATCTACGTCAACTCGATGGGGCTCGACCCCCAGATCCTCCAGGCCACCTACCGCGAGGTCGCGCTGTGCCGGCGCAGCGGCATCCTGATCAACACGTTCATGCTGGCGCGGGACCGGAGCCTGGTCGAGTTTGTGAAGAAGGTCTCGGCGATCTGTCGCGGCAAAGCCTACTTCACGAACACGATGACGCTGGGGCAGTTCATCCTGATGGATTTCATGCGGAGAAAGACCCGACGGGTGTCGTAGCGGCGCGTGGCATAACCAGGTCCGGGCTGACAGCCGCCCTGCTCCTGGCAGGGTGCCGCGAAGCGGACGCGCCCGTCGCACCGGTGGCTTCGGTCGTCGTCACGCCGGACACCGCGACCGTCCTCGCGCGCTCCATGCTCCAGCTGCAGGCAACGCTGCTCGACTCGGCCGGTCGTTCCCTCACCGGGCGCGGCGTCCACTGGACCAGCTCCGACCCCTTCGTGGCGACCGTGTCGTCCACGGGCCTGGTCACCGGCGTGGGCCACGGCCCCGCGATCATCACGGCCACCGCCGAGCAGAGCAGCGGCGCCGCACGACTCACCGTTTTCGCCCCCGTGGCATCCGTGACGGTGGACCAGGGCGACCAGACTATCGTCGTCGGGGGAGCAGTGCAGCTGTCGGCCACGCCCCGCGACTGGCGCGGGGTCGCGTTGGCCGCGCGGGTCGTCGCCTGGTCCAGCTCGGACCCAGGGACGGTCAGCGTTACGCCCGCGGGCGTGGTGACGGGGCACGCGCCCGGCAGCGGTGTGCTCACGGCCACCAGCGAGGGGCAGACTGGATCGGCCACGATCGCCGTGGCAATCCTGGAGCTCAGCGAGCTCGCCCCAGGGCTCTCCACCCATACCTGCGGCGTGACCCCAGGCGGCGCCACGTTCTGCTGGGGGAGCGACGCTTACGGGCAGCTCGGCAACGGCGCGGCCGGCGACGACGCCACGGCCGTGCGGACCAGGGGAGACCATCGCTTCGTTACCGTCAGCGGCGGCGGCCGGTTCACGTGCGGGCTGGTCGCGGGTGGGGCCGCCTATTGCTGGGGGAGCGGAGCGCGCGGGCGGCTCGGCAACGGGTCGGTCGCAGGGAGCCCGACACCCGTCGCGGTCGCGGGCGGATTGTCGTTCCGGACGCTCTCCGCCGGGTTCAGCCACGCCTGCGCGCTCACCGACGAAGGCGCCGCGTATTGCTGGGGCGACAACGGCACGGGACAGCTCGGAACGGAAACCGTTAAGCTCGGCCTGACGCCGATCCGCGTGGCCGGCGACGTGTCGTTCGCCGCGATCACAGTCGGGGACGGCTTCACTTGCGCCCTCGCGGCTCAGGGCACGGCCTATTGTTGGGGGAACAACCAGACCGGTCAGCTCGGTAGCGGCGGGTCCTTGCTGAGCGCGCGTCCCCTCCTCGTGCAGGGCGCGCGCCCGTTTAGCGAGCTCAAATCGGGCGCCCGCCACAGCTGCGGCGTGACAGCCGGGGGCGCCGCGTACTGCTGGGGCGACAATCGCTCGGGCGAGCTGGGCGACGGCTCGACGCGTCCCTCCTCGACGCCCGTGCCTGTCGCGGGCGGGCTGGCCTTCAGCACCATCAGCGCCGGCTCGGATTTCACCTGCGGGGTCACGACCGACGGCCGCGCGTACTGTTGGGGAGAGGACAACGGCGGTCGACTCGGCACCCCCGCCGCCCTTGAGTCGTGCGACGGCCGGCCGTGCAGCACCGTGCCGCTCGCCGTGTCGGGCGAACTCCGGTTCGCGTCGGTGGCCGCAGGCGACACGCACAGCTGTGGGCTCGCCACCGCCGGCATCGCGTACTGCTGGGGACAAAACTCGAACGGCCAGCTCGGCGACGGGACCACAACGGACCGTCCGGCGCCCGTCCGAGTGCTCGGTCAGCCCTACACCGGGGCTATGGCGCCGCCGCGACCGCCGCGTACACCATCCGCGACAGGTCCGCCACGAGATTGTGTGCCACGCTGTCCTCCTTGATGCCGCCCGTCAGGACCACCAGCACGTAACTCCCGCTCGGCGGGTACACGAGCGCCGCGTCGTGGTAGACCACTCCGCCGATCCAACCGGTCTTGTGCGCGACGCGGGTTCCTGGCGGTACGCCCACCGGAATCCCCTCGTTGAACTCCTGGCGCCCCAGGATCCTGAGCATCTCCTCGCACGACGACGGGCTCGCCGCCCGGTTCTGAGCGATCGCGGCGAGCAGCGCGCCCAGGTCGCGCGCGGTGGTCGTGTTGTTGAGCCCCGCACGGTAGGCCTTCCCGTCTTCCACACCACGCAACACTTGAATCGACCACGCTCCGAGCAGGCGCGCAGACGCCTGTGCCCGCGGCGCGCCGACGCGGTCGATCAGGAGGTTGGTGGCGAGGTTCGACGACCGCGTGATCATCAGGTCGAGCAGCTCGCGGATCGACGCCGTGCCGCCCACCCGCTGATACAAGGTCGAGTCCGAGTCGTCCGCCTTGTCCACGTCGAACGGCGAGCCGTCCACGAGCGACGGGAACGCGGCGCGCACGGCGAGCGAGTCGTCGAGTCGCAGTAGCCCCTCGTCCGCGTCCCGGAAGATCTGGATCATCACCGGGACCTTCATCGTGCTCGCGGCGTGGAATCGGAGGTTGGCGCCCAGCAGCAGCGAGTCCGGGCGCGTGAGGCGCTTGTAGTAGACGCCGACGCCCGACGCGGGCGCCCGGGCGATCCGCGCCGCCAGCCGCTCGCGGAGCGGGCTCGGAGTCTGGGCTGCAGCTGCGCTGCACGGGAGCAAGACCAGCAACAGGAAGCTGCGTCTCAACATGGCTCGCAGAATATACTGACGTCCGATGTCTGACGTCTGACGTCTAGTTAGATTTGTTTTCGTGAGCCAGTTCGTCTTCGGCACCCACAACGCCGCCTTCGTGCAGGTGATGTATGAGCAGTACCTGCGCGACCCCGCCTCGGTGGGCGAAGAATGGCGCAACCTCTTCGACAACGGGAAGCTCGCCGAGCTGCCGGTGATCCCGACGAGCCGCGAGGAGGTCGCGGGGCTCGGGCCCCGGGACTCGGGCCTCGGGACGCAGGCGCAAGCCCCGAGTCCCGAACCCCGAACCCCGAACGCCGGCCTCACCCCCATCACCGGTCCTGCGGCGCGTCTCGTCCAGAACATGACGGACTCGCTGTCCGTGCCTACTGCGACGTCGTTCCGCGAGGCTGTGGTCGACACGCTCGACGCGCGCCGCAAGGAGCTGAACGCCGGGCTCGCCGCGAGCGGCAAGAAGATCTCGTTCACGCATCTGATCGGGTTCGCGATCGTGCAGGCGGCGAAGCAGCTCCCCGTCATGACGCACGCGTTCCAGGAGGTCGCGGGGAAGCCGCACCGCCTCGACCCGCGGGGCGTGAACTTGGGGCTCGCAGTGGACGTCGAGAAGAAGGACGGGAGTCGCGCCCTCGTCGTCCCGGTGATCAAGCACGCTGAGCGGATGGACTTCGCCGCGTTCCACGCGACCTACGAGACGCTGGTCGACAAGGCGCGCACCAACAAGCTGCTCCCTGACGACTTCGCGGGCGCCACGATCACGCTCACCAACCCCGGCACGATCGGCACCGTCGCTTCGGTGCCGCGTCTCATGAAGGGCCAAGGCTCGATCATCGCCACGGGCGCCATCCGCCAAATCGGCCCAGCCAAGGTCATGACGCTCACGAGCACCTACGACCACCGCGTGATCCAGGGAGCGGAGTCGGGGCTGTTCCTGCGCGAGGTGGATTCACTGCTGCAGGGAGAGGAACGGTTCTACGAGCAGGTGGCGGAGACTCTGGGGATAGCGGCACTCGGGACCAGGGGCTCGGGGCTCGGAACGGCCACGGCGCGGGCGCTCCCGAGTCTCGAACCCTCAGCCCCGAGCCCCGACCTCAAGCACGTCGCCGCGGCGATGGCTTTGGTGAAAGCGTTCCGGAACTTCGGCCACATGGCGGCGCGGCTCGACCCCCTGGGCTCGGAGCCGCCGGGCGATCCCGCGCTCGATCCCGGTCCGCTCGGCCTCACCGCGGAGATCATGGCGCGCATTCCGGCCGACGTGCTGCGGATCTACGTCGCCGGCAGGACGCTCGCCGAGGCGTACCCCGAGCTTCAGAAGACGTACTGCGGCACGATCGCCTACGAGGTCGAGCACATCGGCAGCCACGTGGAGCGCCTGTGGCTGCGCCAGGTGGTCGAGTCCGGCCAGCACCGCACGCCGCTTTCGGCCGAGCAGAAGCAGAAGCTGCTGTCACGCCTGACGGCGGTGGAGGGGCTGGAGCGCTTCCTCCACAAGGCGTACCTCGGCCAGAAGCGCTTCTCGATCGAGGGGCTCGACGCTCTCGTACCGATGCTCGACCAGACGATCGAGCTGGCCGGCGCGAGCGGCGCCCGCCGGGTAGTGCTCGGGATGGCGCACCGCGGGCGCCTCAACGTGCTGGCGCACATCGTCGGGCTGCCGTACGAGACGATCTTCGCCGAGTTCGAGGGCGGGCGCCACGTGGAGGGGACGCTCACGCCCGAGGGGGGCACGGGCGACGTGAAGTACCACCACGGCGCGGATGGCGTCTACCAGACGGCGTCGGGCAAGCCCGTGAACGTCACGCTCTCGCCCAACCCGAGTCACCTCGAGGCGGTGAACCCCGTGGTGGAAGGCCGCGCGCGCGCCAACCAGACGAACCGCCGCGGCAAGGACCCCATCCACGACGGGACCGTCGCGCTGCCGGTGCTGATCCACGGCGACGCGTCGTTCGCGGCGCAGGGCGTCGTGGCCGAGACGTTCAACCTGGCGCGCCTCAGGGGCTACACGACCGGTGGCACCATCCACCTGATCGCCAACAACCAGGTGGGCTTCACCACCGACCCGAAGGAAGGGCGCTCGACCGACTACTCGAGCGATCTCGCCAAGGGCTTCGACGCGCCGATCATCCACGTGAACGCCGACGACCCCGAGGCGTGCCTCGCGGCCGTGCGGCTCGCCATGATGTACCGCGACAAGTTCCACGCCGACGTCGTCATCGACGTCGTGGGCTACCGCCGGCACGGGCACAACGAGGGGGACGAGCCGGCCTACACCCAGCCGCTCATGTACGAGCGGATCAAGCAAACGCCGACCGTGCGGCACCGTTATGCCGAGCAGCTCGCGGGCGAGCGCGTGCTCGACGTCGCGCAGGCCGACACCGAGGCGGAGCGGTTCTACCAGCGGCTGAGCGAGATCCAGCAATCGTTGAAGGCACACCTTTCCGAGGCCGGCGCGGGGGAGGAGCCGCAGCGGATTTCCGGTGCGCAGCAAGCGGTGGCGGAGCCGGACACGACCGTCGCTTCCCCGGTGCTGTCGGGGCTGAACGAGCAGCTGCTGGTCGTGCCTGCGGGGTTCAGCCTCAATCCCAAGCTCAAGAAGCAGCTCGAGCGCCGCCGCGGTGCCCTGACGGAGGGCGCGATCGAGTGGGCGCACGCCGAGACACTCGCGTTCGCCTCGCTCCTGGTCGAGGGGACCGCGATCCGGCTCACCGGACAGGACACCGAGCGGGGCACGTTCAGCCAGCGCCATCTCGTGCTGCACGACACGGTGAACGGCCAGCGCTATGCGCCGATCCAGAACCTGCCGGCGGCGCGGGCGCCGTTCGAGCTGCACAACAGTCCGCTCTCCGAGTTCGCGTGCCTCGGCTTCGAATACGGCTACGCCGCCGCGGCACCCGACGCGCTGGTGCTGTGGGAGGCGCAGTACGGCGACTTCACCAACGGCGGCGAGGTGATCATCGATCAGTTCCTCATCGCCGGCCTGGCGAAGTGGGGACAGACGTCACGCCTGACCCTGCTGCTGCCGCACGGCTACGAGGGCCAGGGCCCCGAGCACTCGAGCGCGCGGATCGAGCGGTTCTTGGCGCTCGGCGCGGACGGCAACCTCCGGATCGCGAACTGCACCACGCCCGCGCAGTACTTCCATCTGCTGCGACGCCAGGCGCGGCACGCGGAGCTGCGACCGCTCGTCCTCTTCACACCGAAGAGCCTGCTGCGGTTGCCCCAGGCGACGTCGCGGATCGACGACCTCACGGCCGGCGGATTCCGGCCCGTGCTGGACGACCCCGAAGGCGCCGCGCGCCGTGGCGCGACGCGGCTCGTGCTGTGCAGCGGCAAAGTGTACTACGACCTCGTGCTCTCGCCGCGCCGGACCGAGGCGTCCCACGTCGCGATCGGCCGGGTGGAGCTGCTCTATCCCCTCCCCGCGCTCGAGCTCGCGGCGCTCGTCAAGCGCTACCCCAAGATCAGCGAGATCGTCTGGGTGCAGGAGGAGCCGCGCAACATGGGGCCGCAGAAGTTCATGCTGCCGCAGCTGCGCGAGCTGGCGGGCCCGGGCATTACGGTGCGCGATATCGGGCGCCCGGAACGCTCCAGCCCGGCGGAGGGGTATCCCGCGGCGCACCAGGCGGAACAGGCGCGGATCGTGGCGGCGGCCTTCGCGATCTAGAAGCCGATGCGGCGCTTCGCCGGCTCGGTCCGCGCGATGAGCTCGCGGATCGCCACGAACACCACTTTGAATCTTGTGTCGTAGCGTCGCTCGAGGTCTTCAAGCTTACGGGCAAGGTCCTTGTGCGTCGCGAGCAGCTGGCGGAGCCGCACGAATGCACGCATGATCGCGATGTTCACCTGAATTGCGCGCCGGCTGCGGAGCACGCCTGACAGCATCGCGACGCCCTGCTCGGTAAACGCGAACGGCAGGTGCCGACGACCACCCCGGCGCCTCTTTGACATCACAGATTGTGATATCAAACTCGATGTCGCAGTTTGGGATCTCCAGCTCCCCAGCTCCTGCTCCGTGAGCTGGAACATGAAGTCCGACGGAAACCGTTCGGGGTTGCGCCGGACCGCCTGATTGAGCGCGCCGGTCGAGACCCTATAAAGCGCTGCCAGATCGCTATCGAGCATTAGCTTCTCACCCCGAATCAGCAGAACCCGGCGCTCGACCCGCTGCACAAGCACCACCTGATTCGTCTTTGCCAGATGGGTCATCTGGGTTAGCTTGCCGCGGAGCAGTCAACCGTGGGTCAACGAGCCGAGCGCCCCCGGCAAAGGAGGCCGTATGCCGATGCTTCCGTGGAAGGTTTGTTTCCCTGTCGCGCTTGGAGCCGTGGTCATCACCGGCTGTAACAGAACCATCAATACCCTCCCGGCGAGACTCACACCGGCCGATCCGGTGCAGACCTTCGCGCTGCGCATTCCGGATTCCCTGGAGATCCGAGCCGTGGACTTTGACGCCGCGCTCTACCCGAACGTCAGCGGCTCGAACAACACCTGGGTGGACACCAAGCTCGGAGGACGAGCCTTCGTGAAGGTGCACGCCGTGCACCGGAGAACGGGCGAGCAGTACCTCATCGTGTTCGAGGACATCGCCCGGCGACGCGAGCCGGTGCTGGTGATCCGCTTCGACGGCTCAGCGACGCGTAGCGGCGGCTCGTGAGCGGACCTCCGGCAGCGGTGCGCGTCGCGCTCGCCCTTGTCGCCTCGACCGCGGTCCTCTCCGCCGACGGCCGCTGGTCCACAGCCGCGCCGCTCCCCGAGCCGATCCAGGAAATGAGCGCCGCCGTGCTGCGGGGCAAGATCTACATCGCCGGCGGACTGGATCGCTCCGGCAAGCCGATCGCCAGAGCGTTCCGGTTCGACCCGGCGGCGAACCAATGGGAGCGCATCGCCGACCTCCCAGCCCCGCGGCATCACATGCCGCTCGCTGTCGCGGGCGACACGCTGTACGCCGTCGGCGGGCTCGCCGAAGCGACCTTCGTCCCCGAGAACACGGTGTGGATGTACCGCGAGGATCAGAGCCGCTGGGAGTCCCGCGCGCCCCTCCCCGTGCCGCGCGGTGCCTCCGGCGTGGGAGTGGCGAACGGCAAGCTCGTGGTGGTGGGCGGATGGGGCCCCGGCCGCAAGCTCGTCGACTCGACCGCGATCTACGATCCCGCGACCGATCGCTGGAAGAACGCCGCGCCCATCCCCACGCCGCGCGATCACCTCACTGCGGCGGCGGTCGGCGGCGTCGTCTACGCGATCGCCGGGCGGCCGTTCAACCCCGACCAGAATTACGATGTCGTCGAGGCGTACGACCCGGCGACCGACCGCTGGACTAGGAAGGCGCCCATGCCGAGCCGCCGCGGCGGGCTCGCGTCGGCGGTGCTGGACGGAAAAATTCACACCGTCGGCGGCGAGACGAGATCAGCCGTCTTCGCAAACCACGAAGTGTACGACCCCGCGACGGACCGGTGGACCAGCGCGCCGGCCCTCCCGACCGCGCGCCACGGCCTCGGCTCGGCTGCGCTGAGCGGCAAGATCTACGTGATCGGCGGGGGCCCGAGGGCCGGGTTCGCACAAACCGATGTCGTGGAAGTGTTCGCGCCCTGAGAGGGCGCGCTAGACTTAAGCCATGCCCGACCTCCACACGCTGGCCCGCTACGCCGTCTTCGCCGTCTTCGTCCTGAGCGTGGTCGTCGCCTTCGCCTCGTGGCTGGTGCGGGCTCGGCGAGTGTCGCCGTTCGGGACGCTGGGCCGGACGCTGCGCGCCATGAGCGACCCGCTGATCCGCCCCGTGGAAGCCCGCCTCGTGCGGCTGGGCGGCAACCCGGTGAACGCCGGCTGGTGGCTCGTCGTGGTCGTGGCGGTCGCCGGCCTCGTCTTGCTGTCGCTCATGGACTGGGTGGTGCGGACGTTCCAGGGGTTGGCCGCGGCGGCCACGGGAGGCCCGCGGGCGATGCTCGCGTTCCTGATCATGGCGCTCTACAGCGTCGTCTTCGCCGCGCTTCTTATACGGGTCATCGGCGCCTGGTTCGGTGTGTTCCGCTACTCCCGCTGGATGCGGCCGGCCTACGCCTTGACCGACTGGCTGGTGGAGCCGATCCGGCGCGTGCTCCCCCCGATGGGGGCGCTCGATTGGAGCCCGCTCGTGGCCTGCCTGGTGCTGTGGCTGCTGAAGCAGCTGCTCCTGAGCGTGCTGTTCTTCTGAGCCCGGCTCGCATCGTCGTGCACGTCGCGCCGCGGGCGCGTCGCACCGAGGTCGCGGGCCGCCACGGCGATGCCATCAGGGTCAGGATCGCCGCCGCGCCCGTCGACGGCGCGGCCAACGCGGAGCTGGCGCGCTTTCTCGCGGAACGGCTCGGCGTGCCCCGCGGTGCGGTAGCGATCGTCTCGGGCGCGGGCGGTCGCCGCAAGACCGTCGAGATCGCGGGCCTCGAGACCGATGCGGCGATCCGCACGTTATTGGAGGGGGGAGAGGGAGGGCGCGCATGAAACTCCTGAAGGCGCTCGTCAGCTTCGTCGTGGGGACGATCGTCGGGGCCCTGGCGGGGCACGTGCTCGGGGTCTGGGGGCAGCTGTTGGGATTCATCGTCGGCGCGTTGGCGGCGTGGTGGGCGGCGCAACGGGTGTTCGACGCCTGAAGTGCGCCGTCGGCCGTTTGCTACTGACGTCACTGACGGCCGATGGCTGACGGCTGAGAGCGTCCTTTGAAAATCCGAAACAGGTAGTACAGCGACGGGAACAGCACGGCTGCGCCGAGCGCCAGCCCGCCGAGCACGAGCCGCAAGGTGACGTCCGGCGCCGCGGCGGCGACGACGGTGAGGTCGGGCGGAAGCAGATAGGGATACTGGCTGATTCCCCAGCCCCACAGGATGAGCGACACCTGGGCGGCGGCGGCGACGCGGGCCACACGGTAGCGCCTGCGCCATAGCGCAGCGAGCGCGGCGACAGCGGCGGCGCCGGTGAGCAGATGCAGCGGCACGGCCCACGGCGCGAAAATCAATCCCGCCCGCACGCGCGGCGCTGCGCTGCCGGACAGCACGAGCGCCAACAGCGCGGCGCCGAACAACGCCACGCCCGCGCCGAGCGCGCGACGGCGGAAGTCTTCCCGCAGCTCCGGCTCCGCCGCTTCGAGCGTCAGGTAGACCGCCGCCAGGAACGCGAAGGCGACGAGCGCAAACACCCCGACGCTCAGCGCGAACGGCGTCAGCCACGGCGCCACGTAAACGGCGAAGAACACGGTGTCCGGGGCCCGAGCCCCGGACACCGAACCCGACGCAACAGCTCCCACCGTGACGCCCAGGAGCACCGGCGTGATCAGGCTGGCGACCGCGAAGGTGACTCCCCAGTGACGCTGCTCCGCATCCGTCTCCCCGCCGTAGCGCCAGAACGTGAAGGCCGACCCTCGCAGCACGATCCCGATCAGCACGAGCGACAGGGGGATGTGCAGTAAGATGCCGAGCCGGGCGAACGCCGGCGGGAAGCAGGTGAAGAGCAGCACCACCGCGAGGATCAGCCACACGTGGTTCGCCTCCCACACCGGGCCGATCGCGTGCGCGATCAGGTCGCGCTGGGGCTGTTTCCGCGGGCCGCGGGCCAGCAGACCCCACACCCCGCCCCCAAAGTCGGCTCCGCCGAGCAGCGCGTAGGCGTTCAAGGAGACGAAGATCACGCCGGCGAGGACGTCGGCGAGCGTCACCTAGTCACCCTTCCCCCTTCACCCTTCCCCGGCCGTCCACCGGCATATAAAACCCACGCCACTCCGGGATTTCCGGACTGCGAAGGATCTGCCGGTACAACAGCCACCCCACGGTCACGCCCAGAAAGCAGTAGAGCAGCGTGAACGTGAGGAACGGTACGATCAAGCCCGGCATCGGCGTGACGGCGTCGGCCGTCTTGAGCACTCCGTAGATCACCCACGGCTGCCGGCCCAGCTCCGTCACCATCCAGCCGGCCTCGACCGCGATGAACCCCATCGGCGTCGCGAGGGCGATCGCGCGCAGCAGCCACCGGTCGTGGGCCAGATCCGCGCCCCGCCAGGCGCGCCACCCGGCCCACAGCCCGACCAGCGCCAGGTACGTGCCGAGCGCGACCATGAGCTGAAACGCGAAGTGCACGGCCGGGACGTTGGGCCACTCGTCGCGCGGCGCCGCGTCGAGCCCCTTCACCACGGCCCCGGGGTCGTGGAAGGCGAGGAGCGAGAGAGCGTAGGGCACCTGGATCGCGAAGCTCGTCTCGCGCCGATCCACGTCCGGCCAGCCGCCGAGCGTGAGCGGCGCGCCCGCCCGCGTCTCGAACAGGGCTTCCGCCGCGGCGAGCTTGACCGGCTGGTGGCGCGCCAGGTGCCGGGCGCTCACGTCGCCGGAAATGGGCTGCAGCACGGCGGCGGGCGCACCGACGATCAGCGCGATCGCCAGCGCGCGGCGGTGGAACGCGTTGGCGGGGTCCTTGAGCAGCAGGAGCGCGTGGATCCCCGCCACCGCGAAGCCGGTGGCCGCGTAGGCGGCGAGCGTCATGTGGACCGCCTGCGGCAGCGCGGCCGGGTTCGCCATCGCCGCGATGGGATCGATGTGTACCGGCTGGCCTTGCGCCAGCTCGAACCCGGCCGGCGCGTTCATCCAAGCGTTCGCGATGACGACGAACACGCCGGAGGCGGCGCCGCTCAGCGCCACGATGCCGCCGGCGGCGAGATGCGCCCGCTGTGGAATCCGATCCCAGCCGTACAGGTAGATGCCGAGGAAGATCGCTTCGGTGAAGAACGCGAACCCCTCGAGCGAGAACGGCATCCCGATGATGGGGCCCGCGAACCGCATGAACTCGGGCCACAACAGCCCGAGCTCGAACGACAGCACCGTGCCGGACACGGCGCCCACCGCGAACAGGATCGCGGTGCCCTTGGCCCAGCGCTTCGCCAAGTCCAAGTAGATCGCGTGGCCCGTCACCTGCCAGCGGCGCTCCGCGACGACCATCATCACGGGCATGGCGATGCCCACCACGGCGAAAATGATATGGAACGCCAGCGAGACGCCCATCTGCGAGCGGGCGGCGAGGAGGTCGGACATGCCTCCCCAAAATAGCTACTTCAGCTTCCCCAGCCGATCCTGAATCGCCCGATTGCCCGCGAACTCTCCGGACATCGCCTGCAGCACGATCCTCGCCGAGTCCGGCATCCCCGCCACGGCGAAGGCGTCGGCGCGTAGCAGCCCGACCCGGAACCGCAGAAAGCGGCTGTCCGACCCGGGCGCGAACCATTTCAGCGCCGCGAGCGCGGCCTTCCCGTCCTGCTTGTCGACGATGAGCGACTCGACTGCGAGCAACCGCACCGACGTGTCGTCCGGATACCGCTGCGCCAGCTGCCCGATCAGCTGCGCCGCCTCACTGGGCTTGCCCTGTTTACGCTCCAGCATCGCCTCGTGATAGAGCCCCGCCACGAGTAACCGGTCGACGTCGGCGGGATCACCCGATCGGATCCCCACACCGCCGGCGTATGCGTACACCAGATCGCCGCCCCGGTCCGCTGCTTCGTACAGCGAGACGGCGCCCCCGAGCCCCACGAGGGCCGACGCCGCCAGCACCCACCTGCGCCAGCGGCTCACCGCGGGGGCGAGCGCCGCGATCTCCAGCGCCGCCACGACCAGGAAGATGTTGCGAGTGCGCTCTCCCCACTCTTCGTGCTCCATTACCGCGGCACGCGCGCCGG
>Ga0209761_1000549_pt1 | contig 23164 bp, 19 predicted proteins | sample GraSoi013_1_40cm_4_FD_185818 | JGI IMG/M metagenome (GOLD analysis project Ga0209761, IMG submission 185818) | Grasslands soil microbial communities from the Angelo Coastal Reserve, California, USA - Sample 09_25_2013_1_40cm (SPAdes) (version 2) | ecosystem: Environmental > Terrestrial > Soil >...
TCCCAGAGCCACACATCGTAGTCCAACCGGTACCAGAGGTTGTACATCTGCGCGCCATTCAGGAGCTCGAGGGTAAACTGGATGCCCGCCTTCTGGGCGTCCGCGATGACTCCACGCGCCGCAGTCTCCCACCACGGCTCCGTGTTGAAGGTCGAGAACCGGAAGCTCAGAGGCTCCGTCTTCCCAGCCTTGCATAGGGGGAATTCCGTTCCGGTCTGAAGATTGCCGGTCGCGCAGTCGTACGCCCATCCCGCGTTGACCAACATCGTCCTCGCTGCCGCATCCGCAGCATCCCCCTCAGGGAACTGCTCCAAGGCGACCGAGGTAAACGGAGGGAAGTCGTACGGACTCCCATCCCCATTCTTGTCGTCCGGGCTGAATGGCGGCATGGCGTACCATAATGGGGACGACGTGGGCATCAGCGTGTCCCCCAGCGTCCCGAGGCCATTCAAGGCGTTCTGGATCATCTTGGTCCGGTTCGTCGCCATGTGAATCGCCGTGCGGACGACCTGGTTCTGCAGGATTGGATTCGAGTGGCCAAGCTTCAACGGACGGTTCGAAATCGAGGCGAAGTACGTCCGCAGATCGTCGGGGAGGACATTGATCGCCTGCTCGGCCTCGAATCCGTCGGCGACCGATTGACGTGTGATTCCGGGCTTCCCGACCAGGTACCCGGTGAAGTCGGGCGGGGAGGGGCCGATCGCCATGTCGATTTTCCCGAGGGTGAGGTCGAGAGCCATGGCACCGGACGCGGTGTAGGATTCATAGAAGATCGTATCCGGGAAGACCTGTCTTCCTTGGACTTCTTTCCCGTGCCAGATCGGGTTGCGGTCCAGAATCAGCGGCGGGGGCGTGACCATCGCGGTCCCGGCGGCGCGGACCATGTACGGCCCGGAGCCAATCGGTAGCGCGTTCGCCCAGTCGACCTTGACGTCGACGTTACCGGGCGACCAGATGTACTGCGGGAGGATCGGCACGCACGTGATGCTGGAAATGGCGGCTGCGTATTTACCGTCGTACACGATTCGGACGAAGTACGGGTCGGTGGTCGGGGTCACGTCGACGCGCGCGATGTGCTCCGTGCACGGCGCGAAGTACGACGTCTGATTCCGGTTCTTCTTCACGTAGTCAAAGGTAAACTTCACATCGGCTGCGGTGACTGGGTGACTTGTGTCGCAGGCAATGAGGTGACCCTGCGCCGCGGTGCACGTGCGCGGATCCGCAAAGTACGCGTTATGAGTGAGATGGAACTCCCATGTCGACGGATTCGTGTTTGTCTGGGCCCACTGGACGGCGAGATCCGGTTCTAGTTGCCAGTTGGGACCGTAGTTGATGAGGAAGCTGTAGACGTCTCCAACGATGTAATACTCGTCGACGAGCGTGTACTGGAGCGGATTCGTCGTCTGAATCGTCAGCGCGACGGTTCCAAGGAACATTTCGTGTCGCGGTCCGACAGACGAGACGACGGGCGTCGGCGTCGACGCGGACGCGCTTTTCAGGCTCGTGATCGCAAAGCTCGATGCAACCAGCACGATTACGGCCACAACACTCAGATAACCAGCCCACGGACGCTGAGGCCTTGAGGCCTCCTGCGAATCGCCCACCTTCATGCCTCCCGAAACATGGACGGGGAGCGACCCTCCACTCCCACGAACCCGGACCGTCAAGGACGAGACCCTGTTTATACGTTGCCCTCCCTCTCAGAAACGATACCTCGGCCTTCGGGTGAATGGGAACCGAGTTCCAAGACCGAAGTCTGTTGGAACGGGAGGGTCTAACCGGCCGAACACGAGGATGGGTTCGGTCCGCGCTATCTATTTACGCAAGAGCGCGTTGGTGTCGACAATCTTCTGACTGCGAGGCGATGGGCTGAGGAGGAGGAGGCTCGAGATTCGACCTAGCGACGAGTTCGAGGCTTCCCGGGTCGCCCTCAAGCGCTGGTACCTGCCCGCGGTCGGCTTACTCGCGATTGTTCTGTTCTTGAGTCCCACATCCCGAGCGAGCAACCGTTCCCCCTCACCGTTGGCTGCGCCCATGATTGAGAACTGCGAATTCGTCCCCGATCCCCGGGTGAACACGTCCTTCGTCTGCGGGACCGACAATAGCGCCGTGCCTGGCTTCCCGAACGCCTCGATGAGCTTCCGCGTCACTGTCTCGGGTGACACGAACCTAAGCGTCGTGTTTTCGTTCGACTACCTGAACGCAGGAGGGGTGCCGAATCCGAACAGCCCTAATCGGACGGTGGGAGTGCCGTTCCCGGGTCTCGGCAAGAACGCCACCGCAGAGACGAATTGGACCTACACGGCACTCAACCAAAACTACACCTCTGGCACCTCCTCTACGTATTGGGTCCGGGTCGAAGTACGCGACGAAACGGGCCAAGTCGGCAATTGGTCACAGCCATTCTTCCCGGTCATCGTAAACCAGAACTCAGCGCCTTTCATCGATGGACTCCTTTCGCTGAATTCGGTGAATCAGGCGCTCATGTACGGGAACCCCGTGATCCCGCTCCTCTACGAGAACGTCTCAATTGGCGACCCCGATGCCGACCCGGTGACGCTAACCTGGGCATGGGGCGACGGGACTCTGACGGTCAACCACCCGGGACCTCTGGCGGCGCGCCTGGACCTCAGCGTAGCGCACCGATATCCTCCGAGCCAGTTTCCCCTGAACGAGAGCCCGCGCTACGTCGACATCCCGGTCAGCGTGTGGATTGACGACGGCCTGGGTCACAACGTCTCCTACAACTCGACCGCGGAGTTCTACATTGCGTTCGATTCTCCGCCGAGCGTGCACGTCGTACAGCTCTCCTCGGCGACCTGGTCTCCCACGCAGGCCGTCGGTTCCGTCTGGAAGGTCGGCGAGAGAGTCTCCATGGTGGGCAACGTCACGGACCCGGAGGGCGATCCAACAACCGCGTACTGGGACTTTGACAACCGCACCGATAGCAATGGCGACGGAGATCCGACGCGGGACCGGGACGCGAACGGCACGACTGCGACACACGCGTACAGCACTCCGGGCAACTATAGCATCATTTTCTGGGCTACCGACGGGGAACAGAAGACTTGCCTGAACTCGAACTGCACGAACCCTCCTCCGTACCCGCCGTTCCTGACCCACTGGAAGAACGATACGATTCCGATCCAGGTGATCAATAACCGGCCGCCTCATGTCGCGCTATCCAACACGACAGTACAGGTAGAGGAGCCCAGCCTGCTTGGGGCGAAAGTGTTCGATTATGATGGAGATAACATGACCGTCACCTGGGTCTTCGGAGATGGCAGCGCGAACGCCACGAACGTCACGGGCCCTTCGCCTCGGGACGCGCCCCAGCTTTTCTCCGTCTTTCAGGAGCACATGTATAGTCACCCCGGACCGTACAACAGACCGTACAACCTAACCCTCTACGTCTCCGATGGAAATGATACCGCGAACGATACCAAGCAGGTCTTCGTCGAGTCCCTAAACCTGCCGCCGGTCCTCCTGGGCCTCCATGTAAGCCGGGCAAACGGGACGTCCGCGGGGAACAACACCTTCCGAATCAACGAGATCCTCGTGGTCACCGCGCAGATGTACGACAAGGAGAACGACACGCTCAATGCGTCGGTCGATTGGGGCGACGGTCGCGTGGAGAACTCCACGATTGACCCAAAGACTTCGAACGCCTGCTCCCTGGACAACCAGAGCCGGAATCTGTGCTCGGTCTCGTTCTCCCACACGTACGCGAGCGCCGGTCCGAACGGCACTCAGGAATACACCGTCCTCGTGACGATCACGGACAACAAGGTCTACCTCGAACTGAACGCGACCGGTGCCACGATTACCCTAAACCACACGAAGAACCAGACCGTCATCGTCATCGTCACCGGCTCCGGGCCGCAGTCGGAGGACCTTGGCCCTTGGGATTGGTGGGACTACAGCACCTTCGCAGCCGTGCTCGGGATCCCGTCCTTGCTCATTGCCCGATTTGCCTGGAAGGTCCATCTCGAGCGAAGGGAGGAATAGATAGAATTCACGACATCCACGCCGAGCGCCGGCCCCCGAAGGCTTTTGAAGCCGATTGTGCTTGGCCTTCTGGGGGTAGCCAGCCTTTGGTTGGCGGACCGAGGGGCGACAGTCCGTGAGCGCGATCCAGCGGGTCATCCTGCGCCGTCTCCGGAACGCCGTCATCACGATCTTCGGAATCATCACGCTGAATTTCTTCTTGATCAACGTCATGGGGAACCCGTTAGACCTGATCAACCGGGCTCCCAACATCTCCCCGACCATCCGGACCGACACGTGCATCCGGCTTGGCCTCTGTGGACCGGACGGCCAACAGTTGGACTTGTCCCAGCGATTCGTCAGCTATCTGAAGGACTTCTTCACCGGAAACATGGGCACGAGCTTCTATTGGAAGGGCACGCCGGTGATCGACGTGATCCTGCCCGCCCTTGGATGGACGCTCCTCCTGATCGGGACCTCGACGGTCATCACGATTCTGATCGGGATGGTGGTCGGCGCGCTCTCGGCACAGATGCGTGGCCGTCCCTTCGATATCGCAGCAACCAGCTTTGGGCTCTTCTTCTACGGGATGCCGTTCTTCTGGCTCGCTCTCATCATGCAGCTCTCGTTTACGCGGCCGCAGTTTGGGCTCAACTGGTGGCCCGTCTTTCCGTCGAGTCAGGAGTACGACTTCTCGATTGCGGTCTTCAGTTGGACGAAGGTCTCGAACCTGCTCAGCGCCCTCTATCATCTCATTCTGCCGGCGACCACGCTGGCCCTCGGGACCGTGGCGGGCGTCGCGCTCGTGATGAGGAACTCACTCATCGACGTGATGACAGAGGACTACGTCGTCACGGCACGGGCCAAGGGTCTGCCGTCGAGGTTGATCTTGCGGCGCCATGTCTTACCCAACGGTCTCCCGCCCATGGTCACACTCATCGCGTTGGACATGGCGTTCATCTTTGGCGGTGCGTACCAGGTCGAGTATGTCTTCTCGTACCGGGGCATCGGCTGGGTGACCATCACCGCGATCAACGCGTTCGATTTTCCCGTGCTCCAATTCGTCGTCGTGCTCGGAGGAATCGCGGTCGTCGTCGCGAATTTCGTGGCTGATCTGATCTTGCTCAAGATCGATCCAAGGATCAAGGTGGCGTGAGGGGTCCGTATGGCGTATCCGTCGAGTTCGGTCGTGTACTGGTTCCGGCGAAGGTTCGGCATATCCGAGGTCCGGCGTGAGAAGCTCGTCCTCACGATGACGCGGTTTCGGGAGATCTCGAGTGCCGTCGTCCATCACCGGATGGGCGGGATTGGAGTGGCCATCCTCGCGTTTTTCGTGACGATGGCGCTCGTTGCCCCCTTGCTCCCGCTCCCCAACTGGGACGCGAGCCTGTTCCCGTCGTTTCAGGATCCGTCGTGGGCCCACCCGTTCGGGACGGACCAGAACGGCCGGGACATCCTCGCCCGCGTGGTCTGGGGCTCGCGGGTCTCCCTCATGGTCGGGTTCCTCGCCAGCGTGATTGCGGGGGTGCTGGGCACCCTCGTCGGCCTGGTCGCCGGCTTCTGGACCGGATGGCGGGACGAGGTCCTCATGCGGATCAACGACATCTTGCTCTCCCTGCCCTGGCTCGCCCTGTTGATCGTCCTGGCTCAGATTCTCGGAGGCCAGCTCAGCCTCTCCGTGATCATCCTCACGATCGGTCTCACCAGCTGGAACTTTACCGCGCGCGTCGTCCGAGCGCAGGTGTTGAGCGTCAAGGAACGAGTCTTCGTCGAGCGAGCGAGAGCGTCCGGCGCAAGCGGAATGACGATCCTCCGGAAGCACATCTTCCCGAACGTGTTCCCGCTCGTATTCGCCAACACGATTCTGACCGTTGCCGTTGCCATCCTGTCGGAAAGCACCCTCGCGTTCCTCGGCAAGGTACAGGTTGGCACGCTGAGCTGGGGGGTCATCCTCCATGAGGCGGAGGCGAGCAGTGCCATCATCAACGGACACTGGGCGTGGATCGTGATGCCTGGGCTGTCCCTCGTCACCGTTATCCTGGGATTCTCGCTCCTCGGCTACGCCCTGGACGAGATCCTGAACCCGAAGCTCCGCGAGAGGTGAATGACCGCCCTCATCGAGGTCGACCACCTCAAGACGTATTTCGATACGCGCTCCGGGACCGTGCGGGCCGTCGATGACGTTTCATGGACGCTCGAGAAGGGCGAGAGTCTCGGACTCGCGGGGGAAAGCGGCTGCGGGAAGACGACGACGGCGCTGTCGATCATTCGTCTGCTCCCGAAGAATGGACGGATCGTCGATGGCCACATCCGGTATTCGGGGAAGGACCTCGCGACGATCAAGGAATCCGAGCTCCGGAGGATTCGCTGGAAGCACATCGCCATCGTCTTCCAAGGAGCAATGAACGCCCTCAATCCCGTCAAACGCGTCAGTTGGCAGATCGCCGAGGCGATCGCGCTCCACGACAACATGTCCTTCGACGAAGCGCAGGGTCGCGTCGTGGAGCTCCTCGAACTCGTCGGGATCAACCCCGCGAGAAAGGACGAGTATCCGCACGAGTTTTCGGGCGGGATGCGTCAGCGCGTGATGATCGCGATGGCCCTCGCCTGCCGGCCCAAGATCATCATCGCGGACGAGCCGGTGACGGCTTTAGACGTCATGATCCAGGCCCAGATCCTCGAACTCCTCACGAAGCTGCAGAAGGAACTCGATCTGTCCATGATCCTGATCTCCCACGACCTCTCCGTCATCGCGCAGACGTGCAACAAGGTCGCGATCATGTACGGCGGGAAGATCGCGGAGTACGGGCCGGCCCAGGAGGTATTCCTGGATCCGCAGCATCCATACACGCAAGGGCTGCTCCGGTCCTTTCCGGACATCTACGGTCCGAGGGACCTGCCTCCATGGATCCCGGGACAGCCACCGAACCTCCTCGAACCGCCCGACGGTTGTCGGTTCCACGAGCGATGTCCCCTCGCCTTTGCAGAATGTCTCGTCCGGGAGCCGCCTCTTTACGAGACCCGGCCGGGTCACCTCGCATCGTGCCACCTGCGGGCGCCATCGAACTGAGGGGATCGACTGGTACCGCTTCTTCGGGTTCGAAATCTGCGGGTTTGGTTTGACGTTCGGATGGGTCTCATCGCCGGCTTCCTCGGAAAAGAGACGAAGCACGTTCGGGCCGTGGACGGGGTTTCCTTCGACGTGCAACGCGGGGAGGTCTTTTGTTTGGTCGGGGAGTCGGGATGCGGGAAGACGACCACCGGGAAGGCGCTCATCCGGCTGAACGATCCCACGGGGGGCAACATTTTCTTCGACGTGCCGGACGATGAGTGGAATCGGCTCGGGGCGCTCGAAGCGCGACTCGCAACCCTTTATCCTTACGTTTCTGCGCTCGGCCCACAGGAAACCCGCCAGGCGTATGCCGACTGGGCGCGTGTGCAGGCCCTGGCCGACCAGGTCGAGTCGACGAGGCACCCTCGCGGCAGCGCGGGGCGCTTGCTCCGGCGCGAACGATTCGAGAAGACGATCGCGTTCCTCAGCGAGCGCGAGCAAGCACTCCAAGACGGGGTCGACACGATGATCAAGCGGCTGACGACCAAGGAGCGGAATCGGATCGAAGTGTTGCAAACCCTCGGCCTTTGGTTCAAACCGACACGCGCTCGAAAACTCCATCGCCTCGAGGATGAACTGGAAGAGGCACGGTATCAGTTGACCCGTTCAGAGTCCCTTCGCACTTGGACGGGGAAAAACAAGCGCAAAATTCGACGCCTCGAAAGAATGCTGGAGGCGATGCGAAAGCACGTGGAGACCGACGATCCAAAAGTGCGGAACCGAACGGAAGAGCTTCGTCAGGAACTCGCGGAAAAAGAGAAGCGTCTTACGGAGCAGGAGCTCGGCCGGGTCCGCGAGGAGCAGAAGCTGGTTCGAGGACTGCTGGATACACTTACCAATCAGGGGTCACCGGCATCTGAAGACGAAATCGGGTCCCTCGACGCCTCCATGGCGAGTGTTCGAGCCCAGGGTGGACCTGGGCTCGACGCGTGGGAAACTCGGGCGGCCATCGACGAAATCCGGGAGCGATACGACCTCGCGACGTGGGGGGCGAAAGGGGCCGCGCTCGTCGGTACCCGTCCCGGTCGCCGCATGCGGTTGCGACGCCGGATGCGTGGGCTCCGGCGGCGGATGCAAATCATTTACCAGGACCCGTACGAATCCTTGAATCCCAAGCTGTCGATCTACGACATCGTGTCGGAGCCGCTCGTTGCGAACCATATCACCTCGACGGTGAGCGAGGCGGAAGCCGTCGTCGCGAAGGCCCTCGAGGATGTCGGGCTCCGGCCCGCGAACGAGTACATGTTCCGGTATCCGCACGAACTCAGCGGCGGTCAGAGGCAGCGCGTTGGCATCGCGACGGCGCTCGTCGTGGACCCGGACTTCATCGTGGCCGACGAACCGGTGAGCATGCTCGACGCCAGCGTGCGCACGGAAATCCTCGCGCTCCTCCTGGAGCTGAAGAAACGACGCGACCTGACGTACCTCTTCATCACCCACGACCTCGGCCTGGCGTGGATCCTCGCCGATCGGATCGCCGTCATGTACCTGGGGAAGATCGTGGAGACGGGGGACGGCCCGGAGATCATCCGGAATCCGCGCCACCCGTATACGAAGGCCCTCATCTCCGTCGTGCCATCCCCGAACCCCTCGGTGCAGCGAGAGAAGATCATCCTTCACGGCGAGCGCCCGAATCCCGTGGACATCCCGGGTGGCTGCCGGTTCCATCCGCGCTGTCCCATGGCCGTCGGGATTTGCGGGTGGAATTCCGAGGAAGTGCGAGAAGAGTTGAAGAAACTGCTCAGCGAAGACCGGGAGCAGTTCCCCGAGTCCGCTCGCGTCACCGACGTCGGGATGAACGGGCCGCTCGGGCTGACCCTCACGACGTCCGATCCGGCACAGGTTGAGAAGTATCTTTGGAAACGGCTCCAAGCGGTCGCACTCGGTCGGCCCGCCCTCGGCGCAATCCGCAAGGCGAATGTCCAGGACGGAAGATTAGAGCTGATCCTCCACGAACCGGTCGAGCCCCCACTCCGCCAGATCACCGGCAACGTCTCCGTCGCATGCCACTTGGTCGAGCCAGAGAGCGTCATCCAACAGGCCGTTGGCGTTGGGGCTTGAGCTCTAGAGCCGACCTTCGACGTATGCCATGGCGGCATGGCCCACGGCGTCGGCTCGTCGTAGGAGGCCCGCGAGACGCGCCTCCGCGTCGGTGCGAAACGACTCATCCCGAATTGAAGCGAGGTTGACGCGGGCGTTGAGGCTCGCGCCGCGGATGGCCGCTTCTGCGAGGAGGATCGCGACCGCGGCATCCGTGACAGCACCCCGATTTCCCTTCCTGGCCGCGGTCTCGGCCAGCTCGAGCGCATCCAGGCATCGCTCCATCGTCTCGAGCGGCACTTCCGTGGCGGTCCGGTACGCCGCTTGCATCGCCTCGACCCGGGACGCCTTCTCGGCCTCCGTCGACTTCGGGAGACGCCGAGCCGCCATCACGGCCTCGTAGGCGCGCGCATCCTCCTCGATCAGCGCCTCGAGGCGTGCCTGCACGTTCCTCGCCCTTGCCTCGAGCTGCGCAAGCTCCGACTCGACGCCCTCGTAGCCCTGCTTGCCCCGCGCGAGGCCCGCGACCATCCGACTCAGGGCCACGGACAGCGCGCCCGCGAGCGCGGAAACGCTTCCCCCGCCCGGGGTCGGCGTCGGAGCCGCGACGGCGGAGAGGAACTCCTCGAGCGTGCGGTCCTTTACTCCCACAGGCGTGTCTCCAGAATCTGCGCTCGATGGAACCGAACGAGCTTGAAGTATTGGGTCGCTCCGTCGACGAGGGCGTCGAGCGGCACCAGCCCGATGATCTCGCTCTCCGCGACCTCGACGCCTTCTTTCGCCGCGAGGGAGCGGATCGCTTCGAACGCTTGGACGAGCGACGTCTTGCGATAATCCACCAGGTTCATCGAGACCTGAACGAGTCCGCGATCGGCCAGTTCGAATCCTTTCGCCCGCACGGCGGGGAACCCTCCGTCGCTTTCTCGGATCAACTTCGCGATGCGCTTCGCCACGCCGATGTCCGTCGTCCGGAGGTTCACGTTCCAGGCGATGAGCACGGGTCGTGCGCCGACGATGCACGCCCCCGCGGTCGGATGGAGCGCGGGTGGCCCGAAGTCCGGTGCACGATCCGGTTTCGTCGCGATCTCTGCCCTGAGCCCCTCGTACTCCCCGCGGCGGACGTCCGGGAGGGCTCGACGGTCGGGACGGGTCGCGGCGGCTTCGTACAGATACACGGGGACCTGTAGTTCATCGGCGATCCGCTTTCCGACGGAACGAGCGATCGCGACACAATCGTCCATGGTAACCCCCGCGATGGGGACGAAGGGGAGCACGTCGATGGCTCCCACCCGCGGATGTTCGCCCCGATGACGATTCATGTCGATCAGCTCCACGGCCTTCTGCGCACCTCGGAAGGCTGCCTCGGCGACGCCGGTGCGATCTCCGACGAAGGTGATGACGGACCGGTTGTGGTTCGCATCCATCTCCTGATCGAGGACTCGGACGTCGACGACGGAGCCGATGGCCTTCGCGATCGCATCGACGACATCCTTGCGGCGGCCCTCCGAGAAGTTGGGGACGCACTCGACGATCTCCGCCATGGGGCCGGTCGAGGCGACGAACGTCCGGGTTCATTAAACCCTTTCTCGGACGTTTTCGACCGGGCCTCGCGCGGAAACATTAAGTAACGCGAATCTCGTGGCGCGGGCCGGTCTCGCTTCGGTGGTGCGTGAATGACGGGCCGCGTTCGCGCGTTCGCGTGGCTCCTCACCGCCGGAATTTTCGCTGCCGCGATTCTATACGCCGTCCCCGTCGCGGCTCCGCCGCCGATTCCGATGCGGACCCAGGGACACGCCTTCGACCAGGCGGGCGCACCCTTGCCGTTCGCCACGCCGATCCGCGCATTCGTCGACGGCGTCGACTATTCGAACGATCCCCGGGTTCTGGACGGCGCGGGTTCGTACGCGATCCTCATCGCGGGGAACTCCAAAGACAATGCAAACGTCTCCGACACCCCGACGGTTCAGGAAGGGGCGAACCTCGGCGATCCGGTGATTTACACGGCCGGGGATTTCGTGGCGAGCACCGGCGTCTTCCAAGAAACGGTGTCGTGGAGTCCGGGAACGATCCGCATGACCGACGTGCACGTCGGCTCGACCGCGACGACCCCGCAGCCTTTGAAGATCGAAGGCATCGTGACCCAGCCGGCACGCGGTGGAAATCAGTTCGTCTTCGTCTGTAACCCGACCGGAGCGCCGGCCTCCCTGTCGTCCTACTACCTCGAGGCGGACGCGCCGGGCACGTACCACGCATCGAGCCTCGCGTTGACCGGCGTCCTGAGTGCCAACTCATCGATTCGCGAGGACTTGCCGCTGGCGACGTGGCTCATTCCGACGGGGGACGCCCTCAAGCTCGTGTACCGGAACCCGGGCGGCGCGAATGCGTCCGCCGGAGGCCGCGACATCGTCGTGGACCGCGTCGAGTTCAACGCGACCGCGGGAGGCACGCTGGACTGGGAGCCGGGGAACACGATCATGGGCGACGCACCCGCCCCCGGTCCCGGCCGCATCCTGCAGCGGGACGCGAACTGCACGGACACGAACCGGCCCGCAGACTTCAGCCTGGGCCTCGAACCTGGGCTTCCCGCGAACGGACCGCCGACGATCACGATCACGTCCCCCACGAACGGCCAGGCCCTCCCCGCCGCGGGAGCGGTCACCCTCACCTGGACCATGTCGGATGACGTCTTCCTTGCGTCGTATCTCCACGTGTGGGTCAACGTGACGATTGGCAACCAGACGATTCCGCTCTTGGCGGACGTGATCGGAGCGACCTCCGTCCTGTGGATGACCCCGGACGTCGCCGCGACGGGGGTCGTGATCCGGGTGGACGTGCAAGACCCGCTCGGTGCTCAGTCAAGCGACACGCGGACCGTGAGCCTCACGCGCCAATCATCCCTCGCCCTCATCATTGCCGTATTGATCGCCGTCGTCCTCGGCATTTTCCTGCTCTTCGGATTCCTTCGCGCCCGCCGAAAACCGCCGCAACCGGTCGGACCGCCTCCGCTCCCGCCACTGCCCCCAGCGATCCTCCCGCCCGTCGGCGCGGCGACCGTCACACCGGGACTCGCTCCGGACAAGAAAGTCTGTCCGCGATGCCAGACCCACGTCAACGTGAGCGACGTGACGTGCTTCTTCTGCGGATACAAGTTCACCGATGAACCGAAGACGCCACCGTAAGGATATTATCGCAATGCCTGTTTGAAGGTCGCATTCCCATGCGGAAGGACGAAGAGTTCAGCGAGTGGTACAGCGAGGTCATCGAGCGTTCGGAGCTCAGCGACAAGCGTTACCCGATTAAGGGAATGAACGTCTGGCGGCCATACGGCTGGGCGATCATGAAGCTGATCGACCAGGCGATCCGAGACGAGTTCGACTCGACCGGGCACGGCGAGGTCAACTTCCCCGTCCTCATCCCGGAGTCCGAGTTCAAGAAAGAGGCGGAGCACGTGAAGGGCTTCGAAGGCGACGTCTTCTGGGTCACCCGCGGCGGCTTCAACGAACTCGACGTCAAGCTGGTCCTCCGGCCGACGTCGGAGACCGCGATGTACCCGATGTTCAAGCTCTGGATCCGCAGCCACGCCGACCTGCCACTCAAGGTGTACCAGATCTCCCCGGTGTTCCGATATGAGACGAAGATGACGCGGACGTTCATGCGCGTGCGCGAAATCCACTTCTTCGAAGCCCACACAGCACATGCGACGTTCGAAGATGCGGAGCAGCAGATCCACGAGGACCTGCAGATGAATGAGCGGGTCATGCGCATGCTTGCCCTGCCGTACATCGTGTCGCGCCGACCGGACTGGGACAAGTTCCCGGGGGCCCAGTACAGCCTCGGATCGGACACGCTCCTTCCCTCCGGCCGTGCGGCGCAAGTCGCGACGTTCCACCAGTACCGCGACAACTTCGCGAAGGTGTACGACGTCACCTACGAGACCGAGACCGGGGAACACAAGTACGTGCACCAGACCACGGACGGCATGAGCGAGCGGCTCCTCGGCGCCGTGATCTCCATCCACGGGGACGAAAAAGGGCTCGTGCTCCCGCCGGCGGCGGCGCCGGTCCAGGCGGTCGTGGTGCCGATTCTCGAGAAGGGCCGGCAGGAGGAGATGCTCCTCGAGGCGCAGCGGCTCTTCCTCGAGCTACGGGAGCGGATGCGCGTGAAGCTGGACGACCGCGACATCCGGCCGGGGGAGAAATACTACTACTGGGAGGCTCGAGGCGTCCCACTGCGGGTCGAACTCGGACCCCGGGACCTCGCGAACCAGGCGGTCACGGTCGTGCGACGCGACACCGGCGAGAAGAAGGAGTTGCCCCGCGAGCTGCTCCCGGACCGTCTGCGGACCGTCCTCGAGCTCATGCAGGTCGCGATGTGGAACCGGGCTGAGAAGGTCCTCCAGGACAACACGTTCACGATTACCAAGCTGGAGGACGCCCGCGACGGGTTCAATCGGATGGGCTGGTGCGGCAAAGAATCGTGCGGCAAGGCGATCACGGAGCGCACCGGGATGAGCGTCCTCGGGACGCCGTTCTACCCGGAGCCGTTCGAGGGCAAGTGCATCGTCTGCGGCGAGAAGACGAAACAGCTCGTCTACGCCGCGAAGGCCTATTGAACGCGGGTCTACCGCAGGACTCCGGTGTACAGAACCGTGCTCGCCGAAATCACGACTTGGTAATCGAGCGGAAACCGGACGACGTCGACGAAGAGCCTGTCACCCGCGCGAATCGACGGCCCGTTCCCGGTGTACGAGGCGCCATCGGCAACCCAGTTGAGCGCGCCGAACGTCTTGTAGACGATTGACGTCCCGTTGGGAGCGACGAGTTGCAGGTGGACCATGGCCGGGGTGAGGCCGAGCGGGGTCGAGACGATCTGGAGCGTCCAGTTCGTTCCGTCGGTCGTCTTGCTGACGGCGACCCCCATGATTTGCGGCCCGGTCCCCGTCGAAGTGAAGAGCCCGGAGACCATGATGTACAGGACCGCCGCGAGGACCACGGTGATTGCGACGAGCAAGATCGTCGCGATTACGGCAGAGACCGCATCGCGGTCCCGTCGGAGGAGCGGTCGCATATCGAGCCTCGAGGAAGCCGGCCGATTCGACGAACGTGCTTTAAGCCCTCCCTCACCCGTATCAAAAGGCGAACTCTGGTGCCGCCGGGCCCGACTCATTTTCGGTAGAGGAGCATCCCGACGATCCCGAACCCGACCAAAACGATCGTCACCGCGTACGCACCGACCCACTCCGGCCTCAAGATGTTCCACGAGCCGTACGTGAAACCCCAGATCAGGTAAAAGAGGATTCCCGCGAGGAAGGCGAGGGCGTAGAACCAGAACGCCGCCGACCGGGGGAAGGCGACTTCGGCCATTGCCACGAGCAAAGGGACCCCGTGTAAAAACCTTTAGGGCTCGCTGCCCGTAATTCAACACCCCCGACATGGGTCCGCGAGTCGGACCAAACCGGGGGTCCGGTTCGCGACGGAGGTGAGACACGACACGACGCATCACAAAGCTTAGCCGCGGTGACGCAATGATGTTCTTGGGGAGAAGTTGGGGACCCGAGAATGGGAAATCCCAAGCCACTGGGTTGTGGGTGGGTCAGTTGGCCACCATGCAAGCAAGGCGGCGTCGGTGGTTCTCGCGGGCGCCCTGGCCTTGGGTGTCTTCATGCTCACTCCGCGTCCGCACATCGTCCTGTCCAATGGGCGAATCAGCCTATCCGAATGTGATCTTTCGACCTCGCATCGGCTAGTGAGCGCCACCTTCACGTTGGCAAACACGGGCCACGTGGATGGCTTCGCAGACGTCCATCTGAACGTGGACGGCGCATCGGTGTCGATGAACGAATTCGGTGTTCCGGCGGGCGCATCGATCCCGGGGGAACTGACCTCGCAAGTGGCAGATTGCGGGAGTCACTCCTACTCTCTCCGAATTTGTTTTCCGGTGCAAACCAAGGGATATTGCTGAGGCCGAAATGCTGCCGAGGTGACGGGGCCGATGCAATTCAAACGGACCAGATTCCCATCACGCTTTTGGAGGCTTCCGGTGCCGAAGCGGCGCGACAGTTCGCGCAATCCGTCCGCGCGTCCGCGCCCACCAGGCTTCGACCCGCGGATACGATCCTGGATTCTCCTCGACCCAGAACAGGAACGCGAGGACGAGGAAGAACGCCGCGAGCGCGATGAGCAGGTAGAACGGCCACCGCGGGATCGGCTCCTTGACCCCGAACGCGGAGTCGGGCAGGAGGCCGTCGACGCCCAGGTCCGTCAAGTTCACATTCCCTCGACACGACGGCGGGGTGCAGGGATTGGTCGCATTTGCACTGGTCGCGAGATTCCATTGTGCGTCCGTGAAGAAACCGCGCGAGGCGAAGTGGAACCGTGTCAGCGTCCCGCTTACGTTCCCCTCGAACGCGAGGGAGAACCGGACGAAGTAGCTCGCCTGTGAGAAAATCGATCCGTGCGGCATGTCTCGGCTGTCCGCCGCCGTCACGACCGTGAAGTTGAGGAGGGTGAAGTTCCCCGGGTCGACGCGGGCCGCGGTCCAACTCCAATCGCGCGTCCCGCTTTCGGCGATCTTCGGGTACGCATACAGCCACGACGAATCGACCGGGACGCTTTCCTCGATCGTCGCGTAGCGGTAGATGCCCGCGGTCAGGGTCACGTTGATCATGGGCCCGGAATAGCTCGAATTGAAGTAAAACTCAAACCGGCCGCTGTCCCCGGGGGCGAGTTCGGGCGACCCTTGGACCGAAATGAGCTTGTTCACCTTGCCGACCGCACCCCAATCCTCCGCGGTCGCCGGCGGAGACAAGACCACGGCGAGGACCAGCAAGGCGAGGGCCAAGGCCGGGGCCCGCATGATGCGCGCCGAAGCGGCTCGGTCTTCATATAGGTATCGCGGAGTGTATCGCAGAACAGAGTGTATCCGAATCCGCCATCGGTAGGAACGACTCGCGCAATCGTCGTCCCGAAAGAAAATGCAGAGTCGCTACTCCGAAACTTGCTGAAGGAGCGCCTCGTCGACAGGGCGATGAAGACCGTGAAACGCGGCGATGCGATTCTCATCCCGGTCACTACCGAGCCGCATTTCGATCTCGCCCCATTTCGCGCGCGCCTCGAGGAACACATCGATCTCCCCCATCGCTTCCGGCCTCGGGATCCACGGCGCGAGCTCCGCGAACGACTGAGCGCTGCGGGAATCCCGTTGGAGCATGCGCCCCAACGATGGGAGCGGATTGGCGACGTCCTCGTGGTCCGACTCCCTTCCGAAGGGCAACCGAGTGCTCGACTGATCGCACAGATCTTCGGCACGGTCTTGGGCGCTCGAACCGTCGTCCAGGACCTCTCCGGGATCCACGGGCCGATGCGCGTTCCGGATGTTCGAGTCTTGTGGGGAGATGGAACGGAAACGGTGCACGTCGAGGGCGGCATCCGATACGCGATGGACGTCGCGCGCGTGATGTTCTCCTCCGGGAACCTCGCCGAGCGAGTCGGAATCGCAGAACGAGTCCGTCCCGGCGCGGTCGTCGTGGACCTGTTCGCCGGGATCGGCTACTTCTCGCTGCCGATCGCCGTTCGAGGCCGGGCCGAGACCGTGTATGGATGCGAGCTCAATCCGGTGAGTTTTCGCTACCTGGTCGAGAACACGCGGCTCAATCGAACGACGAGCTTGGTGCCGCTCCTCGGCGACTGCCGGGCAATCGCTCCACGAGGCCTCGCCGATTGGGTGATCATGGGCCACTTCGACGCGCGCGACTACCTCGACGTGGCGTTCGACGCCCTCCGCGGGAATGGGACGATCATCTATCATGAGCTGTGCCCGAAGGAGCAATATCCGGATGCGATGACACGAAGGCTGGCGGCGGCTGCACGAGCACATTGGATGAATGTCCAGGCGATCCAGACTCGAATCGTGAAATCGTACGCGCCCGGCATCGTGCATTCCGCGGCAGAAGTGGAGGTCACGCGCCAGAATCGACCCTAGGCGACCGAAACACTGATGAGGCATGGGTCCCTGGGGAACGGCGGTGAGCGGAATGAACTGCCCAAAATGCGGAGCGATGTTTCCCGCGGAAGCCGCATACTGCCCCTCGTGCGGAACGCCCCGGAGCGAGATCGACCACCTCATGCGCCAGGCGGAACGGGCCGTGAGCAGGGCGCTCGTCGTCGGCACCACGGTGCTCGACCGCGCGGCGAAAGAACTCCAGCCGACGTTCAGCAGAGCGGTGGAGACCCTGCGTCCGGCCGTCGAGGCGGTTGGGAAGGCGACGAACGACGTGGTCGTGGCGGTCACACCCGCGGCCGAGGCCACCTTCCGGGCGGCCAAGGAAGTCGCGGACAAGACCGTCGCGGTCGTGAAGCCCGCGGTCACGAAGGCCACCGAAAAGACTGGCCAGACGGTCCACAAGATACGAGAGAAGGTTCGAAGCCGGTAGGGAACCCGGGTGAGCCCGGGAGTCCCATCCAAACCGTTTTCTACGCAACCGGACCTAGTGGATTCGTGGGTCGAACAGCTCGGGTGTCAGTCGGCCGCCTTCTCCCGGTCCTACTTGCCGCGTTGGCCATCTTCGCAGGGACGGCTTCCGGGACCGCACCACGGCCGCTCGCGAGCCCCGCCGGCGCACTCGTGGTGACCTTCGACATCCCGGTCGACCCGGGGGCGGCCGACTACGTCCATCGTGCGGCGCAAGCCGCAATCGCATCGAATCAGGATCTCGTCATCGTGATGAATACACCGGGCGGCCTGCTCGATAGCATGGCCGAAATCGTAGGGGATGGAGGGCCGATCGCAGACGTGCAGTCCCATGGCCTTTCGGTCTACACGTACGTCCCCCCGGTTGGCTTTGCGGCCTCCGCCGGGAGCTACATCGCCCTCGCCACGAACGCGATCTACATGGGGAACGGATCCGTGATTGGGCCGTCGACACCCTACATCATCGGCGGTGATCCGAGCCAAATCCAGCACGTCCAGAATTTCGCGACGGGGCTCATTCGATCCCTCGCCCAGAAGAACGGGTACAACGTGAGAGCGGCCGTCGACATGGCGGAGAACAACACGGCCTACACGGCGGTCGAAGCTGCATCCGTCGGGCTCATCACCGGCCTGGTCGATACCTACGCGGGCTTCCTCGCGAAGGTCGGGTTGTCCGGCTTGCCAGTTACGGACTTTTCGGAGCCTTTGTACGACCGGTTCCTCAGCTTCCTCAGCGATCCGACCGTCGATGGCCTCTTCATCCTCGTCGGGATCATTGCGCTCGTCCTCGATCTTTTCCACCGGACTCTCTTCTTGAGCGTCGTGGCGGTCATCTTCATCGCACTCGGATTCCTGGGCGCGCAGATCATCGGCGCGTCCGTCGTCGGCATCCTGATCCTAATCATCGCGGCCGCCCTCGTGATCTTGGAAGTGAAAGCGGGCCACGGGTTCTTCGCGATCACCGGCATCGCCCTCGGGGTCGCGGGCACCTACCTCCTCGCGTACAACGTTCAGTACTCGCCGTCTCCCTACGGCGTGGTGCAGTACGTGATCTTGGGCGCCACCGGCGCGGTCCTCGTCGTGGCATTCCTGTATCTCACGCGGATCCGACATGCCCTCATGGCCCAGCCGAAACTCATCGATCCTGAGCGGATTGTCAACATGACGGGCCGAGCGTCGACGGACCTCGTCCCTGGCAAGGACGGCGTCGCGAACGTCGGGGCCGAGGACTGGACCGCCGTGTCGGATCAATTCATTCCGAAGGGGTCGGTGGTCCGTGTGACCGCCATCGCGGACGGGAAGATTCTGGTGACAACCGTTACACCCGGACCGGAGCCTTCGAAATCCAGCGAACCGTCGGCGACGCCGCCGACCACGCCGTAGCCGATCCGCCGCTTACGTCTGGTGCTTGCGGACCTTCAGGGTCACGTTGTCGGATTCGACGGCCGTCACAATGACCGGCTCCCCGCGGGCGATGTCTTCCTCCGCGACCGCGCTCCACGATTCGTGCTCGACGTGCACGACCCCTTTGCCGGTGGATTTCATCGCCACGAGCGCGCGCCCGGTCTTGCCGACCAGCGTGTCTCCGGAGAAATAGCGTTGGGTGATGACCTTCGTCGTCGTCTGCTGAAACGCGAACGCCAGTCCGACCCCGATCATGACGATCAACACGCCCGAGGCGAGGTAGTCGAACCGGCTGACGAGCCAACCGTGCACGATCAGGAAGATGCCGAACGCGACGACGGCGAGGACGACGAGGACGGAGCGGATGCCGTAGAGGAAGAGCCGATCGAGCAGAGTCGATACAGGCACGTCCGGACCCTTACTTGTCATCCCCTCTCGCGGTTCCCTCCGCCGAGGACAGTATACCCCGGAACGGCCGGATGAGCTCGGTAAATTCGAGCGGGAGGATGAACTTCGTGGCCGGGCTGGCGCCGAGCGCTTTTAGAGCGTCGAGGTACTGGAGCATGAGGGTCTTTTCGTCGACCCCCTTCGCGGCTCCGAAGATCGTGGAGAGGGCTTGCGCGTAGCCTTCGGCGTTCAAGATCGCGGCTTGTCGTGCGCCTTCCGCCCGGAGGACCGCGGACTGCTTGTCCCCTTCCGCGATGGTGACCGTGGCGGTCTTCCTCCCGTCGGCTTCGATGACGACGGCCCGCCGGCTGCGCTCGGCTGACATCTGGAGGATCATCGCGTCCGTGACGTTCTTGGGAGGGAGGATCTCCCGGATCTCGACGTTCGTGACCTTGACGCCCCAGCGTGTCGTGACCTCGTCGAGCTTCGTCCGGAGGATCGCGTTGATCTCCTCGCGCTTCGACAGCACCTCGTCGAGGATGATGTCGCCGATCACGGCGCGGAGCGTCGTCGTGGCGATCCCCATCGCGGCTCCCTCGAAGTTGTTTACCCGAATCACGGAGTCCGCGGCGCTCGCGACCTTGAAGTACACGAAGAAGTCGACGTCCACCGGAGCGTTGTCTTTCGTGATGCACGTCTGGTGCGGGATCTGCAGATATCGTTCCCGCAGGTCCACGCGGACGGGCTTGTCGATCCCCGGAATGACGACGACGATCCCGGGCCCCTTCTCCGCCTGGGCCTTCCCAAGGCGGAAGTTCACGATCCGTTCGTACTCCTTGACGACCTTGAGGCTGGCGAAAAGAAGGATGAGAACGATGATAACGAAGACGAACGCGCCGACCGCGGCGCCGACGAAATCGGCGCCCTGGAGCGCGGTCACCGAACCGAGGTCGAGCAGCCCGAGAAGTCCCCACATGCCTGTTCCCCCGCGGCAGGATGCCCGCTCCCCGACTTAAGCCCATGGTCGGATTTCCGCAACCAAGCCTGGGCGGGGATTGAAACCTTTATCCTGTTTCGCCCGGTTCGGTGGTGGGTGTCCCCGGAGGAACGGCTTCAAACCGTGCTGCACGGCTCCGAGGAAGTCGTCACGCGGGACGAGTTGCGGACGCTTCTCAATCGGACGGCCACCCCGCGCGCCTACGTTGGACTCGAGCCCTCCGGGCTGATGCACATCGGCACGGCCTTCGTCATCGGTTCGAAGGTCGAGGACCTCATCCGGGCGGGGTTTCACGCGATCATCTTCCTCGCGGACTGGCATGCGTACATCAACGACAAGCTGGGACGGGACCTCGAGAATCTTCGGATCTGCGCGGACTACTTCAAAGACGGTTTCCGGGCGGTCGGCGTCCCCGACTCTGTCGAGTACCTGTACGCGAACGAGTTCGTTCGCCACCCGGAATACTGGCAGACGGTGATCCAGGCCTCGAAGGCCTCGACGGTCGCGCGGATCCGGCGGGCCCTCACGATCATGGGACGCAAAGAGGAGGAGGCGGACCTCGACGCGTCGAAGCTCATCTACCCGGCGATGCAAGTCGCGGACATCCACTGGATGAACCTGGACCTTGCCCTGGGCGGCATGGATCAACGACACGCGCACATGCTGTACCGCGACGTCGCGCCGAAGCTCGGGTGGAAGCAGGTCGTCGCCTTGCACACCCCGTTGCTCCCGGCCCTCGACGGCGGAGGCCGGATGGACCTCGTCGCGGGGAAGATGTCGAAGTCCCGACCGGATGCAAGCATCCTGCTGAACGACAGCCCTCGGGACGTCGAGCGGAAGATCGGGAAGGCATTCTGTCCGGCGAAGGAGCCCATCGGCAATCCAGTCCTCGAGATTGCACGGCTCATCCTATTCCCACGTCGCGGGAGGCTCATGATCCCTCGGGATCCGAAGTTCGGAGGCGACGTGACGTATGCGTCCTTCCCCGAAGTCGCGAAGGCGTACGCGGACGGGGAGCTGCACCCGAAAGACCTCAAAGCGGGGGTCGCGGCCGGGTTGAACGAGCAGCTCGTTCCAGTACGGAAGTTCTTCGAGGCACACCCACAGAATCTCGAAGCGGTTAACGCGATCCTGCGGATTGGGTGACGTTTCCGAAGCGCGCAGGCGATGCAACTCATTCCGGAAGACGGAGTCCCAATCTCGGTGTGACGGCGGGCGATTCTCGACGGTCACAAGGGTGGAATCGGCGACGGACCTGCTTTCCGGGCGTTCGCGACGCGGGGGCGTGCCGCAAGAAGGGCGACAAACCCGGCCAGGCCGAGCGACCCCGCGAACAAGAACGGGATCGACGTCTGGGTAGCTGCATCGGAACCAAACGCGTTCGCGAGGACACCCGCGAGATAGACCCCGATCGCACCGCCCACGAGTTGGAAGCCAAACACCAGACCGAATGCCGCACCTTGCAAGCGACGATGACTCGATTCAGAGACGAACGAGAAGAGCGCGGGATAGGTGAGGAAGAGCGCGGAGCCGAGCGTCCACATGACGACCAGGACAATCCAGACGTTCCCGATGGTCCCGCCGACGAGAGTCGCGACGCCGAGCCCCGCGAACGATGCCACGAGGGCCCGATATCGGCCGAACCGGGCACTCAATCGGCCGAAGAAGAACGTGGCCACGGTCCCGGCGAGGATCCAAAGGGCCACGGCGACGCCCGCGAGGTTCGCGGGAAGGCCGAACTTCGAGTTCAGGAGCAGCGGTCCAAAGAAGGCGACGATGTTGAACACGGCCCCGACCAGGGCGAGGGGGAGCAACCAGCGGCGGACGTCTCGCAGGACGCCGACGTAGTCCGACATCGATCGCGACGCGGGGTGGGGTGGCGAAGGTCGGCCGCGGCTCAGCGACAAGCCGACGGCGACCGCGGCCAAGTTGATGCCTCCCCACAACAGGAACGGCCACTGCCACCCGAACGCAACCGCGAGGACCGCACTGCTTGCGATTCCGAGGATCACCCCGGCGTCCCCGAAGGCACTCTGGAACCCCATCGAGCGGTCGAGGGCCGGCCCCTCAAATTCGCGTCCGATCCAGGAGATTCCGACGGGGTGATAGAAACTTGCACCGATCCGGGAGAGCGCGACGAGGAACAGGAGCGACCAGAAGTTCCATGAGAGCGAAGCGGCCAGGGAACCGAAGCCCAAGATGGCGATCCCGATTGGAAGGAATCGGGACGGATCGCGGCGATCGGACATGATGCCGAAGAGGATCTGAAAGATCGCGGTGACGACGAGTGTGGTCCCGCCAAGGAGGCCGACTTCCGCGGGTCCGAAGCCGCCGAAGACCGCCTGCAACACGATGATTTGGCCTGCGAGAGCCGCGACCGCGCCATCGTTGGTGAGATGGTAGACGGAGTTTGCCAGGAGGATTCGGCGTTCGCCCGCCACGCGGCCGGCGATGCGACATCGACTTATAGCATTGGTCCCGATCAGTCTGTGATGACTCCTTCAGGGGTCGCTAGGTCCAAATAGGGCCACAAGGATGGCGCGGCCGGCCAGGAGACCGCGGACGGCCGACGGTGACCCCTCGGGGTTGCTGAGGAACGTCCCCCCTCCCTAGGTACGGTGGCCCCGCGCAAGCGGAGGGGCCCGAGAGGGCCGGCAAGGGCGCAGAAACGACACAGCCCGCGTCGAGGATGAATCGCCCGGCGAGGACGTTGACGCGGGATCTGGTGAGACGGCGACACCCCACCGGAGCAAGTCCAAGCAGGCGCA
>Ga0209761_1000551_pt1 | contig 23144 bp, 12 predicted proteins | sample GraSoi013_1_40cm_4_FD_185818 | JGI IMG/M metagenome (GOLD analysis project Ga0209761, IMG submission 185818) | Grasslands soil microbial communities from the Angelo Coastal Reserve, California, USA - Sample 09_25_2013_1_40cm (SPAdes) (version 2) | ecosystem: Environmental > Terrestrial > Soil >...
ACTGACACGTCTTCGCCATCCCAGAGCGCTACCAGTTCGAATACTGTGAACGTTCTGGCGACACCGCCTCCCCTATCAACTGGATTTACATTTCTTCCGTCATATCCGGCTTCCAACACGCCGGTTAGTTTCACTGCGCTGACGAGCGGCGGGACTACGCCTTACACTTATTCTTGGGATTTCGGGGACGGTTCGACAGGGTCCCGCTTGAATGTCTCTCATGTCTACTCTGGCTCTGGAACCTATACTGTCTCTCTTCTAGTCTCGGATTCCAACAGATTGACAGTATCTGTGTCAGCGGTCGTACTTGTTACTGCTTCAAAGGCACTGGCCCTTAGTGTTCTTGGTGACCAGACACTGACCGTAGGAGGCACTCTCACATTCACGGTAAACGCCACTGATGCCGACCCTGGTGCTGTGATACTTCTCTCTGCCACAGGACTGCCTCCGGGCGCAACTTTTGACTCGGACACTGGGGTCTTCTACTGGAAACCGAATGCTAGCCAAACGGGTTCCTACTCCTTCGTATTTTCAGCAGCAGACAAGAACAATCCCTCTCAACAGGACGTGAAAACCATGGCTGTAGTTGTGGTCCCTGCTTCGCCGGGAAGTATAAACGGGGGCTCTGGCGGGTCGAGCGGGTATTGCTTGTCGTGTGCGATAATGCCGTTGGTGTCCTCGCCGATAGGACTGCTCGCTACGGGCGGACTTCTGGGGCTGATCGTCTCCCTCGCGGTTGTCACGATGAGTGCTCGGTCAAGCCTAGAGAATACGAAACGTCGAATGAAGCGGTTAACACGGTACGAATGAATGCTCACCTTTTCGCAGTACCTATCTTCCCGGCGCCGGGTTGGACTATACTATTATGGTTGTTTTCTAAAGCGTTCGTAGGCATTCGGATTGGGCAAGAGATCTGAACAAACCCTGCATGAGAGGGCTGAGCATACACTGGGTGCCATCAAGGAGTTCAGGCGGTATCTGGAGGGTGTGGAGAAAGATCTCAGCAGTATGTCAAGGAAATTCGCTGACAAGGAAATTGCTCAGGGTGTCGGATTCGCGGCAACCGGAATCCATGAAGCCCTGACCTATCTCGCAATTGTCAAGAAGGTAATCGAGAAAACCGAGCGTATGGTCGCGAAGAAGGCTATTGTTTCTAGCAATGAAACTGGCGGACTGGATGAAAGCCATTCTAATGGACGAACAAGTCTTTCCGCCTCAACTTGAGACTCCGTTGCACTAGAGACGTAGCCTGTAGAGGTTCAAGAGGGAAAGGGTTGTTGCGATAACTGTGGCTGAGAACTAGCGGACGATTACATTCGAGTCGTGTCGTGGGTTACAAATCAGAATTGTATTCGCCATGACAACTTGCGCTGTGTTGAGACATGGCCTCGGATACTAAAAGTAGAGAGTCGTGGAATGAACAAGAAGAGTCTTCGAGCAGAAGCATCGCCCGGTCGAACCCGTTGAAACTTTCAAGGGTCTTCCGCTTCAACGATCCGCAAACAGGCGCTCCACAGATCTCAGACTTTCCGGATTCCAACCCTACAGGCGATACTCCTCTGGAGATTCGGATGAAACACTTTACGGAGGTTGAGAACTTCACTTTCCTAGCGTATGTTCTCGGGCATGAGCTTGGGGGAACGACTCCTCGGCCGATTCGGACTGTGACTGATCTGCAGGTTCCAGATGAGGAGTTTCAGAACTTCGTCAACATTGCCAAGACCGAGTCTGTGACAGATGAAGAGCTAGCGGATTCGGTTCTCGATGTGGGGATAAACTGGGAACACTTCGTTGCATCGAACGACAACCTCCTTCTTCCTGATCATCCTCTGAAGATCAGCGACGTTCTAATGCAGGAGAAGATTGATTCCCTCGATATCATTTCAGAAGCATTTGTCAGGGAGCTCAATATTCGTAGCATCGAGAAGCAGACCGGGACCAAGGCTAGAAAGAGCCACGAGTAATCTAGGACTTCCCGCAGCATAATCGGGACCCTAGTCCCTCTTTTCTTTGTCCGAAGGTCAGTCATCCTCCGACTCGCCTCTTATCGTGAGATTCAGCGAAAAGGCACTAGGGCGCCGATTTTAGGGAGTAAGTCGGTGCGAGTGACGCCGTAGTGATGGGCCAGGTCTTACGATTTCGAGTGGATTCTCGCGTGGTCTGGGTGGTGTAGGTGGAAATGGAGTAAAATTAAGTAGTCTAGCCTCGAGTCGAGAGTACCATATACGGGGACTGATGGCTAAGAATTGACTATTCCGAAACCTGCGTCACCTATTGAATCAGAGATTTTTGATCTCTTCAAGGAAAATGATCCTTCGGGAGCCTACATCAACGGGCTGAAAGAGTATGTTGGGAAAATTTTCATTCCTTCGAAGAGAAATCTCGAGAAATTCTCTAGACGTGTGGACGAGTTGCGGTTGAAGGCTGAGAACAAGTCTCAGTTGAAGGTTCTCGACTCTCTCGCTGCATGGTATGGGCTGGCGGAGCCTCATATGGTTCCTGAGTCGGTGTTGAACGCGTACTTTGGCTACATGATCAAGGAAGGTATCGTCGACAGTCACATGAAAGCTCTGACTCGAAACGGTATCAGGGCAGTACAAGCTGGGACTATGGAAGCTGCTGGTCGCAACTGGGCGACGGGTCTTCGTCTGCTTACGCTGATACGTTGCGATGGTCTGCAGGAGATTATCAGGACGATCAAGAAGGAGACGCAGGATAAGCAGTTGAAGGAGAGTCTGGATGATCTTTCTGAGGTGACGAGGAAGTTTGCCTCGATCTTTCGGGTTAAGGGTTTCAAGAACCAGGGTTTTGACGAAGTCTACAAGATAATCAAGAAGCAAGGCGCGGATCTAGGTCGGAAAGGGATCTATGCGCAGGCGTTGCAACGTCTGTGGGATTATTCGGAGACGCCTAGCGAGTTGGAGGCGAAGGGTCTCAAGTATCTTGATCGAGAACTTCCAAAGTTCCAGCGGTTGACGGCGAGGCTGGCGAAGAAGTATGGTGTTCCCGCGAGAGCGGAGGAGGTGTCGAAGATTATCAAGGCGAAGAGAGCTGTTAAGGTTAACGAGGTCATTCCGTATCTCGCGGATCTTCGGAAGAAGGTTGTGAAGGTGGCCAACAAGAGTATTGTCAAGGTGAATCCGCACTACGATGCGAGGGTGATGGAGACACCGTCGTATCTGACTGCGATATTTCCGAGCGGTGGCGCGTTCTTCTTCGACACTTTTACAGATAAGCCGCAACAGGTGTTCATCTGCACGACGGATCCGCGTCGGGATCCTAGCACTGCTCCTGGCGAGTTACTCAATTTACTTGTCCATGAGGAGTACGGGCATTGTGTTCACGCGTCGAATTCTTCATTCGGTTATGGTGCGAAGCCAAAGTTGGTCGATATGCTCTGGTCTCCACTTGGAGGCGCGATCTCGGAAGGTATCTCGTTCCAACGCGAGGTGGAGTTCCAGGATGTGATGGAGAAACTGCAGACGGGTAAGGGGCTGACCACGGATGAGAAGAGTCTGGTGAACTTCTACGAGAGGCACGGTGGATTTGACGATATTGTGGAGGAGTACGAGTTCTATACGTGGATGTGGCGGATTGTACGGTTCTTGCGCGTCATCGGTGATGCGAGGATCAACTCTGGCAAGCAGGGTCTTGTAGATTTCATTGAATGGGCGAGTAAGAAGACGGGCTTGTCAAAGAGCATGGTCTACCACCAGCTCTTCCCCGCACACCAAGGAAACGGACCAGGGTACGCGTCCACATACGCAATTGTAGGCGAGAGCATACGAGAAATACAGAACAAGTCGGTGAGGAATGGGAAGAGCTTGCTAGATTTCAACACATACGCGTGCAGCATGGGCTTCCCAGCACGGACAATATTCGAGGATCGTCTACGCGCTTTCGCCACAAAATAGAACGAGGGCACTCGTGCGTCTGGAGATTCCTTCGATGATCTCTTGGTTGGTTCGTGAGTCTATCGACACCTGATTGACGTTTACCCAACGGATGATAGGAGTTATGAGGTGAACGCTGGACTATCGAAGAAGAGTGCTAGGTACGCCACATCTACTATGTTGACGTCGCCGCTATTGTCAAAGTCGCAACTCGCATTCCAGTGCAGGTCATCAGGACGGGAGTCGAAAGCAAAAGCAATCGCGGCAGCATCAACTATGTCCACCGAGCCACGATGGTCGACATCCGGCGTCCGCTGGAAGGAGCACTGGTTGTCGGGGACGCCTGGGGTAAATTTGCAGGCGAAGGCGAGCCAGGGCTGTGCTGGATTCGCAGACGTGGTTGTGTTGAACTGGTAGACGAAGTTGAAACCGTTGTTTGTCTTAACGACGTTTAGGTAGGTGGCGCTGTGAGCGATGTAAACTTGGGCTGTGCTTATGTTTGTGGCGGTGATCCAGGCGACCGGCATTATTGTTGGGTCGGCGCCTATGTATGCAGCCATCGTTGCGTGGACGCCGTTGAATGAGCCCGTGGCTGAGAACCCTTTCTGGATTGGTTGGGCGGAGTTGATCACGAGATACTTGTCTTCGTAGACGTGGGGGCTGATGCAGGAGGCAAAGTTGCCTAGGGGTCTTTCTCCGTCTATGCAGAAGTTCGTGTCGATGTTGGTCTGGTTGCCTGCGGCGTTGAAGGTGAAGCTTACCCATCCATGGCCTGGACAGGTGGTGGAGTAGGCCATATTGTTGCAGGGTGTGTTCGAGCCCATCGACGTGGCTAGGTAGGGTGACTCGAGTACGTTGTGGGGCCCTGCGCCGAGCCTGTCCCATCGGCCGTTCCCGTTGGTGTCGATAAGTTTCACGTCCGAGTCGTTAAAACCCGCGTTTTGCTGTGTGGCCGGGACTGGACCTGCGAATACTGTTTCGCCAGGGTCATATTTGCCGTTGCACGCGGTCGTGGTGCTGCAGCCATCGTTACTGTCCGCGTCCTTGAAGAGAGTCTCGCCGGGGTCCCATTGGCCGTTCCCGTTGGTGTCTATGAACCCTATGTGGCTATTCGATGCTTGGCCGCCAGTAAGAACAGCGCCCGGGGTGGGTTCCAAGCCCCCGATGTATGGCTCCCCGTAGTCGTAGACTCCGTTGCCGGTGGAGTCTTTCACCAGTATTTCCCCCGGGTTCAGTGTGGTGTATAACCCTGCGCCGAAGGCTGCGGAGATGATGAGGGGGACGCCTTGGCCAGCAAGGCTGGGCCAGGGAGTGTAGGGTTGTCCGGGATTCTGGGGGTTGGCGAAACAGGCTGAACTGTACTCAGGAAATAGATCGGCAGGGGTATCATAGGAGTATTTCGTCAACGGGAAGCCGTGGTTGCCTGTCGACCTGTCCCAGAGGCAGCCCAGCCCGTCGCTGGCGAACTGGGCCCCGGGATGAGTTGCTAGAGGATAGAAGCGTGCGTAACCCTTGTCCTCCCCTTGCACCAGATAGGTCAGTCTCGTGCCTTGGGGACCAAGGTTGTCCAACAACAGGGATTGTAGGTCTGCCTCAAACTTGGTTCCTGATGAGTCGTATGGGCTCTGGTGGTGATAGCTTTGCCCGCATTCTTCTACGGTGGTTCCTAGGCACTGGTCGAAGCTGACGACCATGGTCTGGGGGATTGCGGCAGCTCGGGCCGCTTGTATGGTGGCGTTCACCCAGTTGTAGTGGGGGTCATTCTTCTGGTACAGCCAGACGTCTGTTCCGAATGTTATCATGTGGCCGGTGATGTTCTGTACAGTTGGGCTGATCACTATTATGCGTAGTTCGGGTGTTGGGTACCCGTAGTCAAAGTAGTATTCCCGGCCGTAGCAGCTGGGGAAGGTGTAGCCGGGTTCGCCGGGAAGGTAGTTGGTACAGTTGATTCCGCTCCCGTGCCAGGCTCCAAGTGACGTGGGAAAGCCGCAGTTGGCGACGAATTGTTCGAAGTCGTTGTTGGTCTGGGGGCGAACGTAGAATGAGCTACTGTCCCGCTGGAAGTACTTGAGCTTGGAGTCGAGGGATAGAGGGACACCGGTGGGAGGTATTGGTCCTACCATGACGGGGTAGTAGCTCTTCATTCTGCCCGAGCCGCTGATGTCATCTACGATGGATTCGCCTGGGTCGTAATGGCCGTTCGGGTTGGCGTCCCAGTACAGGAGCTTGTTGTCGCTGAAGATGGGGCTTCCGTTGACTGGGCCCGGTAGTTTGCTCCCGCCGCCCCAGCCGTTGAAGATGATACTGTCTGGCCCTGAGCCTGAGTTGTCGTATGTTCCGTTGTTGTTGGCGTCGTAGATGATGTCGTCGTAGGGGACGCCTGTCCAGCCGGTGTCGGTCTCACCAGCTACGAGGACGATGTTGTTAAAGCGGGTTTTGAACTCGTTGCACCATGCGGCTTCGTTCCGGTAGTAGTAGCCGTCTGCGAGCCATCCGTCTGCGATGAAGAAGCTGAGTCCGGTGGTGTTGCCGAGTCGTAGTAGGCTTTGCCGGGGGGCGTAGAATGAGTTGTCGCTGTAGCCGATTCCGATGTTGCCGATGTCGCTGGCTATGCCGAAGCTGAAGGGGTGGTAGTTGGTGGTGACGATGTTCTGTGCTTGAAGGGCTTGTTGTTGGAGGGAATCGGTCGCGGCTAGAGTCACTATGTAGGTCCCGCTGGAGGAGTAGCTGTGGGATACGGTGGAGCCTGTTGCCGTTATGCCGTCCCCGAATGTCCATGAGAAACTGTAGGGTGGACTGCCGCCACTTGCGGTGGCGTTGAAGTTGATGGTTTCGGTTCTTGCTGGTTGTGTTGGGGCGTAGGCGAAGCTGGTTGTGAGATTCTGGGCTCTGGTGGTGTGGAGGGCGGTTGGTGTGATGGTGGCGAGTAGGAGTATGATGGCGATTGTATCTCTCGATATCTTCTTTCTGTTGAGTTTTATGCGTCTCTTAGAGGGCACTCTATTTTGCACCGTATTTGTCGTTGACTAGGTGTGCGCGTGAAAGCTGGTGTTGTATCCGCCCTATTTTCATTATACTGGTTATCGGGTTGTGAGTTGCTAATAGGTGTAGATGCTGATGAATTCTCTCGCACTGATAATAGGCGAGTCCAGCTGAACGGGGGGTAATACGAGCTTAGATGGCAAGGTGAAACTTGCCCTTTTTCCGGTGGATCACGGAGGGTCGATGGGCGGACCGGTCGAACGGGATTCCAGATTCGAGATTCGGGCTGATAATGGGCGATTTCATGTTCTGCCGATTTCCCGGCCACGAAGGGCGCGGCGCGGGAAAAACAGACCCCCGGGGGAAGTCATAGATTAGTTATCGGAAAAAAATAGTTACAGAAAAAATGTTATTTCGGTTCTTGGTATCCTGTGCCATAGGCCCATTTTTTCGATTGGGAACTGACCTTCGGGTCATTAGCGCGCAGGTGCATATATAATATGATAAAGTTCGCATGCACGTGCCCTAGTCCAATTTCCGACTTTAGCCATGCCAAGAGTTTGGTGTGCTTTGCAACGATCTTGCCCTGCTTCACGAAGTGATTCTTGATCGCTAGTTTCCAAAAGTCCTCATGCGTCTTACCGGTCTTCGCCTGAATGTTGTCCATGTACGCCTCCAATGTCATACTAGAATACAGGACAAAATACTGGACCCCGTTAGCTAGTTCAAACTTGGGTTCCCGACAGAAACTGATCTATGGAACATTCAAGTCTCTTGAACCGATAAGCCTTGACTCACCACGAGTAAAAATTACCAACTCTCTCCCTTGTGGCGAGGAGGGTCGTGATGTGAGTGCGGCTTAGATCATCAACCTAATGATTAAGCAGAATGTATATCCAGGGACTGACAATTATAGCTTTTTATGGGTAAATCTAACATGTTTAATAACGCCTCCGCGGAAGGTTTCGTGCGAATCGGATGAGACGTGTTCTTCCTCTTGCTTTGTTACTGCTGACTCTGTCAGTATTCTCGTTTCCAACAATCTTTAGCGGGATTGTTCCACCAGCTAACGCGGTCTCTGCTAGCTTCTCGTTCGCTGCGTCTGGAGACATGGGGAGCCTTAGTGTTGGTAGTTCTGTGAACAGCTTGAACCGCTTGGTGACCGCCAGTCCAAACTTCTTCTTAGGATTGGGTGATTTCAGCTATGACCCATCGGTCACAGGTGACGCCTGGTGTAGCCAGTTCAAGTCTTCATTCAACGGTATTCAGATTCTTCCTGGCGATCACGACACTGGCGGACACAATTCGGCGACCTTTGGGGAGACACACAGTTATGAGAGATATGTCAGCGGCTGTCCCCTCACTCTTGGTGTTCCTGTAGTCTGCGGGCCAGTTTCGAGTGCTTGTTATGGTAAGGAATACTATTTCGATTATCCTGCAACGAATCCTTTTGCTCGTTTCATCTTTGCATCGCCAAAAATCTACAACATGACCGGTGTATGTACCTCGTCTGCGAACTGCAGTTCGCAGACAGGCCAGTCTTGTACCGACCAGTATGGTTGCTGGCCGTACGGGAGCGGAGACGTACACTACAACTGGGTCTCGAACTCTATCGACGGTGCCAGAGCGGCCGGGATCAAATGGGTCATTGTTGCGACTCACAAGCTCTGCATAAGCGCTAGTGACGCGACCTGTTCAATGGGATTAGGATTCTTCAATATGCTCGTTCAGAAAAAAGTGGATCTCATTATTCAGGCCCACGACAACGCTTACGAAAGGAGCAAGCAGATCGCTCTCAACTCGGCCGCGGGATGTGCAAGCATTGCGACAGACAGCAACGGCTACGCACTCTACAATTCAGGATGCGTCGTCGACGCCGGCAGCCGGGGCTACTACGTTCCCGGGGTGGGCTCAGTCGTAGTGGTGCAGGGAGCCTGGATAAACGATCTCTACTCGGTCAACAACACATCATTAAACGGCGGGGCCAACGCTGCAGAGGCACCATACTTCGTCAAACTTATGGGCAGCAACACACCGGGTAACGGAGTTGGCTTCACAAAATACACAGTCTCCTCCAGCAGAATAGACGTACAGACGAACTTCTCAGGAACCTACTCCGACAGCTTCAGCCTCTGGGGAGGTCCCACCCCTGTCCCATCTGTTTCCTGGTCACCTCTAAGCCCGCAAGTCGGGCAAACAGTGACCTTCACGGCATCTGCATCAGGCGGTGTCCCTCCATACTCCTTCACCTGGGACTTTGGGGATGGTGGCAAGGCCACCGGGACGACCGTCAACCACGCCTACGCTTCGTCTAATTACTTCAACGTGACCTTGACCGCTATCGATTCTGCTAGCAACATCGGGTCATCACGCACTGTTATTGCAGTGGGCTCTTGGAACCCGAATGTCCCATGCGTTCCATCGCTCACTGCTCTCAGCTCCATCCTCGGTAGCGCATATCCATCGCAGAGCCTTGTGGGGAGCCAGTGGCAGACAAACTCGACGGCTGGAGGAATACCGAACAAGCGAGCACTCAGTCCCCCATGCATGCTGACTAACATCAACGGCCGATCAGTTACCTCATACGTAGAGGTGGACAACGTGTACCTGACATCATCATACGTGTATTCCACGGATTGCAACACACAGTACGACCAAGTGAATGGTGGGGGTAGCTATGGTGGAAGTAAATTCTGCGACAGTACAGGGAACGTGTTCTCTGTCGGCACAACAAGCGGCTATCTCCATATAGAATTCGACCAGGACTGGATGGCCAAAGGCTACTGCGGACCAGCCTCGACGATCTGCAATAACAGTACAATCGCGAATGATATCTCCAACGGCGCGATTTCCCTAGATATCCAAGGATTTGTCTACTTTGACACGGAACAACCGAATCCCCACTGGGAGATTCACCCGATTACCGCGTGGCGTCTGCACCAGTCAGGCTCGTCCTTAACTACCAGCTTCACTTTCAGCCCATCCTCTCCAACTACGGGTCAGACCGTCACATTCACCGCCTCGGCATCTGGAGGCACTTCGCCATACGCATTCGGTTGGAGCTTTGGGGATGGAGGCTTGGCAACAGGAAGCTCGACGACCCATGTTTATTCGTCAAGTGGTTCCTATACGGTTACCCTGACGACAAGCGATTCCGCAAGTCACACCGTTGTCGTCTCGAACAATGTCGTCGTGTCGACGTCAGACTTCAAACTCGGTGCTAACCCGTATCTTCTAACGGTTCAGCGGGGCCAGAACAGCCAGTCCCAGATTGCTGTGACGAGCCTGGGAGGATTCAAGGGGACAGTCTCTATGGCCGCTTCTGTCTCTCCCCAGGGATTGACGGTTTCTATGCAAAATCCATCCGTAAACCTCTCCCCCGGCCAAACGGTCAACGACAATCTAATAGTCGCGGTGAGTAAGACGGCGCCGACTGGGGTCTATGTTGCCACCGTGAAGGGGACGAGCGGTCTGCTGGTCCGCGCATTGAATGTGACTGTGCGGGTGCCCGATTTCAATATGACTGCCAACCCAGTCAGTTTGAATATTTCCCCAGGATCCTCGGGAAGCACCGAGATTCTGTTCCAAAGCCTCTACACATTCCAGGGGGGAATATCCACAACGGTATCGGTGAGCCCTTCCGGACCTAAGGCGACTCTGAACCCAAACAATCCAAGTCTCACAGCAAACGGGACAAAGGGTTCAGTTCTCACTGTTCAGGTTCCGTCTAACCAAGCCGCAGGCGTTTACAACGTCACGATCAAGGCGACGAGCGGCTCACTACTACACTTGCTCGTTGTCCAAGTTCACGTGGGCCAGCACCCATCGGCGACCGTCGTTAGCTGCTCGTCCTCCTCGGTGGTTGTGAACCAGCCTTCCACTTGCACCGCGACGGTAAGTGATACCTCGACGATCTCGCCCGTCACCCCGACGGGTACTGTCACATTTGCTGCGACAGGCTCTGCCGGCTCGTTCAGCTCTACAACCTGCACTCTAGTGTCAGGTAGCTGTTCGGTTACTTTCACAGCAACAGCAACAGGCACCGCACTGATAACCGGTGCTTATGGTGGTGACTCGACTCACGCTGCTAGCACAAGCGCGGCTGCAAGTGTGACAGTGAATCCGCGCACAACTTCTACTGCTGTGGTCTGCACCACTCCAGTCGTAATCAACCAGGCTTCCTCATGCACCGCGACTGTCACAGACACTTCGACCGGAACAATCATCACACCCACAGGCACTGTTACCTTTACAGAAACAGGTCCAGCAGGATCCTTCAGCTCTGCGACATGTACTCTAGTCTCTGGAAGTTGCTCTGTTACATTCACAACAACAGCAACCGGAACGGCTGTGATTACAGGTACTTATAGTGGTGATACAACACACGCCACTAGCACCGGTCCGGCAGCAAGCGTCACGGTAAAACTAAGAACGACAACTACGACTGTAAGCTGCTCACCTTCGAGCGTTACAACTAGTCAGAGCACTACATGCACTGCAATTGTCGCAGATAGTTCCCCGGGAACTACCTCCACTCCAGCTGGAACTGTAACCTTCAGCCAGGTCGGAGTGACCGGCTCATTTGTTGGAAGTCCATGCACTCTTGTCTCCGGCAGTTGCTCAGTCACCTTCTCGGCATCTACAATCGGTACTGCAAGCATCACCGGCGCCTATACTAGCAGTGATGCCATTCACAGTGGAAGCACTAGCGCCGCGTTCCCTGTAACCGTAACCTCCCCGGTCAATCACAACACCATGACCACCGTCGTCTGCGCTAGCCCGGTCGTAGTGAACCAGGCCTCTTCGTGCACCGCAACTGTTACGGACACGAATGCCAGTCCAATCACCCCAACAGGCACCGTTGCTTTCACTGAGGCAGGTCCAGCTGGATCATTCACGGGTAGCCCATGTACTCTGTCCGCCGGAGGAACTGGCGTTGCAACTTGCTCCGTGACCTTCACCGCAACAGCAACCGGAACTGCACTCATTACAGGCACTTACAACGGTGACTCTACGCACAACGGAAGCATCAGCGCCGCGGCCAGTGTGACAGTCAATCCGCGAACAACTTCTACTGCAGTCGGTTGCACTAGCCCAGTTGTTGTTAACCAGGCTTCCAACTGTACAGCCACAATCGCTGACTCCTCAAGTGGCGGAAGTGTCGTTACTCCGACCGGTAATGTCAGCTTCCTCTCGGATTCGCTCGGAACCTTCTCAAGTACGAGCTGCACAATCGCAGCCGTTTCTACTGGAGTGGCCGGATGCAGTGTTTCATACGTGCCGAGTGCTACTGGGAACCATCGGATTACAGTGTCCTACGGCGGCGACACAGTTCACTTCGCAAGTAGTGGCGTCTCGACTATCACGGTTGGTCAACGTCAGACTAGTGCGACCATAAGTTGCTCTCCAACTGGTTTCGGTGTCGACCAAGCTTGCGCCGCGACGGTTACGGACAACGCGCCTGGAACACCTGTCACGCCTGTTGGTGATGTGAGCTTTACAACTAACTCGACAGGAACTTTCAGCTCTAACAGTTGCACCCTCTCTGGTACAGGCACGTCGGGGGTTGCTAGTTGCCAGGTGACCTATACGCCAATAGCAGTTGCGACTCACACTGTTACTGGAACCTATTCCGGTGATACGATCCACCTCTCGAGCCAAGGGTCAGCATCGATAGGTTTCGGCAAGGACTCCACGACGACTAGTGTCAACTGTTCGCCCTCTTCTGTTGCGATAAACCAGGCCACCACGTGCACCGTTACCGTTACTGATGCGTCCTCTATCGGTCCAACGACACCGACGGGTACTGTCACTTTCACAAGCAACGCAGCCGGTTCCCTTACAGGGTCTCCCTGTTCACTTGTCGGCCAGACCGGAACGTCCTCAGGTTGCCAGGTAAGCTACACACCGACGAGTGGTGCGGGGACTCACGGTATCACGGCCACGTACAACGGCGACGCAACCCACAGTGCTAGCGCAAGTTCTACAGCGTTCAGTCTCACAGTCACTCTTCGAACTACCTCAACAACTGTTAGCTGCAGTCCAAATGGTGTTGTCGTAAACCAGGCAACTAGTTGCACCGCGGTCGTGGCCGACTCTTCCGGCTCAGGTAGAATAACTCCGACTGGAAACGTGTTGCTTACTCCTGGTGGCTCATGCGCTTTGGTCAGTGGTTCGTGTTCGGTAAACATCATCCCATCGTCATCCGGATCCTTGTCTGTATCCGCAAGTTATGGTGGCGACTCTAACCACGGCACGAGCTCTGGTAGCACGACCGTTCTAGTTGGCAAACGAGCTACCTCGACAAGTGTTTCTTGCTCGCCGAGTCCAGCGACAAACAATACTGTGACCAGTTGTGTTGCTACGGTGACTGATACTGATGTTGGCGCCTCGATTACTCCTGGTGGCTCTGTCGGTTTTGCTTCCAACTCGACCGGAGTCTTCAGCCAGCCCAACTGTGCACTTGCGGCTACAGGGACTGTTGGCGTTGCTAGCTGCTCTGTCAGTTACGCGCCTAGTGTGGCGGGACTCCACGGGATAACCGCGAGCTATGCAGGAGACTCATCGCATCTAGGCAGTAACGGTAGCATGACTCTAGGTGTCGTCGATGCGGCTCCGAAACCAGCCTACGCTCTTGTCGTCTCCTCGGACGGTAAGGTTTCTAGATTGTACCAGAATGGCACGTTGACCTTGATCGGTCAGCCTGTGACGACTGCGTTGCGGTCGGTCACCTGGAAGCCTGACGGCTCCTATGCGCTGATATCAGGGGATTTTGCTGTTCTCCTCAAGTACGATGGAACAACGCTAACCACTATTCCAACTGGTATATCGACCGGGTTCAATTTCTGGACTGTGTCCTGGAAGCCTGACGGGTCCTACGCGCTGGTAGGAGGCACATCCGGTATATTGTTCAAGTATGATGGTGTCAAAGTCACGACCATACCGAACACGTCAACGACCATTCTCGGTATCAACTGGCAGCCGAGCGGTAGTTACGCGCTTTTAGTCGGTAAAAGCGGGCTGGTGCTTACTTACGATGGGACGACTGTCCGATCATTCGCTACTGGTACAACGTTCGACCTGGACGCGGCGGCATGGAACCCGAATGGCGCGTACGCTTTGATAGGCGGACTCAACAGGACGTTGTTACAGTTTGACGGAACAACGGTCGCAGCGATCAACACGAGCATCGTTCCTCCAAGCAATGCTATACGTGCTATCTCGTTCAACCAGGCTGGGACCATGGCGTTGCTGGCTGGTGATAACGGGATGGTGCTCACGTGGAATGGTTCGACGCTGACGATGCTTACAACGTTGACTTCGAGCTGGCTCTACAGTATCACCTGGTCCCCATCAGGCACAGCGTACATTGTCGGAGGCTCTGGGACAGTGCTAACCTACACTAATGGTACGTTGGCGAAACTCGCAACCTCGCCAGTTACCACGACTCAGTATAGAGGAATAGGCTGGAAACCACAGTAGGTAACCGAACAGGGTAGTTTGTCCAGCGAACACTGGATGTTCGGTTAGAGAACTGATCTGGGACTTTTGCGTCCCGAGGTCGAGTCGCTAAGATCCCCCTTGATGAAGACGTCTCTCGCTGATTGGAATTGATTCTAGGCGAGTTTCGCGATTCAGGGCCTGGTCCGGGCTTAGATGCCAGGGCGAATCTAGCGGAGGTCAAGAACGGTTTCCTATGCAAATTGGGGACAGGGCATCGGAATCGGGCTTATAATGGCCGATTTTTCCATCTAACCTTGTTGCACTCGCGATCCAACCTTGTTCTCAGAAGAAACGTCGCTGGAATAGATCACAAGGTGCTTGAGGGTGTCTCAGAAGGGAATTCTCGTTTCAGCGGATAGTCATCTGCGTTGGGGAGAATTGGCTCATTAGCGATACTAGATCTTTGTAGTCCTTCTTCGAGGCGATTATTATCTTAATGGCGTCTCCTGTAAGTCTGATGAGAGGGACGCACGGGGATTTGCTGCCGAGGCGAATAAGGCGCCTCTTCAGATTCTAGACCAGAGCTGATCATAGGCGATTCTTACTGTCGCTATCAGTGACGGAAAGCCGCGAGCAAATGGAAGTACAACCTTCGGCCGGTTTGAGTTCTTCTAGGGAACCTGTAAGGCGGTAACGGAGATCGGTGGATCCTGGACCCTTGCTGCTAGGGAAAAAGTTCGAATGCAACTATGCTGAAATAGATGCTTTGCAGAAGATATAGAGCGTTTGCGATCGGAGCTGGCGATGTTGGGCGAGAAATCATCATTCAAGACCACGCTCATAGCCATGGAACTGGTCGCGATCGTATTCATGTCAGGCTGGCTGTTCACCATCTACAACACGAGCATAACGGCTCGCCAAGCAGTAGACCAGCTGCTCCATCGAGCATACCTGGATCAAGTAACTCTGCAGCTATCCGTATTCGGTCGTTCTTTGAACTTCCTCGTTCTCCCCCTCCGATTCCTCACCCTCTCACTCCTCTCCCTGGTTAGTGCAATACTAGTTCTGCTTCTACTGTTCATGTTCACAACATTTCTCATCAGCACTGTAACCGGTCGTGGCCGACCTGGGAGAAAGTAGGGGATCGAGACAGCTATCCCCAGATAATAATAGAACGATTGTTCAAGCTCCCGTTATGGTAAGAAAATATCCTTTTATTGCTGTAGATAGGGTCGCAATGTCGAGGAGTGTACTGGCCTGCGCGTAGCAGTTATCGCGGCGGGGGTAGTGGGGAAAGCTACAGGTGCTGGTCTCACATCAAAAGGCCATGACATAGTCTTCTACGACCTTGACAAGACAAGGATGGCCCAGCTCGCCGTTGAAGGATACGAGACGGCCTCGACCCTCCGAGAGGCAGTTGGCCAGAGCAGCATAACGATGATCTGTGCACCCACTCCGACAATCAACGGTTCCGTTGACACTCGGGTCCTCCTTTCCATAAGCACGGAGGTGGGAAAAGTCCTTCGGGAAGAGCGCCGATACCATTTAGTCGTTGTGAGGAGCACCATCCCGCCCGGAATCACCAGGGGACACGTGATTCCCCAGATCGAACTGTCGGCTCAGTCGAAGATAGGCCCCAAGATCGGGGTTTGCCATAATCCCGAGTTTCTACGGGAAAAGTTTGCGCTCGATGACTTCCTCCACCCAGGAGCAGTGGTGATAGGAGAAGCGGATAAGACCGCTGGAGATAGGTTGGAATCCCTCTACTCCTCCTTCGAATCTCCGATCACGCGCTGCAGTCTGGAAACCTCAGAGATGATCAAATACGCGTCGAACCTTTTCAACACCACTAAGATCAGCTTCTTCAACGAAATAGATCAGGCCTGTAAGGCGGTCGGAGTCAGATCCGAAAACGTGAGCAGACTCATGCCGCAACTCGCCCTAGGGCTGCGCGGTGATCTGAAAGAATGGGGAATCTACGGAGGTCGCCCATTCGAAGGAATGTGTCTCCCCAAAGACCTAGAGGCCTTCATCTCGTTCATGAGGGCAAAAGGAGTCGACCTACCAATGCTCTCTGCGGTCAAACAAGTCAACGAGAGAACTGCGAAAGAACAGAAGCCTCCAATGGTCGTCGTCAATGCCTAACGTTCTTCCCTTCATACCACTTGGCATCATTGGAATAATTACCTGGAGCCTTTGGGGGATTCGAAGACTCTACGGAACAAACTACAGACCGTTTCAAGGAAGCTACACCGCTACAACCTCGGTGGTTGTGCCGGTGTACATGGAAGATCCCGAAGTCTTGCGCCGAGCGATCAAATCGTACATTGCAAATAACGTAGGCGAAGTCATCCTCGTGGTCGACAGCGGGGATACAAGAAACATCGAAAACATTCGGAAAAATTTCCCGTTTCCGAAATATCCGAAGGTCAAGCTGATAATCACAGATGAGCCGGGGAAACGACCTGCCCTCGCTTGGGGGATTCGAGAAGCTACTGGAGAGATTGTCGTCCTTTCTGATAGCGACACAACTTGGGCTGAGAATCTGCTTGGGGAGATTCTGAGGCCTTTCAACGATCCCGAAGTAGGTGGGGTTGGAGCCAAACAGAACGTTGAGGACTTTCAGAAATCAATAATATGGAGGATCGAAAACTGGCTACTAGATCTGAGATACATAGATTTCGTCCCCGGAATGTCCGTCGATGGAGTTGTAAATTGTCTATCCGGCAGAACCGCTGCATACCGTAGATCACTATTGCTCCCTATCCTTCCGGAGCTTACCGGAGAGACTTTCTTAGGCAAGATCTGCGTAGGCGGAGACGATCTGCGGCTGACCCATCTCCTACTCTCAAGTGGTTACAAGACGGTCTATCAGAGCACCGCCCAAGCCCGCACCGTCTACTCTGGAAGACTCAGCAATTTCGTCCGTAGGAAGATCCGTTGGAGCAGAAACAGCTACAGGGGCAACCTGCGAGCCTTCTGGCAAGGCTGGATCTGGCGAAAAAGCTGGATACTTCCAGTCAGCATGTTCCACGCCACGATAACACCGTACAGCCTCGCGATCGGTGCCCTTGCAACCGCGTACCTCGCGCTCACGAGCCCTGGGACAGCGACCACCGTATTCGGTATCGCTTTCAACCTCCCCCTGGTCTGGCTTGTCGCGTCCATAGGCGGCCGCTCCTTCAAGGGAATCAGCCATCTTCGAAGAGTTCCAAAGGACGTGTCCCTAGCAATAGTCATGACGTTTGTGATGCTATTCCTAATGGTGCCCGTGAAAATCTTCTCCCTGGCAACCATGAACAGGCAAGGGTGGGTGGGAACCCGAAACTCCCCGAAACCCATTCCCTGAACCGTTTCCAAGTGTCGTAACCAACTATTTTCCAGCCGACCTATCCCGGTAAGGCCTCAACCTCGTCGGTCTGCAAAAGACAGAGAATGGGTCAGAAGCTGAAAGAGGTGTACTTGATCGTGTAAGGCTTAGGTGAGTTCCCTTCAACCCATAGAATCTGGACAGTTGAAGGCTTCATCGGGCCCACCGGGAAGCTTACGAAACGGTTCGTCGCGAAATTCGTCACTTGTCTTGCGAACCACGAGGTTCCATTGAGCTTTGCCACCCAAACTTGCGACCCGTCAAACAAGCTAGGCGGATCACCCGACCAGTCAAACGGTCCACCGGTATTCCATCCTACATACACGCTTCCCTGGTCGTCAACCTGAACTGCCGGGTTCAACTGATTCTCTTGGTCAGGATGAACCACGGCTGGTGCGGACCACGCCCCTCCGTACAGAAATGAGAATAAAGTCTGGTTTTGCGACAATATCACATTCTCTTCCTTCCACACAATGTACACCCTTCCGCGAGAATCAGCAGTCATACTAGGGAAACGCTGATCTCGCCCGTAACTTATGGGCAAAGGCGCTGTCTCCGAGGACCAAGTTGCGCCGTCATCGGCGGATGTTACGTAATGGATGCGGCTGTTTCCACCCTGTCCGGGATCACTTCCATACCATGCTACGTGGAGTTCTCCGTTTGAGTCCTGCACTATGCAGGGTCGGGAATGCGATTGTGCATTTGGCTGAGCAAGTTTGTAGTAAGTGCCGTTGAGACCCCCGGGGACAGAGGACCAAGTGTTTCCCGCGTCAGTGGAAACCGTGAACATTGGAGTGTCGCAGTTTGTCGACCTGCAATTCGCAATTGCAAGGTCGGTCTGGTCGGTTCCCTCCCAGACTACGTACAGGCGCTTGGGGTTCGACAAGTCGACGAGGATATCCGGGTGTTCCTGCCAGTGAGTTGGGTCCGCAGCCTGCAGGTATCCGTCTATATGGAGAGGAATGATCTTGGCAGTCGACCAGGCCGTTCCTACCCATCGAGAGTACCAAATCTGACGGTCTACCGGTCCACTTGAGCCGCCTGACTCACCGTACCAGACAACCTGCAACACGTCATCACTTCCGATCGCGAGCGATGGGACCCGTTGTATCTGCACCCCAGGAAGAATGGGTCCATTCCCTAAATGCGTCCAGGTGATGCCATTGTCTTTCGAGAAGTCTACGAAGGCCTTGTACCCCTGTCCTCCTCTTTCCTGCGATCTATAGGCGACATAGAGGGTTCCGTTACTGCTTTGCGCCAGTTTCCAAGTCTGTCCCCAAGCTAGGCCCTGCCAGTCAGTTGTTGATGAGACTCTGTTTCCGATATCAGTTCCTTGTGCGGTTTTGCTAGCGGGTGCTTGGGTTGCCACTTGGATGACAACGATGAGAAGAAGGACAACGACAATGGTGGTTGTTGCAAGGGTGAGGTCTTTCCATCTCAGCCCTTTCTGTTTCTGGGCTTCGGAGGTCAATGTGGCCTCCACCGGGCTGGAAGTCCTAGGAGGGTTTTAGAGAAGTCTGGCCGTAGCAAATTGTGTAGGGTGCCCCTTGCCCGCTCAGCCATCCTATGCGGACGATTCCGCCAGATGAATCTTCCGTCATTATGGGCCACTTGTTATTCGCCGAGAGGCTGCTTCCCAGCGGTGTCTTGGATTGGCCGACTCCTATTATCATTATGAAGACCGATGCGTTCGTTGCGGTAAATGCGTCGGTGCCCGACCATTCCTGCCAGGCGACTAGGACCATTGCTGGGCCGATACTGATTATCGGGTCAGACTGGTTGAGCGATGTTCCCGTGTTGATGTTGGTCCATGCTGACCATGATGGAGATGTGAGGTTCAGGTTTAGGCTTGAATATTTGACGAGAGAGTTAGAATGACTGCTGTCGGGTCCGTCCCAGATCAACCGTAAGGTGTTTGACTGGTCGATTCCAAGGCTGACGTGTTTCTGGTTGAATCCTTCGATGCCTACTACTATCTGGACTGGATCCCAAGTTGCCGTACCGATATTCCATCGAGTGTATTTGATGCGTGTTCCGGTTGTGCCAGATACTCCTCCGTACCATGCAACGAAGACGTTTCCGTTCTGATCAACAACGGCGTCTGGTCGGCTCTGCGCGGATTGATCTACGGGAGCGATATTTTCCCAATTGGTCCAAGTGTATCCGCCGTCTGTTGACATGGAGTGTTTTATTTGCTGTACGCCTGCGCTGCCGGAGTCAGCTCCTTCCCAGAGAACGTGCAGCACGTCATCCTTGCCGACAACTATCACCGGATGCTCTTGCCAGAATGTGCTTCCAGAATACCCTAGGACGGGGGAAATGTTGATCCAGGGCAACCATGCCACCCCGTTCCACATGGAATATTTTACCTGTCTTTCATTCGCGCCAGTGTAGACTTGGTCGCGTCCGTACCAGACGACATGAATCTGGTTTTTCGAGTCGATCGCGATTGACGGAACCCTCTGGTCTGTTCCCGTTCCGCCACCCTGAGTGGTTCCGGACACTAATGGTGGCGCGTTGACGATAGCAACTGGGCCTCCTCCAAGGTTGGTCCATGTCTTGCCGTTGTCTTTGGATACTGCCACGTAGATCTCGCTTTCGGTGAGTCCTGGGGGTGGTTTTCGGTAGGCAATGTACGCGTTGCCGGCGCTGTCAATTGCCAACTTTCTCTGCCCGCTGTATCCGAGACCTTTCGGGTCTGAGATCTGATCGACTTGGGATTGGCCAGTTGAGAGGCTGGATAGACTTGCGCCGCCGGCACTTCCTTGGCCTGATCCTCCAGGGCCATGCCCTTGACCAGGGTTGGATGCTGTTGGTGGGACGAGGAATATTGTCATTCCGCTTACGGCGAGAACTATCATGGCGACTGCTAAGACTGCGGTGAGGGAGCGTATGTGGGACTTGTGGTGGTTGGCTGGAGCTTTCTTGTGTGGGTAATGTTCGTAGTTCCGTTTCGTTTCGGTCCGTCTTGGCGTGCGCTTTTTCGAGAATATGCCAATTGCTACGAAGAGTCCGAGGATCCATCCGACAAGAAGTAGCCAGACGAGGGGAATGGCGTAGATTGCTCCGAGCCAAGCCCAAGGTAGGGCAAGAATCGACGCGCTCATTAGAGCGCTGTTTCCAACGGTGTGAAGTCGAAAGACGGGGGACGGATTCACAAGTAGCAGTAGGCCAAGAATGATCATGACAATGGATGTTGCCCAGCCGAGACTAGAGAGGCTGGATTTTCTGCTCATGACTGCTCTGCTCCACGAGGTCGGTCAGGCCTGATTTTGCTCAGGAAGTGGAGTCTGGTACAGGAAGTTGTGATCCTGTTTGATGATTCCATTTTCTGTCTTGAACCTACTTTTCGTGCCGAGATTCGTTCGGGAACTGCGACTACGGAAATCTCACAGCGACGAAGAACCAGACTCTGTTGTGTGAGCGAGTTCCTCGGCAACCTACCAATAGGGGCCAACGCTCGTATAGGCTGCATCATACTTCGCGGTCGCGAGGTCCGTTCTGGTAACCAGAACCCACTTGACCCTCATGTGGACTGAGCAGGCTCCGCTCGAACGAACGCGTCTTCGGAGAACTCAGGAGAGCTATTGCTCTGCTGATTCTCTGGATCTGTCAACCCGGCCATGTCGGACGGGCGAAAGGGCTACTGGTCGAAGTTGATGTCGGTGGTGAACTGGTAGGAGGCCGGTTCAGAGTTCAATCCGGTCTCTTCCAGAGACGGGTCTGTTTCATGGTCGCCCACATTGGCCGTCGAAGTTGATTCTCTCTCGGTGCTGAGAAGGATTATCAGGAAAAAAACGCCTTCCTTGCCTGGAGATGGGCCTCGATGACCTGTGGAATCGGGTATACTAGCCGAAACCATCGTTCCAAAGATGCTTTCGCCCGTGAATAGTTATAACAGTTCTGTCTTAAACGCAAGAAACGGGAGAACTCCAATTTTGATCAACGCTGTGGTGATTGTTTGAAGTATTATGACGAAGAAAAGATGGTCGAGATTCGGAAAGCGTTCGAAGAAGAAGCTCTGACCTGGAAGGGAGTGAGTTCCAGGCCGATGATGGGCTGCCTCTGCTACTTTTACAATCGGAAGTTCATCGGCTTCCTCGTAACGAACGGAATTGTGGTCATGAAGCTCTCGGAAAAAGACCAGAAGGATCTGAAAGAGAAGTTTGGTGGGAAACCGTTTGAGATGGCAGGACAGACTGGCAGGCTCTGGGTGACACCGTTGAATGGACTTAAGGATGTAAGATCCGTCTTGCCCTTCGTTAAGAAGAGATACGAAGAGGCTTCCTCAACCCATGGAAAGACGTAGATCCTGAATCAGAGGATTCAAGATACGGATCAAGGAATGAGACGCCGTTTGCAGAACTGAAGTCGATATCAGACGCATTCCGTATTCCGAGGCTTTGACTTCTCGTGACGCGTCGCGAACAACCTCCTTTGCTCTGTAGGATAGGCCTCTCAAAAATCGAGATTATCGAGATTATTTCAATTATCGTCGCTCGAAGCTTGAAACCAAACAAGAAGCCTAGACTCGGCAATGACACACAATGCCTCCGGGGCACGATGCTGAAACCGAGGCTCCAAAAAGGCTAGTCGTAACCCTAGCCGGGCGTTGCCATTTTCAATTTCCCGCTTGCTCGGTAAGCCAGTAGTCTAAAGTCAAGGGTCTGTCTCCTAATTTAGTGACGGATCCAGAGTCTTCCGACCAAAACAGCCATGGGTGACTCTATTGGCTCTTTGTCATAGTCGAGCCTGCGGATCGTCTTTGCCAGTTTTAGACTCGTTTCAGTTCGAATCCATAGGGCCTGTACTCAAAAGCGTCTAGACCGTCCAAGCCTAGCGCCTGGTCAGGCATCACTATCGTTAGTTGAGCCTTGCTCCACATTGGAAGCAGAAGGTGGCCGAAGAGACCAGCTGTGTACCGCAGGTGGGGCAGAACTTCATTCCAGCCAGGGCTATCGTGGTTGGTCCCGTTGGCATCTGGTCCGCGGGAAGCGGGGTTATTCTGGCGAGGTTCGAGTAGTAGTAGACAGTGAGTAGTATTGGGAATAAGGGTTGGTAGAATGCCGAAAGGAAGCCGTCGACCACCGGGCCTGCGACGCCTACGAGCCCGCCTATCGCACTTACGATGGTGGAAGCTCCTAGGATCACTATTCCTAGGACAAGGAACGTTGCAAACGTCTTGAGCCACCTGTGGCTGACAAGTTCACGGCTCCTCCCCATGCTCTCGAGGACTCCTTTGTTCTCGATTAGGAGGACGGGAAACGCGAGAGAGAACATTATCGCCAGTATTATACCCGGGACAATTAGAGCGATGAACCCCAAGAAGACGATGACGCCGACCACGATACTTAGCGCCCAAATCCAGAGCAGTTTTGAGACGGCAAATCTGACTGATGTCCCCATCTCAGCGTGTCCCTTCTCAATCCGTTCAGAGGCCAGCTTGATTGTGGTCC
>Ga0209761_1000553_pt1 | contig 23127 bp, 16 predicted proteins | sample GraSoi013_1_40cm_4_FD_185818 | JGI IMG/M metagenome (GOLD analysis project Ga0209761, IMG submission 185818) | Grasslands soil microbial communities from the Angelo Coastal Reserve, California, USA - Sample 09_25_2013_1_40cm (SPAdes) (version 2) | ecosystem: Environmental > Terrestrial > Soil >...
TGGTCTGGATGCACGACACGCTGGTTTACATGTCGAAGGATCCTGTCCATCGCCGTTTCGAGCATCACCACTTGACGTTCCGCATGGTCTACGCGTTCTCGGAGAACTACATGCTCCCGCTCTCACACGATGAGGTCGTGCACGGGAAGGGATCGCTGCTGTCGAAAATGCCCGGCGACGATTGGCAGAAGTTCGCCAACCTGCGGCTGCTGCTCGCCTACATGTATGCGATGCCCGGCAAGAAGCTGCTCTTCATGGGCGCCGAATTCGGACAGTGGAGCGAGTGGAACCATGAAGGCAGCCTCGACTGGCATCTCCTCGAACAGCCGATGCACGGCGGGTTGAGCAGGTGGACCGGCGATCTGAACCGCGTCATGCGTGAGGAGAAACCCCTTCACGAGCTGGATTTCGACCCCGCAGGCTTCGCATGGATCGACTGGACCGATGCGGAGCAAAGCGTTATCAGCTTCTTGCGCCGGAGCACGCAGGACGAGCTGCTCATCGCGGCCTTCAACTTCACCCCCGTGCCGCGGCACAACTACCAGATCGGGGCGCCCCTTCCTGGCCGCTGGCTCGAGCTTTTGAACAGCGACGCGCCCATCTACGGCGGCAGCGGGCAGGGCAACCTGGGTGGAGTCGACGCGGCCCCGGTCGGTCGCCACGGGCACCTGCACAGCCTGACCCTCACCCTGCCTCCTCTTGGTGCCATTTTTCTGAAACCAGACCGGGGCGACGGCGGCGAGCTGAACGAATAAGGCCCGGGAATCGACCCCTATCGGGGTTAATTGGTGAGTTAACGGGTGGATAATCCAGCCGGTACTGAGGTGTTACCGGGTTCTGGCCCTGCGCCGGGGGGACGCCGTCACGATGCTGAGGAGTGGGTTCGTCTTCTCATCGATAGCATCAAGGACTACGCGATCATCACCCTTGACACTACCGGCCATGTGACAACGTGGAACTCCGCCGCTGAGGGGATCAATGGGTACAAGGCGGAGGAGATAATCGGTCAGCATTTCTCTCGCTTTTATACGGACGAGGACATCAAAGCAGGCAAGCCAGGCCGAGAGCTATTTGAGGCCGCCCGGGTAGGCGGGCTCGAGGACGAAGGGTGGCGAGTCCGTAAGGACGGCAGCCAATTTTGGGCCAACGTCGTGATCACTGCGATGCACGACAAAGATGGCCGGCTTCGCGGATTCGGCAAGGTTACACGCGACATCACCGAGCGGAAGCACTCCGAAGACGCAATCCGTGCTCTCAACGAGCAGCTAGTCCAGCTCGTGGCCGACAGGACGGCAAGCAACGCCGATCAGGGCGAGCAAAAACGGCTCGTAGAGAGTCTGCTTCAGAACCTGAGCGACATGGGAGTAGGACTACTGTTGTCCACTAGCGGGACGGCCGAATCATTCAACGACGCCTTCGCTCGAATGGCCGGGTACGGCCCTGGACAGGGCCCACTCCCGCCGTTGGCGAAGCTCATCGCACCGGAGTACATGGACCAATTCCGTGAGCGACTTGCGGCGCGCGTAGCCGGCGTGGGCGATGTGGTCATCCAGGAGTGGGAGATCATCGCTCGCGATGGTCGTCGCATCCCCGTCGAGAGCATCTCGCGTTCTGAATTGATTGACGGCCAGCAGCACAGCGTGGCGATTGTGCTGGACATCACCTCCCGCAAGAAGGCCGAGCGAGCACTTGCCGGATCGCAGGCTCGCCTTCAGGCGATCATTGACACCTCCCTGACCGCGATCGTGACGATGGACAACCAGGGCGTCATCACCGATTGGAACCCGCAGGCCGAAGCAACCTTCGGCTGGCCGCGCCGGGAGATTGTGGGCAAGGTCCTCGCCGACACCATCATCCCACCGCAATACCGCGGCGCGCACCGTGCGGGGCTCGCGCGCTATCTGGCCAGCGGAGAGGGCCCGGTCCTGGGCAATGTCCTCGAGCTCACCGGGCTGGGGAAGGATGGCCGCGAGTTTCCGATCGAGCTCGCGATCTCACTGGCCTCAGCGCCCGGCGGCGAGCCGTTGTTCGTCGGTTTTGTGAGGGACATCACCACCCGCAAGGAGTCAGAAGTCGCGATCCGCGATCTCAACACGGAGCTGCAGATCGCAACTCAGCACAAGAGCGAGTTCCTCGCCAACATGAGCCACGAGCTTCGCACGCCGCTCAACGCGATCCTCGGCTTCTCTGAGCTGATGCTCGACGACACATCTGACAGGTACGACGCCAAGACGCGGCAGAAATTCCTCGCGCAAATCAATTCGAGTGGGAAGCATCTCCTGAGCCTGATCAATGACATCCTCGACCTGTCCAAGGTAGAGGCGGGCCAGATGACCTTGAATCTCGAGACGGTCTCGATCGTCGACGTCGTGCGCGAGGTTCTGAGCATCATTGAACCGCTTGCAACGAAGAAGCGAATCCGGATCAGCGCTGATGTCGCCGGTGCCGGCCAGCTCGACGCGGATGCGGGCAAGCTGAAGCAGATGCTCCTCAATCTCGTCTCCAATGCGGTCAAGTTCACGCCCGAGGTCGGCCTCGTGACGATCGAGGTACAGCGCCTCCAAAACGCGATCGAGATCTCGGTTGCGGACACAGGAATTGGAATCGCCGAGTCCGACCTCGGTCGGCTGTTCAAGGAGTTCCTGCAGCTGGAGACGGGCGCGGGTCGCCATCAGGAGGGAACCGGCCTGGGCCTGGCGCTCACCAAGCGCCTGGCCGAGCTCCACGGCGGCGATATCGGAGTCGTGAGCGAGCCAGGTAAGGGAAGCACCTTCACAATCAGGCTGCCGCTCCGGCCGGCGGACGCCGCGCTCCGCGCTCCCATACCGGCGCCTGCAACTTCAGGTGACGCACGCCCGCTCGTGCTGGTGGTCGAGGACAACCACCAGGCGGCCGAGCTCCTGGTGCGTCAGCTGGATGGCGGAGGCTTCCGCGCCGAGGTCGCGCTCAGCGGCACCGAAGCTCTGGCCAAGGCCCGCGAGATACGGCCGATCGCCATCACGCTCGACATCCTGCTGCCTGGAATCGACGGCTGGGACGTGCTGGAACAGCTCAAGCGCGATGAGGCTACGCGCGATATCCCAGTGGTGGTCATCAGCGTCCTCGACAGACCTGAGCTCGGACGCGCCCTCGGCGCCATGGACTATTTCGTCAAACCCGTAGATGGCAAAGCTCTGCTGGCGCGCCTGAGCGAATACACGTTCATGAGCAGGGTTGGGACCGAGGTGACACGCGTCCTCCTCGTCGATGACGAGCCAGCCAACCTGCAATGGCTCGAAGGAGTGCTGAAACCTGCGGGATTTTCCGTGATCTCAGCACATGGCGGTCGCGAGGGCATCGACCTGGCCAGGGAGAACCTGCCGCACCTTATCCTTCTCGATCTGATGATGCCCAACGTGAGCGGCTTCGATGTTGTGGAAGCTCTGCACGAAGACGAGGCGACCCGCTCGATCCCGATCATGATCCTCACCGCCAAGGACCTGACCGATGATGACAAGCGTCTGCTCAACGGTCATGTGGCGGCCATCGTGGCGCGGCGGTCTACCGCGGCAACGGACCTCGTGGGCTGGCTCAACCGGCTTATGGCCGCACGGAGAGGGAGCACTCTTGATTCCCGAGCGGGGTAGCGGATGAAAAATCTCAGATTGGTCCTGTCGGCCGTCGCGATTGGACTGCTCGCCGGCGTCCTGCTCGACGTTGGGACCTTTCTCGTCGCGCGATACGGCCCTGAGGCGGACGGATGGTCGTTTCGGGGCAATGGCGCACTCTCCATCCCGTTCGGTCTGGGGCCGGCCATTCTTGCCGGGTTCTGGGCCGGGCTCGTGTTCCGCTTCCGCGGGTTCGGACGCTGGCTCGCGCTCGGTCTGGTTGCCGCGCTGGTCGGGACCGCGTTGCTGTTGATCAGCGTCGTCGTGCTCGTGCTGTTCAACTCCGATGGAGCTGGCGTATCGAACGCCATGACGTACTTCATCCTCGCCTGGATGGTGCTGGCTCCGATCCTGGCCGCTGTTGTACCGGCCCCGAGAGAGCATCCGGCGCGGCCGGAGCTGGCCGGCCACGTTGGTGCAGGGATCCTCATCACTGTGGCCCTGGTCGTCGCTTTCTCCGTCGCGTCGCTGGTGCTCGCGCCGGGTTCCTAGGCCCCTGGTTGGACTGTCAGCGGGCCTCCGAACCGATTGGTCTGGCCGCTCTCGGCACGTATGACGTGCATGACGGCGTTGATCAGCGCGAGGTGTGAGAAGGCCTGCGGGAAGTTGCCGAGGTGGCGGCCGCTGCGGGGGTCGATCTCCTCGGCGTAGAGCTGCAGCGGGCTCGCGTACGAGAGCAGCTTCTCGCAGAGCTCCCGCGCACGGGTGATCTCTCCGATCTCGCACAGCGCCGACACCATCCAGAACGAGCAGATGGTGAACGTGCCCTCCTCGCCCGACAGGCCGTCATCGGTCTGCTCGGTGCGGTAGCGCAGCACCATCCCGTCGTCGGTCAGCTCGTCGGCGATCGCGAGCACGGTTGCCCTCACGCGAGGATCGTCGGGCGGCAGGAAGCGCACCAGGGGGATCAGCAGCACCGACGCGTCCAGCGCGGTCGCTCCGTAGTGCTGCACGAACACCCCGCGTGAGTCGACGCCATTTGTGCAGATGTCGCTTTTCATCTCATCCGCCGCCTCTTGCCAGCGCGTGGCCAGGTCGAGATCTCCGTGCAGCTCCGCAAGGCGGGCACCCCGATCGCAGGCGACCCAGCACATCAGCTTCGATGACGTGAAATGCTTCGGCTCGCCGCGAACCTCCCAGATGCCGCGATCCGGCGTCTTCCAGTTCTCGATGGCCGCTTCGACGGATCGCTTCAGGATCGGCCACACGACCTCTGGCAGGTAGTCCCTCGACTTGGTGTGGAGGTACACGGAGTCGAGGACGGCTCCCCAAACATCGTGCTGCTTCTGCGAATACGCGGCGTTGCCGACGCGGACGGGATGCGATCCCTCGTAGCCGCTCAGGTGGTCGATTGTGCGTTCGGGCAGCTCGCGCTCGCCGCCGATCCCATACATGATCTGCAGGTCCTGCTGTCCAGCGGCGACATCCGCGATGAAGTAGAAAAAGTCGTTGGCTTCACGAGCGAAGCCGAGCGTGTACAGGCCCCACAACATGAAGGTGCCGTCGCGGATCCACGTGTAGCGATAGTCCCAGTTGCGCTCGCCGCCGATTGTTTCCGGCAGCGATGTCGTGGGGGCCGCGAGCAGCGCCCCGGTCGGGCTATATGTCAGGCCCTTCAGCGTCAGCGCGCTGCGCTGTAGGTAGCTCTGCCACGGGTGCTCAGGAAAGTCGCCGCGGTTGATCCACTCGCGCCAGAAGTCGGCAGTGCGCTCGGTCCGGGCGAAGGCCTCGTCGGCGTTGGCCGGAGGCGGGTGCTCCGCCCAGAACTCGCTCGTGGCCGAATACTGGGACCGCGGCCAGGCGAGCGCGACATACGCTTTCTCCCCCTGACGCAGGGTAGTGGTGGCATGTGCGCCGGGTCCCTCGAAGCCCATGCGCAGATCTGTGACCAGTCGAAGCGGAATGTCGCCGTCGCCGCCTTTGGCCACGGCCTCTCCGTAGCCAGGCCCGGAGTACTCCCAGTGCGCGGCAGTCTGCCCGTAATCGAAGACGGGATGGCAGTCGAGGCTCAGCTCGACGCTGCCGACGACGCACTTCGCGGTGCGCAGGAGGATGTGCTCGGCCTCGTGGTCGGTGGGTGGCCGCCGGTGCGTCCCCGAGCGCCGCTGGCTGTGATACCAGGGCCCGATGCATAGCGCGTCGCGGACGATGAGCCAACCGGTGCGCGTGCGCCAGGTGGTTTCAAGGACGAGCGTGCCGGGCAGGTAGCGTCGCCCGGCGGGGACCATGACTCCGCTGGGTGCAAAACGGAAGGCGCCGGCCGCGCGGTCGAGCATGGCCGCAAACACGCTCGCGCTGTCCGGGCGCGGAACGCACATCCATTCCACCCGTCCGCTCGGTGCGATGAGCGCGTTGACCTCGCAGTCGGAGAGGAAAGCGAACTCGGCGATGGGCGGGAACGCGCTGGCGATGCCGGAGGCGAACGGGGCGGGCATAGCTTCAACAGTCGCCTCGCTCTCGCCGTTGAACCCCGGCTTGATCGCCTGTCCAAGGACATCGACGCGGACTTTTCCTGCCATCTCTATTTCACCTCAGCCTCGTGGGAAAGCGATCATATGCCGCCGGCCCCGGGCTTGTATCGAGGCAGATGCAGTGCGCCCCGAAGGGCGTTGCGCACCCGATCTAAGACCTCGTCCACGTCCCCGACGCCACTCACCTCCGCGACCGGCACGCCGCTCCGGCGGTAGTGGTCGAGCACAGGCGCCGTCCGCGAGTGGTACTCGTGCATGCGTTCCATGATGGCTTCGCGGGTGTCGTCCGCCCGCCCCTCGACTGCCGCCCGGTGAAGAAGCCGGTCGACCAGCAAGGGTTCCGGCACATCCAGGGCGACTACGAAATCGACGTTGCGTCCGAGCTTCGCGAGCATCCGATCCAGAGCCTGCGCTTGCTTGATGGTCCGCGGGAAACCGTCCAGGAGCACGCTCGTGCCCGGTTCGATGCGGCGCAGCCGGCTCTCCACGATCCGGTCGATCAGGTCGTCGGGAACCAGGTCTCCGGCGGCCATGATTCGCGCGGCCTCCTTGCCGACCGGGCTGCCATGCGCGGCCTCGGAGCGCAGGATCTCCCCGGTCGACAGATGCGCCATGTCGAATTCTCTTTCGAGGCGGGAAGCCTGGGTGCCCTTGCCACTTCCGGGAGGGCCGAATATGAGGCCGATCACTTATCTGCGCGTCTCCCTACGCTCGGGCAGCGCTATCGACCAACGCCGCTGCCACCACCGCCTGGCCTCGTCGTTCAACAGCTCGTGGACAGCCGGATGCGGGCCCGCTGGCTGGCCGGCCTCGCTCAGCGCGAGCCATCGTCGAGTGACCTCGACATAGACGTCAGCTTCCGTCCAGCCCGGCAGCTGTTCAAGCACCTTGTGACGGCGGATCGCTTTGGCGATCGGCGTGTACACGGTGTCGTACCAGCTCGCTGCCGCCTCCGGCAGGGACACCTGGTGGCCACGCTCCAGGCCCAGGAAGTACTGGTGGCCGAGGATGTGCTTGAAGATCTCGTCGTAGCGGCCGAGCCGGCTGCACTCGAGCCGCGCCTCGGGCCGCAGGCGATGGAGCTGAGTCGTTTCGAGGAACTGCGCGTACTCCGCGGCCTTCAGGAGCTCCTCGTGGTTCACATTCGTCCCAAGAGGGGCACGGGTCCGGACGTCGATGACGCGTGCATTGATGGTGTCGCGGCCGAGGCTTCGCGCCACCGACACACGGTGGTGTCCGTCGATCACGTAATAGCCGTCGCCCACGCGGTAGACATCGATCGGCGGCAGCTCGCCACCCTCGACCATGGCCGTGTAGACCCGTGTCCAACGGTCACGCAGCCGCCGGTTGGCAGGAAGGAAGCCGGGGTCGAAGTCGGCGGCCTTCGCCGGCGAGGCGGCGGTACCGACTATCTGAGAAATCGGAATCTCCCGCATGCCGCCGAACGACCTCCCCTCCGGGCCGGCGGCGTCCAGCACCGCGTCGAGATCGACCAGCCGGCGGGCGCGCCCGGTTAGCGCGTTGCGGACCGCCCTCCCGAACGCGCGGAAGCGCGCAGCGTCGAAGTCCTCAGCCGCGCGGATTTCTTCCACATGAGGAGGTTAAAGCAGCGCTTGCTCGGTCTCGGCGTCGAAAAGGTGCAGCGTGCGGGTGTCTAGACCGAGCTTCACACTGTCGCCTGGTTCGACCTTCATCTTCGGGTCCACGCGCGCCGTCACCGAGTCGCCGCCCACCTGCCCATAAAGGAACTGGTCCGACCCGAGGCGCTCGACCACGTCCACCTTCATCTCGATCGTGGCGGCCGGGTCGGTGATGCGATCGGTGACTGTTTCGGGGCGGAACCCGAGCGTGCCTTTGCCCGCCGGCACCGGCTTGGGCAGCCTGACCTCGAAGCCCGATGCCTTGGCCGTGCTGTCGGACGTCGTGACGGGAACGAAGTTCATCGTCGGGCTGCCGATGAAGCCGGCGACGAAGAGGTTGGCCGGGTGATCGTAGATGTCGCCCGGTGAGCCGACCTGCTGCAGGATGCCGGCGTTCATGATCGCGATGCGGTCGCCCATCGTCATCGCCTCGACCTGGTCGTGGGTGACGTAGATGAACGTCGTCTCGAGGTCGCGGTGAAGCTTCTGCAGCTCGATACGGGTCTGCCCGCGGAGCTTGGCGTCCAGGTTGGAGAGCGGCTCGTCGAGCAAGAAGACCTTGGGGCTGCGCACGATCGCCCGGCCGAGGGCGACGCGCTGGCGCTGGCCGCCGGACAGCGCTCGCGGCTTCCGCTTCAAGAAGTTGTCGAGGCCGAGGATGCGAGAGGCGTTCTTCACACGTTTGTCCATCTCGGCTTTGGGCATGTGCTGCATCTGCAGCGGGAAGGCCATGTTGTCGTAGACGCTCATGTGCGGGTAGAGGGCATAGGACTGGAACACCATCGCGATGTCGCGGTCCTTGGCGGCGACGTTGTTGACGACCCGGTCGCCGATGAGAATCTTGCCTTCCGTGATCGCTTCGAGGCCCGCGAGCATGCGCAGCGCAGTCGACTTGCCGCAGCCCGATGGGCCGACGAGGACCATGAACTCCTTGTCCTTGATCTCGACGTTGAAGTCCTTGACGACGGTGACGTCGGCCGTGTAGCGCTTGACAACGTGGTCGTAAGTGACTGGTGCCATCTCTTTCTATCCCTTCACAGATCCGGCGAGAATACCGCGCACAAAATAGCGCTGGAGGCTTAGGAACACAACGAGCGGAACGATCATCGAGAAGAAGGCCGCCGCGGTGAGCAGCTGGTAGCCCTGGCCCAGGGAGTTGGTCAGTCCGGCCAGGTTCACGGTCAGTGGCGCAACCTCCGGCGAGCCACCGACATAGATCAACGCCACCAGCAGGTCGTTCCACACCCATAGGAACTGGAAGATCACGAGCGATGCGAGTGCGGGCACCGACAGGGGCAGGATGATCCGGAAGAACACGGTCAGCGTGCCCGCGCCATCGATCTCCGCGGACTCGAAGAGGTCGCTTGGTAGAGCGCGGAAGAAGTTGGCGAGCAGGTACGTCGAGAACGGGAGCCCATAGCCGGCGTGCGCCAGCCACAGGCCGACCCAGGGGGGCAGGTTGAGCGCCGTCAGATTCTCGATCGTGATCCCGTGGTCCACGTAGAACTTCAACACCGGGATGAACGTCAGCTGGAGAGGCACGGCCAGCAACCCGACAAAGGCGAGGAAGATCCAGTCGCGGCCCGGGAACTTCATCCACGCGAACGCGTACGCGGCAAACGCGGCGATGGTGACCGGGATCACCGTCGATGGGACCGAGACCATGAAGCTGTTGAAGATTGCGGTGCCCAGGTTGCTCTGCGCGAACACCTGCGAGTAGTTGTCGAGCGTGAACTGGTACGGCGGCGAGAGAGCCGTCCACCAACCGCTCGTGGCGATCGCGGAGAACGGCCTGAAGCTGCTGAGGATCAGACCCGCCGTGGGTATGACCCACGCGAGGGTCAGGCCGATGACGACCACGTGAAGGACAATTCTTCCGAGCCGCTGCGTGATCCACTGCATGGACCCGACGGCTGCCGTCGACTCGGCTCGTGCCGCGGCTGCAACGCTCATCGTCTGGCCTCCACCGCCCTGAACTGGCGCAGGTTGAACACGAGCACGGGGATCACGGCGATCAGCAGGATGATCGCGACCGCGCTCGCCCCGGCCGCGTTATGCGACAGATAGAGCAGGTTGTACATGCGGAATGCGAGCACGTCGGTGTTGTAGTTGCCGTTCGTCATCACGTAGACGACGTCGAAGGCTTTCAGGGCAAAGATCACAAGAGTGGTCCCCACCACCACGATGGTCGGCATCATCAGCGGAAAGATCACGCGCCGGAAGACGGTGAGCTCGCCAGCGCCATCAACACGTGCGGCCTCGAGCAGCTCGCCTGGTATGCCCTTGAGGGCGGCGGAGAGGATGACCATGGCAAACCCGGTGATGCCCCAGGTCGCGGCCGCGATGAGCGCGAGATTGTTGAGGACGGCGAGCCCGTTCGGCCACTGGTCCTGCAGCCACGCCACCGGATCGTGATGAAAGAACGTCACCAGCGCGTTCAGGGTGCCGGTCTGAGCAGATCCCGGGGGCTGGTACCAGAACATGAACTTCCAGATGACGCCGAGCGCCACCGACGAGATCGCCATGGGCATGAAGATCAGTGACTTCACGACCGTCTCGTACTGCACCCGGTCGAAGAGAACGGCCAGGGCCAGGCCGAATGCCAGCACGAACAGGGTGTAGAAGATCAGCCAGATGATGATGTTGTTCCGGATCGCGACCCAGGCGCCGCCTGATGGAAAGTCCGCGAGCTGGTTCCCGTAGTTCTGCAAACCGACAAAGGTGCCGTGGTTGTCTTCGAAGCTCTGGATCACGGTGAAGATCGCTGGGATGAACAGGATCGCCGCGACGAGGAAGACGGCAGGTCCGACCCAAATCCAGGGCCGGACCCGCGGGCGATTCTTGTCAGGTAGGCGGCGGACCAGGTACTCGCCGCCCACGATGTAGGCGGCGAGCACCACGGGCACGCCGACGATTACGACTATGAGCGTCGGGATGTCGCTCAGCAGGACGCTGAAGTCCACGCTCTTTCGTCTCCTATCTCATCACTTGTATGCGGTGGCCTGGACCTTGTCGAGAGAGGTCAGGATGGAGTCGAGCTTCGACTGGTCACCGACGAAGTCGAGCACCGCCTTCCAGGCGGCAGCCCTCATGTCCGCGGGCATCAGGTCTGTTGCGTCGTACTTCGCGATCTTGGTACCGACCAGGATCTGCGCGCTCTCCTTCGACAGGGCGTCGGGGTACGCGTCCAGCGGGGTCTGCTTGTTGGGCGAGATCTTGCCGCCGCGCTTGACCCAGATGGTCTGCGCCTCAGCGGTGTTCAGGTAGTTCATGAGCGAGCGCGCCTGGCTCGTGTCCTTGAACATCGACCAGGTGTCGCCGGCCACCACGTGGGCACCGGCGTACTGGCTGCTGATGTCAGGCAGGGGGAAGAAGTTGAAGTCGGTCACCGGCTGCAGCGTTGGGACTGCGCTCGTGAAGAAGGTGGTGATGAAGGACGCCTGGTTGTGCATGTAGCACTTCGGCGGGTTGTCGAACATGTGAGTCCCGCCATCGCCGAACGCGGTGGCCAGCATGAACTGCTTGCCGCCATACACGTTGCTGTCGTTGGGCCCCAGCACGGTGCCCCAGGTGGTAAATGCGGACTTGATCTCCGGCGAGGTCCACTTCTGAGTGCCGGCCACCCAACCGTCGTACACCGTCGGGCCCGATTGGCTGAGGACGATCTCCTTGAGCCAGTCGCTGCCAGGCCAGCCGGACGCGGAGCCGCTCTCGAGCGCGACGCACCATGGCGTCGTGCCGTTGCTCTTGATCGTGGACTGCAGGTCGAGCAGGCCTTGCCAGCTGGTGGGGACGTTATAGCTCTTGGCCGCGAAATTCTTGGGGTCGTACCAGATGAGGCCCTTGACCGCAACCCAGGAGAAGGTCTCGTAGAGCTTGCCGTTGATGGTGCCCAGGTCGATCCAGCTCTGGGCGTAGTTCGCTTTCAGGGCGTTCACGTCGATCTTGTCGTCGAGCGGAATGACCTTGCCCTGCTTGACGAACGTGGTCAGGGTCGTGGGGCTGGGCGCCGCCGACATGTCAGGCGGGTTGCCCGCGCCGAGTCGTGTCGTGAGGAGGGCGTCCAGGTCGCGGCTGTACTCGTAGTTGACCTTGATGCCGGTCCTGTCCTCCCACGGCTTGAGGACCGCAAAGAAGGAGGCTTGCTCCTGTCCGGACCACGCCGCGAGGATCTTGATCGATCCCGCGTTTGTGGAGCCGCCCGTGCCGCAAGCGACGGCTGTGAACACGGCCGCCATGGCGACGACCAGTGCACGAATGAGACTCGAAGAGCGCATGTTCTAGATCCCCCAGCTATGGAAGGCCGATGGCCTTCCTATCGATGATCTTGACTCCGAGCTGACTTCCATTCTATGTACCTCCCCGTATTTGGCAAGCGCAGACGTCGTCGGGCGTGTGCGGTTCAGATGCTTTACACCTAAGAACCCTGGCTCGCCACCTCCTTTGGACGCGATGTGGAGCCGCGCACCACCAAGCTCGTTCTGAGCGGAGGCGGCGAGGTGACCACCTTGCCCTGCAACCGCTGGATCAAGAGACGTGCCGCAACGCGGCCTTTCTCGACGATCGGCTGCCTGACCGTCGTCAGCGGCGGGCTCGTCCAGGCGGCCATGGGCAGGTCGTCATATCCGACCACGGAGATATCGCCTGGCACCTTGAAACCGGCTGCACTCGCGGCGCCCAGGACACCGATAGCGGCCATGTCGCTCATCGCGAGGACCGCGGTCGGCCGGCGCCTCCCTTTCGGGAACGATTCGAAGGCGCGCGCGCCGGCAGCCATGGTCGCGCCGGCGGTGACCGAGTACGGCTGCGGCGCATCGAACGCCGCCAGCGCCGCTTGATACCCGGCGAGGCGGCGGGCGGCAGTCGGTGTGGGCCCCGCCTGCGAGCGTGTGGGAGGCAGCAGGATGATGGCCAGCTCTCGGTGATCGAGCTCGAGAAGATGGCGAGCCGCGGCCTCTGCTCCACCCGCATCGTCCACGTTGACGGCCGGGTGCTGCGGCGATTCCTCCGAGTCGATGAGCACTGTCGGGATGCCGATTCGTTCGAGAGTCGCCAGCGCCTCGTCGTCGGGGCTGAGCCCGAGACTGATGAAGCCGTCGACGGATGCCTGGCGAATGGCGCCTTCGAGCGAGCCGTCGAGAGGCGGCACGAGCAGCAGCGAGAGGTCGTGCTCTTCGACCAGGTCGCCCAGCCCCTGGAACAGCTCGCTCAAGAACTGGTTGGCGAAAACCGTGCTGAGACGTTGCGGAATGAGAACGCCGATGGTTCCGCTGCGGCGTAGGGACAGCGCACGCGCGGCCGGGTGGGGCGTATAGCCGAGGTCGTGGGCAACGCGAAGCACGCGCTCGAGCGTGGCCTGCCCGAGCTTCTCCGGGTTGTTGAACGCGAAGGAGACGGCGGTCTTCGACACCCCCGCGGCACCCGCCACGTCAGCGATGGTGACCCGAGTCACCGTCCCGCCACCGGGGGTAACCACGAAGGTGCAGGCCCCTCAACAATTTCTACCCCACTTAACCCCGGTCATGTAAACCGCTTTAGTAAAGCGGTTTAGCGCGGAACCTATACCGAACTCGGCGCGCTGTCAAGTTCGGAGTTGGCCGCTACCCTTGGGCACGTCGTGGATTCGTCGCCCTCGTTTCCGGCCGGCTTCCTCTTTGGGGCGTCGGTTTCCGCCTAACAGGTGGAAGGTGCCCGGAGGGAGCGGGTTCGAGCTCGAGTCGCGCATCAGCGACCGTTACTTCGAGCTCGCTCGTGATGACGACTTCATCGGCGTGCAGACGTAGACACGGTTTCGGTTCGGGCCCGAAGGACCGCGAGGACCCGGGCACGAATGGAGCGATCTGTCTCGCGAGCTGACCGAGACGGAGGAGACCACGCAGATGGGATACGAGAACTATCCGCGGGCCCTGGGCGGCGCGATCCGGCGAGCGTGGAAGAGCGCCGGCGGGATTCCCATCCTGGTCACGGAAAGCGGAATCGCCACCGCGATCGACGAGAAGCGGATCCGATATATGGACACGGCGATGCGTGAGACGTTGGCGTGCATCGCAGAGGGGATCGACGTCAGGAGCTACATCTACTGGTCCCTGCTGGACAACTTCGAGTGGGCGTTCGGATACAGGCCGACGTTCGGGCTCATCGGCGTGAACAGGACGACGCTCGCGCGGCGGCCGAAGCCGAGCGCCTACTGGCTCGGCGACGTGGCTAGGACCCGAATTTTGCCGGAAAGAGCCTGAGCATCGACTCTTCCGCATCGCCCATCACACCCTTGAGCCGCTCACGCGCGACGATGAGCTTCGAGCGGCGTCCGGCGATCTTGTCCTCCAGTAGGCCGGCATCACGCAGGAGCTGAACGTGGCCGCTCACCGTCGGCTGCGAGAGCTCGAAATGATTTGCGATTTCCGTAACCGAGGCCGGATGCTTGGCCAGCCAGAGCAGAATCCCAAGTCGCGTCGGGTCGGCCAGCGCCTTGAGGTTGGACGCGACTCGGGCGGCGGTCTCACGCAGGAGGGCGTCGTGATCCTCCGCCCGCACGCCGCGGCCGAGGTAGACCGTGCCGTCGACCTCCACCACGTGTATCAGACCGAAGAACCATCCGGGCGATAGGACCATGCGGCCTTCAGCCAGAGCTGACTCCGCGAGCTCATCGAGCTCGGTCCGGCCCGGCCACACATGGGGCCGGTCGAGCAGCGTCCGGTACCCGGCGCCCTCCGCCACCATGCGGTTCCAGTCCAGGGCGGCTTCGGTCACGGCCCGGCGGCCCGATGTTTCCCATTCGCCGCGGACGCGCTCCCACGTCGACGTCACCAGGGTTCGATACCGGCCGCGCAGCTGGCGGTCGTCCCGAAGCCGCTGGAGCCTGGTCGCCAGCGCCAGCCTTTCCGATGGGCGCTCGGAGAGCAGGGAGAGGCCCTGTCCGTCTGCGCCAATGGCATCGTCGAGCCGGTCGAAGAAGCGGTCCAGGTCGAGGTCGAGCGTGGTGCCACTTCGCTCGGAAAGGACGATCACCTCGGTGTACCCGCGCACCCCGTCTCCCCAGAACGACCGCAGCTTCGGCTGGAGCTCTTCGCGCAGGGGTTCGAGGCTCGAGTACGGCCCGCTGAGAACGTGCTTGGCCTGCAGGTTGTGGAGGACCCACATGAGTTCGAGAGGAGCGGAAGCGGCGACCCGGATTCGGGTGGCCTCAGAAATCTCCTCGAGGATTGGCATAGGTCAATGGCTATTTTAACAGCTATCGAAGGCCAATGCAATAGTGCATTGACTATGCCCAGAGGCTGTGATCTATAATTACTGCATGGACCTGTATGGGCACGAGAGGTGGATCCTGGAGCGCCACGACGCCATGATCCAGGCGGCGGAGCTGCGCTCCCGGCGGGAAGGGTGGCAGCCGCAGGGGCGGATGGCCGAGCGCGTCGCTGCCCAGCTGCGCAGGCTGGCCGACCGCATCGACGGCCGCCAGCCGGCGAAGGTCTGGATCTATCCGGGGTAGTAATGAGAGAAAACCTGCCGGTTTTCTCTGATCGCGCGGCTGCGCCGCGCTGCTCTTTTTCCCGCTGTAGAGATTGGTTTAAGGCCGCTCCTCGCCAGGCCTAGCTGGCATAGAGACAAAGTCGCGGCCGGGACAGGCCCGGCCGCCCAGCAACGCTAGACCTGCTTCGGGGTCTCGGTGACCCGCCGCAGCAGGTTCGGGTCGACCTTGGGGCGCCGGTCGAAGGTCAGCAGGCCGTTCTGTTCCTGCTCGACGTCGGTGAGCTGCGTGTAGCAGAAGCCCTGCACCGGTCCCGGCTGCATCAGCGCCTCGATCATCTCCTGGTAGGTCTTGAGCAGCCCTTCTGCGCCCACCGCCTCCGACCAGCCAAATCCGCTTGAGCCGGCGAGGGCAACGCCGCCGAATTCGCTGACGATTACGGGCTCCCCCCGGTACGCGTAGCCGGGCAGATATGCCGGCTCCGGCCGCGCGTTCGGATCCAGCGCCGCCTCCAGGCTGCGATATCGCGTGCGCAGGACATCCGAGCCGGCGTAGTCGTGAAGCGTGCAGAGGTCCGTCGTCGCGTGCTTCCACCCGTCGTTCGAGACCACAGGCCTTGTGCCGTCGAGGTCATTGGCGATTCCGTAGAGCCGATTCTGAAACCGCGCTTGAAGCGCAGGCTCCACGCCGTTGAATCCGAAGCTCTCGTTGAGTGGCACCCACGCGACGATCGAGGGGTGGCCGCGGTCACGCTGGACCGCCTCCTCCCACTCCGCGGCCAACCTGGATTCGGCCGCGGCCGAGTGCTCATGGAAGTTCGCCATCTCGCCCCACACCACGAAACCAAGCGTGTCGGCCCAGTACAGCCAGCGCGGGTCCTCGACCTTCTGGTGTTTGCGCGCGCCGTTGAATCCCATCGACTTTGCGAGCTCGATGTCGCGGCGCAGGTCTCCGTCGGTGGCCGCGGTCAAAAGACCACCCGGGAAGTAGCCCTGATCCAGGATCAGCCGCTGCAGATACGGCCGGCCGTTGAGCCACAGGCGTCCGTCCCTGGCCTCGACCTTGCGCAACCCGAAATAGCTTGCCGCGTGGTCCGAGCCGCTCCACACGTCGAGCCCGTAGAGATTCGGATTCTCAGGACTCCATTCATGGAACTCGTCGAGCACGATGCGGCCTTTGCTGCCGTCTCCCGTCCACTCGCCCACCGGCCTTCCGTCGAGCAGCACGGCCACCCGCTTTGGCCCTTCACCGCCGATCTCGAATTCGACCTCGCGCGCGTCGAAGTCCGGTGTGATGCGCAGCCATTCGATCGCGCGCTCCGGGAGCGGCTCGAGCCACACTGTCTGCCAGATGCCGGTCGTGGCCGTATAGAAGATCGATTCGGAAATTTCCTTCCAGTGCTGCTTGCCGCGTGGGATGGTCTTGTCGGCAAGAGGATCCTCGGCGCGGACGACCAGCTCGTTGTCGTGCTTTCGCGCCACGTGCGCGACGTCGGCGGAGAACGGCGTGTGACCGCCTTCGTGCCTCGCCACCTCTTCCCCGTTGACCCAGACGACGGCGCGATAGTCGACCGCGCCGAAATGCAGCAGCAGCCGGTCCGATTGGGGAGCGTCGAAATGCCTGCGATACCACACGGTATCTGCCGGCTCCCAATGTTCGATGCCTGAGAGCTGGGACTGCGGTGCAAACGGCACCAGGATGCGGCGGTCGAACCTCCGCTCGTCGCCGGCGCCGAACTCCCACTCGCCGTTGAGGTTCACCCAATCGCGCCGCCGAAAGGTCGGTCGCGGATACTCAGGCCGTGCGGGGAGAGGGGGGACTATTTTGGAGGGGACCTATGATGCGGGTGCAGGTATGCATCCGCCGCTAGAGACAGCGTCTGGCCTGGCAGCAGTGCTGCGTGGCGTGGTCGCCGACATGCAGCATGCCTCTGGCGCGGACATCGTCTCCATCTTCCTTTATGAAGAGGGGAACAGGAAGTACTACGCGCCGTTTGCCACCGGCCAGCCGCAGGAGAGCCTGCTCGACTCGCTCGCGGACATGAGCCAGCAGCTCGATCGCTACTTTGGCGATCTGCGCCAGGGCAAGGTGCCCGATGAGATGGGCGTCCAGCACTACGGGTCGACGGTCTGGCTGACCGTGACGCATCAGAAGCTTGTCGCGCGAAACGCCCCGACCGAGATCGACAGCACGTTCGTCCGCCGCTACCAGGTGCAGGCGACCATCGGACTCCCGCTGCTCTCGGGCGACCGGCTTCTTGGACTCGTCTACCTGAACTACCGCACCCGCGAGCGGATACCGGACGATGTCCAGCTCACCGAGTTGGAGCGGCGCGCCAACGCGGCGGCGACCGCGATCCAGGCGGTGCTCGCGGAATCGGAGCGCTCGGCGCTGGAAGGGCTGGGGAGGTTGACCGCGCTGCTCACCGGACCGATCGGCGACCCCAAGACCGATGCCAAGGAGCTGCGCCGTCTGCTGTCGATCGCGCTCGCCGACATTCTCCTGGCCAGCGATTTCGACGCCGCCGCGATCTACCAGTTCGTATCGCAGCGAACAAGCCTCGAGCTCGTCACGGCGCACGCACCGGTGGCCGCACCCCCCAGGATCGACCGTCACGATCCGGCCGCGCCGTGGGAATCTCTGTTGAGCCAGGCCGTCGCCGCCGGCACCGCGGCCGCCGAGCTCCACGTGGTGGCGACGTTTCCGCTAGGCAGCGGCGACGAGCCGCACGGCTATCTGCTCGTGCTGAGCCGTGATCCGCTCGCGACTGTACGCCGCCCACCCCCGACCGACGTGTTCCTAAAGGCCGCCGCCGACCTGGTCGGCGCGGCACTCGCCAGCCGGCTGCTCATCGCCGGGCTCGAGCACAGCAACCGCCTGCTCGGCGCGCTCGGCGACATGACCACCGAGATGCTCCGTCCCGGCGCGAGCAAACAGGAGGTTCTGGATGCGGTCGCGGCGCACCTGACCGACGCGTCGGTGCCCGAGTTCGACTTCAACTTTGCGACCGTCTACCTGCTCGACGAACGCACCGACGGCACGACGGTGGTGCGCATGGCGGCCGGCGCGGCGACGTCCGCGACCATCGCGGCCGCCGAATCACCCAGGGGGGACGGCGCTCACGGGCCGCACAAGCGTGTGCCGCGCTGGGCCCTGGACGAAGAACGCGAGCTGGCGGGGGACGACGTGCTGGTGTACGTGGCGGGCAGCCGGCAAGCTGTCGTCGTCGGCGCGCTGGCCGCCGGCCTCGAGTCCGACCGCGCAGACGTCATCACAGGCAACATCCCGGAGGTCGCGACGTGGACCGACGTGCCCGTGGTCTGGAGCGACGGGACTACGATGGCGCACATCGCGGCCTGTCTCATCGGCGAGCCCAAGGGCAAAGAGGAACGCCGCGCGCGCGACCAGCCGCCGTTCACGCTCGCGGGTGAGGTTTTCCAGAGCGGCGGGCACGCGGACCTGATCCGGATCTTCCTGCCGTTCGGATCGACCACGAATGGAATCGCGACGGGGGTGCTGGAAGTCGGCTATCACCGTTCCTACGAGCGGAGGCCTGACTGGGGCCAGATCGAGGCATTGCGCGCGGCGGCCGCTCAGATCGCAATGGCCGTGGAGACGGCAGGACTCTATGAGGACACTCGGCGACACGGCGAGCAGCTCGAGCTGAGCGCTGACATCAGCCGCGCGATCGCGTCCTCGATCGACCTCGATCAGACGCTCCGCCTGGTCGCGCAGAACCTGGCCCGGTTGGTCGGCGCCTCGATGTGCCAGATCGCCTTGTATGAAGAGGATCGCGAGGGTTGGTTCGGGGCCGCCGCATCCGACCAGGAAGACCTGTGGCGGCGCCAGCACGGCGAGCGATCCGAGCCGTCGTTCTTGTTCGACGTGCTCGACCGCGGCCAGCCACTCGTCATCGAAGACACGAGTACCAGCAGCCAGGTCAGCCCCGCCTATGCGCGAACGTTCGGTGTGCGTTCGCTGCTCGCGCTGCCGCTGGTGGCTGACGGCATGTCGATCGGAGCCGCCGTGCTCGCCGAGCGCGACCGGCAGCGGGAGTTCACGCCCGAGGAGGTCCAGAGCGCGCAAGGGCTCGCGCTGCAGGCCGCGGTCGCCATCAAGAACGCCCGCCTCCATGCGCGCGCCGAGGAAGAGCGCCACCTCCAGAAGGACTTCGTGCTGATCGGGTTCGGCCAATGGGGCCAGAAGGCGTACCAGCACCTGCTGACTCTCAAGCAGTTCTTCAACTTCCGAACCCATGTCGTCGAACAGGATTCGCCTGGCGCTCGCGAGCGCATCGGCGCCAAGGAAGAGGAAGTGCGAGGCCACGGCGACGCTTTTTACTGGGACAGCCCCGGGGCGCCTGCCCACGACCAGCTCGAGCGCGAGCTCGAGTCCAGCTCGTATGTCATCACCTACGTCGCGACGCCCGCGGCCACGCATCTGCCCACAGTCGCGCTCTATTACGACCTGAGCGATGTCATCCTCATCGAGAAGCCGCTCGGCGCGCCGCCTGAGGCCTACCGCGAATTTCTCGACGCGGCGCCGGGCGGCGTCGAGATTGTCGCGGCCGACCACTACTACTTCAAGCTCGAGGTTCGTCTGCTTCAGCTGCTCCTTACTGAGGAGCGGACTCTGCGCGACTTCCTCGACAGCGTCGATGAGATTCGCATCGAGATCCTCGAGGAGCAGCCGCTGACCGGCGCGGCCGCCGACATCGGCGTGATCGCGGATCTCATCCCCCACGCCTTCGCGATCATCTCGCTGCTCACCCCTATCGACCACATCCAGCTCGACCCGCAATCGCCGCTGTTTGTCGGACGGCACGAAGGTCTGCAGGGCCAGCGCGAGAGCTACGCCCGCATGAACGGCAGCTTTCCGTACCACGGACGCACTGTGCGGCTGGTGATCGATGCGGGCAAGGGCGCGGAAAACGCCAAGTGGATCAAGCTCAGTGGCGAGCGCCGCGCGGGCGGTCGCAGCCCAAGCTACAAGTTCGACTTCGGACGGGGCGAGGCGATCGACGGCACGCAGGCAACAGTCCGCGCCGCGGTGCGCAGGATTCGCGAGCCGGGCGTGCCCGACAACGCGCACCTGAACATGCTCCGCCATGTCATCGAGAAGCGGCATCCGGCCGTGGGCATCCTCTCGATCCGCGAAGCGATTCGGGCCAACCAGCGGGTGCGCGACCTCGAGGCGATGGCCGTCGACCTCCTCGCGCGGGGTCAGTGGACGGGGTACGCGATCGGCACGAGACCCGCTTTCGAGGCCGGCCTCAAACAGCCTGCCGCGGCGCCCACGCGCAGCTGAACAACCTGCTCGCGGGCAGGCGGGCAGTCCTCAAGGAGAATCGCTGCTTCGCGGTCTCGGCCACGAACGGCAACATGACCGCGGCCGGTCCCGACGGCCACGGGCTGTGGCTTGGCGACACACGCGTGCTGTCCGAGTTTCGATTGCTCGTTGATGGTCGCGATCCGCAGCCCATCGCTCTTCATGGTGAGGCGGGATATTTGGTGTTCGAGCTCGCCGCCGGCGACCTGCATGTGCTGCGTGAGCGCTACGTCGATCGGGGCTTGCACGAACGCGTAACGGTCACGAACCGCGGATCGTCTGGCGTCCACGGCGACCTCGCGTTGGAATTCGGCTCGGACTTCGCTGCGATGCTTGCGGTCAGGGGCATCGTTCGCGACCTGCCGCCCTCAGGGGCCAAGTCTCCGGACATCGTGACCCGGCCGGCCGGCCGGCGCCACGAACTGGAACTAAGTCCGGGGGAGCGGTTCGTGGTCGTCATCGATGTGCCTACGGCGAATGCGACGGCCGTCGACTTCGACGCCGGTCTCGCTCACATTCGCGACTCTTACCGCTCCTGGGCGCGCGAATGCACTGTATTCGAGACCGACAACCCCCTGTTGAACGAACTTTTGTCGCAGAGCCGCGACGACATGCGAATGCTGCTGGACTACTACCCGACGGGCATCTATCCGACTGGCGGCATGCCCTGGTTCGCGGTTCCGTTCGGCCGTGATGCGTTGATCACGTCGTCATTCGCCCTGGCCATGAACCCGGAGGTGGCACGTGGAGCGCTGCGGTTCCAGGCCGCGCACCAGGGGCGGCGCGTGGATCCGGCCACAGATGAGGAGCCGGGCAAGATCCTGCACGAGGTGCGCGACGGCGACGTGGTCGAACGGGGCCTGTGGCCGCACATCCTCTATGGGACCGTCGACGCGACCCCGCTGTTCCTGTGCGTCCTCGCCGAGACGATGGCCTGGACCGGCGACACCGCGCTGTTCGAGGAGCTCTGGCCGGCCGCAGAGGCCGCGCTCGCCTGGTGCGATACGTACGGCGACAAGGACGGGGATGGATACCTCGAGTACGGGGTCGGCGCCGAGGCGCGCAACCAGGGGTGGAAGGATTCGAACGACTCGCTCACAAACGTGGACGGATCGGACGTCATGCGGCCGGCAGCCCTCTGTGAGGTGCAGGGCTATCTGTATCGCGGTCTGCTGGGAATGGCGCTCAAGCGGCCGGAGCTCAAAGCCAGAGCCGCGGGGCTGCGAGCGCGATTCAACCGCGATTTCTGGATCGCGCGCGAGCGATTCGTGGCTCAGGCGCTCGACGGATCCAGGCGGAGGGTCGAGCCGGTGACTTCCAACCCCGGCCACTGCCTGTGGGCTGGGATCCTGCCGGCCTCGCACGCACGCGCCGTCGCGAAGCGGTTGGTCGCTCCCGATCTCTTCTCGGGTTGGGGTATCCGGACACTGTCGACTGACGCGATCACCTACTACCCGCGCAGCTACCACAACGGCTCGGTATGGCCGCACGACAACGCGATCGCCGCCGCCGGGCTTCGCGCGTCCGGCTTTGCCGCTGAAGCCGAGCTGGTGGCGCGCGCCACGCTCGAAGCCGGCATGGCATTCACGGATCGGCGGCTGCCCGAGCTGTTCTCCGGCGCGCAGAGGGTTGCCGCCAGGGCGCCCGAAGACTACGAGGCGAGCTGCCGCCCGCAGAACTGGGGCGCCGCCTCGGCCTTCCAGATGATCAACGCCCTGCTCGGGCTCGAGGCTGACGCATCGCAGGGAAGGTTGCGAATCGCCCCGGTCAAGACGGTGCTCTGGAATCGGCTCGAGGTCACGGGCCTGCATTTCGCCGGCCGCCGCCTGGATTTCTCCGTCGAGGGTGAGAGCGTCAAGCTCGGTTCGGTGCCGCGCGGCATCAAAGTCGAGGCCAGCTCCGGCTGACGTCCCTTGCAACTCCCTCGCGGGAGGCGTTGAATTGTGAAGTCGCAGTACCCCGAGTCCTGTTGGGGGGTGACCATGGGGATTCTGCTCGTGTTCCACCAGTCCTATCAGCCGGTTGGGAACAACCTGCTGCTCTCGGCGATCATCGCCGGGCTCCCCCTCTACGTCCTTTTCGTCATGCTCGCGGTGCTTAGGCTGCCGGCGTGGATCTGCGCCATCACGGCCATGCTCACCGCTTTCGTCCTGTCCTGGCTCGTGTGGGGCATGCCGTTCGGGATAACTCTCGGCACGGCCACCGAGGGAATGGCATTCGGCCTTTGGCCCATCAGCTGGATCGTCCTCAACGCCGTTTTCTTCCACAACCTGACGGTCGCCAGCGGCGACTTCGACGTCATCCGGAGCGCGCTCACGCGCCTGACGCAGGACCGACGGCTGCAGACGCTTCTGATCGCGTTCAGCTTCGGTGCGCTTCTGGAGGGAATCGCGGGTTTCGGCGCCCCGGTGGCGATCACGGCGTCCATCCTCGCCAGCCTGGGCTTCGAGCCTGTGACCGGCGCTGTCCTGGCCTTGCTCGCCAACACGGCGCCCGTCGCTTTCGGCTCGATCGGGATCCCGATCGTCACCCTTGGCGGCCTCGTGGCGCCGATCCTCCACAAGGACACCACG
>Ga0209761_1000554_pt1 | contig 23127 bp, 23 predicted proteins | sample GraSoi013_1_40cm_4_FD_185818 | JGI IMG/M metagenome (GOLD analysis project Ga0209761, IMG submission 185818) | Grasslands soil microbial communities from the Angelo Coastal Reserve, California, USA - Sample 09_25_2013_1_40cm (SPAdes) (version 2) | ecosystem: Environmental > Terrestrial > Soil >...
GCGATGGCGAACGACACGTCAGCCAACGCCGGCACGGCGCCGTACGAGAAGCTCACGCCGTCGAGACGCAGGACCGGAATCACCGCCACCGCCGCAATGCCTGGGCCACGGTAAGGGGGTAGGGCCCCGGCAGGCCGCTGGTCCGCCAGACGGTGGCGACGCTCGTGCCCAGCCCCGCGTCGCAGGCTGCCACGTCGGCGAGCAGATCTGGCGCCCCCACGGCGCGTATTGCGCCGTCCTCGAGCCACACGACCCGGTCGGCCACCTCGGGTAGGGCATCGAGGGTGCTGGTCGCGAGCAGGACCGCTTTCCCTTCCTTCGCCAGCAGGCGGATCAGCCGCCACAGCGTACGCGCGCCCTCGGCATCGAGCTCCGCCGCGGGCTCGTCGAGCAGCACGAGTCCCGGGTCCATGGCGAGGATCGCGGCGATGATCACCCGCTGCAATTCGCCACCGGACAGCGTCACCGGGTCCCGCGAGGCGAGCGGCGCCAGCTCCAGCTGCTCGAGGGCGCGATCCACCTGATGGGCGATCTCGTGCGGCGGCCACCCCAGGTTGGCCGGCCCGAAGGCGACCTCGTCCCACACGGAGAAAGCCATGCCGGACAGCTGAGTCCACGGTGTCGGAATCACGATTCCGCTCCGGTCGTGCCGCGCCACGGAGCCGGTGAGCCGGCCCCCGGTCACCCGCGGCGCGAGGTCGGCCGCCACGAGCAAGAGCGTCGAAGCGCCCGCTCCGAGCGCCCCGACGAGGGCGACGATCTCACCCCGCGCCACGTGCAAGGACACGTTCCGCAACGCCGGTGACTCGGTGGCGGGATACCAGAAACCGACACCCTCCAGGGTCAGCGACCTCACAGGAACCGCCGGAACAGGGCGAAGAGACACACCAGGAGGAGCGCCCAGCGGGCGGCCCGCTCCGCCGGCGTGTCGGGAGGCGGCGCGAGGGGCGTGCGGCGGATCCCAGGAACGAGCCCGCGGGTCTCGAGCGCCAGCGCCCGCTCGTCCACTTCGTGCAGGGCCGACAGGACGAGCGGCAGGGCGAGGGCGCGGAGGGCGCGCAGGCGGGCCGCGATCCCACCCCGCGCCGAGAGCCCCCGGGCGCGCTGCGCTTCCACGATGCGCCGGGCGCGCGCCTTGAGGACCGGTACGGCCGAGAGCGTGGCCCCGAAGACGTAGGCGACGCTGGCGCTCCATCCGGCCGCGACCATCGCTTCCACGAGCCGCGCGGGCTCGAGCGCCGCCACCAGCCACACGAAGCTCGCGACCATCGTGGTGATCCGGAGCCCGATCGCGACGGTCGTGGCCACATCATGGAGCACGAGGAGAAACACCCAGAACGGCGCGGCGGTGAGGAGCGCGGTACGGAACACAACTGACCCCGGGCGCCAGCCCGGGGACGAACCCGTGCCCGTTAACCCCCGGCCGGCGCCCGGGGTCAGGGTGAGCACCAGGGCCACAGCCAACGTCGCCGCCGCCCCAGCCGGTGCCGGCAGGATCCACGCGAGCGCCGGAAGCGTCCCGGCGATCGCCAGGAGGGTGAAGGGGTGTAGCCGCCGTCCCGTCACGCCGCGCCGATGGCGCGGAGCGCCCAGGGGAACCGCGCGGCGGTGCGGCGCGGCAGGGCGTGCAGCACCGACGTCACCAGGGCGAAGGTCACGGCCTTGTCGCCAAAGTCGGACACGAAGCTCCCGAAGAAGCACGCCGCCAGGGGCGGCAGGCCGAGCGCCCGGCCGAGGGCGGTCGTCAGCGCGATGCCGCCGGTGGTCGTGCACCCGAACACAAAGTAGGAAATGGGCGTCGATGTCAGCGACGCGATCACCCCGAGCCCGAGCCCCGCCGGCACGGCTGTCCAAAAGCTTCGGAACAGCCCCGCGCGCGCCGCGACCCAGGCGTACAGCGCCACGATGATCTGCACCACGACGAACGGCCAGAAGGTCGGATTGCGGAGCGTGTTTACCGCGGACGTCACGACGCCGGTCGCGATCCCCACTCCGGGGCCGGCGAGCGCCGCCGCGAGGATCGTTCCCGTCGTATCGAGGAAGAGCGGGAGCGCCACGGCATCCACTGCGGCCGAGAGAGCGAGGCTGATCGCCGCGGCAACGGGGATGAGGGCGAGGAGACGGATCGACATCCACCGGCTTCCGTGGGGGTCGCGCCAAAGATAGATATCCCTGCATGATCCAAACCAGCCCGATCGTGCGCGCGCTGCGCGCCGCGCACCTGCACGACGCCTCGCGGGCGGACCTGCTGCAGCTCGCGTGCGACCGGCTGCGCGGCCTGGGGGCGCCATACACGTCCGCGTACGCGTACATGCTGCACGAAACGGGGGAGCTGGTGCTCGAGGCGTTTTCGGGACGGGAGACGGAGCACACCCGGATTCCGGTCGGCCGGGGCGTGTGCGGCACAGCGGTGGCCACGGGCGAAGATCAGAACGTGCCCGATGTGGCGGCGATCGGGAACTATCTCGCATGCAACCTGGAGACGAAGTCGGAGCTGGTGGTGCTGATCCGTCGCGGCCAGACGACGCTCGGCCAGCTCGACATCGACTCCGACGTGCCCGCCGGGTTCACGGAGCCGCACCACCAGGCAGTCAAGGAAGTCGCCGACGCGCTCGCGGTGCTGCTGTAGTCACTCGACCCGCGCCTCCGCCGCCCCCTCCCACCCCAGGAGCATGAGCCGGCCCGCGTCGGCGTCGTGGTCCAGGAGCTCCGCGTAGCGCCCCCACTCGACCAGGGTGGCGAACAGCGACTCCGCGGGGATGAACGGGAAATAGATCGTCAGGTCGGCAAGCACTTCTTCGTCCTCCACCGCCCCTTCGCCTTCCTTCAGCATGGCGACGAGGCGCGCGAACAGCGGCTGCTTGGCGAGCCGCGCCCGCGTGACGTCCTTGCGGGCCGCGTCGTCCATCGCCATGACCTCACGCCCTGTCGCCGTGAGCTGCACGATCTCGCCCGGCGTCGTCACCCACCCGAGCTGCTCGGCCGCCCGCACCACCGCGGACATCCGGTCGTAATCGACCCCGAGATCCTCCGCCAGCTCGAACACCGGCCCCTTGCCGTCGGGCCGCGTGAGCAGGTGGTCGAGCAGACCGGTGACCTCGGAGACGTGCACCCGGGGGAACGGCACCAGGCGCTGCGGCGCGGCCGGCGCCGGCTCGGGCAGGAGGGTCGCCGTGAGGATGGCGTGCAGCCGATCCACCATCTCCTCGAACTCGGGGCTCCGCTCCTGGCGCGGATACGGCAGCGGATTGGTCATCTCTTCGCGCACGTGGCCGGGGTTCGATCCGAACACGACGATCCGCCCGGCCAGAAACACCGCCTCCTCGACGGAGTGGGTGACGATCACGAGCGTGTTCACGCCGGTGGCGGGATCACGCCACAGGGCCACGACCTGGCTGCGCAGGTTTTCGGCGGTGAGGGGATCGAGCGCACCGAACGGCTCGTCCATGAGGAGGATCTCGGGCGCCACGGCGAGGGCGCGCGCGAAACCCACCCGCTGCTTCATACCGCCCGACAGCTCTTTCGGATAGGCCTGCTCGAATCCGTCGAGCCCCACGAGGTTGATGGCCCGGGCCACCGCGTCGCGCCGCGCCGGGCCGCCCACGCCCCGCGCCTCGAGGCCCATCGCCACGTTCTCCGCCACCGTCAGCCATGGGAGGAGCGCGAACGACTGGAACACCATGGCCGCGGCGCCGAGCACACCGTCGAGCGACTGGCCGCGGTAGAGCACCTTTCCCTCGACCGGGCGCGCCAGCCCGGCGAACAGGCGGAGCAGCGTGCTCTTGCCGCATCCGGAGGGGCCGACCAGCGCCACGACCTCCTGCTCGCGCACAACGAGCGACACGTCCCGCAGCGCCTCGAGGTTCTGGCCGTTCGGGAGTCGGAACCGCTGCGTCACGTGCTGCGCCTCGAGCAACACGGTCCCCGGCGTCATTGCGCGTACCCGAAGCGTGTCCGAGCCCACTCCATGAGCGAGCGCCAGACGATGCGGTTCCAACCCACGACGACGAGACTCATCAAGGCGATGCCCCCTGCCAGCAGGGGGAAGTTCGCGTGCGCGGTGGCCTCGCTGATCAGGCTGCCCAGCCCCTTGGTGGTCCGCAGGGCACCGCCGGCTTCGATGTACTCGGCCACGATCGAGCCGTTCCACGCCCCGCCGGCGGCGGTGACCCATCCCATGACGAGCGCGGGGGCCGCAGCCGGCAGGTACAACGCGCGCCAGCGCCTCCACCGCGGCAGCCGGAACGCCGCCGTGGCGTCCTTGAGTTGTTGTGGAATCGCGGCCACGGCGGAGATCACGTTGAACAGGATGTACCATTGGCCCGCCAGCACCATCAGGGCGACCGCGCCGAGCCCGAGGCCGATGCCGATCCGCTCGAACAACAGGATCACGAGCGGGAAGAGCATGGGCGCCGGGAACGACGCCACGACTTGAATCACGGGCTGCAACGCGCGTGCGATGCGGGGGGAGCGGCCGATCACCACCCCCGCGGGCAGGGCCCACGCCGTCGACACGATCACGGCCCCCATCACACGCGCGAACGTGAGCGCGGCGGACGAGACCAGCTCGGCCCACTCCGCCCAGCCCAGTTGCGCGAGCAGCAGCCACAGGCGCCAGGCTCCCAGCGCCGCGGCGGCGGCGACCGCCACGATCGCGAGCCCGGCGCCGACCATCCGAGGCACCGGATGCTCGAAGGCGAACCGCGGACCCCGCAGGATGATGGGGCCGACGGCGCGGAACGGCCGCTCGAGCGGCCGCGCCGCCCGGCGGGCCCGGCGGTAGGCACGCCGCTGCAACACGGCGGCGCCGCGCGGCAACCGCGCCCGCCGCAGGAATTCCAGCACCCACGACGACGGCCCCGGCCCGCCGTCGCCGCTCTCGTCCAGCCGGAACTTTTCGACCCACACCACCAGCGGTCGCCACAACAGCTGATCCACGCACACGATCATCACCACCATCGCGGTGATCGCGAGACCCGCCGCCCGCAGGTTCCCCTGGTCGAGGGCGACGCTCATGTAGGACCCGATGCCGGGGAGGCGATAGTCGCGATTGCCGAGGCGGAACGCCTCGTTCACCATGAGGAAGAACCAGCCCCCCGCCATCGACAGCATGCCGTTCCAGACGAGCCCTTGCGCCGCGGCGGGTACCTCGAGCTGCCGGAACGTCCGGCCGGGGGGCCAGCCCGCGACCTTGCACGCGTCCCGCAGCTGCTGCGGCAGCGCCTTGAGCGAGTTGTAAAAGGAGAGGGCCAGGTTCCACGCCTGCGCGGTGAAGATCATCAGGATCGCGGCGAGCTCGAGTCCCACGTTGCGCGTCGGGAACAGCGACATCAGGCCGAGCACGAGGCCGGGGAGAAACCCGAGCACGGGGATGCTCTGGAGGATGTCGAGCAGCGGCAGCAAGAGCCGCTCGGCGGCGCGCGACTTCGCCGCCGCCCACCCGAAACCCAGCGCGAAGAGATACGAGATCAACAGCGCCAGGACGCCGCGCGACAGCGAATATAGCGTGTAGCGGGGCAGTGCCGCCGGCCGCAGGTCGATCCGCACCGCCTGCGCGAACGGCGCCTCGAATTCGTGCGCGAAGGCGACGACCGTGGCGATCACCCCGCCCAAGAGGCAGAGGATCGCGACGTCGGCGAGCCCGGGTCGGGCGGAGGGCAAGCGCAGCGGTTTCATGCTCGCAAACTGTTTAAGTTGAGACGCGATGCCAGAGGCGACAACGGAAACAACGGTCGAGCTGAACGGTGTCCGCCTCTACACGCGACGCGTGGGACATGGTCCGCCCGTGGTCGTGCTGCACGGCGGCCCCGGCGCCCACCACGACTACCTCCTACCGCAGTACGACCACCTCACGGAAGGAGGCCGCGCGCTCCTCTATTACGACCAGCGCGGCGGCGGCCGGTCACCGGTCCCACGCGACGTCCCGGTGGGCTGGCGGGAGCACGTAGCCGACCTCGAGGCCCTGCGCGGCCACTGGGAGCTCGACCGCCTCACCGTGATCGGCTATTCCTGGGGGGGCCTGCTCGCCCTGCTCTACGCGCTCGAGCATCCCGACCGGATCGCCCGGCTCGCACTCGTCTCATCGGCGCCCGTAACGGCGGCGTGGCGCGACGAATTCGAGCGCCGCCTCGCGGCCCGGATGGCCCAGCCGTGGATCGCGCGCAGCCGCGCCGAGCTCGTGGCGTCCGGCCTCTCCCGGACCGATCCCGAAAAGTATCGCCGCATCGCGTTCGCGCTATCCGTCGCGGGCTACTTTCGCGACCCGAGCCGCGCGAGGGAGATGACGCCGTTTCGCGTCACCGAGCGCACCCGGAAAGCCGTCTGGGACAGTCTGGGGGATTACGACCTGCGCCATCGGATCCCCCGGACCTTTCCGAATGGGACCGCTCCCCGCTCCCTGCTCGTTCATGGCGTGTACGACCCCATGCCCCTCGAAGCCGCCCGCGAGACGGCGGCGCTGCTCTCCACGGGCGTGATCGAGCTCGCCACGGGACATGCACCGCACGTGGAGGCGACGGAGGAGTTCGCGCGAGCGCTGGATGGGTTCCTGCCTCCCCATTGAGCGGTTAGGTTGATCGGACACGCATGGACAAACAGGCCCTCGTCACGGCCGGCTGATGCCCACCAAAACGAAAGCCCCACCGAGAAGACGCTCGGGCCGCGAAAGCCAGGCCGAGCGGCGGGCACGGGTCCGCAGGATCATCGCGCGCCTCGAGAAGGCCTATCCCGACGCGACCTGCGCGCTGCACCACACCAGCGCACTCGAGCTGCTCGTCGCCACGATTCTCTCCGCCCAATCGACCGATGCACGGGTCAACATGGTCACCCCGGCCCTGTTCGCCAAGTATCGTGCCGCGCGGGACTACGCCGGCGCCGACCCGAAGGTTCTCGAGCAGGAGATCCACAGCACGGGATTCTTTCGGAACAAGACCAAGTCGATCATCGGGATGGCGCAGGCGCTGGTCGAGCGCCACGGCGGTCAGGTGCCCGACACGATGGACCAGCTGGTGCAGCTCCCCGGGGTCGGTCGCAAGACCGCGAATGTGGTGCTCGGCACCTGGTTCGGAAAGAACGAAGGCATCGTGGTCGACACCCACGTCCAGCGGCTCGCGACCCTGCTCGGCCTGACGAACGAGAAGGACCCGGTGAAGATCGAGCGCGACTTGATGGCGCTCGTGCCGCGCGACACGTGGACGTGGTTCTCGCACACCCTGATCCTGCATGGCCGTCGGGTATGCGTCGCGCGGCGGCCGAAGTGTGAGATCTGCGTGGTGAATCGGTTGTGTCCGAGCTCAAGAGTGTGAGCGCGCCTCTCGCCATCGGAACCCGATCATGAGTAGCCTCCCTCCGGTCGACCGCGCCCAGCTCGTCGCCACCCGCCGCGACCTCCACCAGCACCCCGAACTGGGGTTCGAGGAACAGCGTACCAGCGGGCTCGTCGCGGAGCGGCTCGCGCGGCTGGGCTACGCGGTGCGGACCGGCGTCGGCAAGACGGGCGTGGTCGCGCTGCGCGACGGCGCACCCGATGGCAATAGCCGCTGCGTGCTGATCCGCGCCGACATGGATGCGCTCCCGGTCGAAGAGGCGAACGACGTGCCCTACCGCTCCAGGCATCCGGGCAAGATGCACGCCTGCGGGCACGACGGCCACGTCGCCATCGGGCTGGAAGTGGCGCGCCGGCTGCACGCGGCGTTCCTGCCGGGCGGCGTGAAGTTCGCGTTCCAGCCCGCGGAGGAGATCTCGAACGGTGCGGAGGCGATGATCCGGGACGGCGTGCTGGACTCGCCTGCGGTGGACGCGGCGTTCGGCATCCATCTCTGGAACGACCTCCCCGTGGGTACCGTCGCGCTCATGCCCGGCCCGGTGATGGCCTCCGTGGACGAGTTCGAGATCACGATCCTGGGACGGGGCGGGCACGCGGCGGCGCCGCACCAAGCAATCGACCCCGTGCTGATTGCGGCGCATGTCGTCACCGCCCTCCAGAGCCTCGTCTCGCGCCGCCGCAATCCGCTCGAGGAGGGTGTCGTCTCGGTTACCCAGGTCCATGCGGGCCACGCCTTCAACGTCATCCCCGCTCGCGCCGACCTGCGAGGGACCGTGCGGACGTTCGGTGGGAAATTCTTCGACGAAGCGCCGCAGCTCGTCGAGGAGACAGCGCGGGGAATCGCCCGTGCCTTCGGGGCCGAGGCCGAGGTGCGGTATCGGCGGCTCTCCAGGCCGCTGGTGAACGACGGGCGCATGACGGAGCTGATGACGGGCGTGGCGCGGGAGATCGTCGGGCGAGAACGCGTGATCGCCGGCATCCGCACCATGGGGGGAGAGGACATGTCGTTCTTTCTCGCCAGGGTGCCGGGTGCGTTCGCGTTCGTCGGCTCGGCGCCCCCCGACAAGAAAGGCTCGCCGCACCACAGCCCCACCTTCGACATCGACGAGGAGAGCCTGGTGATCGGGGCGGAGCTGGTGACGCGGACGGTGGTACGGTACCTGGAGCAGAATACCTGACTCCGGGCTTGCGCCCGGGGTTAGTGGGTAGATTTCGCTCGATGCCGAACCTCCTCGCCTCCGAACGCTCCGCATACCTGAAGTCCGCCGCCCACCAGCCGGTGCACTGGCATCCGTGGAGTGAGCCGGCGTTCGCGCGCGCGCGCGCCGAGGACAAGCCCATCCTGCTGGACATCGGCGCCGTGTGGTGCCACTGGTGCCACGTGATGGACGGCGAGTCGTACGAGGACCCGAAGATCGCCGAGACCCTCAATCGCGACTTCGTGTGCATCAAGGTGGACCGCGACGAGCGGCCCGACGTGGATGCCCGCTACCAGCGCGCCGTGCAGGCGCTCACCGGTCAAGGGGGCTGGCCACTCACGGCATTCCTCACGCCCGAGGGCGAAGTGTTCTTCGGCGGCACCTACTTCCCGCCGGAGGAGAACCACTACGGCCGGCCGGGCTTCCGCTCCGTGCTCAACCAGGTGGCGGGGATCTTTCGCCAGCAGCGCGACCAGGTGGCGGAGAACGCGAAGGAGATCCGCCGCCACGTGGTCGAGTCGCTCGACGAAGCGAAGAACGGCGAGGTGAGCCCCGCGACCCTGGAGCGCGCCGCGAGCGAGATGGCCCGACTGTTCGACATCCGCTACGGCGGGTTCGGCACCGCGCCCAAGTTTCCCCACCCCGCGGCCGTGCAATTCCTGCTCGCGCGCTGGCACGACACGCGCGAGCACTGGATGCGCGAGGTGGCGGAAAAGACGCTCACCGGGATGGCGAAGGGCGGGATCCGTGACCACGTGGGTGGCGGATTCCACCGCTATGCGGTGGACGAGCGCTGGATCGTGCCGCACTTCGAGAAGATGTCGTACGACAACTCCGAGCTGCTGCACGCATACCTGGACGGCGCCGCGGGGCTCGGCCCCCCCCTCTTCAAGGAGGTGGCCCAGGGCATCGTGAGCTGGGTACTGGAGGTGCTGTCGGACCGGGAGAAGGGCGTCTTCTACACTTCTCAGGACGCGGACGTGCGGTTCGGCGACGATGGTGACTATTGGACGTGGACGCTCGACGAGGTGCGAGAGGCGTTGCCCGATGAGGCGTTCCTGGTTGCACGTCGCACGTTCGATGTGGAAGAAGCCGGTGAAATGCACCACAACCCCCGCAAGAACGTGCTGTGGTGGAAGCATGATCCGGCAGGTGACGACCAGTGGCCGACTCTCAGGGAGGCGCTCGGGCGGCTCAAGGCGGCCCGCGACAAGCGCACGGCACCATATGTCGACACGACACCGTACGTCAACTGGAACGCCATGATGGCATCGGCCTTCCTGCGCGCCGGCGCGGTGCTCGATCGGCCGGAGTGCAATGCCCTGGCGCTCAAGGTGCTCGAGCGCATCTGGGCGGAGGCGTGGGATGAGAACCAGGGGATGAGCCACGTGATCGGGCGGGCCGAGCCGCGCGGCCTGCTCGAAGACAACGTCCACGCGGCGGCAGCGTTCCTCGACGCCTACGAGGCCACGGGTGACGACACCTGGCTCACCCGGGCGATCGCCGTGATGCACTACTGTGGCCGCGCCCATTGGGACGACCACAGGGGCGGCTTCTTCGACGTGGCCCGCGATCGGTCCGGCGCCGCGTACCTCGCGACGCCCGCCAAGCCGGTGCAAGACTCGCCGACGCCCTCGGCGAACGGGGTCGCCGCGCTGGTCCTCGCCCGCCTCTGGGCGCTCACCGACGACAAGGACTGGCGTCGCCTGCTCGATCGCCAGCTCGCTACGTTCGGCGGTGCGGCGTCCCAGCTCTCCCTGTACGGCGCGACGCTGGTGCGCGCCGTTGACTGGGCGCTCAATCCCGTCACCCGAATCGAGGTGTCGGGTGCCAGGGGTCAGGGCGCGGCCTGTGACATGCATCTGCTGGCCCTCCAGACGTACAAGCCCCGCAAGGTGGTGGTTCGCAAGACCGCCGAGCGGCCGGCCGCGACCGTATGTGTCGGCACGACCTGTTCGTTGCCTGTGACGACGCCCGAGGCGCTCGGGGACCTGTTGCGGTGAGGCGGCGGGTGCTCGGCCGCACCGGCCTCGCGGTCAGCCCCGTTGGGTTCGGCGCGTGGGCCATCGGCGGCGACCGGTTCGGCAACTCCTACGGTCCCACCGACGACACCGAGTCGCTGCGGGCCGTGCGCCGCGCCTACGAGCTGGGGTGCAACTTCTTCGATACCGCGGACGTGTACGGGCACGGGCATTCGGAGGAGGTCCTGGGCGAGGCCCTCGCGGGGATCCGCCAGCGCGTGCTCGTCGCCACCAAGGTCGGCGGCAATTTCTACAACCGGGCGGTGAACCCGCTCCTCCTGGGCCGCATCGCCGAGGCGGTCGGCCGGCCGGTGACGGAGCTCGCGCCGGACGTGCCGCTCCCGGTGACCCACGACGCCAATTTCTCCCCCGACTACGTCCGGTTCGCCGTCGAGCAGTCGTTGCGGCGCCTCGCCACCGACTACATCGACCTGCTGCAGCTCCATAACCCCGCGCTCGGCCTCATCGCCGACCCGGACACGTACCTGGTGCTCGAGGACCTGAAGCGGGAGGGGAAGATCCGGTTCTACGGCGTGTCGGTGCACCCGCCCGAAGAGGGACTCGCCGCCGTGGAAGTGACGCGACCCGATACGGTGCAGATCGTGTACAACATCGTGCGGCGCGAGGCGGAAGATCGCTTCTTCGCCCTCGCCCGCGCTTCCAACGTGGGGGTGATCGCGCGCGAGCCCCTTGCCAACGGCCTGCTCACCGGGAGGTATGGGCGGGACAGCGTGTGGACACAGGGCGACATCCGTGCCCGCATGCCGCGCCCCCACGTGGCGCAACTCGCGGCCGTGGCGGAGCGCGTGAAAGACCTGGCCGGCCAAGCGGGCGTGACGCCGGCACAGCTGGCCCTGCGCTTCGTGCTGGACAACGAGGCGGTGTCGGTCGTGATTGTGGGCATGAAGACCGTGGCTCAGGTGGAGGAGAACCTCACCCTGGAGTGATGATGCCGAACAAACAGGCCGTTTTCGAGACCGCGAAGGGCGCTATCGAGGTCGAGCTGTTTGCCGACGAAGTGCCGGCCACCGTCGCCAATTTTGAGAAGCTCGCGAACTCGGCGTTCTACGACGGCACCAAGTTCCACCGCGTGATCCCCAACTTCATGATTCAGGGAGGCGACCCCTATTCGAAGACCGGGAAGGGGCGCGTCGGCACAGGTGGGCCAGGCTACACCATCAAGTGCGAGACCCACAAGAACGTCCACAAGCACGTGGCGGGGACGCTGTCCATGGCCCACGCCGGAAAGGACACCGGCGGCAGCCAGTTCTTCATCTGTCATTCCCCCCAGCCGCACCTGGACGGAGTCCACACCGTTCTCGGACAGGTCACGAAGGGGCTCGACGTGGTCAACAAGATTGCGCAGAACGACGAAGTGAAATCGATTCGAGTGAAATGAGCACGATTCCCTTCACGAGGAAACAGCCATGAGCGGCATCCTGTCGACGCTCCCGATTGCGGCGCTCGCCGTTCCGGCGGTGCTCTCCGCCCAGACGGGACAGTTCCTCGTCCGCCTGGGACGGGACACGCTCGCGATCGAGCAATACACGCGCACCGCCGACCGGCTCGAGGCCGAGCAGGTCATCCGCTCGCCCCGCACCGTGCACCGCATCTACACGGCGACCTTCGGTCGCGGGGGTGCGGTGCAACGCTTCGAGCTCATCACCCACAACGTCACCGGCGGACCGGGCCCGCTGGAGCGCCGGGCCACCGCGACGTTCACCGACGACTCGGCCGTCATGATCGTGCCGCGGGGTGATTCGAGCGCGACGATCCGCGTCAAGACGACCCCTGGCACGGTGCCGTTCGTCGACCAGGGATGGGGGCTCGTCGAGGAGGTGGCGCGCCGCGCCCGCAACGCCGGGAGCGCGCGCTACGCCGTCGGCATGGTACGGCTGGGCGCGACCGAGCCCCTCGACGTCACGGCCACGCCCCAGGGACCGGATTCCATGACGATCGTGCTCGGCGAGCTCGGTCCGATGCACGCGCGGGTGGACGGCCACGGGACGCTGCTGGGTGTCTCCGGCATCGGCAGCAACATGCAGGTCACGGTCGAGCGTGTGCAGGGGCTCGACTTCGCCGCCTTGGGGAAGTCGTTCGCGGCGCGCTCGCTCGGCACGTTGTCGCCGCCCGATTCGGTGCGGGCGCGTCTTGGAGGAGCCGCGCTGTCGGTGCGCTACAGTCGTCCTTCCGTGCGCGGCCGCGTCATCTTCGGGAACGTGGTCCCCTGGGACAAAGTGTGGCGCACGGGTGCCAACGCAGCGACGGTGCTCGAGACGAGCGCCGACTTGACCGTCGCCGGGACCGCCGTTCCGGCGGGCAAGTACAGCCTCTGGACCATCCCCTCGCCGGCGCGCTGGACGCTCATCATCAACAAGAACACCGGGCAGTGGGGCACCGAGTACGACGCGCAGTACGACCTCGCCCGGCTCGACATGAAGGTGGAGCCGCTGCGGCAGCCGGTGGAGCAGTTCACGATCGCCGTCGAGCCGACCGGCACGGGGGGCGTGCTGAAGCTGGAATGGGAGAAGACGCGCGCGTCGATCCCGCTCTCCGCCAAGTAGCTTGCATCTCGATTTCGCCGTCGTCGCCGACTACGCGATCGTCGATCAGGCGGGCAAGCTGTCCGTACTGGGCATCTTCCAGCACATCTGGGTGCAGCAGTTTCCTGCGATGCACCCGCGCCTGCACCTGGTGCTCCGTCTCAAAGGAAAGCGCACCGAGATCGGTGAGCACCAGGTGCAGATCCGCCTTCTGGACGAGCAGGACACCGAGATCCTCGGCGGCAACGGCAACGTCACCTTCGCCGAGCCGCCCGCGGGGGTGACCGATATCGAGGCGGGGGCGATTCTCGTGTTCGACGTGCCGTTTCCGCACTCCGGCGCCTACCGCTTCGACATCACGATCGACGGAGACAAGAAGGCCACGGTGCCGCTGACGGTGAGCCAGCTGCCGGCGCCGCCGGCGGGCGGGAGCAACTGAGGTGCGCGTCAGGCTGGGGCTCGCTGCACTGGCGCTCGCGGCCGCGTGCGGCGACGCGCCCACCGCCCCGGTCGCGCCCGCCCGGGTCGGTCTGTCGAGCGGCTGGCTGCGCGCCAGTCCCGGGGAGGTGGGGATGCGCGCGTCCGCCCTACTCGGCGCGGCGGACGACGCGTCACGGATCCCCCGCTTCCAGAGCCTGCTCGTGGCGCGCCACGGCCGGCTCGTGGCGGAGTACTACTTCGGCGGCACCGACTCGAGCACCCTGTTCGACGTGCGCTCGGTGACGAAGAGCGTCGTGTGCGCCCTCACCGGCGTCGCGTTACGCGACGGCGTGGTCGCGGGGACGGCGGCGCCGATCGCCCGCTTTCTCGCCCCGGCGGACACGCTCGATTCGGCCGACAGTGCCGTGACCGTGCGCCAGCTCCTGACGATGACGTCGGGGTACGCGTGGGATGAGACGACCGGCCCCGATTACAACGCGTGGATCGTCGCGGACGACCACGTGCAGTACCTGCTCGACCGCGCCCACACGGCTCCGCCCGGCGTCACATTCACCTACAACTCCGCGGCGGTGCACACGCTCGGCGTGGTGCTCGAGCACGCCGCCGCCACGCCCCTGCCCCGGTACGCCGCCGCCCATGTGTTCCGAGCACTCGGGGTCGACACGGTCACGTGGGAACCGCTCGACCGCGGCACCGTGAACGGCGGCTCGGGGATCGCGCTGCGCGCGCGCGACTTGTTGAAATTCGGGCAGCTGTTCCTGCAACGCGGTTGGTCAGGCGACGCGAGCGTGGTGCCCGAGGGCTGGGTGGACTCGGTCACCCGGCCGCAGTTCGCCTGGCGCACGGTCGTCGGCCCGCTCGAGCGGGTCACCTACGGCATGCTCTGGTGGGTGTCAGACGCCGACCCGGCCGCCTTTTTCGCCTGGGGTTACGGCGGCCAGTTCGTCTACGTCGTGCCGAACCGCGACCTCGTCGTGGTGACCACCACCGATTGGGTGCAGCTCACCGAGATCACGCCCACGGAGCTCGCCGCCCAGGTGCTCGGCGTGATCGTGAACGACGTCGTGCCCGCGGCTCGCTAGCCTCGCTGGATGTCGAGCGGCAGCCCCGCGTCCATCAGCGACAAGCCGCCGTCCACCGCGATGACCTGCCCCGTGATCCAGCCCGCATCCGGCGAGCACAGGAGCGAGACCGCGTTGCCGACGTCCTCCGGCGTGCCGAGCCGACCCATGGGGGTCCATCCCCTCTCGCCCACGTGCCAGCTGCGAATCATGTCTTGTGCCACGTCGGGGAGCGTGTTGAGCACACTGTCCTCGATCCACCCGGGGCTGACGGCGTTCACCGTGATGCCCCGCTTGGCGAGCGCCACGGCGAAGTAGCGGCACAGCGATTCCATGGCGCTCTTGGCCGCGCCCATGCCCACCCACGGCTGCCAGCTGCCGGTGCGACCGCCCGGCGCATACGTGATCGCGACGATTCGCCCGCCCTCCCCCATGAGCGGGCACGCCGCGCGCACCGCCACTAGGAACGCCCGCGCCTGGGAGTTCATGGCCGCGTCCCATTGCTCCAGCGTGATGTTCATGGGCCCCTCGTAGAACTCGGGGACATCGGGTCGCGCGTTGCTCACGAAGATGTCGAGCTTGCCGAACTCGGCCTTCACCCGTGTGAACATGCGGGCGATGTCGTCCGGACGGCACACGTCGGCTTGGACGACGAAGCCATCGGAGCCGCGTTGCTTCACCTTGGCGAGCGTGTCCTTCGCGGCCGTTTCATTCTTGCGGTAGTTGATCGCGACCTTGACGCCTTGCCCGGCGAGCTTGAGCGCGATGCCGCGGCCGATGCCGCGCGAGCTTCCGGTGATGAGGGCGTACCTCCCGCTCTGCGCCATGACTCCTCCCGGTCGAGCCGTGGCGGATAAAGATGCCCGCCGGCGGCCCTCCTGCAACTCCTCAGGCATCAGGCGCGGGTCAGTGGGGCCACAACCATGCGAAAGCGCCGGCCGTGAGGAGCGCGTAAATCAGTCCGTCCACGGTGGCCTTGACGGTGGTGAGCCAGGCGCGACGGTACCAGATGGACATCTGCCACAACGCGAGCGTGTAGCCGATGAACGCAGTGACGCCCACGAACCGGAACACGGCGCGGGAGCTCGCGACGGGGGGCAGCGCGCGTCCCGCGACGTATGCCGCGAAGATCCCGACGACGACCGCGTAGAGGAACCACATGGTGAGTTGCTTCCCCATCGCCATCGAGCCGCCCGGCATCACCGTGAACATCATGACGGGGCCCTTTTTGAACTTTTCGACGAACGCGGGCGAGCGCATCTCCGCCTGGCTGCCGGGTCGGGGCATCATGTAGTCACCCGGCGGGATGCCGAGCGGCCGGAGGGTGTCCATCACCCTGTCTTCGTTCGGCACCTTGGGGTAGTCGCTCTTGTGCCAGCCGGTGAACATGTGAATGAGGGAGCTCACGACGAAGACGCCTACCGCCGACAGCAGGATGGGCAGCCACAGCGAGACGAGCGGTGTCATCAAGACCTCCTTAGGTCGAACATCACTTTTTATCCGCCTGTAGTCCCCGCTCCTCGAGCAACGACCCCACCTCCGGATCCCGCCCCCGGAAGTCGCGGTACAGGGCGCCCATGTCGCCGGTCCCGCCGCGCGACAGAATCATATCGCGGAACCGCTGGCCGTTGGCCCGCGTCATGCCCCCGTGCTCCATGAACCAGGCGTAGGCGTCGTCATCGAGCACCTCGCTCCACAGGTACGCGTAGTAGCCGGCGTAGTACCCCCCGTTCCAGATGTGCGCGAAGTAGGTGGTGCGATACCGCGGCGGCACCTCGGGCACGTCCACGCCGAACTGCTTGAGCGCCTGGGCCTCGAAGGCGTTGATATCCGGTTGCGCCGGACCCACCGGCAGGGTGTGCCACGCCATGTCGAGCAGGGCGGCGGCGACGTACTCGGTGGTGGCGAACCCCTGGTCGAACGTGCGCGCCCGCCGGACCTTGTCGGCCAGCGTCCGCGGCATCGGTCGCCCCGTTTGATAGTGCTTCGCGTAGTGCGCTAAGACGGTGGGCTCGAGCGCCCAATGCTCGTTGAACTGCGACGGGAACTCTACGAAGTCCGTCGGCATATTGGTGCCGGCGAGCCGCGGGTATTCGACCCGCGTGAGCAGCGCGTGCAGCGCGTGGCCGAACTCGTGGAACATCGTCTTGACGTCGTCGAAGCGCAGCAGGGCCGGCTGGCCCGGGGCCGGCTTCGTGAAATTGGCGACGTTGAAGACCACCGGCTTGGTGCCCAATAGTCCGGTGCCGTCCACGAAGGAATCTTCCCACGCGCCCCCGCTCTTGTTGTCGCGCTTGAAGTAGTCGCAATACCACAGCGCGATGGACGTGCCGTCGGCATCGAACACCTCGAACACCCGGACATCGGGATGATAGACGGGGAGGTCCGTGCGCCGCTTGAACGTCAAGCCGTACAGCCGGTTCGCGGCGAAGAAGACGCCGTCCTCGAGCACCCGATCGAGCTCGAAGTAGGGCTTGAGTCGCGACTCGTCCAGCGCGTAGTCCGCCTTGCGCAGCTGCTCGGCGTAGTACTGCCAGTCCCACGGCGCGAGCTTGAAGCCGCCGTGCTGCGCGTTGATCATCGCCTGCAGCTTCTCCGCTTCGCGCCGGGCCTGCGCCGTCGCCGCCGGTACGAGGTCGCTCAACAGCTTGATCGCCGCGTCCGGCGTCTTGGCCATCTGGTCGTCGAGGACGTACGCGGCGAGAGTGGGGAAGCCGAGCAGCTGGGCGCGCTCGGCACGGAGCTGCGCCAGACGCTTGACGATCTCTCGGGTATCGTTCGAGTCGCCGCGCTCGGCGCGGGTCGTCGCCGCGATGAACAACCGCTCCCGCAGCGCCCGGTTCTTGAGCGAGGCCTGCGCCGGCTGCTGGGTGGTGTTCTGCAGCGGCAGCACCCATTTCCCGTCGAGCTTGCGTTGGCGCGCCGCTTCGCCGGCGGCGGCGATCTCGGCATCGCTCAGGCCGTCGAGCTCGTTCTTGTCGCCCACGACGATCGCCCCCGCCTTCGTCGCCGCGAGCAGCCGGTTCTGAAAGTCGGTCGCGAGCTTCGACTCTTCCTGGTTCAGACGGCGCAGCCGCGCCTTGTCCGGCGGCGCCAGTAGCGCCCCGGCGCGCACGAAGTCGCGGTAGTAGCGCTCGACCAGGAACGTCTGCACCGAGTCGAGGCCGACATCGGCGCGCCGGTCGTACACGCTCTTGACTCGGCGAAACAAGGTGTCGTTCAGGTGGATCGCGTCGAGATGCGCCGCAAGCCGCGGCGCCTCTTCGGTCTGCACCCGTTGCAGCGTGTCGTCGGTGTTGGCCTGCGTCATCGCGTTGAACACCTTGAAGGCGCGCGTGAGCAGGGCGCCCGAGCGTTCCAGCGCGACGATCGTGTTGTCGAAGCTGGGTGCCGCAGTGTCGGCGGCGATGCGGGCGACCTCGACCAGCTGCTGGCGCATCCCTTCCTCCACCGCCGGCTGGTAATCGGCATCGTGGATCCGGTCGAATGGGGGCGCCTGGTACAGCAACGGACTGGCGCTCGCGAACGGGTTCGCGCCGGTAAACTGGGCTGGGCCGGCGGACGCGGGTGTCGAGACGCGGCTGCAGCCGAGCAGGGTGAGACACAGGGCGACGGCGCGGCGGGGGTTAGGCAGTGGCATCGGCGTACCCCGTCTCATTGGCCTTCGAAGGCACGTGGAAGCGGTGGGTGATCGGGGTGTCGCAGTCGCTTGATGTTTCGGCACATGGGAATCGGACCTTTCAGAGACGGCTGGAATCTAGCGCCCTGGCGCAACCGGGGGCGCGGCCCGCAGCTTTGACGCCACCAGTCACGCACCCCGCCCCTAGGGGGGACTCATGCACGCCACGCCAGGCATCCACGCCACGCAGAGCATCCAAGACGACGTCTACGCGCAGTGGGTCAAGGACCCCGAAGGGTTTTGGGCCGAAGCCGCCGAAGCGATCCACTGGTCCAAGCGATGGGACCGCGTCCTCGATAGCTCGCGCGCCCCGTTCTACCGCTGGTTCCCAGAGGGGGTGGTCAACACGTGCTACAACGCGCTCGACTGGCACGTGGAGCACGGCCGGGGCGACCAGCCCGCGCTGGTGTACGACAGCCCCGTAACGGGGACCATCAAGACCTTCACCTTTCGAGAGCTGCTGAGCGAGGTCGCCCGCTTCGCCGGAGTGCTGGTCGGACAGGGCGCCGGGAAGGGGCACCGGGTCATCATCTACATGCCCATGGTCCCGGAAGCAGTTATCGCGATGCTGGCGTGCGCGCGAATCGGGGCGATCCATTCAGTCGTCTTCGGGGGCTTCGCCTCGCACGAGCTCGCGGCGCGCATCAGTCACGCGGAGCCGACACTGATCGTCTCCGCTTCGTGCGGCATCGAAGCGAATCGCGTCGTTCCGTACAAGCCGTTGCTCGACAAGGCGATCGAGCTCGCCACGGTGAAGCCGCGTCGCTGCATCATCCTCCAGCGGCCCGAAGAGCGGGCTCCGATGGTGGCGGGGCGCGACTGCGACTGGGCGGAGCTGATGGCGGCGGCGCGAGGCGCAGAGTGCGTACCCGTCGCCGCGACCGATCCCCTCTACATCCTCTATACGTCGGGCACCACGGGGATGCCGAAGGGCGTGGTCCGCGACAACGGCGGCCACGCCGTCGCGCTCAAGTGGAGTATGCCCCACATCTACGGCGTGGCGCCCGGCGAAGTCTACTGGGCCGCCTCCGACCTCGGCTGGGCGGTCGGGCACTCCTACATCGTCTACGGTCCGCTGCTCAACGGGAACACCACCATCCTGTACGAGGGCAAACCGGTCGGCACGCCCGATCCCGGTGCCTTCTGGCGGGTCATCTCGCACCACCGGGTCCGCGTCTTCTTCACCGCTCCGACGGCGATCCGCGCCATCAAGCGCGACGATCCGACCGGGGAACATGTTCGGCGCTACGACTTGAGTGCGTTCCGGACGTTCTTTCTCGCCGGCGAGCGGTGCGATCCCGACACGCTGCACTGGGCGGAGCAGCAGCTCGGCGTCCCGGTCATCGACCACTGGTGGCAGACGGAGACGGGTTGGCCGATCGGAGTGAATTGCGTGGGGCTGGGAATGCTCCCGGTGAAACCGGGCTCGTGCGCCAAGCCCGTCGCGGGCTACGACGTGCGCGTCCTCGGCGAGAACGGCCACGAGCTGCCCGCCGGGGAGACCGGAAACATCGTCATCCGGCTGCCGTTGCCTCCGGGCTGCCTGCCGACTCTGTGGAACAACGACGAGGGCTACGTGCGCTCGTACATGAGCCGGTACCCGGGCTACTACCTCACGGCCGATGCCGGCTACAAGGACGAGGACGGCTACCTCTGGGTGATGGGTCGCACCGACGACATCATCAACGTGGCGGGCCACCGGCTCTCCACCGGGGCCATGGAAGAGGTGCTCGCCTCCCATCCCGACGTGGCCGAGTGTGCGGTCGTGGGCGTGGCCGACGAGATCAAGGGGGAGATCCCGCTGGGGCTCATCGTGCTCAAGGCGGGCGCGCAGCGGCCCCCCGGCGCCATCGCGGACGAGCTCGTGGCCAGCGTGCGCGAGCGGATCGGCCCGGTCGCGGCGTTCAGGACGGCGGTCGTGGTCCAGCGGCTGCCGAAGACGCGATCGGGCAAGATCCTGCGCGGCACGATCAAAAAGATCGCCGATGGGAAGGAGTACCGGGTGCCCCCGACGATCGACGATCCCGCGAGTCTCGATGAAATCACGGCGACGTTGGCGACGGTAGGGTATCCGCGGCGCTGAACCGCCGGAGGTCCGGCTCGGCTCGGGGCTGGTCTCTACGCCGGTGGTGTGACGACGGAGGAGCCTCTGAGCGCCAACGGGACGTCACACGTGGGAGTGCGGCGGGAGCAAGCCGCGGGTTCGCGCGGCCAGGTAAGGAGCGACAGCCGTCGTGAGGAGCACGAGAACCCAGATCCGCCCCTTGAAGACGTCATAGTCGGCGAGGAGTTCGGCCCACGGCGTGCCCCGCACGCGGCCAAACCCGAACTCGAACGCGAGTGTGAGGACGAGCCAGGCCAGGCCGATGGCGATCGTCTCGGCACGACTGCCCGGGTGGATCCACGGCACCGCGACGTAGGTGACGATCAGAATGCCAGCGCAGAGCATGACCGTGCTCACGATGTGGCCTGCCTGCGAGCCGAACCGCGGAATCAGGACGCCCTCGCGAAATCCACCGTTGGCCACGGCGACGAGCAGGAGTGCGAACCAGATGATCAGTGCGCGGAATGGCATAGGCGTGCTACCACGACGGATGTCCATCGTAGTACTCGTTCGTGGTCAGCCGGCGCAGGTCGGACCCGTCGGGACGAACGATGTAGATCTCCAGGCTACGGAACCGGTCCCGCAACGGGAGGGAATCGATGCCGGGAGCAGCGTGACGGTTGCTCTGGAACACGATCCAGCGCCCGTCGCGCGACCAGTGTCCGTAATTGTTGAGCCCAGGACCCCCGACAAGCAGCGTAAGCCGCCCGCTCTTTAGTTCGAGGATCGCGAGGTCGGACCGCCATGGCTCCAAGGGGTCTCGCTTCCACATGTCCGTGTTGCCAGGGATAATCGAGAGAACGATTGCATCACCGCTAGGCGACCACTGAGGGCAGTCCAGGTAGCTCGTATCCGAGGCCAAGAGCGTATGAGCTGCACCTGACTCGACCTCGACCGCGCGAATGGCAGAGCGGCCGGCGCGGTACGCGGACACCGCGAATCGGCGTCCATCCGGCGCCCACGAAGGGCAGCGGCAGTTCGTGGAATCTTGGAGGACCGTCCTGAGAACCGATCCGTCGGTGCTGATGACATGAACATCCGCGCGGTGATCCGGGAATTCGGCAGTAAAGAGAATGGAAGCACCATCGGGGGACCAGTCCGGCCACGCGAGGAAGTTGTCAAGCTGCGGGGCGAGCTGCCGGGGCGTGCCTCCCACGCTATCGAGCACGTAGAGCTGGCTGTGGTCGTCGAATTCGCGTATGAACGCGATCGAGCGAGTATCGGGAGACCAGGCGGGCAGGCTCCGCGACGTGGCGGAGTCGGCCCTGATGAGACGTCGCGTCGTCAGGTCGGCGAGGTGCAGGGCGTAGGTGTCCTCGGTCCCGCCGGGCCGTTGAGCCACGAAGAGAATGTCGCGGGAGCGAGCGAGGTCGTCTGCGCAACCGATCAGGAGAAAGATGGTTGCATTGCTGAGGACGACGGCGACCCTCGCTAGGTGTTCTATCCAGCTGCCTTCGCAAGCGCCGCGCCAATGCGCCGCCCAGGAGTCGCGGCTGAAGCCGCGGCTCGGCCCTGCCGCTGAAGCGGCCACTGCACGCCCGTTTACGGGCAGTCGCCGAGCTGCGAGTTCACTCGCGCACTTCGGGCGCCGCGGCAACCTGTGTCTACCGCCTTTTGCCGCCCTTTGCCGCCCTCCCGCCTTCTAGCCTCCCCACACCCGCTCCGCCTGCCACAGGTGCCGGTGCTGGTGCCGCGGCAAAATCGTGAAGCACGAGTACAAGTTGTACCGCACGCGCGCGTTGAACGGCGACGTGACGCGCACCCGCGAAAGCGGCAGGCCGTCCGCCTGGGCGAGACAGTCGAGCTGCGCGGCTTGGAGGCGATCGAATTCTTGGACGAGAAGCGCAGGGGCCGCCAGGCTCGACGGCAGGAACCGCGCGATGGTCTTCAAGCGGACACGAACCGGCGGTCCCATGGTCGCCCACAACAGCCACCCGATGGGATCGCGACGGTACCGACCCGGTGGGCGCGGCTCCTGCATGCGCGCGCGCGACACCGCATGCTGCAACAAAGGCAGATAGGCCATGGACGTGAGGTTCACATGCGCCACGCACTCGGCCACGGACCACCGCCCCGGATCGGAGCGCCTGCCCCACCGCTCGTCCGGAACCACGCGCGCCAGCTCGTGGAGACGCGCCTGCGCGGTGCGATACTCGTCGGCGACCAGTTGGAGCTGCGGATGCATGTGTAACACCGCCTTCCCCGTTAGTTCACCCTTCCCTGCAAGCGTCGCAATCCCCCGATCGCCGGAGCGTAACCCGGCATTTTATCCAGAGCCCTCCCATACTCCGCCACCGCGTCGAGCACCTGGCCCTTCTTCTCGTAAATCCGCGCCAGGTTTACGTGGGGGAACTGCGGCGCCTCGTAGCGTGGCGCGTCCATCGCACGCTTCAGCCAGGGAATCGCGTCGTCGTCGCGCCCCAGCTCGATGAGATAGCACCCGATGTCGTTGTAAGGATTGCCGAACGTGGGATCCACCGCGATCGCGCGCTTGCACTCGGCGATCGCCTCGTCATAGCGTCGCTCGAACGAGTACACCCAACCGAGAAACGTGTGCGCCTCCGCCGTCGGCAGCTCCGCGAGCGACGCCTCATACAGTTGCACCGCGCCCGCCAGATCGCCCGCCAGCTGGCACTGGTACGCGCGCTCGAATAGCTTTAGCGCCCGAGCTCGATCACCCACACGCCAAGCTTATTCAGACCTCTCCGCCGTCGCCATCGCGCCCGTTTATCAGCCTGCCGTTGCTCGTCCTGCT